>Ga0070658_10004347_pt1 | contig 11565 bp, 4 predicted proteins | sample KBSC13metaG_FD_64664 | JGI IMG/M metagenome (GOLD analysis project Ga0070658, IMG submission 64664) | Corn rhizosphere microbial communities from Kellogg Biological Station, Michigan, USA - KBS C1-3 metaG | ecosystem: Host-associated > Plants > Roots > Rhizosphere > Soil ... | reverse complement strand
GGTTGCGCAGGAACAGGAAGATGACGAGCACGACGAGCACGAGCGTGATCTCGAGCGTGAACGTCACGTCGTGCACCGACTCCTGGATGGAGATGGAGCGGTCGTACAGCACGTTCACGTTCACCGACGGAGGGATGTCGCCGCGCACGCGTTCGAGTGCGGCCTTCACGTTGCTCGCCACGGCAACGGTGTTGGTGCCGGGCTGGCGCTGGATGGCGAGGACGATGGAGCGGGACGGGCCGAACCAGCTGGCCGTCTTGTTGTTCTGCACGTCGTTGGTGACGCGCCCCAGCTCGCTCAGGTGCACCGGCGCGCCGTTCCGGTAGGCAACCACAAGATCGCGGAACTCGTCCGCCGACTGCAGCTGTCCCGACGCCTGGATGGTGAGCGCGGTCTTGGGTCCCCAGAGCACGCCGGTCGGCAGATTGACGTTCTGGCTGGAGATCGCGGTTGCCACATCCTCGAGGGCGAGGTTCCGCGTGGCGAGCTGCGACGGGTCGAGCTGGATGCGCACGGCGTACTTCTGCGCGCCGTAGACGAGCACCTGCGCCACGCCGCTCACCGTGGACAACCGCTGTGCGATGGTCGTCTCGGCGAACTCGTTCAGCGCGGAGAGCGGCAGCTGGTCGGAGGTGAGCGCCAGCGTGAGGATCGGCGCGTCGGCCGGATTGGTCTTCTGGTACGACGGCGGCAGGATCCCCTGCGGCAGCCCGCGCAGCGTCTGCGTGATGGCCGCCTGCACGTCCTGCGCGGCGGCATCGATGTTCCGGTCGAGCGTGAACTGGATGACGACCTGCGTCTGCCCGAGGCTCGACGTGGACGTCATGTTGTCGATGCCGGCGATGGTGGAAAATTGCTTTTCCAGGGGCGTCGCCACCGTTGCCGCCATCGTCTGCGGGCTCGCGCCCGGCAGGATGGCGGTGACGGTGATGGTCGGGAAGTCCACGTTGGGCAGGTCGCTCACCGGCAGCTTGCGGTAGGCGACGATGCCGAAGAACAGGATCGCGATCATGACGAGCGACGTCATGACCGGGCGCTTGATGAAGACGGTGGTGATGTTCATTCCGCTATGACGTCAGTCGCCCGCGGGCACGGGCGCGCCGGCGGCGGCGCCATCGTGCTCGGACGACCAGGGAAGCTTGCTGGAGGTCCGGCCAAGCCACGACTGGAGGTCATCCAGATACGTGTAGAAGACCGGCGTGACGTAAAGCGTCACGATCTGCGAGAAGGCGAGGCCGCCCACGACGGCGATGCCGAGCGGGCGACGCGAGGCACCACTGGCGCCGAGGCCGATGGCAATCGGCAGCGTGCCGGCGATCGCCGCGACGGTGGTCATCATGATCGGCCGGAAGCGCACGCTCGCCGCCTCGACGATGGCGATCGCCGGTTCCACGTGCTCCGACCGTTCGCGCTCGATTGCGAAGTCGATCATCATGATCGCGTTCTTCTTCACGATGCCGATCAGCATGATCACGCCCACGTAGCCGTAGACGTCGAGCTGCTGCCCGGTGACCGTCAGAGCGAGCAACGCACCGAACGCGGCGAACGGCAGGCCGGTGAGGATCGTCACGGGATGGATGAAGCTTTCGTACAGGATCCCGAGGATGATGTAGATGACGAACACGGTGATGAGCAGCAGCACACCGAGTCCCTTCTGTGAATCCTGGAACGCCTGCGCCGTGCCGGAGAAGTTGGCCGTCACGCTCGCGTCCAGCGTGCGCCGCGCGAGATCCTCGACGGCCGCCACGGCCGCGCCGAGGTTGCCGTCGGGAGGCAGGTTGAACGAGATCGTCACCGATGCCAGCTGCCCTGAATGGGCGATGCTCTGCGGGCCGACACCCTCGCTGAACGTCGCCACGTCCGAGAGCGGCACCAGCTTTCCGTGCGAACTGGTGACGTACACCTTGGCGAGATCCGCCACGCTCGTCTGATCCTGCGGCTGGATCTGCATTACCACCCAGTATTCGTTGGTGGGGGTGTAGATCGTGCTCGCCTGCTGCTCGCTGAAGGCGTTCGCCAGTGCGCGCTGGATGGCGAGGGGGGTGACACCGAGCATCGCCGCGCGATCGCGCATGATCTTGACGTTGACGACCGGGTTCTTGTTCTCCAGGTCGCTGTTCACGTCGGTGATCAGGGGCAGCCCGCGCATCGCGCGCTCCAGCTTCTGCGCGCTGGCGTACAGCGTGGCCACGTCATTCGCCTGCAGCGTGTACTGGTACTGGCTGCGCGATCCGCGCCCGCCGATGCGGATGCTCGGCGGGTTCTGGATGAACACGTTGAGCCCAGGAATGTGGCTCAGCTCCCGCGTCAGCCGCTGCACCATCTGATCGGCGTTCGGCCGCTGTCCCTGCGGCTTGAGCACGATGCTGATGTTGCCGCCGTTCCCGCCGCCGATCTGCGACATGTACGCGTCCACGAAGGAATCGCGCGCGACGATGGCATTGGCCTTCTGCTGCAGCCGCACCATCTCCGGGAAGGAGGTGCCCTGGGCAGCCTGGGTGCTGGCATTCAGGAGGCCGGTGTCGTCGCTCGGGAAGAGGCCCTTGGGAATCCGCACGAAGAGCGCGACCGTCACGACGAGGATGAGTATGGAGAACACCAGCGTGAGCGGGCGACGCGCCATCGCCCAGCCGAGCGACCGCTCGTAGCCGTGGAGCAGCCGCTCGAACGCCCGCTCGGTGGCGTTGAACAGCCGTCCGTGCTTCTCGTGCGATGGCGGCTTGAGGAAGCGCGCGCACAGCATCGGTGTCAGCGTGAGTGAGACGAGCCCCGACACGAGGATCGCGGCGCTGATGGTGACGGCGAACTCGCGAAACAGCCGACCGATCACGCCACCCATGAAGATCAGCGGGATGAACACGGCGGCGAGCGAGAGGGTCATCGAAAGAATCGTGAAGCCGACTTCCTCCGCGCCATCCAGCGCCGCCTCGCGCGGTGACTGCCCGCGTTCGAGATGGCGCACGATGTTCTCCAGCATGACGATCGCGTCGTCGACGACGAATCCCACGGCGAGCGTGAGCGCCATGAGCGACAGGTTGTCGATGCTGAAGTTCAGCGCGTACATCACCGAGAAGGTGCCGACGATGGCCATCGGCAGGGTGAGGCTGGGGATCAACGTCGCCGTCAGGTTGCGCAGGAAGACGAAGATCACCATCACCACGAGCACGAGCGCCACGATGAGCGTGACCTTCACGTCGTGGACCGAGCTCTGGATGCCCTCGGAGCGGTCGTAGCGCAGCACGACGTTCACCGACGGCGGAAGCGACGGGCGCAGCTCGTCGAGCGCCGCCTTGACCGCGTTGGCGACGGTCACCGTGTTCGTACCCGGCTGCCGCATCACGGCGAGCACGATGGCGCGGTCGCCATTGTACCAGCCGGCGTTGCGCGTGTTCTGGATGCCGTCGTACACCCGCCCCAGATCGCCGAGATGAATCGGCGCGCCGTTCCGGTTGGCGACCACCATGTCGCGGAACTGCGCCGCGTTCCTCAGCTGGCCGGTGGCCATGATCGTCAGCGTCCGATCGCGACCGTACAGCACCCCGGTGGGCAAGGTGACGTTGTTGGACCGCACCGCCTGCGCGATCTCGTTCACGCTCAGCCCGCGTGCCGTGAGCTGCGCCGGATCCAGCTCCACGCGCACCGCATATTTCGCCGATCCCCACACGTTCACCTGCGACACGCCCTCCACCATCGAGAGCCGCTGCGCGATCGTCGTCTCCGCCACCTCGTCGAGGTCCGTGAGCGCCATCGTGCGCGAGGTGAGCGCGTAGAAGAGAATCGGCGACGCCGCCGGATTCTGCTTTCGGTACGACGGCGGGATGATGTTCGACGGCAGGAAGGCCAGTGTGGCCGAGATCGCCGCGTTCACGTCCTGCGCCGCCGCATCGATATCGCGATCGGGCGAGAACTGGAGCGTGACGTTCGTGCTGCCGAGCGAGCTGCTCGACGTGATGTTGTCGATGCCGGCGATGGCGGAGAAGGACTTCTCCAGCGGAGTGGCGACCGTCGCTGCCATCGTTTCCGCGCTCGCGCCCGGGAGGCTGGCGAAGACGTTGATCGTCGGGTAGTCCACCGCCGGCAGATCACTGACCGTGAGCTTCCGGTACGACGCCACGCCGAAGACGAGGATCGCCACCATCAGCAGCGTGGTCATGACCGGACGCCGGATGAACAGCCCGGTGAAGTTCACGGCGTTCGCGCCCCCCCCGCTCCACGGCGCGCCGCACCGCCGGCACCCGCGGGTCCGTCTGGAGCGGCCGCACCATTCGTCCCGTTCGTGGTGCCAGCGCCGGTGCCGGCAGTGCCCGCAGTGCCTCGAGCACCACCGCGAGCGCCGCCGCGTCCGCCACCTGGCGCACCTTGCGGCGTATTGATGACCACCTTCGCGTTCGGCGTGAGCCGCGACTGTCCGTCCGTCACTACCCGCTCACCGACGCGTAATCCACTCGCGATCACCATCAGTGAGCCCGCCGTGCGCTCCACGGTGACCGGCCGCTGTTCGGCGGTGAGGCTGTCCGAGACGACGTACACGTACTGCCCCTGCTGTCCCGTCACCACCGCCGACGCCGGCACGACGAGCGCGTTCTGCTCGACGAACAGCTCGAGGCGCGTCGCCACGAACTCGCCTGCCCACAGCCGACGATTCGGGTTGGGGAAGCTCGCCTTCAGCTGCACCGTCCCCGTGGTGGTGTCCACGGCGTTATCGATGAAGAAGAGCGAGCCGTGTTCCGGCTGGCTGAGGGCGGTGAGCTGCGAGGTCGGTCCACCACTGGGAAGGCCGGGCGGCGCAACCGGCGCGCCTTCGCTGCTTTGCGCTGGATCGCCCTGCCCCACCGAGAGGCCGATCGGCGTGTTGGCGCTCGTATCGACAATCGTGTTGGTGCCCGTGTTCGGTGTGGCGCTCACCACGAGGCCGCCCGCGGTGCCGTACTTCTGCAGCAGCGGAAGCTGCGTCGACGGAATGGCGAAACGGACGAGGATCGGGCTGATCTGATTGATCGTCACCAATGGCGTGTTGCCATTGGCACTCACGAGGTTTCCTTCGCGCACCAGCAGCGCGCCGGTGCGGCCGCCGATCGGCGCCCGAATGGTCGTGTTGTCGAGGTTGAACCTCGCGTTCGCCACCGCCGCCTCGTCGGCCGACACGGTCGCGCGCTGCGCTTCGGCGGTGGCACGCATCTGGTCGGCCTGTTCCCGCGTCACGTAATCCTGCTGTGCGAGCGACGCGTAGCGCTGCGCATCACGCTCGGCATTGGCGGCCGTGGCGCGATCTCGCGCCAGCGCGGCGAGCGCCTGCTGATACGACGCCTGATACGGCCGCGGGTCAATCTCGAACAGGACCTGCCCCTTGGCTACGTCCTGTCCTTCCTGGAACGCCACCCGGCGGATGATTCCCGCCACCTGCGACGCGACATTCGCCGCCTGGAACGGCGTCACCACACCGTTGGCCTCGATTGTGTACGGCACGTCCATTTTCTTCGCCGTCGTCACGACCACCGGAATGGCGGGTCGCTTGCGCTGTTCGGTCTTGCCGGAACATCCGGCGAGCGACGCGAGCACCACGCCGCCCACCAGTACGGCGCGCAGCGTCGGAGAGCCTTGAACGTGAGTGCGGGACATTGAGGGAAGGTTCATCGGCGCGCTCCGGTGGAGTCGGCCGAAAGAGAGATCGAAGGTTCACCGCGCGGGCCGAGGACGCCCACGTCGTGCGCGAGCTGCGCGAGCGCAGCGGACCACACCCACCGCGACTGCGTCTGCTGCGCGCGTGCGTTGGCCAATGCCGCCTGTGCGGTGATGAGGTCGAGAATGGTGCCGACGCCGGCGCGATAGCGCTCGCGCGCGGCCACTTCAGAGCGCGTCGCGCTGGCGAGCAGGACGTCGGCCGTCCGCACCCGCTGCGTTGCCGTCTGCAGCGTGTAGTACGAACTGTACACCTGCTGCGCGACCTCGGTCCGCAGCAGGCCGGCGCGCGCCGATGACGCGTCCACCTGCGCCTGGGCCGCCATCACGTTGTACGGCCGCGCGAGGTTGAAGATGGGAATCGACACGCCAAGGTTGACGCTGAAGTTGTAACCCGTGGCGTTTCGCTGGCTGGAGTACGGATGCGAGAACGTGGAGCCCAGCGTGAGCGACGGCAGCTCGGTCGATCGCGCCACGCGCACCTCGGCCTGCGCCTGTTGGATCTGCACGCGCGCCGCCGCGAGGTCCGGCCGGTTGGCCAGCGCGCGATCGATCAGCGTGTCGACGTCGGCGGCGGCGAGCGCCACCGGAATGGAATCGTTCACCGGCGCGAGATCGTACCGCGTACTGGCCGGCAACCCCATCGCCGTCGCCAGGGCACCGCGCGCGATCTGGAAGTTTCCCTGTGCCGTCTCGAGGTCGAGCTGCGCCTGTGCGCGCAGCGTCTGCGCCTGTAGGACGTCCGCGATGGTGGCGACGCCTGCCCGATTGCGGGTCTCCGCCGACGCGAGGTTCGTGTCCGCCTCGGCGAGACTCAGTCGCGCTGCCGCCACGAGCCCGCGGAAGGCGTGGTAGTTGAAGTACGCTCCCTCGGTCTGAAGCGCGACGTTCTGCAGGGTGGCGTTGTGAGTGAGGTCGAGCGCCACGGCGGCGTCGCGCGCCGCCGCGATGTTTCCACTCCGGCCGCCAAAGTCGAACAGCAGGTACGACAGCGTGGCGGCCGGTGTGATGACGCGCCGGGTCCCGACACCGCCCAGCGTCTGGCCGATGGTCGTCTGCGAGTACACCGCATTCGCCGATGCATCCACGGTCGGGAAGCGCTGGGCGGTGGTAGCGCCATACGTGGCCGCGCCGGCGCGCGCCTGGGCCCACGACAGCTGGGTCTGTGGATTGTTGCGCAATGCGACGTCCACCACGTCACCGAGCGTGAGCGAATCGCCGCGAGGCGCGACGTCCGCCGGCAGCATCGCGACGGCCGGCTGGGCCGGCTCCGGCGGCACCACGCCGCGCGGCGCACGCCACGGTTCGCTCGGCGAGGGTGGCGATGCCGGCGCGCCGTCGATGCGCGGCAGCGGAGCGTGAGTGCACGCTCCCGCAACCAGCGCGAGTGCCCAGCAAAGCAACCGATAAAAGTGCGGCGGGCGGGATCCCCGAGTCCCTCCGGAGTCCCGCCGCGCGAATTGATCTGGCGCGAAAAGCGTCATCACGTGCGTCTGATCCGTACCTCGACAAGTGGAGCGCGCCGATGTCCGCGCGCCACTCACAATACGCGACTGGGGAGCAATTCGCTGGAAAAGCCGGACGGTGCCTTGCTGGCGCTACCGCCCGCCACGGTGCCGCGACACGGGCCGGCTCGCCACGCGCACCGGCGATCCGTCCGCCAGGTCCGCGCTTGGTGTCAGCACGACGGTCTCGCCGTCGTTCAGTCCCGATGCGATCTCGACGGTCGAACCGTAGTCGCGTCCGACCGTGACCGGGCGAAGGTGCACGACCGCGCGCCCCCCGCCCTGCGCCGAGTCCAGCACCATGACCTCCGGCCCCTGGCCGCGCACCACCAGCGCCGACGATGGCATCATCAGGGGCGGCGTGACTCGCGGGAAGGTAAGTCGCGCTTCGGCGTACATCCCTGGCAGCAGCGCAAAATCACGGTTGGAAATGTCGATCTCCGTCAGCAAGGTGCGCGACGCCGGGTCCAGCGCGCGCGACGTGCGCGCGACGCGCCCCGTGAAGGTGCGCCCCGGAATTCCCTGCACCTGCACGGTCGCCTGCAGTCCGGGTTCGATCGACGTGGCGTACACCTCCGGCACCGTGACATAGGTGCGCATCGTGTCCGTCTGCGCGAGGCGGAACAGGCTCCCTCCGCCGCCTCCCTGGCCAACCGAGGCGCTCGTCGCGCCGTCGGCGGTGATGAACGAGCCGATGTCCACGTTGCGCGCCGTGACGACGCCGGTGAACGGCGCGGTCACCCGGGTGTACTGCCGCGCCTGCTGCAACCGCCGCACATTCGCCTCGGCAGCGCTGGTGTTCGCCACCGCCGCCTCGTATGCCGCGCGTTTCTGATCGAGCTCCTGACCCGTGACGGCGCTGTCGCTGGCGAGCTGCTTCCATCGCTCCAGATCGGCGCGGGCGAGGCCAAGCGCGGCACGCGTCTGGGCGAGTTGGGCCTGCGCCTGCTGCACCGACTGCTCCAGCTCCGGCGCGTCGATCTCGGCCATCTCGTCGCCGGCATGGACCACGCTCCCGATGTCCGCACGCCAACGCGTGACGTAGCCCGACACGCGCGCATAGATGGCGCCCTCGTGCAGCGCCTGAATCGTGCCTGGCAGCGTCAACTCGCTGCCGGCGGGCGCCCGGGCGACCTTCGTCACCTCCACCAGCGGCGCGCTGTCACGCTGCGCGACATCGGCGAGCAGTTCGTGCTGCACGTTGCGCCGCGGCACGATCGTCACGACCAGCAGCAGCACGAGCACGCCCAGGATGCCGAGGCCGAAGGTCATCAGTCGGCGCGCCGGCAGTGGCTGGACGGGCGGCGCGGAGCCCTCGTCTCGCGGCGCGGGGTCGGTGAGCAACTCGTCGCGATGGGGGTGTTCGTTGGCATTCATGGATGCAGCCGACGTCCAGCGGTCAGGTGAAGAGAAGTCGTGAGAGCGGTCACGAACGTCATGCGGCGAGCGAATCAAGGCGTTCTTCGGGAGCGTGATGAACGCTTCCCGCGCGCAGAATGCCGTAGATGAGCGGCACGACGATCAGGGTGAAGAACGTGGCGAGAAGGAGCCCGCCAATGACCGCGCGGCCGAGCGGAGCATTCTGTTCGCCGCCTTCGCCGAGGCCGAGCGCCATCGGCAACATTCCGATGATCATCGCCGTCGCCGTCATGCAGACCGGCCGCAGTCGCGCGTAGCCGGCGTCGATTGCCGATGCCACGGCGGAGTGGCCAGCGCGGCGGCGATCGTCAGCGAAGTTCACCAGCAGCACGCTGTTCGCCGTCGCCACTCCCATCGCCATGATGGCGCCCATCAGCGACGGCACCGTGAACGTGGTGTGGCTGACGAACAGCATCCAAATGATGCCGGCGAGCGCGCCCGGAAGCGCCATGATGATGATCAGCGGATCGAGCCAGCTCTGGAAATTCACGACGAGAATGATGTACACCAGCAGGATGGCAAAGACGATCCCGAGCCCCAGCCCGGTGAACGAGTTGCGCATGCTCTGCACCTGTCCGCGCATCACCACCTCGGTCCCCTTGGGCAGATGATCGTGCTCGCGCGCGATGACCTGATCGATCGCGCGCGCCACACCGCCGAGATCGCGGCGGTCGGCGCTGGCATAGACGTCGAATACCGGCTGGATGTTGTAATGGTTCACCACGGCCGGTGCCACGCCGCGACTGACGCCTGACAGGTTGCCGAACGTCTGCGGCTGGGTCTCTCCACCCACCCCGATCGGCGTGCTCTGCAGCTGCTCCATCGTCGCCATCTTGTACTGCGGCGTCATCACGTTCACTGCGTATTGGACGCCATTCACCGGATCGGTCCAGAAGTTCGGCGCCGTCTGCCCGCTGGAGCTGAGCGAGATGAGCAGGTCGCTGGACACGTCGCGTTCGGTGAGGCCCAGCGCCTGGGTCTTCATCCGGTTGACGTCGAACCGCAGCTCGGGCGCATCCATCACCTGCTGCACACGCACGTCGGCCGCGCCCGGAATGCGTTCAATCTCCGCGGCGAACTTCCGGGCAAGCGCGTAATCGGCCGTGGTGTTCTTCCCCGCGACCTGCACGTCGATCGGCGCCGGCATCCCGAGGTTCAGCACCTGGCTCACGATGTCCGCCGGCTGGAAGAAGAACGTGATCCCCGGGTACTCCCTCGGCAGCTCCCGCCGGAGCGCGCGCACGTAGTCCCACGTCGATCCCTTGTGGTCGCTCGTCAGCTGGACGAGCATGTCGCCGTCCGCTGGTCCGACCGTCGCGTTGCTCCCCACGGCCAGCTGCACGCCACTGCTCGGCAGGCCGATGTTGTCGAGCACGAGCGCGAGGTCGCGCGGCGGGATGACGCGACGGACCGTCCGCTCCACCTGCGAAAAGAGCACCTCTGTCTCCTCGATGCGCGTTCCCGTGGGCGCGCGCACGTGGAGCTGGAACTGTCCGCCGTCCACCCGCGGGAAGAAGTCCTCGCCGATCCACGGCACGAGCAGCAGGGAGCCAAGGACGAATGCGCCCGCCGCCGTGAGCACGGCGCGCCGATGCAGCATCGCACCGGTAAGCAGCGCGTGATAACCAGCGCGGAAGCGCTCGAAGCCGCGGTCGAACGCGGCCACAATGCGCCGGAAGGTGCCGGTGGCGGGTCGCGCGTGCGCTGCCAGCTCGGCCGGCAGCATGTAGTCCGCCATCGTCGGCACGAGCGTGCGCGACAGGAAGTACGAGGCCACCATCGCGAAGATCACCGCGAGCGCCAGCGGACGGAACAGCGCCGCCGCCGGTCCGGAGAGCGCGAAGATCGGCAGGAAGACGATGCAGATGGATAGCGTGGAGACGAACGCCGGCACGGCGATCTGTCGCGAGCCCTCGATGATGGCGGTTCGGAGCGGCGCGCCGTGCTCCAGGTTCCGGTGGATGCTCTCGATCGCCACCGTGGCGTCGTCGACGAGAATGCCGACGGCGAGCGCCAGCCCGCCCAGTGTCATCACGTTCAGCGTCTCGCCGGACGCCCACAGCAGGATGATGGAGACCAGCACGCTGAGCGGAATGGAGATGGCGACGATGATCGTCGAGCGCCAGCTCCCGAGGAAGACGAGGATCATCATCGCCGTGAGGCACGCGGCCAGGATCCCCTCGCGGATCACACCCTTGATCGTCGCCCGAACGAACAGCGACTGGTCACCGAGCAGGTCGAGGTGCACGTCGTCCGGCAGGCCGGCCTTGATTCGCGGCAGCATGTCCTTCACCTGCTGCACGACGCGGAGCGTGGATGCGTTGCCGTTCTTCAGCACGGAGATGTACGTGCCGCGGTGGCCATTCTCGCGGACGATGTTCGTCTGCACTCCTCCGCCGAGGTGCACCTGCGCCACGTCGCCGACGCGGACGGTGGCGCCGTTGATCGTCTTGAGCGGCAGGTCGGCGATGTCCTTCGCCGAATCCGGCGTGGAGTTGAGACGCACGTAGTACTCGCGGCTGCCGAGGCGCGCCGAGCCGGCCGGCAGGATGACGTTCTGTGCGTTGATCGCCGTACTGACATCACTCGCCGACAATCCCTTGGAATAGAGCGCCTGCGGGTCGATGTCCACGTTCACCTGCTTTCGCTGTCCGCCGTAGGCCGGCAGCACGCTGGCGCCGCGCACCGTCCCGAGCGGGATGCGGATGAAGTTCGTGCCGAGGTCGTTCAGCTCCGCCTCGGTCCGGTCCGGGCTCGCCACGCTGATCTGCATGATCGGCACGTCGGTGGCGTTGAAGCGCACCATGAATGGCGGCGAGATCCCGGGGGGCATGCTGTGCGTGATGCCCTGCGAGGCGGCCGTGAGCTGGGACATCCCCGCCTGCACGTCCGCGTTCGGCTGGAAATACACCTTGATGATGCTCATGCCGTTGAGCGACTGCGACTCGATGTGCTCCACGTC
>Ga0070658_10004345_pt1 | contig 11566 bp, 6 predicted proteins | sample KBSC13metaG_FD_64664 | JGI IMG/M metagenome (GOLD analysis project Ga0070658, IMG submission 64664) | Corn rhizosphere microbial communities from Kellogg Biological Station, Michigan, USA - KBS C1-3 metaG | ecosystem: Host-associated > Plants > Roots > Rhizosphere > Soil ... | reverse complement strand
GGTCTGATGGAGCTTGTCAAAGGCTCGTCGACCCGCGTCGACCGCGGTCCCGATGACATGGTGTCAAGCTGGCCCCACCTGCTGATTCGCGAGATGGCCCTGTTCACGGCCTGCTTGGCCGCAATTCTCGCGCTTTCGGTATGGTGTCCGCCGCCGCTGGAGCTTCCCGCGAACCCACAGCGTCCGCCGAACCCGGCCAAGGCCCCCTGGTACTTCCTGGGCCTTCAGGAGCTGGTTGCGTACGACGCATTCTGGGGTGGTCTCGGGATCCCGGGCATCGTCATCATCGCGTTGATGGCCATCCCTTACCTGGACCGGAACCACAGCGGCATTGGCCGTTGGTTCGCCAAGAGCCGGCGCACCGCGAATATCCTGTTCACTATTTATGTCATCGTGGTCATCATTCTGATCATTATCGGGGTCTATTTCCGTGGTCCAAACTGGGCCTGGTTCCTTCCCTGGCAGATGCCCAAGGAAATACCCTAGCGATTTTAGACCCTCTCCGGCTTGCTGGGGAGGGTTTAGATATGACGGATCGACCGGCGGCGCACTGACTCATACAGTTACGCTTAGCCATTTTTCGCGCCAAACGGTCCGCACGTTGGATTAAACAAAGATAGGTACTCTCACCTATGTCGTTGGTGAATAGATTAGTTAGCAGTTTCACGGCCTGGTTCCGAAGCCTGTCGATGGTCGTCAAGTTCGCCTTTTGGAGCGTGGTTCTTCTGGCCCTGGTGTTTGCCACCGGCACAAAGGCCATGAAGAACAACCAAAACGCGGCGACGCCCGACTACGAATATTGGCAGGGACAGTATAAGGACATCGCCGCCGATCTGGCGACGTCGGATGCCGTTCGCGAGGCCACCAAGGCGAAGGGCTTCGAAGTGACGCAGGCGACGATCATGCAGTTCCCGCTGATTCAACAGGACGGAAGCACCCAGCTACGTGTCGACCGTTGCCAGAGCTGCCACACCGGCCTCCTGAACCCGCAGATGACCGCGGAGAACATCATCAAGTCCGTGGATCATGTCACCATTCCCACGGAGCAGGTGGCTGACTATCTGTCCAAGCACGCCGAGACGCTCAAGATCATCAAGACGCTGGGCGCGCACCCCGGTATCGATATCGAGGGTGAGACCCAGCGCGACCTTGGGGTTATCCACGGCGACAACTTCACGTACGGCGTGACCGTCGACCACAGCACGAACCCATCCGACGCTCAGGACTACCAGGTCCAGAAGTTCAGTATGTCGAAGCATCCGTTCCCGACGTTTGGATGTACGACCTGCCACTACGGCTCCGGCCGAGACCTCGTTCAGGAAACCGCCCACGGCAACCCCGAGCACTGGCTCGCGCCGATGCTTGGCGCGAAGTTTATGGATGCCGCCTGCGCGCAGTGCCACATCCAGTACGATACCAAGAACCTCGCGATTAACTACCTGCAGCCGCTGCAGAGCGTGACGATCACGGTGGCTCCCAACGCCTCAGGCAAACAGCCCACAGGTGTCGTCAATATTATCGATGGATCGACCCAGATCGGCACCGGGCCGCTTAGCAGTGGTAAGTGTACCATCAGCTACCCGACGCCGTCCGGCAAAAAGCCAGTGATCGTCGCCTATACCGGCGATGCCACCTATCAGCCGACGACCGTGTCTCTCGCGGATCTCACGTCCGCCGCACCTCGTGCGAGGTTGGCCTCGACAGGCGGCTCCGAGTTGAGTCTTAGTGCGCAGGTGTCGATCCCGATGATGCAGACCATCGTCAAGGGCGAGCAGCTCTTCAAACAGGACGCTTGCTACGGCTGCCACAAGATCGACGGCTTCTCAAAAGGCAACGTCGGTCCGGAGCTCACCTACGAAGGACGTCTCGCGGTACCGTCGACCATCGAGCACCAGCTCTGGGATCCGCGGTACAAGGTCAATAGTTGCGTCATGCCGTACTTCTTCTCGTACCGGCTGCTCAACACGGACAACATGACCATCGACGACGCGATTGCAAACACGAACGGTCTGTACGCGCATCCAGAAGGATACAGCGGCTTGACCAGCAACGACGTGGTCGACTGGCGAGCGCCCGGCAGCAAGCGTGCCACGATCGAAGACGAGGATACCGTCGAATCCGTCACGAGGCATGGGTACATTCCCAACGCAGCCATGCAGGCCGACGTCGACGCCCTGGCTACCTTCGTTGCGTCGCAGACCGGTCAAAACTACTCCGGCGCCCAGGCCGACCGGATGGCGATGATCGCCGCGTTCAATGTCTCGTCGCCGGCCACGGTTCCGGTTACGGTAGCAGAAGGCAAGCTTCTCTTCGAAAGCAGCGGATGCTACGCCTGCCACACCATTGGCGATCCGAAGTGGACGAAGGATCCGACCAGGGATCCCCATGCGAAGGGCGGCGTCGCCGGTCCTCAGCTAACCTGGGAAGGCTCACGGCATTCGCAAGACTGGCTGGTCGAACACTACAAGAATCCGCAGGCGTTCGTCCCGAACTCAGTCATGCCGATCTTCCCGTTCTCGGATTCGCAGCGCAAGGCTTTGTCGATGTACGACCAGTCGCTCATGCCGGCCAACCCCGGCGCGCGGCCCGTGTCGGCCGATCAGGACATGCCGAACCCGCAGTTGACCAAAGCGGGCGCTCAGACGCCCGACGTTCGATATATGACCAGATAACGGCTGCAAGCCGGACGGCCTTCCGCTCCGAAGGTCGAGCGGGAACGTAACCCCGTATCAATTACGAAGGACATCATTAGCATGGCACAGGATACCAAACCGGCAACGACTGCGAACAACAACGAGCCGGACGACGACGGTAACCTCCACTACTACTCGGGAGGCGAAGTCAAGGAGCTCGCGGGCACACGAGTCGCCCCCGTTTTGTGGGGATTTTACTCAGTGCTGGTTGTCATCTTGCTGGCGGTTGTGGTTTTCTACGCGACCGGCAATCGGAATCCCATTGGAATGAACCGGCCCGCGGGTCTAACCTACGCCGCACAAGGACAGATGCAAAGCCGGCTCGACGCGGCCTCGACCGGTCTCGGTTTTCAGGCAGCAGACCAGCTCGACATCTCGCGCATTCCCTTGCCGGCCGGTGAGACTCTTGAGCAGGCGATAAACAAAGGCTCCGATGTCTACCAGACGTACTGTATCGGGTGCCACGGTCAGAACCAGGACGGCAACGGCGTCAACGCCGCGTCCCTGAACCCCAAGCCACGCAACCTGCGCGACGCTCCGTTCATGCAGGCGATGTCGTATCAGCGGATATACACCTCGGTCCACAAGGGCGTTCCGGGCACGGCGATGCCGCGTTGGGAGAACACGCTGTCCGAAGACCAGATGAAGAACGCCATAGCGTACGTTCTGAGCCTGAGCGCTCCGAAGCCGGCCGCCGGGGCAAGCGATGCCTCCGCCAGCTCGACGACCAGCGCCGGCGGGACGCAGCAGTTCACCGGACAGAGCACGCAGACCTCGCCGACGCCGATTACGCCGCCGATCAATGGGAACCCGGCCGCGTCGAGCAGCACAGCTCCGCCGTCCTCGTCCGGGCAGCCGACGCCGGCTGCCACTAACAGCACGGCTCCCGCAGCTAACAGTACCGACAATTCGGCAGCGCCCGCCGGACCTGGTACGGCCGCGCCCGGTCAACCGGGAACGAAGCCGGCAACTCCGTAAGACACGACGTCAACGTCGCGTCGGGCTGGCGTACCCGCATCCGGGACGCCAATTGTCAGTAAGACCGATCGCACCCCGGGTGGGGTGGCATCGAGGTAAGACATATGGCAGTAGCACAAATATCATCCATGCAGCCTTCCGGCTCCGCGCAGCCGGATAAGGTAGTGCATGAAGACGTATCGGTAAAATGGGCTCTCTGGGCTGGACTGTTCTACCTGTGTGTGTTCGGCGTATTCGGAGTCATCACGGCTATCAAGTTCATGGTACCGGACCTGTTCTGGAGCATCGACTACATGTCGTGGTCGCGCATTCGACCCGTCCACGTGCAGGGAATGATTTTCGGCTGGCTCGTTCCGTGCGACATCGCCCTGTTCTACTACATGATCCCGCGACTCTGTGGCGTCAAGCTGCATAGTGAGAAAGTCGGCATCGTCGCAACCATTCTATGGACAGCCGGTGTGCTTCTGGCGACATTCTGTATCCTGAACCCTGTTGAGACCACGAATCTTTTGTGGATGACTAAGGGCAAGGAATACGAGGAGTATCCGCCGGTCGCCAATGCCATGATGTTCGTCGCCTGGGCGTTGATCGTCTACAACATCCTCGCGACATTCGCCAAGCGACGCTACAAGCAGATGTATGCCGCGCTGTGGTATGCGATGGGATGCCTTCTGTGGACGGCGTTCGTCTTCGTCATCGGTAACTGGCCCGGTCAGCTCATCGCATCGAGCACCGGCTGGGACGCCTCCTTCAAGGGCATGAACGACGCGAACATCAACTGGTTCTATGGTCACAGTCTCGTCGGCCTGATCGCGACACCCGCCGGTCTCGCCGTCGCATACTACTTCCTGCCGAAAGCCGCAAACGCTCCGCTTTACAGTCACAAGCTTTCGCTGATCGGTTTCTGGACGCTGGGCGCCATCTACATCTGGAACGGCGCGCATCACATGATCTACGGGCCGATCCCGTATTGGCTCCAGACCACGGCAACGATCTTCTCGTTCCTGCTGTTCATCCCGGTCTTCGCGGTTATCACGAACTTCTTCGGAACGATCCGCGGCGAGTGGCATCAGCTCCGCACGAATGTCGCGCTGAAGTTCATTATGGCCGGCACGGTCTTCTACCTGCTCGTGTGCATCCAGGGACCGACGCAGGCGCTCCGCGCGTTGAACGCCATCACCCACTTTACCGACTGGGTCATTGGCCACGCGCACATGGCGCTCTTCGGAACGTTTACGTTCTTCGCCTACGCCGGCGTTTATTACGCCATTCCGCGCGTCTACAAGAAGCCGCTCTATTCCGAGGGCATGGCCGAGTGGCATTTCTGGCTCTCGTTCATTGGCTTCATCCTGTTTAGCGTCGCGCTGTGGGTTGGCGGTTTCATGCAGGGCATGCAGTGGCAAGACCCCGACCATTACTCGTTCGTGCAGACCGTCACGTTCATGAAGCCCTTCTGGCATGTCCGCGCCGCGGGCGGCGTGATGATGCTGATCGGCATGTTCCTGTTCACGTTCAACATTTACAAGACGGCGACTGTGCCCGCCCCTGTCGACACCGAGAGCAATCCCGCGTTGACGGACGCTAGTGGCGTCGCCGCGGCGTCCTAGAGATACATTAGAGCATTTACGATGACCCCTATAGCATTATTCATGACGTGCCTCGGCATCGCTCTGATCGCACTCGGCTTCTTCATCTGGAAGCAAGTGCCGGAGAAGAGTGCCTTTTGGACGAGCGCGGGTATCTGGCTGGTGTTTACGATCGGCCTGATCTTCACGCTTCTGATGCCGTCGTTTAACAACAACTGGTCGTATGCCAGTGCCGACGACCTCGGACACTACCACGTCCAGTACACCGACAACCCGAAGCATCCGGGCGTCTGGGGCTATACGCCGTCCCAAGAGCACGGACGGCTGATCTATCAGCGCGAAGGTTGCGTCTACTGCCACACGCAGCAGGTCCGGCCGCTGGAAGGCGAGATGCGACTCTACTCCGTTGGTACATCGTTGGCGATCCCCGCCGATGAGCGCGAGTACGTCTACGACACCCCGCACTTCCTGGGCACTCGGCGCATCGGTCCCGACTTGTCCCGCGTCGGCGGTAAGTATAGCAACGACTGGCACTATTCCCACTTCTACTATCCGCGCCAGATGGTGCCCGAGTCCATCATGCCGGCGTTTACCTGGCTCTTCGTTCAGAAGGGCGACGCTCCCCCGGTTCCTACTCAGGACTGCAAGGATCTGGTGGCGTATGTCCAGACCCTTGGGTTTGGACGACAGATTTACGACGGTACGACGCACCAGTGGCGCTCGTGGCTCAAGCCTGAAGATCAGCAAGGCAGCCAGGAGCGGAGCGAAACCGCCGTCAATCGCGTCGTTCCGATTAAGAATGGCAAGCTGTGGCTCGCGCATCCGGTTCACGGGGGAGATCAAGTCTCTCCCACCAACCTGGTTCCACCCAGCCAGTAAATATGCTAACATCTTAAGTAAGTGTCAAAAGGCGAGCGTCGATCGATGCTCGCCTTTTGAGATTTGCAAGAACTCGCTCGCGCACTATCGACAATCGCTAATACTCTTACTTCGGGAGGCATCGTATGCGTACTTCAAGGGCACTTATCGCGATCACGCCGATTGCGGCTATCGCACTCGCCGGTTGTGGTGGAGGATCAAGCAGCACGCCTATAACCAGCGGCGTCGCGGGATCCGTATCGACAGTGGCGGGGGCGTCGGAGTTCGGCACCATCGACGGAGTCGGCGGCGCGGCCCGCTTTCAGAACCCCGCGAACTGCGCGGTTGCCGCAGATGGGAACATCTTTGTCTGCGACTTCGACAATGGTGCCATTCGCAAGGTCAGCCCGCAGGGCGCCGTCACCACCGTGACGTTTGGCGGGAATTTCCGCACGCCCTTCGGTATCGCCATCGCCCCCGACGGCTCCCTCTACGTCTCCACCGACGATGACGACTCCGGTTCTCACTCATCCACCACAGGCACCGTCTGGAAAATCAACCAGACCACCGGTGTACCGACAGCGCTCGCCAGCGACATTGGGCGACCTCGCGGCATTGTTGCCCTGCGTGACGGCCGCCTTGTACTGAGCGACCACACCAACGACACTATCAGCCTGATGGACGCCGGAACCGGAGCCATCACACCACTCGCCGGGACCTCCGGATCGGCTGGTTTCAATAACGCCACCGGAACCGCCGCCTTGTTTGACATCCCCTACGGCGTAGCGCAGCTGCCCAATGGCGACATTATCGTCGCCGATCAGAACAACAATCGTATCCGCGAGGTCACCCTCGCGGGTGTGGTCACGACATTCGCCGGTACCGGTGCGGCCGGCAGCGCCAACGGCGCGCGCCTCGCGGCGACCTTCAATCATCCTGAAGACGTCGATTGCGACTCCGTCGGCAATGTCTACGTCGACGATCACGACAACGGCCTCATCCGGAAGATTGCGCCGAACGGAACCGTCACAACCCTCGCCGGGAGCACGCTGGGCGGCTTCGCCGACGGTGTAGGCTCCGCGGCGAAGTTCAACGGCATGGAAGGCATCGCCTTAAACCCCAGCGGATCGGCTCTCTACGTCGCCGATGGCAGCAATGGCGAGTCCACCCAGGTGTTCAGCCGTCTTCGCAAGGTCATCTGTAAATAGGCTAAACAGCTGCGAAGCGGTATTCTTTGCGCCCGGAGGGCGCTTGGCCGCAGGCCTGTTAGCCACGTGTTTTATACGCGTGGTCTTAGTAGCCTAACTTGAAGGTCGGGATCGAGCTTTCTTTCCAAGCCGTCGCTTGATCTCGACCTCGGGGGTTGCGCCTTCCCTTGCGTCGATCGACTCCAGTACCGCGCAGGCGTCGTCCACATCCTCGGGCCTGACGGCGAGCTGAAGCCGTATAGAGGGCATCTGGTAGTTGTAATAGCTGATTCGGTTCACAGGATTAAGAATACAACTAACCAATCCCACGTCCTCAAGTGTGGACATCGCGAGATTAGCCTCCATCTCGCTGCCGTATGTGCGTATTACCACAGGTTCATTCGACATAGTTCGTCCTCCATCCACCTATTGGACTAATACGAACGTCAAAGGTTGCTCTTCTATCCGCGAACATCTGTGCTACAATTAGCGTATCGATGTCTGAGGGTAAGAATAGACCGTGCCGACCCCAACACGAAAATCAGCAGACGCCGCGTCGACGAACGTCGAGCGCCCCGTTCACCCGGTCCTTGCAGGCTTTCATGAGCCGGTGCAGTCGTGGTTTCACAACTCGTTCCCCGAGCCCACGAGGGTGCAGCAGCTTAGCTGGCCAGTCATCCAAGCCGGGGAATCGGCGCTGATACTTGCCCCAACGGGTTCCGGCAAAACACTCGCCGCATTCCTCGCCGCCATCGACCGTGTCATGTTCGACCCCGTGCCTGTCCCACTCGAACGGTGCCGTGTCCTCTATGTCTCACCACTCAAAGCGCTCGCCGTCGACGTCGACCGCAACCTGCGTGCTCCCCTCATCGGCGTGTCACGTTACGCCGAGCGCATGGGGGTACCCGTACACGAACCGCGCGTCGGCATTCGCACGGGAGATACGCCGAGCAAAGAGCGTCAGGACTTTATAAAACATCCGTCCGACATCCTGATCACCACACCTGAGTCGCTCTACTTGATGCTCACCTCCAACGCCCGCGAACCTCTGCGGCACGTGCGGTGGGTCATCATCGACGAAATCCACGCCATGGTCGGCACCAAACGCGGCGTCCACCTCAGCCTGTCGTTGGAGCGCTTGGAAGAGCTGACTAAACCCCATAGTTTCCAACGCATCGGCCTCTCCGCCACCCAACGCCCCCTCGACGAAGTCGCCCGCTTCCTCGGTGGCTTCGCTATGGGCGGCATGCCCATAGCTTTGGATGGGCATGATGTCCCAGTCCCGTCCCTGTCCGACGAGATCGACGCAATTGCCGCCGACGAACCGACGCCTACACGCGCATCCGCTAAACAACGTCCCATCACCATCGTCGACGCCGGCTCGGGCAAGCAACTCGACCTCCGCGTCGAGGTCCCCGTCGAGGACATGGCCCGCCTGTCCGATCCCGTCGACATCCCCAGCGGCCCCGCCAGTCAAGGCACCACATACTCCAGCATCTGGCCGGCGATCCACCCGCTGATTCTCAACCTAATAAGGCAGCACCGGTCGACCCTGATCTTCGTCAACAGCCGCCGCCTTGCCGAACGTCTCGCCGGCGCCCTCAACGAACTCGCTGCGAATCAGGCCGCTGGCCCGCCCTACGAAAATCTTGTTTACCGAACCGTCGACAATTCCGAACGTAGGGGCGAGACAGAGGGCACTGCGGATGCTCTGGCCGACGATTCACCCCTTGACGTGCCCGGCGCCTCGCCCGCTCCTTTGGTTAACGAGACCGCTATCGATCAACACGCCCGGCCTCGACCGGATTGGGGCCTGGGCGGTCAATCCTACGGATATGCTCCGCGTGTCGGCAACGGCACCGGCGGCGACGCGCCCGTCCTCGTCCGTGCGCACCACGGGTCAATCGCGCGTGAGCAGCGGGCGCAAATCGAGGACGACCTCAAGACCGGCAGACTACCGGCCATGGTGGCGACGTCCTCCCTCGAACTTGGCATCGACATGGGGGCGATCGACCTCGTCATCCAGGTCGAGGCCCCGCCCAGCGTGTCGAGTGCCTTGCAGCGGATCGGCCGCGCTGGGCATCAGGTTGGGGCGCCGAGCGAGGGCGTTATCATCCCCAAATACCGCGGTGACCTTCTTGCCTGCGCCGCCCTGACCGAACGCATGGTACAGGGCGCTGTCGAGCAGATGAAGTACCCACGCAACGCCCTCGACGTCCTCGCGCAACAGATCGTCGCCATGGTTGCCATGGACGACTGGCGGGTCGACGAACTCGAAGCCGTCGTCCGCCGCTCCGCGCCCTTCGCCGAGCTACCGCGGTCGATGTACCTCGAAGTCCTCGATATGCTCAGCGGCCGCTATCCCTCCGACGACTTCGCCGAGCTGCGCCCGCGCATTACGTGGGACCGGCTCAACGGCATGCTCTACGGTCGACAGGGCGCCAAGCGCGTTGCCATCACCAACCCCGGTACAATCCCCGACCGCGGAAACTATGGCGTCTTCCTCGTCGGCGCGGAAAAGGGAAAGGGCAGGGTGGGCGAGCTCGACGAAGAGATGGTCTTTGAGAGTCATGTCGGCGACATCTTCCATCTTGGGGCGAGTTCCTGGCAGATCGACGAGATCACCTACGACCGCGTTATGGTCATACCCGCTCCCGGACAACCCGGCCGCATGCCGTTCTGGCACGGCGAATCCGTAGGCCGCCCCCTCGAGTTCGGCCGTGCCATCGGCGCATTGTCACGCAAGCTCCTCGAAATGGACGATGACGCCGCCACCCAGGAACTCGTCGAAAAGCATTACCTCACCGATGTCGCCGCACGCAACCTCCTCCAGTACCTGAACGACCAGAAGGAAGCCGACGGCCTTGTCCCCGACGACCGCACCCTCGTCGTCGAGAGCTACCAGGACGAGCTTGGCGACTGGCGCGTCTGCCTCCTCAGCCCGTTCGGCGCACGGGTCCACGCTCCTTGGGCGATGGCGATTGCCGCGATGGTGAGGTCCAATATCGACGCCGACGTCGACGTGCTCTGGACCGACGACGGAATCGTCGTCCGCTTCCCCGAAGCCGACGAGCCGCCGAACTTCGAGTCAATACTGCCCGATCCCGAAGAAGTCGAAGACCTGGTCATTCAGCAACTCGGATCAGGCGGAGGTGCGCGCCAGGCGGGTCAGGGATCGCCTGCCGTTGCCATCTTCACCTCGCGCTTCCGCGAAGCCGCCGGCCGAGCCCTGCTCCTGCCGCGCAAGCATCCAGGCCAGCGCGCTCCCCTCTGGCAACAGCGCAAACGCGCCGCCGATCTCTTGCGCGCCACCATGCAATTTGGCAGCTTCCCGATCATCCTGGAAACCTACCGCGAAGTCCTGCGTGACGTCTTTGACATGCCCGCGCTCGTCGAGCTCTTAACCCAGATACGCAACCGCGAAATCAAGGTCGTGCCCGTCACCAATGTCGCGCCGTCGCCGTTCGCGTCGTCCCTGCTCTTCAACTACGTCGCCAACTTCATCTACGAAGGCGACGCCCCCCTCGCAGAACGCCGCGCACAGGCCCTCAGCGTCGACCCGGCCCAGCTCCGCGAACTCCTCGGCGAAATCGGTCTGCGCGACCTCCTCGACCCCGAGGCGCTCGAACAGCTCGAACTCTACCTCCAGCACCTCTCGCCGGAGCGCTCCGTAAAACACGTCGACGGCCTCCATGATCTCCTCATCCGCCTCGGCGACCTGACGGACGAAGAGATACAGGCACGCATCAATCCGCCCTCGACCAATCCTATCGTAGGACAGGCGTCCCTGCCTGTCTCCTCCGCCAACCCTATCGAAACTGATTCACAAGTCCGGTCCCAGGATTGGGGGCTAGGGGGCCACTCCTGGATCGACGAACTCGTACGCCAGCGCCGCGCGATCGCGCTCCCCATCGCCGGCGAACGGCGCTACATCGCCGCCGAAGACATGGGCCGATACCGCGACGCCCTCGGCATTCCGCCTCCCGCCGGCCTGCCCGACGCATTCCTCGAATACGTGCGCGATCCCCTGGGAGACCTCGTCGCGCGCTACTCACGCACCCACGGGCCGTTCACATCCGCCGACGTCGCCCATCGCTACGGCATCGGCGTCGGCCCGGTGATGACCGTTCTCGCCAAAATGGAGTCCACGGGCAAGCTAATGGAGGGCGAGTTCCGGCCGGGCGGCAGCGGGAAGGAGTATTGCGACGCCGGAGTGCTCCGCGCCCTGCGTCAAAAATCGCTCGCGCGCCTTCGCAAGGAAGTC
>Ga0070658_10004344_pt1 | contig 11566 bp, 10 predicted proteins | sample KBSC13metaG_FD_64664 | JGI IMG/M metagenome (GOLD analysis project Ga0070658, IMG submission 64664) | Corn rhizosphere microbial communities from Kellogg Biological Station, Michigan, USA - KBS C1-3 metaG | ecosystem: Host-associated > Plants > Roots > Rhizosphere > Soil ... | reverse complement strand
CCCGGCCGTGCCGCCGTATTCGTCGACCACGATGGCAACGTGATTGCGTTCAGCCTGCATTTCGCGCATCAGTTCATCAACCGGTTTGCTGTCGGGCACAAAGGTCGCAGAGCGCATCAGCGACTCGACGCGTTCAACCGACTCCGACTCGCGATATTCGTACGCCCGCCTGGCGAGGTCGCGCAAATAGACGATGCCGACGACGTCGTCCTCGTTGTCGCCGACCACTGGAATGCGCGAGAAACCACTACGCAACGCCAGCGACATTGCCTGCCGCAAGGTCTTTGTGCGCTCGATGAAGACGATGTCGGTGCGCGGCACCATCACTTCGCGCACGATCGTGTCGCCAAGTTCGAACACCGAGTGGATCATCTGCCGCTCGTCGCTTTCGATGACCTTGCTGGCTTCGGCGAGGTCGACGAGATCACGCAATTCGGCCTCGCTGGTGAACGGGCCGTCGCGAAAACCGCGACCGGGAGTCAGCGCGTTCCCAAGCGCGATCAGCAATCTCGGCAGCGGCCCGAGAACAGCAGCAAGACGATGGACGACGGGAGCGGCCAACAGGGCAACGCCGTCGGCATGCTGGCGACCGACTGTGCGCGGCGTGACGCCGACCGCGACGTAGCTCACGACTACCATCACCGCTGCCGTGACGACCACAGTGGGCCAGGTGAATCCGAACCGGCGCACTGCCCAGGTAGCGGTCATCACTGCGGCGGCCATTTCGCCGACCACGCGCAACAACAAGACCAGATTGAGGTAGCGCGGCGGTTCGGCGATGACTCGGCGCAACGACGTTGCGCCGCGTCGTCCGTCTCGGACGTATTCGTCGACGTGCACCCGCGATACGCGAGAAAGCGCAGCGTCGGCGGCCGCGCATGCACCGGCCAGCACGACGAGCATCGCAGCCCCAATCGGAAGCGCGTCGCCCGGGTTCACGCGCCCGGCCCGCCGTTCGGTCTCGCCGTGAAGTCGCCGTCACTCCCTGAGCCACCGTCACGACCTGAGCCACCGTCACGACCTGAGCCACCCGAGCCGGCCGGACCGCCGCGCCACGCGTCGAGCAACTGGCGCTGCAGCGAAAACATTGCGCGCTCTTCGTCAGGTTCGGCGTGGTCGTAACCGAGCAGGTGCAAAATCCCGTGCGTGCAAAGCAATTCGAGCTCGTCTTGAGTGGAGTGACCCGCCTCGCGCGCCTGCCGCTTGGCAACGGCTGGGCACAGCACGACGTCGCCGAGCATTCCGGGGTCGGCATCGTCGTCGGGTTCGACGTCGAGACGACCCGGGCGCAACTCGTCCATCGGGAACGACAAGACGTCGGTAGGACCAGGTTCGTCCATCCAGCGTTCGTGCAGGTTCGTCATCTCGCCTTCGTCGACCAACAGCAACGACAGTTCGGCGAGCGGATGGATACGCATCGCATCGAGCACTTGCCGGGCCAATGCCACCAGCCGCAATTCGTCGACGGCCACGCCGGATTCGTTCGACACCTCAACGCTCATCAGTACTACCGATTCCGGCCGTTGTTACGACGGCCTCGCGAGGAGTCTTCATGGTTTTCGGCGTCGAATCGGTCGTAGGCGTCGACGATCGCGCTCACCAGTTTGTGCCGCACGACGTCGCTGCTCGACAACGTCGTGAAATGTACGTCAGGAATACCGTCAAGAATTTCTCGGACGACGCGAAGCCCACTCTTGGTGCCGCCCGGCAAATCGACCTGAGTGACGTCGCCGGTGACCACCATTTTGGAGCCGAATCCCAGCCGGGTAAGGAACATCTTCATCTGCTCGGGAGTGGTGTTTTGCGCCTCGTCGAGAATGATGAATGCGTCATTGAGCGAGCGCCCACGCATGTATGCCAACGGTGCCACTTCGATGGTTCCGCTTTGCATCAGGCGCGGAATCGAATCGGGCTCGACCATGTCGTGCAGCGCATCGTAGAGCGGCCGCAAATACGGGTCGATCTTTTCGTAGAGCGTTCCGGGCAGAAATCCCAGCCGCTCACCGGCCTCGACCGCAGGCCGGGTCAAGATGATTCGGTTCACCTGCTTGGCCTGCAGCGCCTGCACGGCTTTCGCGACCGCCAAATAGGTTTTGCCGGTGCCGGCCGGACCGATCGCGAAGTTCACCGTGTGCTTGTCGATCGCGTCGACGTAGCGTTTCTGGTTCACCGACTTCGGGCGGATCGTCTTACCGCGCGACGACACGATGTCGAGCGTGAGCACCTCGACCGGCCGTTCGGGCACAGCGCTGCGCAGCATGGCGACGCTGCGTTCAACGGCGTCGGGGGTGAGCGTGGCACCGCTGCTCAGCAACGCCACGAGCTCTTCGAACAACCGCGCCACGATCGCGTTCTCGGCGGCCTCGCCGGTGACGGTGATCTCGTTGCCGCGCACATGGATGTCGCTGTCGAAAGCCTGCTCGATGATGCGCAGCAGCTCGTCGCGCGAGCCGAGCAAGCTCACCATCGATTGGGCGCCCGGCACCACGATGCGGGTCTGTACCGCCTGCGTATCGGCCGGTTGGCTGGTGGAATGGCCGCGCGGAATCTGCGCTGCTTTACCTGGTTCGCCTGGCATAGGGCTTGGCCGGTGGCCTGCTCGCGCCTGCTCTCGGTGCTCGGGGATAGACGGTGGAACGGGGATACGGCGGTGGAACGGACAACCGTGTCATGGTACCCGCGCGCGGCGTGCGACCACCCTACGCGCGCACCGGCGGCCGAGGTTCAGGCCAGGTGCCCGAGCGGCTGGCCGCCTAGCACGTGGGCGTGAACGTGATGCACGGTCTGGCCCGCGTCGTCCCCTGTGTTGAAGACCAGCCGGTAGCCGGCGTCGGCAACGCGTTCGGCGGCTGCCACCGCGTGCGCCTCCTGGAGCAGCTCGATCGCAAGAGCCGGATCGTCGGCGACCAGGCCGGCGATGTTGGCGTGATGATCGCGTGGAACGACCAGCACGTGGGTCGGCGCCTGGGGCGCGATGTCGCGAAACGCAAGGATGCGCGGCGACTCGCGGACGACGGTCGCGGGAATCTCCCCGGCGACGATTCGGCAGAACAAGCAGTCAGCCATCGGACTCCTAAAGCGACTCTGAACGGGATGTCGTTGGTCGATCATGCCCATCATGCGATAGACCTAGCCGGTAAACCGAGCCGCCGGGTCGCGCGTCAACGCGGCATGAGCAAGACCGCCATGGCCCTGGCCGACATGGGGAGTCGCGCGTTGCTGGGTCAATCAGAAGGGCAGTTCGAGACGGCGACCGCCGACGAAGCGGTCACCGAGTTCTACCGCACGCACTACACCGGGCTGGTCCGGCTCTCAGCGCTGCTGCTCCACGACGCGGGCATGGCAGAAGAGGTCGTGCAAGACGCGTTCGTCGCGATGCACGGGTCGTGGAACCGGCTGCGTGATCCCGACAAGGCGGTCGCTTACCTGCGGCAAGCCGTCGTGAACCGCTCCCGGTCGAAGCTTCGGCACCGAGCCGTCGTCGCCAAGTACACCCAACAACCCCCACCCGACGTCGCCAGCGCCGAAACATTCGCTGTCGCCGCCGCAGAGCGAGCCGAGGTGCTGGCTGCATTAGGGCGGCTCCCCCGGCGTCAGCGCGAAACCCTCGTGCTGCGCTACTACGGCGACCTTTCCGAGATCCAGATCGCCGACACGCTCGGCATCAGCCAAGGCGCGGTCAAAAGCCACGCCTCGCGGGGCCTTGCCGCCCTCCGAACCGTGTTGGAGAAGACATCATGAGCGACCACACGGGCCGAACCGGTCCTGACGACGACAGCGCGGCCAGGCGGCTAAGAGAAGTGCTCGCCAACGAGGCCAGCACTATCCACCCGTCGTCCGATGGGCTCACCCAGATCCGTACGAAGATCCGGCAGCGCCGGCGCGGGTGGCAGGCATTCAGCCGACCGTTCGCCGTCGTGGGCGCCGCCGTCGCGACGGCCGCGATCGTGGCAATCGTCGTCGTCGCCGTGCCGAAAGGCAGCGACAACAGCGGCCAGAATCCGGCCGCGGTCAGCACCTCGCGCACGCCCAGCATCGCCCCGAGTTCGGTGTCGCCCACGCCGGTGCAAAGCACCGGCAAGCCGCACCAGGTGACGCTGTACTACGTGGGCGCTCAGGCCGACCCGCAACAATTGCTCTACCGCGAGATCGTCACGCGTCCCACTCCGGCTGGCAACGCGTTCATCAAGGACGCCGTCAACACGCTGCTGGCGACCCCGCCGAGTGACCCCGACTACGTCACCGGCTGGCCGCAAGGCACCACGGTGCTCGGCGCAACCATCAAGAACGACACCGAGGCGATCATCGACTTGTCTGCCCAAGCGGCGAACGGCCCGCAGGGCCTCGGCGCGATCAGCGCGCAGCAGCTCGTCTACACGGTGCAAGGGGCCGCGCCGAAGATCGAGTCGGTCGAGCTGCGCATCAATGGCACGCCGGTTCCCTCGCTGTGGGGCTCGCCGATCAGCGATCCGATCACGGCCGAGCCGCCGTCGCAGGTATTCGCCCACGTCTGGATCACCTCGCCCACAGAAGGCGCCACCGTTCCCGCGGTCGTGAAGTTCGGTGGTGAGGCGATCGTGTTCGAAGCCACCGTCAACTGGCAGATCACCATGAACGGCGACGTGCTGAAGTCGGGCTACGCCACAGCCGACGCCGGCGCACCCGACCAGGGCAAGTGGGAAGACACCGTCACGCTCACACCTGGAACCTATCAACTACGGGCTTTCGAAGCGTCAGCCAAGGACGGCGCGCCCACCTATGTCGACACCAAAACCTTTACGGTGCAGTAGTTCTCAGCCGTTGGGGATCAGCTCTTCCAGCGGCCGCTGCCGGCGAAGACGACAGCGGCCGCCACCGTGCCAGCTGTCGACGTGCGCAACACCGTCGGGCCGAGCCGCACCGTTTTGGCACCGGCCGCCGCGAACGCGGCGAGCTCGTCGTCGGTGATGCCGCCCTCAGGTCCGACCACCACAACCACTTCGTCGACGTCGCCCAGCGAAACGCCGCCGATCGGTTCGGTGGCCGATTCGTGCAACACCAGCACCACGACGTCACCGCCTTCACGACCGGACGACGAAACCCGCCCGCCCAACCGCTGCACGATGCGCTGCGTGGTCTGCAAGTCGGCGATCTCGGGAATCCATGGCCGGCGTGCCTGCTTGGCGGCTTCGCGGGCGGTGGCTCGCCATTTCGCGGTGCCTTTCGCCGCGCGGGCGGCGTCCCATCGCACGATGCACCGGCTCGCCTGCCACGGCACGATTTCGTCGACGCCGACCTCGGTCATGGTCTCGATTGCGCGTTCGTCGCGGTCGCCCTTAGCAAGTGCCTGCACAACGGTGAGCCGGGGTCGCAGCGCCGGTAGCTGCCGCGATGACACGATGCGGGCCTGGATCGCCGACCCGACAACGGCGGCAACTTCAGCCGAACACACGAGCCCTTCGCCGTCCGCGAGTTCGAGCTTTTCGCCCACGGTAAGCCTGCGCACCGACGCCGCGTGGCGGCCTTCCGGGCCGTCGAGTAACACGACGTCACCCACGCCGGCCGACCGCAGCTTTTCGGCGTCGGCAAAGAAAAGCGGCGCCGTCACGGGTGGCTCAGCGGCCGTTGAACGCGTCGCGGATGCGCGAGAAGAAACCCTGACCACCGGGCTTGAACACGCCCTCGGGGAACTCCTCACCGCGCAGACTCGCGAGCTTTCGCAGCAGCTCTTCCTGTTCGGTATCGAGTTTTTGCGGGGTCTGCACGTCGAGGTGCACGTGCAGGTCGCCGCGGCCGCCACCGCGCAGGCGAGGCACGCCCTTGCCACGAAGCGGGATGTCGGTGCCGGGTTGGGTGCCTGGCTTGACCTCGATGTCGACCGGGCCGTCAAGAGTTTCGAGCGTCAGCGAAGTGCCCAGCGCGGCTGCGGTCATGGGCAAGGTGACAACGGCGTGCAAGTCGACGCCGTGCCGTTCGAAGACCGCGTGCTTGCGCTCCTCGATCTCGACGTAGAGGTCGCCTGCCGGTCCGCCACCGGGGCCGACCTCGCCCTCACCCGAAAGCCTGATGCGCATGCCGTGCTCGACACCTGCCGGGATCTCGATGCCGACCGTGCGGCGGGCGCGCACCCGGCCATCGCCTGCGCACTCGGCACACGGGTTCCGGATCACCGAACCGACGCCGCCGCATTGCGGGCACGGCCGCGAGGTCATCACCTGGCCGAGGAAGGACCGAGTCACCTGGTTGATCTCGCCGCGGCCCTTGCACACGTCGCAGGTGTCGGGATGGGTGCCGGGCGCGGTGCCGGCGCCGGTACAGGTTGGGCACACCACCGCGGTGTCGATCGTCACCTCACGGCTGGCTCCGAAAACGGCCTCGTTGAGGTCGATCTCGACGTGGATCAGGGCGTCATTGCCCTGCCGCACGCGGCTGCGCGGGCCGCGGTGCGTGGCGCCACCGAAGAACGCATCCATGATGTCGCCAAGGCCGCCAAACCCGGCCCCGAACCCGCCGGCACCGCCCGACGCCGACAGCGGGTCGCCGCCGAGGTCGTACATCTGCCGCTTGTTCGGGTCGGACAGCACCTCGTACGCCGACGTGACTTCCTTGAACCGCTCCTGCGTTTGCGGGTCAGGGTTGACGTCGGGGTGAAGCTGCCTCGCCAGCCTGCGGTAGGCCCGCTTGATCTCCTCGGGCGTGGCGTCCTTGCGCACGCCGAGAGTCGCGTAGTGGTCCTTGGCCAAGGCTGATTCCTCTGCTGCTGGTACGAGCTGGTGGGGTCACGATTCGGCGAGGATGCGGCCCACGTAACGCGCCACCGCGCTCACCGCCGCCATGGTGCCGGGGTAGTCCATGCGCATCGGACCGAGTACGCCGAGACTGGCCAGCGCACGGCTCCCGGAACCGTAGGTGGAACTCACGATCGAGGTGCTGCGCAGGCCCTCATAGGCATTCTCGTCGCCGATGCGCACGGTGAGTTCGGAGGGTCGGCTCGCCTCGCCGAGCAGCCGGATCAGCACGACCTGCTCTTCGAGCGCCTCGAGCACCGGATGCACCGAGTCGGGAAAGTCGAGCGCGAGCCTGGTGAGATTGGACGCCCCGCCCACGACAACCCGGTCGTCGTGGCGGTCGACGAGAGACGCAAGCAGGACGGCGACAATCGCCGACGCCGCGGCACGAATGTCGGTGGGTTCGGTATCGACGAAGTCGACGAGCAGTGATGGCACGTCGGCCACCCTGCTACCGACGATGCAGGTGTTCAGCCGGGTGCGCAACGTTGCAACCGAGCCTTCGTCGACGTCGTCGGCCAGGTCGACGACGCGCTGTTCGACCCGGCCAGTGTCGGTGATCAGCACGAGCATCACTCGGGTACCGGCCAGCCGAACCAGTTCGAGATGGCGAACCGCCGAGCGATCGAGGCTCGGATACTGCACAACGGCTACCTGGCGGGTGAGCTGGGCGAGCAACCGCACGGTGCGCCGCACGACGTCGTCGAGATCGAGCGCGCCCTCGAGGAAGTGCTCGATCGCGCGCCGTTCGGCCGACGAGAGCGGCTTCACCCCGGAGAGCCGATCGACGAACAGCCGGTAACCCTTCTCGGTGGGCACCCGGCCTGCGCTGGTGTGGGGTTGGGCGATGTAGCCGTCGTCTTCAAGCGCAGCCATGTCGTTGCGGACCGTGGCCGGTGAGACACCGAGGTGGTGCCGTTCGACCAGTGCCTTCGACCCGACCGGCTCGTTGGTGGAGACGAAGTCCTGCACGATCGCGCGCAGTACGTCGAGCTTGCGGTCGTCGAGCATCTCCACCTCCAAATTCCAGGTCGCAACTCCAGGTCGCCAAGCCTTGAAACGGCGAGGCCTCAGCACATGCTGGCACTCGCTGTTGTCGAGTGCCAGTGTACGGCGACCGCCCTGGAATGCCGCGCCCACGCCGTCACCACTTCCAGCAGAAGCCGACGGTGGCCGCTTCGAGACGCGGCAGGTAGCGGTGCACCGAACAGTCGTCGTCGAGGACGACGGACTGCTGGCTGCGCAACTGGCCGTCGACCCCGCGCCACGCATTCCAGGTGACGGACGCCGGAAGCCGCCGGGCGTCGAACTGCACCCTCAGCTCGACGTTGTCGATGCGCCGCACGGCCGAGCGCCGGAACATCGGCTGGCGCGACACCCGGCCACCCAGCAGCACGCGGTATTCGAACGATGCGGTCTCACCGGGTTCGAGCACGTGACCGAACTCGATGTCGACCGTGGCGGGTGACTCGCCCATGGCCAGCGGCGCCGCCCGGCCGCCGCGCACCACCTCGATCGCGCTCGCATCGACGTCGACAGGTACCGAGCAGCGGTCGACGCCGGGCTCGACCGCCCTGATCACTTCGATCGTGCGCTGCTCGCGGGCCAGGCCGTCGGGGCCGACGAAGCAGAACTCGTGGAGCAACAACGTGCGATAGCCGGCCTCGGGATAACTGGCCAGCACGTACGGTGCCTCGTAGACCGGAGTGCCGAGCAGCAACCACAGCCGATTCTGCTCAGCGTCGGTGAAACCGAACGCGTCGACGAACAGCCGCAGGGTGCGCGGGCTTAGCACCTCGCCCCGTAGCGCACGCGCAATGCGATCTTTCAGCCCGCGGGGCAACGCGAGGTGATCGTCGTCGTCACCCGCCTCCCAAATGTGCCGCGCAAGCACCTGGGCAACGGCCGCTTGGTTAAGCTGGCCGGTGCCGCCGCGCCACCGGAACGCATAGCGCTGCCAGGCCCGTCGGTACGGCCCCGGCTGGGAGAGCAATTGGCGAAGATACTGCGACGCGAACTGCGCGCCGTTCGTTCCCGATGACACCCCCACCCCCGGCTCGCCGCGTCGATCAAGGCCGCCGTGCCAGTCTTCGGCGCGCCTTGGCGATCGCAACGTATTAGGCCGGTGTCGCTCTTACGTCGCAGAAATCCGCCGGGTGTGCGCAACTCCGCGATCCGAAACCGTGTGGACGACGAAAGACCGCGGCGAACGCTCAGCCGAGCAGCCGCCGCACGACGCCATCGGCAAGCAAGCGTCCTGGCGCAGTGAGTACCGCTCGCCCCCGCTCGAAGGCTTCGGCCTCGAGCAGGCCTTCGCCGACCTGATCGGCGGCCGCTGCCCGGCCGGCGGCGTCGAGCACGTGGAGGTCGAGACCGTCGGAGAGTCGCAATTCGAGCAGCACCCGCTCGACTCGCCTTGTCTCGGCGTCGAGAGATTCGCGGGCCAACGCCGGCGACGCGCCCGCCTCGAGACGGGCCGTGTAGGCAGTCGGATGCTTCACGTTCCACCACCGCAGGCCGGCCACGTGGCTATGCGCGCCAGGCCCAATGCCCCACCAGTCGTCGCCACGCCAGTACGCCAAGTTATGCAGGCATTCCCCACCGGGTTTGGCCCAGTTCGACACCTCGTACCACGAGAAACCGGCCTCGCTGAGCGTCGCATCGGCGATCCCGTAACGGTCGGCCAGTACATCGTCGTCGGGCGCCGCGAGTTCGCCTCGCCCGACCCTTCTCGCCAATGCAGTGCCGTCCTCGACGATCAAGGAATAGGCGCTCACGTGATCTGGCCCCGCCGATATCGCGGCTTCGAGCGACGCCCGCCAATCGTCGTCCGACTCTCCGGGCGTGCCGTAGATCAAGTCAAGGTTGACGTGGTCGAAGCCGGCCGCTTTTGCCTCGGCGACCCGTTGTTGCGGCGCGCCCACCGTGTGTCGTCGATCGAGAATCCGAAGTACGTGCTCGCGTGCCGATTGCATACCGAAGCTGATCCGGTTGAACCCGGCAGCGCGCAGTTTCTCAAGAGAAGCCGCATCGACCGACTCGGGGTTGGCTTCGATAGTCACTTCAAGATCGAACGCCGCGCCGAAGTTGTCGACTATCGCGTCGAGCATCGCCGCGAGGTCTGCGACTGGCAGCAAGGTCGGCGTTCCGCCACCGAAAAACACCGTGGTTACAGGAAGTTCCGCGCCGCCGAGCACGCGGCGGGCTAACGCAATCTCGGCGATCGCGTCACCAGCGTACGATGCCTGACTCGCTCCACCGCCTAGTTCTGCAGCCGTGTACGTGTTGAAGTCGCAGTAGCCACAGCGCGTTGAGCAGTACGGCACGTGCACGTAAAAACTCAGCGGCCGCGACCCCACAGCCGAACGGACGCTTTCAGGCAATGCGCCGTCGGGCGGAGCTGGTTCGCCGTCCGGCAAGGTCGATGGCACGACATCCATGGTGCATGTTCGCCCGCATGAGCGCACAATCGAGTCGCGCGAACAACTCTGCGAGAAGGCCGGCAGGCGATGGCGCTCTGGTTCAAACGAAGCACGTGCGGTCAGCCCTTCGGCCGCCCGATCGAGGAGATCGCTGCCGACCTGCACCGCCTGCAACGCTGGATCGAGGCGTATTCCGAATCGCCACCGCTACCGGGCAAAGCCACCAAGGTCGCCGCGACGGTCCTCGCTTACGACCAGGTGCTTGCTGAGGCGTGCCAGACGCTCGAGATCGCGGAGTCGCTTGCTCGAACCGTCGGTATCGACCGTGAAGCAGAACGGCTCCGCATGGAAGCGGCATTAACTCACGCTGGGTTCATGATCGGCACCGCACGCCACATCAGCTGAGCCACCCGAAGACTTCCGAGAGCGCGAAACAGCAACCTCGCCCGGCGCTATTCCTTGGCAGCAGTCGGCGAGGTCGACAGCGCGGCGATGAATGCTTCTTGCGGTACCTCGACGCGGCCCACCATCTTCATACGCTTCTTGCCCTCTTTCTGCTTCTCGAGGAGCTTGCGCTTTCGGGTGATGTCACCGCCGTAGCACTTGGCGAGAACGTCTTTTCGGATCGCGCGAATGCTTTCTCGCGCGATGATGCGTGATCCGATCGCGGCCTGGATAGGCACCTCGAATTGCTGGCGCGGGATCAGCTCGCGCAGCTTCTTCGTCATTTCGACGCCGTAGCCGTATGCCTTGTCCTTGTGCACGATGGCACTGAAGGCGTCGACCGCCTCGCCCTGCAACAAGATATCGACCTTCACCAGATCGTTTGCCTGCTCGCCCGTGGGTTCGTAGTCGAGGCTGGCGTAGCCACGGGTGCGCGACTTGAGCTGGTCGAAGAAGTCGAACGCGATCTCGGCCATCGGAATCGTGTAACGCAGTTCGACTCGTTCGGCGGAGAGATAATCCATACCTAACAAGCTGCCGCGCCGCGACTGGCACAACTCCATGATCGTGCCGACGTATTCGCTCGGCGACAACACTGTCGCGCGCACCACCGGCTCGTACACCTCGGCAATCTTGCCTTCGGGATATTCGCTCGGGTTGGTGACGATGATTTCCTTGCCGTCTTCACGAATCACCCGGTAGACGACGTTGGGCGCCGTCGAGATGAGATCGAGATTGAACTCGCGCTCGAGCCGCTCACGCACGATCTCGAGGTGCAGCAAACCCAAGAAACCACAGCGAAATCCGAACCCGAGGGCGGCGCTGGTCTCGGGCTCGTACGCCAGCGCCGCATCGTTGAGTTGCAGGCGGTCGAGTGCGTCGCGGAGGAGCGGATATTCGCTGCCGTCGATCGGATAAAGCCCTGAATAGACC
>Ga0070658_10004343_pt1 | contig 11567 bp, 9 predicted proteins | sample KBSC13metaG_FD_64664 | JGI IMG/M metagenome (GOLD analysis project Ga0070658, IMG submission 64664) | Corn rhizosphere microbial communities from Kellogg Biological Station, Michigan, USA - KBS C1-3 metaG | ecosystem: Host-associated > Plants > Roots > Rhizosphere > Soil ... | reverse complement strand
GAGTCGGATTGCTGACCCTAGGCGTGCTGACCTTCCTGCTACTTTTCGCGTCTTCATGGATCGCCTTTTATGTCGCCCGAGGCTTGACGCTCCCGATCAAGGCACTCGCTGAGGGAGCTAGTGAGATCGCCGGCGGGAATGTCGGCTATCAGGTCGAGGTTTTTGCCGAAGACGAGCTCGGGATACTCGTAGCGGCTTTCAACGACATGTCGGCGCGGCTGGAGGCGAACTCGTCGGAGATAACCGCACGACGTCAATACATAGAGACGGTCCTTGAAACACTCCCGACGGGAATCGTGACATTCGACAATGAGATGAATGTCACGACGATCAATTCCGCAGCAAATAAGATACTCGACTCTGCCCGGTGGGGCCGGGTCGGTGCTCAGATCGTCGACATAGTACCGACGGCCGCACTCGAGCAGATCAGCCGTCTGATAGCCAGGGCAAAGCGGACGGGCTATGCGTCGGACCAGTTCACGCTCACGACGATCCGCAATACAGATGCGGAGCTGACCGTCGCGCTGATCGCTGCCAAACTTCCGGGCGATGACGGCGTGGTCCTTGTGATCGAGGACCTCTCCCAGCTGATATCTGCTCAACGAGCGTCGGCCTGGCAAGAGGTCGCGCGCCGTATGGCTCATGAGATCAAAAACCCGCTCACACCTATCCAGCTCTCTGCCGAGCGCATACAAAAGCGTTTCGAGCGTACCGGCCATGCCGACGGACCGGTCGGCAAACGGATCAATGATAAGGGTCCGATCGGTGACGTCGTGCACGAGAGCACTGCCACGATCATTCGCGAGGTGTCGTCCTTAAAGGCGATGGTGGACGAATTCACCCGTTTCGCTCGCCTGCCCGAGGTCCGGCTCGCTAGTGTGAATATCGAAGAGGTCATCGAGCAGGCGATAGCCACATGGGACGTCGGCAGTGCAGGCGTCAGGCTGCAGCCCGAGCTCGGAGCAGACCTGCCGCAGGTCAGCGGTGACGCCGAGCAACTGAAGCGTGTCCTGATCAACCTCATGGAAAATGCTGCTGAGGCATTTCCACCCGAGCAGAGCGACCGGGAGGTCCGCATCTACGCCAGGTACGACGCGGCGAGGGACATCGTGGTCATCGAGGTGGCGGATAACGGCCCCGGCATCGAGCCCTCAAACCTGCAGAAGTTATTCCAACCGTACTTCTCCACCAAGGGCCGCGGCACGGGGCTCGGCCTCGCCATCGTCCAACGGATCATCGCCGATCATAAAGGTCGCATCCATGCTGCGCAGAATCAGCCACGAGGTGCTAAATTCATCATCGAGCTTCCCACCGCATCCTGATGTCCAATTCTGTACTGATCGTTGACGATGAACCCGGTATCCGGGAGACCGTAAAGGCCATTCTCGAGGACGAGGGGCTGTCTGTTGACAGTGCCGCGACCGGAGAGGAATGCCTGGATAAAGCACGCCGCCATCCATACGCTTGCATACTCCTGGACATCTGGCTCGGCGACGGCATCGACGGTCTCGAGACGCTCACGCTGCTCAAACAGGAGGCCATCGACGCTGCTGTCGTGATGATCTCCGGACACGGCAACATCGAGACGGCCGTTCGCTCGACAAAGCTCGGTGCCGTGGATTTCATCGAGAAGCCGCTGAGCCTTGAACGAACGTTACTGACTGTTAAGAATGCGATACGTACTCGGGAGCTCGAGCGTGTAAATGAGCAGCTGCAGAGCGAATTGGCCGAGCAGTACGTGATGGTCGGCGATTCGATCGCGATGCGGGCACTCCGAAAGCAGATAGCGATCGTTGCGCCGACCGACGGACGGATCCTCATATCAGGAGAGAGCGGAACGGGCAAGGAACTCGTTGCCCGAGCGATCCATGCGCAATCCAAGCGGCGCAGCGCGCCCTTTGTCGAGATCAATTCGGCGGCGATCCCGGAGGAGTTGGTCGAGTCCGAGCTGTTTGGGCATGCCAAGGGAGCTTTCTCCGGTGCGACAAAGGCGAAAAAAGGGAAGTTTGAGATCGCTGACGGTGCGACCCTCTTCCTGGATGAGATCGGTGACATGTCGGTGCGTGTCCAGGCAAAGATGCTGAGGGTGCTGGAGGAACAGCGGTTTGAACCCGTGGGAAGTAATACTCCGGTCTCGGTCGATGTGCGCGTCATATCTGCTACCAACAAACCGCTCGAGAGCCTCATAGATAATGGCCACTTTAGGCCAGACCTCTTTTACCGGCTGAACGTGATCCCATTTCAGGTGCCGCCGCTTCGCGAGCGGATCGAGGACATCCCCGCGCTCGTGGACCATTTCAACCGTCGATACTCGATGGAGTACGGCAAGCACCCGAAGGAGTTTACCGATGATGCGATCGCCCGGCTCCAGTCTCATTCATGGCCCGGGAACGTCCGAGAATTAAAGAATGTCGTTGAGCGGATCGTGATCATGTCTACGTCCCCGCGGATCGCGGACGCGGACCTCCCCGAGCTGACGGGCTCCGACGTCCCGTCGATCACTTTCAGGTTTCCGTCCTTTAAGGACGCGACCGATGCCTACCAGCGCGAGTTCATCCAACACAAACTGGCTGAATTTGGCGGGAATGTCGCCAAGGCCGCCGAGGCGATGGGCGTAGACCGCAGCCACCTCTACAGGCGTATGAGGAATCTCGGTATCAAGCAGTGAAATACACCACGTTTGAGGAACTCCCTGTGTGGCAGGCCGCCGTTGAGTTCGCTCTACGGCTCTTCGCGTTCACCGAACAGGCTGACTTCAGAGGCTTGGGTGATACGAGAAACCAGTTGGAGCGTGCTTCACTTTCCATCTCTAACAACATCGCTGAGGGATTCGAACGCGGTACGAGTGCAGAGTTGATCAACTTCCTTTACATCTCGAAGGGTTCTGCCGGCGAGACAAGATCTATGCTGCGGATCTGCGAGCCGCTCGATCGGTTTTCAGATCTCAAATTTGAAATTTCAGATCTAATAAACCGTGCGATCAATATCTCCAGACAGCTCAACGGCTGGATCGAATCATTGAAAAACTCAGAGATAAAGGGTCCGAAGTTCCTAACTAACAAGGAGCGAGAAAGGCTCGTCCGGGAAAAGGAATTCGCAGAATTTGACCGCGAGATGGAGCGGCATCGCCAGGACCTGATAGACCGTCTCAACAAACGTTAAGAACTAGGGCCGCCGGAAAGGCGGCCCTTCTCATTTGCAGTTATTTCGGGACGGGGAAGCCACGCTCCTCCATTAGGGCCCGGACCTGCGGATCGCGGCCGCGGAAGAGGCGGAAGCCCTCGGCCGGATCTATCGTGTTGCCGACGGTGAAGATGTACTTGCGTAGCCGGTCGGCCACCTTCTTGTCGTATGGTCCGCCCGCCTCGGTGAAAGCCGTGTACGCGTCAGCCTTGATCACGTCCGACCACATGTACGAGTAGTAGCCGGCGGAGTAGTCGTCGCTCGAGAAGATATGTCGAAACTGCGTCGGCCGATGGCGCATGACTATCTCACGGGGCATGCCGATCGAATTCAGATAGTCACGCTCAAAGGCGGCGGGATCCACATCCTTGTCGCCTTCCAGATGGATCTTCATGTCATAGAGAGCACTCGAGAGGTATTCCACAGTGGCAAATCCCTGGTTGAATGTCGCGGCTTTCTTGATCTTGTTGATCAGCTCCTGCGGCATAGGCTTGCCCGTCTGGTAGTGCAGCGCAAACTTGTTCAGTACCTCAGGGGTTGCGACCCAGTGCTCGAGGAGCTGGGACGGGAACTCAACGTAGTCCGTCGGAACGTTCGTGCCCGACAGCGTCGGGTAGGTCACGTTCGACGACAGCCCGTGAAGTGCATGGCCGAATTCGTGGAACATCGTTGTCGCGTCATCCCACGAGATCAGAACGGGCTCGCCGGGTTTGCCCTTGATAAAGTTCGCGTTGTTGCTGACGATCGTCGAAACATCGCCCTCGACGCGTGACTGATTGCGGTACTGATTCATCCACGCGCCGGAGTCCTTGCCGTCGCGGGCGTACGGGTCGAAGTACCAGACGCCTACGTGCTTGCCGGTCGTCTTGTCCGTGACCTCCCAGACCTGCATGTCCGGAGCGAAGGTCGCGATGTTATCCAGCCGCTTGAAGTTGAAGTTAAACAGCTCGCCCGCGACCCAAAACATCGCCTGCTGCATTTTGTCCAGCTGCAGGTAGGGCTTGATCTGGTTCTCGTCGAGATCGTACTTTTCCTTGCGGACCTTCTCCATGTAGTAGCGGTAATCCCACGGCTCGATCTTGATCTTTGCACCCTCCTTATTGGCGAGTGCCTGCATATCGGCGACCTCCTCTTTGACGCGTGCGACCGCGGCGGGCCAGACCTGGAGCATAAGCTTCATAGCGTTCTCCGGGTCTTTGGCCATCTTGGTCTGCAGCATCCAGTGAGCGTGCGTAGGCAGTCCGAAGAGGTGTGCGCGCTCGGCCCGCAGTTTGAGGATAGACTTGATGTTTTGAATGTTGTTCCGCTCGCCGGGGTTCTCACCGCGGGAGATGAACATCTTGTATGCCTTTTCACGAAGGTCGCGGTTCTGCGAATACGTAAGGAACGGCTCGATCGCCGAGCGGGTGTTTCTTACGACCCAATGGCCCGGTACCTTTTTCGAGACGGCCGCCTCGGCGGCAGAATCAATAAATGACTGCGGAAGTCCTGCAAGATTCTCCTTGTGGTCGATGACCATGTAGACGCCTGACTCGTCGCCCTGCAGATTCTGGTTAAACTTGGTGTAGAGCGTCGCAAGCTGCTGGTTGATCTCTGCGAGACGTGCTTTCTTCTCAGGCGTGAGAGCGGCGCCGGCGTGAACGAAGTTATCGTAGTAGACCTTGACGAGACGCTGCTGCTCTTTATTGAGCTTCTTCATCTCGGAGCCCTTGTAGATCGCCTCTATACGAGCAAAGAGCTTTGCATTCTGAATGATCTTGTCGGCGTGTGCCGCAAGCTTTGGCTGCATCTCCTGCTGGATCGCGGGGAACTCACCCGTATTCAGACTGGTCGACCATATCCCGAAGATCGTGCCTACCCGATTTAGCAGGTCGCCCGACCTCTCAAGCGGAATGAAGGTGTTCGCGAAAGTCGGTTTTGCCGGATCATTGGCGATCGCGTCGACCTCCCTAAGATTCTCGGCCATGGCGGCCTCGAGGGCGGGCTTAAAGTCAGTGACCTTGACCTTGTCGAAGGGCGGCAGGCCGCCCCACGGGCCCTGCCATTTCTCGAGCAGCGGGTTTGGCGGGGCCGGCGCGCCGGCGGCCGCGGCATTCTCAGTACGTGGCTCAAACATAAGGAACGTTGCGGCCGCGAGGGCTACGAGCCCGATGCGGGTGAATATTTTGCTCAACATGCTGTACGAAGTTCTCCTCAGAAACTCAGTCGTTGGATTCTACATTTTCCCGGACAGGTTGGACAAATTCATGGTCTCGCCGGGCAATGGCATCGACATACTCGTTGGCCCTCCGCAGGGGCCGAGGGATCGCGGGTGCCACCCTCTGTGGCGTGGCCGAGGCCTGCTGGTCCTGACGCACAAGCCCGCGGAGGTACTCGCTGACCGAGCCGCAGCCTATCCCGGACTGGAGCAGGATGATCTGACAGACGTCGATCCGGTCCTTCGCCACTTTGGGCCGCGTAAGGAGCTCGCTCGCGAACGCTTCCGAGAGTTCGTTGCCGCTGGTGCCGGGCTCGAGTATCCCGGGGGCCTAGACCTGGGTGTCGAAGCTGGCATTCTCGGTTCAGAGGACTTTGTTGACAGCATGATACGCCGCATCGGCGATACTCCGCGGCGGCGTTCGGAACAGATGGGAAGGCCCGAACGCTCTTTCGATGCGACGCTCTTGATCTCGGCCGTCAAGGCCATCTTCGGACTATCGGACGATACCTTCTGCGGGCCCGAGAAAACTAGAAAGGCGGTTCTTGCGAACGAAGTACTCATCCTCGTCGGCCGCGAGCAAGGAGCCGGCGTGAGTGAACTGTCGCTAATATCCGGCCTCGACACTTCCAATGTCAGCCCCCGATGCGACGCAGCCAGACGAAAGCTTCACACCGATCGCAAACTCGCCTTCGCGAAAGCTCAGGTCGAAAAGATCTATCTCTCAAATATCGCAGAATCGCAGACCTGACACCGGTTCCTTTTGACACCGGTTCCTTTCCACGCCGTATCCGAAACGGACGTCTGCTTATTCTCGGCATCAATACAGGGCAAGAGAATCGTAATATTGTAGGCATGACCCCGATTCTACTTTGGTTTCTTTTTTAGTTGGGCCTTGTAGTGAATACCTTAAGGGAACTTCCTTCGCACAAGATCACCAGGTCAGGGTGCAGGCTGTCAAAGCCGAAACAAACCATGTCTTTATACCCTCTTGAGTTCGCACAGGTCCAAGCCTCCGAAATCGCCATACCGACAAACTCGTCTAATATTTGGCGGCCTTCCGGCGGAATCCCGTCGATTAGTGACAGTTCAACCTCATCAGTTTCCACGAGAGCTTTGACTGCGAGATAACAACTGGAGAAGGCTAAGAACATAGAATCTGCCACTGTGCACTCATTTGGCGGTACAACTTCCGCACTTTCTCTGATACAGATCCTCGTGAGCTTTCGGCCCCATAAGGTTTCAATTTTTTCCATGAATTAGTACTTCTGAGCCTTAGGACTAGCTTGTTTTATTAGTTTAATGGCAGAAACGGCCTTCCGATCGCCTTGCGCGGCCTTGTTCGCAAGCTCACCGACCTTCATATCCCAGTATTCCTGTGGCACGTCGGCCTGACGAGTTGCGGAGGTGTCAGAGAACCGGTGCCGGGCCTGCGTTTCTGCGATCCTTCGGCATGGCGCACAATCGCAAAATCGCAGACCTGGCACGATTCCTTTCCTGATATCCGGCCTCGACACCTCAAACGTCAGCGGGCGCTGCGACGCCGCTCGACAAAAACTCCAAACAGACCGCAAACTCGCCTACGCAAAAGCTCAGGTCGAAAGGGTCTATCACTCAAATATCGCAGAATCGCAGACGTGACACCCTTTCCTCAACGTTTCTGATGGATTGATATTTGTTCATTAAATCACCTGCCCCCAGCCTTCAAGGCTTTTGAGCGGGAGCATGGTGTCAGGCCTCCGATTCTTCGATTCTCACGCTCCGTAGTATTCGATGATATCAGTGACCCGAGCCTGCTTGTTGTCGCTGTTGAAATCGGCGCGGGTAAACTGAGCGCGCTATGATATTTGGATATGAAAAAGGTTGGGATCCTGGTCGGGAGGGAGCAGACTTTTCCCGAGTCGATAATCAAGAGTATCAACGAGAAGGGCGGGGGTGAGGTGACGGCCGAGATGGTGGAGTTCGGCGGGATCAGGCTGGACGAGCCTAAGCGGTACGATGTGATCATCGACCGTATCTCGCACGAGGTGCCGTACTACCGGGCCACGCTGAAGCGGTTCGCGCTGGAGGGGACGTACATCATCAACAATCCGTTTTGGTGGTCGGCGGACGATAAATTCTTCAACTTTTGCCTTGCGGCAAAGCTCGGCGTTGCCATTCCAAAGACGGTCCTGCTGCCGCAGCACAGTTATATCAAGGACATCACGAGCGAGAGCCTGCGCAATCTTGAGTTTCCGATCGACTGGGAAGGCGTGATCCAGTACGTTGGCTTCCCGGCGTTTCTAAAGCCTTTTGACGGCGGCGGCTGGAAGAATGTGTCCAAGGTGAAGTCGCTTGAGGAGCTATGGAAGGAGTACAACGACTCCGGCACCCTCTGCATGACACTGCAGGAGGGCATCGAGTACGACCAGTTCGTGAGGTGCTATTGCGTCGGTAAAGAAAAGGTCCTGATCATGCCGTACGACCCGTCTAAGCCGTACCTGTCGGGGATGCAGTACGTGGATGTCGACGATTACCTGTCGCCGGAGCTGCATACACGGGTCGAAAAAGACGTCAAAACGATCTGTAACGCTCTCGGGTACGACCTGAACACGGTGGAGTTCGCGATCAAGGACGGCATTCCGTACGCCATCGACTTTATGAACCCGGCCCCCGACGCCGAGCTGGCGTCGGTCGGCGAGAAGAACCATCGCTGGATCGTGGACAGCATGACGGACTTCATCCTGAAGAAGCTCAAGGAAGGCTGGGATATGCCGGAGTACCGGTGGTCGTCGATGCTGGCCCTACCTGAAGGCGGGGCTGCGGCGGCCTGAGCTGATCGACTATGGGCTATGAGAAGCCGGGGCTGCATGCCTCGGCTTTTTCTATTCTTCGTTCAAGAGCTCGTAGGGTATTCGCCGAGAGAGCATCCGGGAGCTGATGATGAGGCCCGTCCAGATAAGCAGGCTAACGGTAGAGACGGCCCAGCCGATATTCGCGATCAGCGGATCCTCAAAGAACACACCGACGGCAACGAAGGGGAAGGCGAAGAATGCGATCTTCAGAGCCGTGCTCTTGGAGCTTTCCACCGTTTCGAGCATGTTCACACGGCTGATCTCCATCTCCATGTACTCCTCGTCAGAGTTGAGGCGGGCAAAGTAATCTGCCTCATTTCGCGACCAGCGGCGAAGCGCGGGCGTTTTCGTGGCATGTGTGGCCGCACCAAAGTGATGGATGACGTGGGCGATCTTACCCTCGCGAAGAGCGATCTCTGCCAGGCCGCGAGCTGCACGGAAATTCTCGCCGATGCTGTCGCGTACACGCTCAAAGACGGTTCCAGCACGCTTGTATTCCCCTAAAGAGAAGTACCATTCGCCCAGCCTGGTAAGCAGGTCCGGATCATTCTCGGCCCGCTTCTCCGACAGGCGCAGGGCGGCCAGAGCCCGCCGCTCGAGCTGCGGCTGGCGGCTTACTCCGGCGAAGGCGTGCAGGCACCGTGCAAACTCGAATAATAGCCAGCCGTCGCGGGGTTTGAGCACGATCGCACGTCGAAACGCCTCCAGCGACCGTGCGAGATGCCCCGAGACGCGGAGTTCGTTTGCAAGTATCCGCAGATCTTCGGCTTTCTCCTCCTCAGCACCGCTAGAGATGCGATGAAAGCGATGTGCCCGCAGTGCAGGCCGGCGGAAGTAGGGCTCAAGGACATCGGCCGACGGTATGCGAGAGAACTCGGCCTTCATCAGTATGTCCTTTGTGTCCTCGAGATGGTCGCGCAGCTCGATAGAGCGCGTGTCGAGGACAGCATCATCAAGTTGCGGCAGGATCGCACGGATCATCTGGCGGTATTCGTCGCCGCCCGAGGCGAACGAAATGCTGATCCCCTTACCTCGCAATGAGGTTCGGTACCGATAGTAAACGACGCCCCCGCGTTTGATCGCCCGCACAGCCGCGGTCTCGACCTGTTCGACGTCGCTGAGCTTGAGGCTCCTGCGGGATGAATTTAGCCATGACCATACGCGGGGTATCATCCCGGTGCGCTCGAGACGCCTCCCGTCAAAAGCGACCCGGTCATTCAGGGCGAAGAACGGGATCAGTATCCATGACGCGGCAAACAGCGTCATCCCGATCCAGTCGATCTCCAGATAGAACGCCAGCCCCGCGAAGAATGTCGCCAGGAACAACGCCGTGAAATACCCGTGCGGGGAGACGCGGATCGAGATCACCTCCTTAAAGGTGGACGTCTGCGTCACTAACGGCAGTTCCTGTTGTCGCTCACCGGGAATCATGACCCCTCTACGCCGAATAACGCATTTGTTTTATCACAAACTCCCGCGAATACTGTCACGGAGCACACAAAGAAAAACGCAGGCAAGCTGCCTGCGTTCGAATACCGTACTGGGTCTCTCCTACTCGCCAAAGGGTGACGCCGGCTCCTGCTCGGGGATCTCCTTCGCCTTATCGGGGTTTAGTTCCTTCACCTTATCCTTTGCGTCCTGGGCGGTCTGCGACATACGGACCGGCTTGCCATCCATGTCCTTGGCCTCGGCAGCGGCCTTGGCGATATCGAAGTACATGTTTGCGGCGTCGTCCTTTTTACCCTGCTTCTCGTAAACCTTTGCTATCTGGAAGTTGATGGTCTCCTTAGCCAGGATCGGATCGTCCATCTTGGCGAGCTCCTGATAAAGGGTCAGTGCGTCATCCAGACGATTATCCTCGACGCGGGTTCCGGCGAGGGCGAATTTCGCGAGCTTTGCATTCTCGCCCGAGCCATTCGCGATCTGCTCAAGCTCCTGAATACCGGCGGGGCGGTCCACGAACAGCTTGTTAACGGCGATGAAGTATTTCGCTTTATCACCGACGGAGCCGCCGTACTGATTTGCCACCTGCTGAAACTGGTCGATGGCCGCCTGCGCACGCTCCTGAAAGGTCTTGTACGTCTTCTCAGTGGATGTCGCGGGTTGCGGAGCGTCTGTGACCTGTGCCTGCGAGGTTTCGATCGCCTTGCCAAGGGCGGCCTGCGCCGCAGCACTGGACTTGTTCATCATTCGGACGAGAACGACGGCGATGATGATCAGCAGGATCAGAGCTCCGATGCCGTACAGGATCGTGCGGCCCTTGCCCGCGAGTTTCTGACCCGCTTCTTCAACCCTGGGTATGACGCGCTGCTGCAGCGGGTCTACATAGGTCTTTTTCTCCTGCGGAGCAGAGGCGGCTGCCTCCAGCTGTTCAAATCGTCGTTTTTTACGTGCCATCAGTCGTGAGAATGCAAATTCGAGCTTGCCGGAGCGTTATATAATCGGAGGCTAGGTGAGCCTGGTCCGGCTTTTTGCAAAAGTATAAATGTAGCCTAAATGGCTGTTTTGGGCAAACCTGAGTGCCGGACCGCAGAGATGCGGTCCGGCAGAAAAAAAGCCGGGAACAAATCGGCAGGACCGGTGTCTATATTGTCAGCCCGCGGTTGTTGCTCAGGTTGCGGGGTTTGACAGGATAAGGATAGGAAGCGAGGCGATGATCTTCGGTGAATCTGTCACATTCGTGAACGAAGAGCTCGGACGGACAATGGGGTCTGTTCCGGATATCGGCTCGCGAGAAGACGATCGCTTTCTCGATGCCCTAAGGGCGGGGGACTCGGCCGCTTTCGAGACGCTGGTAGACCGCTATTCGAGCGATATATACGCCCTGCTGTACAGGCTGACCGGCGATCCTAGTGATGCAAGTGACCTCACGCAGGATACATTTCTCAGGGCGTTGCGGGCATTAAAAGGGTTTCGCGGAGACGCGAGTTTGAAAACATGGCTCTTCCGGATAGCGATCAACGAGTCGCGTAACCGGTTCCGATGGTGGAAGCGCCGGCGGCGAGACGTGACCGTTTCGCTTGATGTAAGCATCGGCGACAGCGATCAAACACTGCACGATACGCTGGCAGACGGCGGTGAGAGCCCCGAGGATGCTGCCCTGGCACGCGAAAGGGAAGCAAGGCTGGCTGAGGCACTCGGGCAGTTGAAGGAAGTTTACAGAGAGGCGCTGGTGCTCTGCGATATTGAGGGCCTCTCGTATGAGGAAACGGCAGCAGCTCTCGGGGTGAACATAGGGACGGTCAAGTCCCGCATCTCCCGCGGCCGTGACGAGTTAAGACGTCGTCTCAAGGATCTTTGATAACCAAAGCGGCAAGGCTGACTCGCCCCGGACTTTTAGACTAAATAAATCG
>Ga0070658_10004339_pt1 | contig 11578 bp, 8 predicted proteins | sample KBSC13metaG_FD_64664 | JGI IMG/M metagenome (GOLD analysis project Ga0070658, IMG submission 64664) | Corn rhizosphere microbial communities from Kellogg Biological Station, Michigan, USA - KBS C1-3 metaG | ecosystem: Host-associated > Plants > Roots > Rhizosphere > Soil ... | reverse complement strand
ATGGCTGAGGTCGTCCTGCACCTGATAAGGGACGATGCCTTTGAAGTGTCGGACGAAGACGAGCTTGAGGATATCGACGAAAAACTGAGCGGCATCGACGAGCTATCGGTCGACATGGACCAGATCGAAGGCGTCGAGCCCGAGGCAGAACCCGAGGGCGAGGTCCTCGATGCGGCGGTCATAACAGAGGCAACGGCTGCGACAGACGAGTCCGGTGAAACGGCGACCGAGGAGGTCGAGACCGTAAAGGTCATGGCGGTAGGCTCCGCCGTTCCGCTTGAGACAAAGGTAAAGACAAAGCGCCACTGGCGTCCGCGTTCGTTCGCACTCGACTTTGCACCGGGTGAGGCGGTCAGCGTCACCCGCCGCCTGTACCTCTCGGGCGAGAGTGAGTACCAGCTAAACGGCAAGACCTGCCGCCTGCGTGACATTCAGGACCTCTTCTCAGGCACCGGCCTATCGGGTGCCCACTACGCTATCATCGAGCAGGGCCGGATCGGCCAGATACTCTCGGCCAAGCCGGGCGACCGCCGCAGCCTCATCGAGGAGGCCGCAGGAATTTCGAAGTTCCGTGCCCGCCAGCGTGCGGCTGAGACGCGGCTGGAGAGTGCTAAGTCTAATCTTTCCCGGATCTACGACATCGTTAACGAGGTCGAGACACGCGTGAATTCGCTCCGCCGCCAGGCGGCCAAGACACGCCGCTTCAAGATCCTCCAAGAGGAGTTTCGGGAGCTGCTCCGCCAGCTGTACGCGGCCGAGGGCAAGTATCTCGCCGGGCTTTCCGAGGATCTCAAGCAGCAGCTGGTCGTCGCGGAGCAGCACGAGACCGACCTTGCCGCACAGGTAGCTGCGAAAGAGGAGTCGTCGAGAGAGGCCACCACTGCCGCCCGTACTGCTGAGGCGAGCCTCGCTGAGCTTCGCCATATCCATTCGAATAACGCACTTGAGCGTGATCGGGCGGAGCGTGAGCATCATTACAAATCCGACCAGATCGTCGGCCTTAACAACCGAAGCGAGGCACTCCGCGGCGAGATCGCCACCAGCGAAGGCCGGCTAAAGCTGCTGGCCGTAGAGATCGAGCGGCTCCGGCAGGACGAGGAACGCGAGTCCGCCGAGCATGCAAAGGCAGAGACGACCCTGCGTGAGGCTGAGGATGCATACCGGCAGGAGTCAGGTGCCCTCACTGCGATCGAGGAGTCGATCAATGAGCTTCGCACCGAGCTCGTAAAGCACACGGCCGCCGTGGAGCGTTTTGACGAGATCGGCCGCCAGGCGGCTAATACGCTCGAGCGTCTGCAGTCGCGTGCCGCGAGCCTTGCCGCCGAGGCCACACGCGCCGACGACACACTCGCCGCCAATAAACGCAACGCAGAGCTGCTGGCAGAGAACCTCGCCGTCGAGGAGACAAAGCTTGCGGGCTACAACACCGAGAAGGACCAGCTGATCGCCGCGACCACCGACGCGAGAAACACGCTTCGTGACGCTGAGCTTCGGTTCAATGAACTTTCAGAGGAGCACTCGGCTAAGAAGCACCGCCTTGCGACACTGACCGAGCTCGAGGAGAAGCGCGCCGTCTACACGCCGCAGGTTCAGCGAATATTCGCCGAGCAAGAGTCGATCGGCATTACTTTGGGCGGTGTCCTCGCGGACAGGCTTAACGTCGCACCGGAGGCAGAAAAGGCCGTCGAGTCCTTGTTTGGCCCGTTTCTTGAGGCGGTCGTTGTGGAGTCGCTTGCAGACGCCAAAAAGCTCTCAGGCTGGCTCCGCGAGAATGAGGTCGGCCGCACCGCAATGATCATCCTCCCCGACTCCTCGGCAAAGCGTGAGGGTACGACAAAGGTCGGGGCAACGATCGGCGAGAGTCTCGGAGCCTCCCTGGATGTTGGAACCGCTCTGCAGGCGATATTCCCGCGTGAGATGTCTGCAAGGCTCGTTGATGAACTCGGCGAGAATGCCGCAAGCAGCGACACCTTCGTCAACTTTGCGGGCGAGATGCTTGTCGGTGGGCGGCTCTTCATCGGTGGCAGCGGAGATTCGGCCGGTGGGAACGAGTCGCTGCTAGCCTTTAAGCGAGAGCTCTTTGACCTGGAGGCAGAGACCGGTACACTCGCGTCCCGCCTCGAAAAGCTCAATGCGGAGGTCGAGGCCGCACGTGCCACGCTCGTCGATCTTGAGAGCAAGACCGTCGACCTTCAGTCACTGATCATCAAGGTCGATCGCGGGATCCACGGTCTGCAGATCCAGCTGCACGGGGCTCACGACGAGATCACTCGCGCCGAGCGTCACCGCAAGGTTATCGCCGACGAGGCCGCCCAAACAGCCGCCGAGATCGACGAGATCACCGGCAAGCGCACTGAGGCGGCCGGAGGCAAGGAGGCCGCCGAGGCCGCTCGCCTGGATGCCACCCAGGAGCTCGATCGCATCGCGAGTGACCTCACCTCAGCGAGAGGCAAGGCTGAAACGGCGGGTTCCATCCTGAACGAACGCCGAATGGTCGCCGCAACGTCCGACGAGCGTCGGCGTGCAGCCGCGTCGGCCCTGCGCCGGGTGGAGAACGAGGTCAAGGACATCGAGTCACGTGTCGCGGTGCAAAAGCTCGAATTGCAGGAGGCCGACAGCAAGATCCAGGCTCTGCACAACGAGGTCGCCGGCATCACTGACCGCCTCACCGGAGCCGGCGACGAGATCGCCCGTGAGAACGACGAGATCACCGCCGCCATCACGGCACTTGCTGCGGCACGTGCAGGAGCGGATTCGGCCATTGACGAGCTCGCAGACCTCAACCGCAGATCCGCCGAGGCACGCAACTCCCGTGCGGAGATCGAGATCCGTCAGGCAGAGGCCGTAACCGAACTCAAGAACATCACCGAGCAGTGCCAGCATGAGCTGAACATTCCGCTGCCCGAGTTGGTTGACAAGGTGGAGCCCGCCGAGGGCTTTGTACTTGAGGACGCCCGACCAAGGGCCGAAGACCTGCGGCAAAAGCTCGAGAACTTCGGAGCGATCAATATGCTCGCCCTGGAGGAGCTTGCTGAGGCCGAGGAGCGGCACCTCTTCCTCACGGGCCAGCGTGAGGACATCATTGACAGCATCGCCGCGACCGAAGAGGCCCTCCGTGAGATCAAGAAGCGTTCACGCGAGCGGTTCAAGACGGCCTTCGAGGCTATCAACGCCAACTTCACTCAGTTCTTCACGGACATGTTCGGCGGCGGGCAAGGCCAGATGACGCTGCTGGAGGCGGAGGACATCCTCGAGGCCGGCATTGAGGTCGTCGCACAGCCGCCCGGCAAACGCCTGCAAAACATCATGCTTCTCTCGGGAGGCGAAAAGGCGATGACCGCCATCGCCCTCGTGCTTGCGATCTTCAAGTACCGCCCATCACCCTTCTGCCTGCTCGACGAGGTGGACGCACCGCTCGACGAGGCGAACGTGGGCCGCTTTGCAGCCAAGATCGAGGAGATGAGCGAACGGACGCAGTTCATCGTCATAACCCACAACAAACGCACGATGGAGGCGGCAAAGGCTCTCTACGGCGTCACCATGCAGCAGCCGGGTGTTTCAAAGATCGTTTCAGTGAAGTTCGAGTAAGCTCTCGTTACACTCACACGCACCAACCACCGGCAGTCGATTCGCATCGAAACGATCGGCTTGTATATACTCGTCTGTCTTGATGAAAAAGCTTCTGATCATCTCTGTTCTCTGGGCAACGCCTGTGCTGATTGCGGGCCAGGCTCGTAGTAAGACCTCCATCAAGAAAACGGCAGCAACACCTGCGACGACTATCACCTCGGCGCCGGCACCTGCTCCTGAGCCCGAGGTGATGCATCCCTTCCCGACACCCGAGCCGGGTAAAAAGAACGGCCGTCCTGTCGCGGACAAAACGCAGGCACCAAGGAACTACACTCCCGTTTACGTTTACACATTCTCGAGACCGGGCTTCACATACTCCGACATTCGCATCGAGCACGACGAGGACGGGCGAGGGAGAATATGGTTCAAGCGTGATGGTGCAGACGAGAGCTTTGACGATCCGCTGCAGGTCTCACAGGGAACGATGGAGCTGCTCAAAAAGGCCTTTGACGAGATGAACTTTCTCGACTCGACGGAGGATTACCAGTTCCCGGGCCATGATTATTCAAACATGGGGAATCTCTCGATCACGGTTGAACGTGCGGGTAAAAAGAGAACGGTGAAATATAACTGGACGGACATAAAGCCGGCCAAGATTTTGATGGATACCTACCGGGCTATCTCAAACGAAGCGACCTTCAAGTTTGAGATCGAGGCCGCAAAGGTCAACCAGCCGCTCCTCACACCGGGCATAGTGGACGCTCTCGGGGGCGAGCTTTCGAGGGGAGAGATCTCCGACCCGCCGCACCTTATCCCGTACCTCACGCAGTTGTCCCAGGACGAGCGGCTGCCATTGATCGCCCGAAATCACCTCACCCGTCTGATCGCCCAGATCAACAAGGCTAAGCGCTAGTCCACCGACTGAGGCGTTGGCGGCAGCTAGCCTGCGGCTACTTAATGCCGCCCTGCTTAGATCCCGGTCGTGCGACCGCATACATCTCGGCGGCGATCCGGTCGGCAAGCCCGCCGTCGTAGAGGTTGAAATGTGTGCGGCCCTCGATATATTCGATCCGAGCATCGCTTCCGAGACGTTTCAGTTCGTCGTCGAAAAGTTTCACGGATTCATTCAGGTGGAATGTGTCGGCGGTCCCTACGATGATATGGATCTTGCCTTTAAGCTTTGGTCCGAGGGTTCCCCAATTCTCCCTCAGGAGTTTTGAGATGTTGTATTTCTGCCACGCCTTCTCAACGTCGGGATCGATACGCCCGGTATCGATATCAAAGAGACGCATCGGCTGGCCATCCGGACCTTTTGGGGAGAAGACAGCATTGAATGACGCCATCTGTCCTCCGTAATATCCAAGCACGCGTTCCTGCATAGCGTACTGCCGGAAGGTCATCAGATCCTTCCCGCCGTCCCGCACGAGACCGTACTCTTTACCGCTTGGGTCCGCGTACACGTTCTGCGGGGGGAGTTGGGTGATATCCGGTCCCGTGAAATTGCGAAAGTCGAGTGGGTCGGGCGAGGTAGACCAGGTTCCGCCAAAGAGATCCGGACGCGTGACCATGAGCCACATCGTCGTCCAGCCGCCGGACGAATGGCCCGTCAGAAAACGACCCGACGGTTTCGCATCCATTCGGAATTGCTTTTCGAGATACGGGATGAACTCACTTACGAGAGCCGTGCCCCAAGGTCCGTTATTGGCCGAGTCTGCAAAGACTGAATGGCCCATCGGTACATGAGCCTCGAGATAAACGTTGATCATCTCGGGACGCTTTCCCTCTCTCATTTCCTTCTCGCGATCTGCGGCGCCGCGCAGGGCGTTCAGGTGCGTCCCGCCGTATCCGCTGACGTTGAAGACCGTCGGATACTTCTGTTTGGTCGTGTCATAGCTAGGCGGCAAGATGACACTTGCTTGCATGGTGATCGGCCTGCCCCAGAAGGCAGAGAGCATCGGGCTGACAAACTCCACAAGCCTGGCGTTTGGCGGCACTTCGATCTTGCGCTCAGGGACCACGGCTGAGAGCGACAGGTCGGCGCCCGCCGAGGGCATCGTGACCTTTACCACTTTGCTATAGATATCCCCGCTTCCGGCTCCGTTGTATGTGTAGGAATGGTCGCGATCAAGCAGTGCAAAGACAAGATAGTTCCCGGCAGGAGCAGCCGAAAACCCAGTCGGAAAAGCGAGTGCGTCCGCATCGATCTCGACAGGCCTTGCATGCTCCATATCGGTTAGCTCGGTTCCCGATACATAGACGGCATCCGGGTCCAACTCATCCACTCCAAAACCGTCTGTCGGCTTCCCGTCATCCTTCTTCATAAAGATCAACAGTCTTCCACTGACGGCTTCACCGGGTTTCACAGACGGGGCATCCAGGGTGACCCGGAACTTCACCGGCTCACCCGCGAGGGCCGCCGCAGCCAGAGTCAATACAATAAGGAGAGCGGAAAGGGTTGTCTCAATGCGGGATGCCACTATGCGGTTTATCTTCATTTCGTTTCGGTCTACAGTTTTTGCCAGACCACATTACGACAAACGCGCGAGGATTGTTCAAGCTGGGATACACCGGATCGTACTGGGCAATGAGTGGCCGCCCGGCTTCCTCGTGGATCGTCGCAGTATACCGCATCCAAAGTCCGCCTGCGACCTCGTCACGCAGCTTCGTTCAGCGCTCGACAAGCTGCGATCACTGTAAAGATAAAACCTTGACACAGAGAGACTTACAGGCTTATGATGCATCGGGCATTAACGTCCCCCTACGTTTTCCTTTTCCGGAGGACAAATGATAAAACTCGATATCGTAAACTTGGTGGCTGACCGCACGGGTGTGCCCAAACAGAAGGCCGAGCAGGTCGTCGATTCGCTTTTTGAGGCGATGAAGGACGCTCTGGCCGCGGGACGGAGGATCGAGCTGCGAGGCTTCGGAGTTTTCGTTGTAAAGGCACGCAAACGTGGTGTGGGCCGCAATCCCCGCACCGGCAAAGAGGTCCCGATCCCGGCGGGCAAGACCATCCGCTTTAAGCCCGGCAAGGAGCTTTCGGCAAAGGCGTTCTAACATAGTAGGATTGAGTTCAGACATTCATCGCATGCCGATCCAGGCATGCGATTTGTTTTGGCCTAATGACCGAGCCGGACGAATACGATCTGCTATATCTTAGCCGCACGGTGATGCGGCCGACGGCCGGTACGTGGGCACGTCACCTCCTGCTGCTAGGGTTGACCCTCTGCACGGCGACACTCGCAGGGCTTATCTATCCGTTCGGGGCGTACAACTGGATCGACCGTGTCGATCCGCAAAACTTCGGCGATGTCATCACACTGCCGCTGGTGTACCTCGGCCTGATCGGCGAGGCCATCCGCAATGCAGCGGCGACTCCTGGAGGCCTGGTCTACGGGTTTGAATTCTCGATCTCACTCCTGTTCATACTCATCTGCCACGAGATGGGGCATTACGTCATGTGCCGCAGGTACCATGTTGATGCCACACTGCCATTTTTTATACCGACTCCGCCCATGATCGGGCCGGCAGGGACGTTCGGGGCATTCATCAAGATCTTATCGCCGATGCCGTCACGAAAGGCCGTTTTTGACATCGGTGTTGCTGGGCCGATCGCCGGCTTTATCGCACTCATACCGGTCGCGTTGATCGGTCTGGCAACGCTCCAACCAGCTGGTCCGGTGATCATTGATGGGGGCATTACCTTCGCAGATCCCTTGTTCATGCGGATCGGCGGCATGATCGTAGGGCACGATCCGGCCACGAGCTACGGCAACGCGTTTTATTACGCCGCATGGATAGGCCTCCTCGTAACGGCTTTAAACCTGATCCCTTCGGGCCAGCTCGACGGGGGGCATGCGATCTATGCTGTTTTTGGGGAGCGAGTGCACAAGTGGACGGGAAGGGTCGCTTTTCCTGTGATGGCGACGATGTCGGTCGTTGGTCTGATCTACTATGGCAGCCCGAGCGGGTTCATAGTCGCTATCATTCTGGGCGTAATGATGCGCATCCGCCATCCTCAGCCCTGGGACATGAGACCCTTAGACGCGAAGAGGAAGGTCATTGCCTTCCTCACGCTGATCATCTTTGTGTTGTGCTTCGTGCCTTTCCCGATCAGGATCAGCTAGCGGACATCTGCGGAAGCAATCCCTTGATCTCTCCGACCATTCGCTCGACATCCTCCTGACCGTCCAGTGCGATCATAAAGAAGTCATAGCTGGTCTTGAAACATACCATTCCATTCCCGAAGAACCAGACTCCCTCGAGCAAAGGATTTCCGCCGATGATGCTGCCGAGAGGAAAGCCTGTCACAGAAGCCGGATTGAGCACCTGCGTGAGCATCACTGCTCCCGAGGCGAACGAGAAAGCACCCAGCAGGGGAGCACCGACGCGCCGTGCGATATCACGCTCGAACTCGATCCGATCCGCATCGGCCTCGCTAAGCTGACCGCTGGCGATGAGCGTCTCCCGCCGTGAGAGATAGCCGTCGAATCGCTCCGCCAGATTCTTCACCGACCATGTCGGGATCGCGGAATTCAGCAGCCAGTGCGATGAGATGCCGGTAAGGATGACGCCGAGGCCCGCACCGATGGCCATCGATACGCCTGTCGTCGCGGCGCGGATCGGATCCTCAACAGCCCAGTCGGCCGCCTTTTTTGCCGAGCGAATTCCCGCGTCTAAAGTATTCGACAGGCCTGAGCCAAAACCGACGACGCGAGCGACGCGTTTTGCGTTCGTCCCGACGCCGCCTGCCGCATCGCCGACAATATCCGCGGCTTTGTCAGCCGTATCCGCGACGACTCCACCGGCCTTGACACCGAGATCCACGGCGCTCTCGCGCATGGGCTCACTCGCATTCCATGCGGTCTTTGCGGCCTCACCTGCCGTGCTCGCGACATCCTCAACGGCCTTTACGGCTCGACGGCCGACATCGGACTTCTCTGCCTCCGTCTTTATATAGTCAGCACCCGTCCTCGCGGTGTCGTACGCGATCTTGGCTCCGCTCTCGAGCTTATCTTTTAGTCCCATCTGAGCATCGATCTCCTCCATCTTGGAGGTCGCCCTTTTTGCCCAGGAGCCAAACTTTTCCTTGTAGTCGTTCATAGGTCCTCTCTTTAGATGCAATACGACCTTTGTACGAAAGGCGTTCAGTAAATGATTGCGCCCAAGAGTACGTATTTACAATACATTTCACCGAAGCTCACGTGCGATAATCTATCTCCACGATGCTGGTGAAGTGTCCACACTGCGGCCGGGAGGCCGAATGGCAGGGGAACGAATTCCGCCCCTTTTGCTCAGAGAGGTGCAAGATCATGGATCTTGGCGCCTGGGCGGACGAGGGCTATAGACTGCCAACGCAGTCGAGTGAGGTGACCGAGGCTGATCTCGCAGAGATCGAGAGGTCCCTTGAGGAGAGGAATAAGTGATCCTTCTTGACGTAACTCCAACCGCGGGCGGGATCGAGGTATTTGCCGCCGTGGCATTCCTGCTGATCTTTCTCGCGATAGCGATCGTCGCTTTCAAGCTGCTCAAAAAGTCGGTAAAGATGGCTTTTCGGGTTGCGATAGTCGGCGTCATTGTGGCGATCGCAGTCGCAGGCAGTGCCTTCTTTTTCATCCTCGGCAGCAGTCCAAAGCGGGTGCGTGCGCCGCAAAAGACTACCATTCTGCCGAAATAAAATTGTCCGATCCGAGTCCAAATAGACCTCTGCCTGCGTGGCGTCGCTACCTGGCGATGCCTAAGAACGTGCTCGCACTGAGCGCGGTCTCGCTGCTCAATGACACCTCGAGCGAGGTCATCTATCCTCTGTTGCCGACCTTCCTGGCTCTGAGCCTGGGAGCGTCGCCGTTCGCTATCGGCCTAATAGAGGGGTTTGCCGAATCGGTTGCGAGCTTGCTCAAGCTCTTTTCGGGTTATCTGAGCGATCGCTTCAGGAATCGTAAGGTGCCGGTCTTTGTCGGTTATGCGATGGCCGCCGTCACCCGGCCATTTCTCGCCTTCGTCTTCAGCTGGCCGCAGGTGTTGGTCGTGAGGCTTGCGGACCGTACGGGCAAAGGCATCCGCGGTGCGCCTCGGGATGCTCTGCTCGCCGACAGCGTGCCCCAGAGCGAGCGCGGTCTTGCCTTTGGTTTCAACAGGGCTGCCGACCACATGGGTGCGGTGATCGGTCCCATAATTGGATTCCTGCTCCTCTGGGCGTTTGCCGTCGATCGCAGCAGCCCGACCGTCACCGAATATCAGCGGGTGTTCCTGTTCGCGTCGATACCGGTCGTGATCGGTCTTCTTGTGATCGTGTTCTTTGTACGCGAGGCAAAGCCCGGCGAGCACCACGACGCCGCGCCGTTGAGCCTGAGCTTGAAGGGGTACGGGCCGAACTTCAAGCGTTTCCTTTTCGTCATTGCACTTTTTACTTTATCGAATTCGACGGACGCTTTTTTGCTGCTGAGGGCGAGCCAGACCGGGATAACTCCGCTTCTTCTGCCGATATTGTGGGTCGTACTGCATATCAGCAAGGTGATCAGTTCGCTGATCGGCGGTGGGCTGTCGGACAAGTTCGGACGAAAAACACTGATCACCGCCGGATGGTGTGTTTACGCAGCGGTTTATGCGGGATTTGCCTTTGTCACCTCTGCATGGCAGTGTTGGGTGCTCTTCATCATCTACGGCATCTACTTCGGCCTGAGTGAGGGCGTTGAGAAGGCGTTCGTTGCCGATATGGTCCCGCAGAATAAGCGCGGCACGGCGTTTGGTCTTTACAATCTCGCCTTTGGAGTTACCGTGCTTCCGGCGTCGCTGCTGTTCGGGCTCGTTTGGAATCAGGCCGGACCCACGACGGCATTCCTTGCAAGTGCAGCGGTATCGGTCGCGGCGATCCTTCTGCTGTCCACCGTCCGCGGCGGCGACCCGCAACACGCGTGACAAACAAAAAAGGGAGGCCGCACGGCCTCCCCAACTTTCTCAGTTCTTCGTTGTTGCTAATCAGAAAGCCGGACCGAATCCAGCACGTTCCTGAATGTGTTCGAGTAGTAATAGGACTCGTTCTCGGGCACGACGGTGTTGATGTACAGCAGTTGACCGTTGCGGGTCTCTGTCGTGTAGATGGTCACGATCTCGGTCCGCCCGGTGACCGGCGAACGCCCCGACAGTACGGTCTGATAGCCCATCCGACCGTTGATGCTCGTGCGAGTGGCACCGCTGGACTGCCGTAGATAATCATTTCCCTGCACGATCGTGCCCAGGTAGGTCTGGGTATCCTGCCGCAGATCACCGGAGCCGGAAGTTATACCGATCATTACACCGCGGGTGATCCCCTCGTTACCATACGCGCCCTCGGGGGCAAACTGCACGTCGGAGTTGCCGCCGAACTCACGCCAGTTGTCAGGAACACTAACGCTAAGAAGATTCCCCTCGTTGTAAGTCCGGTACCTGGTAGATGGCGTGGAGACATTCTCGGAGTACCGGCCATTCGCAGTAGGGTTGTAACCGCCGTTGCTGCTGCCGCCCGATGGTGCACCGTTCTCGATCTGCGACATTGACCGGGCTCTCGGCATTCCGCGAAAACGTGCCTGTATCCGCTCAAAGTCACGGGTCAACTTGATCGGATCCTGCACCCGCAGATACTGGGCCTCGCGGCTGATGGCCTGGTACCGATTACCGGGATCCGGATGGCTCGAGAGCCACTGCGGACCCCCGTTTCCGCCTTGTTGCTGGATGGTCTGAAAGACGTTCGCTAGGTCCATCGGATCGTAGCCTGCACGCGCCATGATCTGGGCACCGAGCATATCCGCCTGCGATTCGTACTCGCGGCTGTACTTGAGCATAAAGCCCTGGGCAGCCACTGCTCCCAACTCAGCACCGGCCTGACCGCCAACAACGGCACCGCCCAGGATGAGCCCGAGTGTACGCAGAGTGTTGCCCGCTCCAGAATTCTTAGTCGCCTGCGCCGTGGCGTGGCGTAGAGCAACATGGCTCAACTCATGGGCCATCACGCCGGCAAGCTCGCCCTCAT
>Ga0070658_10004336_pt1 | contig 11586 bp, 32 predicted proteins | sample KBSC13metaG_FD_64664 | JGI IMG/M metagenome (GOLD analysis project Ga0070658, IMG submission 64664) | Corn rhizosphere microbial communities from Kellogg Biological Station, Michigan, USA - KBS C1-3 metaG | ecosystem: Host-associated > Plants > Roots > Rhizosphere > Soil ... | reverse complement strand
GTAGATGGAGCGAACCGTGCCGTCCACCGTGTAGAGGCGGGCGTACTCCTGGCCCTTGTGCTCCACCACGTAGGGGTAAGTCTGCCACTGGCCCCACGGCAGAGCGCCCGTCTCGGCGCGCTCACCCGTAGCGTTGCCGTCCGCGTCGCGGACAACGTGGTCGTTGAGCAGGCGATACTCCGCGCCTGTCATGCACGTCGCGCTGCTCACCTTGCGGAGCGTGTGAGTCGCGTGTGCGGCTGCCGGGCGAACCTCGGTCTGCCACTCGACAGTGAAGTGACCGACGCCGCCGTTCACCTTGTCCAGAAAGTCTTTGGTGTCCATACGGAGAAGATTAGGTCATGCCGGAAAGGGTGTCAAGTATTAGGTGCGACTGGTCTAGACCAGGTTGCAACTGGGCTTGACAACTACTCGGGTGCCGAGCTCAACAGTTTCTGGCGGAGATGCTGCAGCTGCGAGGCCAGCTTTGCCGTCGAAGCTCGAGTAGTTTTGGTAGTCTTGGGGCATGACTATCGATGCTACGAGCTCCGTACTCGTTGATGACCAGACAGGGATCCTTCTGGGGGCGGACACAACTGTTGTTGTGCCAGAGGTGTTGGGTGCGGTGGGCTACGACATCATGTATGACCCGGATGCTGCCATCGAGTACGGTGAGCAGCAAGGAGCTCAGCTCCTGGAGCCTGGAGCTGAAGGAATTCCAGCTGACCAGCTCGTTGACGAGCCGCGTGGATACCTTGCTATCGACACAGATACGGGCTACGTGTGCGATGCCGAGAACTTGAAGGTGGTAGGCGCACCAGCAGAGGATGCCATCACTCCGGCTCAGGGAATCGAACTTGCACAGACAGGTGAGGTTCCAGTTGTGCCGACAGATGTCCGCGACGCCGAGGGCCTCCCTTTCGAGAGTGTGAACGCATAGAAAAACCCTCCCTGCCGCTAGCAGGGAGGGTTTTCCTAGTAGAGGGGCTCAGCGGAGGTCGAAGTCCGGCACCACGGTGCTGGGCTTGAACACGACGCGGTAGTGCGAGGTCGAGACGCGCGCCGGGGAGGTCTGCATGGCGAACCACGTCACGTTGTCCGAGAGGCCGAGGTAGTTCTTGATGTACTGGCCGTCGCCCACCTTGCAGGTGATGGAGACCTTCCCTGCCGAGTCGTGGTTACCGATGGAGCACAGGCCGTCGAACTCCGCGATGTAGGCACCCGTGATGCCGTTGTAGAACACGATCTGGCGGTTGATCTCGAAGTTGTCGGCGGCGGTGGAGAGGTTCTTGGACGCCACGTCGGCGTCGTTCTGCCCACACGCCGTGAGTCCGAGCGCTGCGGCCACGGCGACCGCCGTGCCAGCAATGAGTCGCTTCATGTGATGTTGCCTTTCGCTTGATGAATCCGTCAGTGGAACGGTAGTGGGGTCAGAGGTGTTTGTCAAGCACGTGTTGGGCTGCGTCTACGAGCCACGGGGTGTTGCCCATCTTGCTGTAGTACCCGTCGTAGAAGGTACTTCCCGGCCCGTAGCATGCCATGCAGGAGATGCGAGCGATGTTGTCCTCGAGCTCGAACCAGATGAACTGGCTGAGTGTCGCGGCGTCGAGTTGCGGGCTACTCACAGTAATCACACTCGCCGTCAACCAGCCTTCGAGCAACCATGTGCACCGGGCACATGTTGCTCCGGCGTTCGTAGCGCGCGGCGACTGCCTCCTCACCCTTTGCCTGTTGAGACTTCTTCGGCAGGAGCCAGAACGGGAAGTCGTCCAAGTCGTCGGACGCGCGGTGAAAGTCGTTCATCGTGCGAGTCCTTTCCGGACTAGGCGGACCAGGGTCCGTGCCTTGCGCCACAGTGAGAACGTGACGCGCTCAGTCGTCGTCCACGAAGATACCCATGCGTCGAAGGCATCCTTCTCAGCCTGGGTCTCACCAGGGTACCTCTCGCCGTTCATCGTGCGAGTCCGGGGCATCCGGCGTTGCGCAGTTGGCTCTCGACCTTCTTGCGCAGTTGGCCGTCGTACTGGGTGCACGAGATTGTGGTCACGGCGCGGCCCTGCGCGTCGAAAACCATGACGTGCTTGGAGCCGCGCTTCTCCCAGCGCCAGCCAGCCTTCTTTGAGGTCCTGTAGACCTTGCGGAGGTAGTCAGGAAGGTTCATGAGGAGGAATCTACGCATGTCTGCTGCCAATGTCAACACTTTGCTCAACTGGTCTAGACCAGCTCGTCGGGACAGTTGACAAGGTGTCAGAAACTGGTACCGTTTATCCATGAGTAACGTACGTACCGCAGGTCGCAACGAGGCCCTTGCCTACGCTATGGTGGGCAAGCGCGCGTCGAACGCGGCTGGCAAGCACCAGGACAAGCGCAACAAGCGCACACGGACTCGCGCGGCCAAGAAGGCACGCGCCATGAACACGCGCCATGAAGGAGTGGTGAAGGTGTACCAGAAGACAGTGAAGGCCAAGAAGGTTCGCTCGGACTCCGACAACGAGGGTCGCGGGGACCAGATTCCTGGCCTGGACAACGCCTACGTGTACGACGCCCAACTCGTGGACGAGTACACCGTCGAGTTCACGCTCCACGACTCCGAGGGTGGTGAAATGACACTCACCTGCCACCCCGACACCCGCATCACCGTAGACAGGAGACGCCCATGAAAGACGTGGTAGAGGGGAAGCTCGAGGCTCTCCCACGCGAGCCCGGAGAACTGTCCTGGTCCGAAATCTGGATGGTGACGATCATGGTCACCTGCGTATACCTGATGTGCATGATGTTGGTCCACGCTGCTATGGTGAGGGCATGACTAAGCACACGTGCTACAACTGCCGCCTTACGATCCTTGAAGGTGAGGAGGAGGTCGCCGTCGAAGGTGAGGACCTCGCCAAGTTGAAAGAACGCTGTCGCAAGGCCGGGCTCCGGAGAAGCGACATCACCGAGGCCATGACTAAGCGCTACCGCCACAAGTCTTACGAGGTATGTGGACAACGAGAGGCCGCTGAGGTAGTGTGGCACTACGAGAGCGACCCGACGTGGTACCACTCGCACACCGCTGCTCCGGCTGGTTCGTGATGTTCTGGCTCGGAGTCTTGGTCGGCGTTCTCGGCACACTAGTGGTGCTCGCACTCGCTGTGGGGGCGTTCTTCGCTGTTCTCGGAGGAGAGTCACACTGATGAACTACACCTGGCTGAACCTCTACGACCTGGCCGGACAGAACAACACTTGGCTACGCAATGCTTGTCGGGAGCGCGGCATCAAGGCATCGAAGATGCGCCGCGCCGATATGCAGGCTGCTCTTCTGGCGTGGGAGGCACACTGATGGGCTGGCTACGCAAGCGCCGCGAGCAGAAGGAGCAGGCTGAGCAGATTGCCTGGGCTCGGGAGCGTGGTGGTGACCTGGCGTTTGCCCGGTTGTCCTATCGCGCTTACACCCAGCAGATGAACCCCGAGGACGCCGCGTTTTACGGAGGCCAGATGCGCGCTGACGAGGTGCGCCGACAGAACGGAGAATACTGATGAGCTCAACCTTCGAGGAAGAGTTCTACGAGGAGACCAAGCGGAAGCTCGAGTTCGATCCCGAAGCGTCCGGTCTCGAAACTGCTGTGCGCGAGGAGGTCGCCGTGACGTATGCTGCTGACATGGAGACGACTCTCGAAATCCAGACAGCACTCACCGCGTCTGACCGCTGTGACCGCTGTGGAGCGCAAGCGTACCTGCGAGTGACGCTGTTAAGCGGAGGGGAGTTGCTGTTCTGTGCTCACCACGCCCGCGAGCACGGCGACAAGCTCCGGGAAATCGCGGCAGAAATTCACGACGAAACTGCGTCCCTCAGTTCTTGACAGAGATGCCCTGAGCCGATAGTGTTCGGGCATGAAGGAACCGTACTTCGAAATCACCGACAACGACACCGGGGAGACCTGGCGCGTTCCTGTCGAGGAGTCCGTAAGAGAGGAGTGGTGGCTGTGAGCAACTGGTTGGCTGTTGGAGCCCTCTACCTGTTCTGGACTGGCTGGTACGTCAGGCTCTGGTTTTCATGATCGCCGTGCTGCACGCAACCCTCGCGTTCATCTGGGCCATGCGCGGCTGGGTGGTCATCGGGACCATGTTCTTGTGCTGGGCTTACTGGTACGAGGAGTTGGATGACATGCGCCACCGCTTGGCTGCGCGCGTTGAGGCACGGGTGAACCGGAGGTTCGATGACTGACCTCACGAGTACGTACGAGGAGTTCGAGGAACTCCGGGATGCTGTCAAGGACTACTGGACAAGCGACGACGTAGAGTCGGACATGGTGGCGTACGCACAAGGTGTGTACGACACGTTGGGATTCCTCATGGTCAACAAGCCGTCTAACATCGACGCCTCTCTCGTGCGCCGGATGTTCAGCACCAACACGCAACTGGCCGAGGTCTTCAATTACGTCGTGGAACGGAGTTATTGATGACGACGACCTTGGACGAGCGCAACCTGTACCACGCACGCGGCGAGTTCGCCGGGCTGCAAGAAGCCGAGTGGGTGCTGCCCTGGTACGCATGGCGGGCCAAACGAAGAATTCGCGGGCGGCAACGCACCGTGCTGGCTGACATCCGCATGTACGACAAGGCTGTGCACGAGTGAACTGCCGACGCTGCAAGAAGGAACTGGAACTGAGCCCGGACGGAAAGACCCTCCGGGCTGTCGGAGCTCGAGGGCATGGAGTCACCTGCCCGACTGGCGGGCCACACGCCCTGGATGTCCCCAAGACCGAGTGGGATAATTGGGACGACACGCTGGACAACTGGTCGAAGGACGTGTTATAGTCTGGATTACCTTAGGGGATTAGCTCAGTCTGGTCAGAGCAGCAGATTCCAAACCTGCGTGCCGGGGGTTCGAATCCCTCATCCCCTGCTCATGAAAGACAAAGGACGAATGAGATGGCTGGCCGACAACTGACACGTCAAGGTGTGAGCACTCGTACTCGTTGGTGGCCTGTGGTTGCGCTAGTGCTGATGGTGCTAGGCGCGGCCTCTACGTACTACGGAGCCTACGTTGGCAACGACTGGCTGCCTGTCGGCGGCTTCGCTCTCCTGGTCTGCGCTGTCGTGTGCGCCATTCTCTCAATCACTGATGACCGATGAAGACCTGGGTCACCGCCGACACCCACTTTGGTCACGTCAACATGACCGAAGAGGGCAAAGACCTGTGCAAACGCGGCTTCAAGACTGTGGACGAGATGAACAAGGCCCTGCTCGAAGGTATCAACTCCACCGTGAGTTCGAAGGAGCGTCTGGTCATTCTCGGGGATGTCGTGATGGGCAAACTGGAAGCCAACATCCACATCCTGTCGGGCATCCGAGCAGCGGAGGTTGTGTTCGTTCCGGGCAACCACGACCGATGGAGCCCGGCCTACCATCACAAGGGTGCCGACGCTGATGCCAAACGCGAGGAGTGGAGGCTGCGTTTCGCGGCTGCCCACCACAACGCCGTGGCGCTGCCTGGTACTGACGACTCGGAGCCTGTGCGTTCGTGGGACTGGTGCCAACTGTCCGATGAGTGGCAGGGACACCCACTGGATAACGCCGTGTTTAGCCACTTCCCGTACGAGGGAGACCACACTTCTGACGACCGCTATGTGGAACTGAGGCCCGAAGACTTCGGCGGGCCGGTCATCCACGGGCACGTCCACGACTCCTGGCGCATACGCGGCAGGCAGTTCAACGTTGGCGTAGATGTCAACGACTTCAAGCCGGTCTCCGAGGAGGAACTGGCCGACTGGGTGAGGAGCCTGTAGATGGGTGAAACGTTGGGCGACGCCATTGGCCGTCGTTACATGACGCATGCTGGTGCTGGTACCGGAGGATATGGAGATCCACCTCCTTCGAAGAGCAGCTCGGAGCTTGAGCTCGAGAGTGTTCAGCTTCCCGAGCATCTCAGCTGGTTGCCGGAGTATCTCAACGAGGTGCTGGAGCTGGTAGCTGAGCGCGGCAGGAAGTATGGGCCGGGCAACATCCAAGAGTTCGGCGAGCTCGGAGTTCTTGTACGCCTGAGCGACAAGCTCGCCCGGCTGCGACACACGACTGAGAACTTCGAGGACGAGACCTCAGCCGACTCCTGGATGGACGTGATTGGCTACGGGCTCATCGGCCTGGCCTGGTCACGCGGCGACTGGCCTGGGAGCAAGAAGTGAAGGTAGTAGAGGAAGCACGCCTCCTGTACGTGACGTTGCTGCCCACCGTGAATGAGAAGCATGGCGTCTTCCCAATCGTCGTAGCCGGGCATGACGAAACCCCCAGCCCGTAAGAAGGGACTGGGGGCCTCTCATCAAGTTTTTAAATCAAATCAAAGTGTTAGTTAGAGATGACTCAGAGCATGATGACGACTCCTTCCGTTGCTGACTCCGACGTTACCACGTCAGAGTTGAGCGTACAAGATGTTCTTGATCCTTCCCACGAGAGCCGGGTCCGTGATGAGCGTGGTCTTGGGGAACGGACCAGTGCCGGTGTACGAGTCGAGCGTGACCTTGCCTCCGCACCGAGAGCACGAGCCCGCGTAGGTGCCATCACTGATGTAGACGACTTGGCCGTCCCAGTAGTGGTCCCTCGGGGGGTTCTTGCCTTTCTTGCCTCGGCAAACTGTGGGGTCCTTTGTCATGCCTGAGAGTTTATTCGAGGAGCCAGTCGAAGTCAACGACCTGCCGGAACTTTTCTACGAGGACGAGCTGGTCCAGCTGTGGCACGGAAGAGCTGAGCTCCTGCTGCCTGAGCTGAAGACCGAGAGCTGCGACCTCGTGCTCACCGACCCGCCCTACGGAGTCAGCTACGTGTCCGGGATGCGCAAGGAAAAGTTCCTGGAGCTGGCAAACGACTCAGCTGACCGAGCTGTGGTAGCTGAGGTACTCGAACACTGCGTACGCCTGGTTGGACAGAACCGCCATCTATATGTGTTCGGCCCGGAGCTGCTCCGAGCTGCAGACATGAAGGTTTCAGCTCCAGCTCAGCTCATCTGGGACAAGAAGACCATCTCGATGGGCGACCTCTCGCTTCCTTGGGGACCGGCCCACGAAGAACTTCACTTCTACACCTCGTTGCACCGCCACGGAGGCAAACGCGGCAAGGAGACAGGCCCTGTGCGACTGCGCAAGGGATCTGTGCTGTCCTACTCGAAGAAGACTGGACGGACGCTTCGGCATCCCACCGAGAAGCCCCTAGATCTCCTTGCTGAGCTGATCGAGAGCAGCTCTCGTGTTGGCGAACTGGTCCTGGATCCTTTCGCCGGAGTTGGAAGCACTGGAGTAGCTGCGACCCTAGCTGGACGCCGGAGCCTCCTCGTAGAACTCGAGCTTCGCTACTGTGAGCTGGCAGCTGATCGCCTGAAGAAGGCCCGGCAGCTGCGAGCTGAGTCGGCTATCCTTTGAGCTATGGGTAAGAAGACCGCAGAACCTGGATGGATTCGGATCCTCCAGCTGGCGAAAGAGCTCAAGCAACTCGACCCAGAGGTAGAAGACGCCCTGGACCTCCTCATCGAGACCGGGGAAATGACTGCCGAGCAGATGTCCGCCCTGATGAAACCCTTGCTGCTTGCGCCGAACAACGAGGACAGCGAGTACGTCCTCGGCGGCATCATCCGTCGCTAGACACAGAACAGCCCCGACTCCTGTTGGAGCCGGGGCTGCCTTCCGCCACCCACGTCAGGGTGCAGGGTCGTCCTTGGGCTGGGTCCAAGCGATGACGCGCGTGCAGCGAACCGTGTCGCCGTCTGCCTCGTCGTCAAACTCGCTGGTGTGGACGAAAGACCGCAGGTTCAGGTCGCGTGCTGCCTGCCGAGCCTGGCGCACGAGTCGGCGTACCTCCGTGCTGTCCTCGGGGGCCAGCACGACACACTGGACAGCCTCGTCGGTGGGGAACTGCTCGACCCACGGGTTGACTAGCGCGGGCCGACCTCGCTTCGCCCTGGTGGTGGGAATCGGGACTTTGCTGAACTCCACGTTGTGCTCCGTTCTAGTCGTAGGTTACAAGCCACGGTACACGTGCCCAGAACTCATGTCAAGACCCAGGAGGGCCGGCGGGTCAAGAAATCATGTTGGAAAATGGTGTTGACAACTCGTGGCACGGGGAGTAGGTTGGTGCACATGGAAATCCACCCGATTGACGAGCTCATCGGTTCAACCGCGTGCCTGTTCACGGTGACGTGCAAGCACACGACTGACAAGATGGTCAAGTTCCCTTGGGGATACATCCCTGTTTGCAACAAGCACATCCGCTGGATGGAGGCACACTGATGAACCTCTACACCCGCTCCGACCTCTACCGCTTTGACGAGCGCGTTCAGGACGAGATTGACAAGCAACTCGACTCGATGGGTGGCTGGAACGCCGACCGCGACCGGATTGCCCACTCGCTGGACCGACTGCGCGGTGCGAGCAACTGGCTGACCATGATGCAGCGATGCGTCAAGACCGAGGCGCAGGTCATCGCGCTGGATGACAGCGTGGCGTGCGTCATGTTCGACTACTACCTCCGCGACAAGGATGCAAAGGTAAAGAGTTGAGTATTGGTGTTGACAATACGTGCAGGGTCGCGTAACGTTACACCTACCAACTACCGAGGAGCAAACCATGTTCGAGATCGTGAACGCCGAGACCGGCGAGGTCGTGGACACCGCCACCTGCCAGGCCCAGGCCATGAGCATGGTGACCTACCAGACCGTGACCAACAAGGTCCAGCACATCGCTCGCCCCGTGGCGGCGTGATGCGCGACGCTGACCCGGAGGTGGAGGAGTTCGAGGTGGTCTGCGACGTGACCAAGACTTCCCACTGCCACCTGCAAGGTGTGCGCTACGTCCCACGCAAATGCACTGGCATCTGTGAACTGACCCCCGAGGAGTGAACCATGCTGTTCCTAGTCTTCGCAGGAGACAACTACTACCCGTCTGGAGGGTGGGATGACTTCCGGAGCGCGCACACCACCGAGGAAGAGGCCAACACTGCCAGGGACACGCTGGCTAAGATCTACGACTGGACACAGGTCGTGGACTTGGCCGAGGAATTGGTCGGAAACGTTGACACCTCCGCTGCTGGCGCATAAACTTTGCTGAAACGAACGGAAGGGAACGGACATGCTGAGGAAGATCATCGCTGTTGGCGCTGTCGTCGCCGGGCTGGCACTGAGCACCACCGGCCAGGCCCACGCGCAGAACCTGAGGCCCGACTACGGCCCGGCCCACACCCAGAGGATGGGTGTCCCCCGCTGGATGACGCGCCCCTGTGCGACCGAGGACAGCGTGAACTGTTACTGGAACGCACGCCGGGCTGGCAACGGCCAAGGTCGCTCGTTCTACGCCCACGTCCTGCCCCACACCCACGGGTGCAAGGTCGTCACCCTCTACGTCAAGACTGCCGACGCGAGAATCTCGGATCAGGTTTACAACCGCTGCTAGACCTGCTAGTATGAGAGCAAGTCTAGTAAGCCGCACCACCAAGAACCCCCTTCGCCGGGCAGGAGTTTTAGCCCCCGGCGAGGGGGGTTCTTCCATTGTCGGGTCATGTGCTAAGCTTTGAGCATGGCTGAGTTCACATTCGTAGACCTGTTCGCTGGCATCGGCGGCTTCCATGCTGCACTCTCCGGACTGGGCGGGCGCTGCCTGCTCGCCGTCGAGAAAGACCGTGATGCTGCGCTCGTGTATCAACATAACTGGGGCATGGCCGCGTTGGATGACGTGACCCGTGAAGGCTGGATGGGTGGTGTCACCGAGAAGGTCAACGTCTTGTGCGCGGGCTTCCCTTGTCAACCCTTCTCGAAGTCTGGAGCTCAGCGGGGGATGGACGAAGCTCGAGGAACCTTGTTCTTCGAGATCTGTCGAGCACTCGAACGATGGCAACCCGAGCTGGTCCTGCTGGAGAACGTTCGCAACCTGGCCGGGCCGAGACACAAGCACGAGTGGGAGGTCATCATCACCTCGTTGCGAGACCTGGGATACGCCGTGTCGAGCAAGCCCTTGGTCATCTCACCTCACTGGCTGAGTGTCGAGGAGGGAGGAGCACCCCAGAACCGAGAGCGCGTCTACATTGTCGGCACCTTGGTGGGCCGAGACGAAGCTTGGCGGCGGACGGACATCCAAACTGTTGAGCTGAGCAAGAAGACTAGGAGATGGCAGCTCCAGGAAGACCTGCCCCTCCAGAAGCTGAGCGAGCTGGAGGACGAGGAGCTCAAGGAGCTGAGCTGGTCAGCTACTGAGCGCAGCTGGGTAGCTGCATGGAACAGCTTGGTCGAGAACCTCCGGCACTACAAGGTCGAGGTCCCGAGTTTCCCGATCTGGGTCGACAGCTGGGGTGAAAGTGTTGAGCTGGACGAGCTCCCGAGCTGGAAGGCGCAGCTGCTCAACAAGAACCAGAGCTGGTACTTCGAGAACCACGAGCTGCTGGACAACTGGGCTTCGACCTGGCGGGTGAACACTTTCCCAGCTTCGAGGCGCAAGCTGGAATGGCAAGCTGGAGACAGCTCGAGCTTCCGGGGCTGTCTTGTTCAGCTTCGACCTTCTGGTCTGCGAGTCAAGAAGGCCACGCACGCCGGAGCACTCGTCGCTATCGACCAACGCCCCTTCATCGTGGACCAAGGCCGGAGGCTGAGCATCCGAGAGTGTGCCCGGCTGCAACGCTTCCCCGAAGACTTTGACTTCACGCCGGTCCCTGCACGGGTGGCTGCAAAGCAACTGGGCAACGCCGTACACGTCGGGTCGGTTCAGAAGGTGTTCAGGAGCCACCTGCTGGCCCCTCAGACCATCCGCGACCTAGGGGTGGACCATGTACTAGGCCAGGCCGCGCTAGGCTTCTGAGGACAGCAGAAAGCCCCGACCTACTGGCCGGGGCTTCTGTGTGTCTGGGTCAGTGGGCGAGATCCATGTAGAGGCCGGAGATCACTGCCAGCATGGTCTCAGTGTCGGCGGTCACGATGAAGTCAAAGCGAGCGCCCGTGATCTTGGTCGAGAAGATACCCTCGCGGGTGAAGTAGGTAACGTCCACGTTCACGTCTGCCTTGGCACCGGAGAGAAGAACCTCGTTGGTGATTGCTTCGATGTTGGCCCGACAAGCCCGCACCCAACGGCTGCCTGTGGCAGTAAGGGAGAAGGTCCGGGAGACTGAGGCGGCGGTGGTGTTCATGAGTAGAACTTTATGCCTGTCCGGAACTCATGTCAACAACTCACACGAAAAACTCCCCCTGGTCTAGACCAGGAGGAGCCTCGTTGGAAGTGTTCAGGCCACGCGCCGAGCGTGCTTGTCCAGGCAGTCCGAGCAGTTGACGTTCGTGACCGTCATCCGGATCAGTCCGTCCGCTGCACCGCAGTCGGCCTTGGTGGCGTCGTTGGTGGCGAGGTGGAAGAAGTGTCGCACGGGTGTCTCCTAGTACTCGGAGGGGCAGGGGTCAGAGGCGGCAGCGCTGGTGTAGCGACACTCGCACTGCATGCACCGCCCATCGTAGATGGGGCCGAAGTTGAAGGTGTGCGCCGGGCCGGTGGTCCTGGTGTCGGTGTCCATGAGTAGAACAATACGCGCATCTATTCATGGTGTCAATAGATGCGCGTATCTGGTCTAGACCAGTACGCCGTTCACTTCCTGTCGTTCTTGTAGGGATGG
>Ga0070658_10004334_pt1 | contig 11590 bp, 14 predicted proteins | sample KBSC13metaG_FD_64664 | JGI IMG/M metagenome (GOLD analysis project Ga0070658, IMG submission 64664) | Corn rhizosphere microbial communities from Kellogg Biological Station, Michigan, USA - KBS C1-3 metaG | ecosystem: Host-associated > Plants > Roots > Rhizosphere > Soil ... | reverse complement strand
CGCCTTCTGCCACACCTCTCGTTAATGGCAGGTCGCTGCTGCACTCGACCGGAGTACCAAGCCTGCGGGTTAGTGAATCACCCGCGATCGACGGAGCGAACGATGACCAGACTTCAGGGCAAAATTGCGCTGGTAACCGGGGCAGCATCGGTTCCCGGGCTTGGCAGCGCCACTGCGCGGCGGTTTGCCCGAGAGGGGGCCCATGTCCATCTGACCGATCGCGATGGCGCTGGCGCCGAGCGTCTTGCCGAAGCCATCCGCGCGGAAGGCTGGTCGGCCAGGGCCGCTGCCCACGATGTTACCAGCGATGCCGACTGGGACCGGGTAATGGCCTGGATTCTCGACCTACATGGCCGAATCGACATCCTGGTGAACAACGCGGGCATTGCCGTCCTGCGCCCGCTGGAACAGCTGACCATGGCTGACTTTCAGCTTCAGAGCGACGTAAACCTCGCAAGCGTCTTCAACGGCACTTGCCGGGCCATCGCCGCCATGCGGGCAACTGGCACGGGCGGCTCGATCATCAATATCTCGTCCGTCGTCGGCCAGGTCGGTGTGCTGACATGCACCGCCTATGCGGCCTCGAAGGGCGGTGTCAGGGCGATGACCAAATCGGCCGCGCTCGAGTGCGCCCACCAGGGCATCCGGGTCAACACCGTTCACCCGGGGATGATCGCCACCAACATGCTGGTCGGGGTCGAAAGCCTCGATGCCGACACCCATGGCGCAACTCTCGCCGGCATCCCTGCCGGACGACTTGGCGAGCCTGACGATATCGCCAACATGAACCTGTTCCTTGCCTCGGACGAAGCACGCTACATCACCGGCGCAGAGTTCGTGGTGGATGGCGGCATGACCGCGCACTGACCGGGGGGCTGCCCCGGGGCGAGAGGTGCTGCGTCGCAAGCCTGCAGTCCCTCCTGCCACCGATCTGTCAGGAGATACTCATATGACTACCGGTTTTTCAGGTCCGATCGAGGATCGCATGGCCCTTCGCGACTTGCTTGATACCTACGCCGATGCCGTCACCCGGCGTGATGCGGCGGACTGGGCCGCATGCTGGAGCGAGGATGCCCAATGGTCCCTTCCGGATTTTGCCGGGGTCGACACTGTGGTCGGGCGCAATGCGATCGTTGAGCTGTGGAACGCGGCAATGGCGCAGGTCCCCGGCCTCGTCTTCCAAGCCTGGCCCGGCGCAATCCGGGTTGACGGAGACCGCGCGACGATGCGCAGCTATACCCGCGAGACGTTCCAGCGGGACGGCGCACCTGTCACAATGCTTGGAACCTACGAAGACATTTGTGGCAGGCACGACCGGATCTGGCAATTCCAGCGCCGCGAGTTCCGCAGCATCGGTTAGCTGCTGCCGTAAACCGGGCCCGGCCGTCTGGCGCAAGCGAGCCGCTTCGAACCAGCTCAGTTCGCGGCAAGCCCCGCGAGCCTGTGGGTGATGATCGCATGAGCCTCGGCCATGATCCGGTCGATCAGCTCTCGGCAGGTCGGCACGTCGTGAATTAGCCCCTGGACCATGCCCGCGGTCCAGATCCCATGGTCGGTTTCGCCGCTCACCAGCCCCTCCCGGCCGCGCGCGCCCTTCACCAGACCGGAGATCTCCTCGAACGGCCTGCCCGCCCGCTCGTTCTCGAGGACCTGCTGCGAAATCGCATTGCGCCCGACGCGGGCAGTGTTGCGGTAGGAGCGGAAGATGAGGTCGGTCGCCCGCTCGTTGTTGGCGACCAGCGCCTGCTTGAACGCCTCGTGGATCGGCGCCTCGCGGGTGGCGCAGAACCGCGTGCCCATGTTGATCCCCTCGGCGCCGAGCGCGAGGGCCGCGACCAGCCCGCGGCCATCGCCGAACCCGCCGGAGGCGAGCATCGGAATCTTCACCCTGTCTGCGGCGGCCGGGATCAGGATCAGGCCGGGAATATCGTCCTCGCCCGGATGGCCGGCGCATTCGAACCCGTCGATCGAGATCGCGTCGACGCCCATCCGCTCGGCCGACAGGGCATGGCGCACCGCCGTGCACTTGTGAATGACGAGGATGCCGTGCGCCTTGAAGTGGTCGACGTGCTCCTGCGGCTTGTGCCCGGCCGTCTCGACGATCTTCACCCCCTCGTCGATGATCGCCTGCCGGTAGGCGGCATAGGGCGGCGGGTTGATCGAGGGCAGGATAGTGAGGTTCACCGCGAAGGGCTTGTCGGTCATGGTCCGGCAGCGGGCGATCTCGGCGCGCAGGGCATCCGGGGTCGGCTGGGTCAGGGCCGTGATGATGCCGAGACCGCCGGCATTGGAGACCGCCGAGGCGAGGTCGCCGTGCCGACCCACATCATGCCGCCCTGGACGATCGGATGCTCGATCCCCAGCAACTGAGTCATCCGGGTCTTCATGGCAGCGGCTTCCCCCGGTGGGGGCGGACCTGTCGGTCGCCCCCTTGCGCCCCTGCGCTTTGCTTGGCGATGATCAGAATTTGATCTGGGCCTGGACGCCAAAGCTGCGGGGCGGCCTCGCAATACCGAAGGTCATCAGTCCGGCCACCGGCAGAACGCCGGTGATCCCCCGGTTGTCGGTGAGATTACGGCCATAAACCGTAAGGTCGAACTCCGTGCCGCCCATTTTGATCGTGTAGCCCAACGAAGCGTCAAGATTGTCCCGCGGATCGGACGAGCAGCGCTCGTCGTTTGTTACCGCGCCCAGTACGATGGGTTGCTGCGGAACGATACAGGTCTGCATCCGGTCAACGTGGCGGTACAGCACGTTTGCGTGCAAGGTTCCGGATCCCATCTCTCTTACATAGTCGGCGCCAAGCGAATAGGTCCACTTCGGCGCGCGCCGCAAGGTCAGGGTCGAAACATCATCGGGGATGTTGTCGCCGTTCACATCCTTGAGGAAATTGAGATACTTTCCATCGAGGTAGGATAGCGATGCGGTCAGGGTCAGCGCACTCGACGCCCTGGCCGTAATTTCCGCCTCGAAGCCACGCACACGCGCGTTGGCCGCATTCTGGATCACCGTTTCCTGGGGATTGGCCGAACCCGCAGGAGCCGGCTGCACCACCTCTTCCTGCTTGTCCTTGTACTTGTTCTGGAACACCGCAAAGTTGGTGCGCAACTTGTGGTCGAACCAGTCAGCCTTCAGCCCCAGTTCCATCGCGTCGACGACTTCGGGACGATAGGGCCCAACAGAAGTCGGGGAGGCAGCGCGGCCGTTGTAGCCGCCAGAGCGGTAGCCTCGCGAAAAGGAGCCGTAAATCCGGACTGAGTCGGCAACTTGGTAACTTGCGGTGCCGCGGAATGTGAAACGACTGAACCCACTCGAGAAACTGCAGTTGTTTGCCGGCCCATAGGCCGGAACACCCGGCGCGAGGAGGCCGGTAATCTGAACGCACTCGCCATTCCAGTTCGGCTGGGTCAGCCGGACCAACGCCGCGACCTGGCCATAGTTGTTGAAGATTGACTTGTCGTCATGGGTCCAGCGACCACCCAGCCCAATTGTGAGACGCTCGGTCGGCTTGATCTGGAGATCGCTGAATACCGCATAGGACCTGGCGTTGCCCTGAGTGTCCTGCTGCAGCTGGATCGCCGGGAACCCAGCACCGGCCAGACCGGCTCCGAAGAAGGAAGTCTGGCTCAGGTTGTATTGGCTGTTGAAGTAATAACCCCCGATCAGCGCATTGAGCCAAGGCGTGACATCGCCCGCCACCCGCAACTCCTGACTGAACTGACGGTAGGTCTGCGGACGGTGTGTTTCAAAGAAGGGCACCGATGTTCCATCGAAGTCCTGGAAGAGGTCTTCCCGGTTGCGCTGCCAGCCCGTAACCGATGTCAGCTTGAACGCGCCAAGATCGACGTTGACGTTGGCAGTGACACTGTCTGAATCGTTCTTCAACGGCGTCTGGATCTGCTGGAAAATTGTATAAAGCCCGTGGTCCGGAAGGCTGTTGCGGTTGCACTGCTCGGCTGGAGCAAGCGGCGTGCCCAGAAAGGCGGAAAAGCCGGCATTGCAGATGATTTCGGAGGAATTCGACAGCGAGGAAGAAACCGTTTCGCCACGCTCGCTGGCATGTTCATAGGTAATCAACGCTTCGATATCGCTTGAAGGCGTGATCAGTGCGGTGACCCCGCCCGAAAGCGACTTGTCCTTGCCCGCCTTGCGGTTGAGTGTAGCGTTGAAATAATATCCGTCAGTCTGATCGTAATAGAAGAAGCCCTTCAGCGCGAGCAATCCGCCCAGGGTCGGCAGGTTGATCACCGCCTTGGCAGTTCGCGTGTTGAAGCTGCCGTAGGCGAAGCTGGCCTTGCCACCCAATTGGCCGGTCGGTTTGGTCCGTGTTACATTGACGACGCCACCGATCGTGTTACGCCCGAACAGCGTGCCCTGAGGGCCGCGAAGCACTTCCATTCCGGCCAAATCGAAACTGTCGAGCAATTGCCCCGAGTTGGTCCCGATGAACACTCCGTCGACCACGACGCCAACAGCGGGGTCGAAGCTCTTTTCGATATCGTCGAAAGAAATACCGCGGATGGAAATCGCAGCAGCTTTGGGACCGGATGAAACAGTGTCGATAATGAGGCCCGGAACCTTGCCGGCAACGTCCTTGATGCCGCTGACGATTGGAGAACCGAGTTCGGCCGCGGAAAGGGCGCTGACCGAAACTGGGACTGCCTGAATCGATTCTGATCGGCGCTGCGCCGTCACGACAATGTCAGCGACACCCGCATCGCCGGCAACGCTTGCGTCCGCTCCATTCGACGGTCCGGCTGCAACTGCTGCACTCTGCGCAAATGCAGAGGTAGAGATCAGCAGGCTCGAGGTGAGCAAAGTGCCCGTCAAGGAAAAGTGCTTCACAGTAACAATCCTCCCAATTGGCCGCCGGCAGGTTACTGATACCGGTGCCGAAAGCCCCTGTTTATTGGTCTCCATAGCTGCTCCTCGGGGCCGGCATCTCAAACCGTCAAATTTGATAGCTGTACCCCCGGCACGGCTAAATATTGGATTTGTTTCGGTAATAGAGTCACGCTCGTCCGCCGTCCAAGGTCAGGACTCATTGCCTTGGGGCCCGGACCCTGGGCGGCTGAAATTCCTTCGCCGGCGGTGAAGTGCCCAAACCTGACCGATGCCGAACTGCGCGGAGAGCCGCCGGCTGAGGCCTGCGAGAAAGGCGCTGAAGACGCGCTCAGAAGCCTTCGCTCACGCCGGATTGGCGGCCGGAACGCGGCGGAAGGCCGCCCTTCGCCGCGGGTCGCTCAGGGTTGGAGAACGGGGGGCTTCTGGCGGTGCTGTCAGTCCAATGCGAATTCGTCTCCACTTGGCGCACTGAGCCCGCGCAGCACGAGCGTCAGCTGGCGAGCGACTGCCACTCCGCCAGGGCGGCGGAGCGGCGTTCCTTGTACGTTTGACGATCGACGAGGTGGCGTTCAGAATTGAAATGGTTGTGCAACGAGGCGTGGACTGAGGCGAATTTCTGCGGGCTCTTCATCTGTCGAAACCGCAGCATGGCGCGCTCTCGTCGACGGAACGGCAGATGGCTGTTCTCGACCCGGTTATTCATCCAGCGGCCCATCTCGCGGCGATCGAGATTGCCGAGTTCGCGCATCGCCGCAGGATAGGATCGCAGCCCGTCGGTGACGATGGTCCTCGACCTCCCGTGACGCTTCAATGCCTTCTTCATGAAAGCCAAGGCCGCAGATTTGTCCCGTCTCCTGGTGACGTAGCTCTCGAGGATCTCGCCCTCGTGATCGACGGCGCGCCACAAGTAGACCATCTCGCCGTTCAGCTTCACGTACATCTCGTCCAGGTGCCAGCGCCAATGCCGGAAGCCGCGCATCCGATTGACCCGGCGCCGCCGGATGTCGGCGGCAAACAGCGGGCCGAACCTGTTCCACCAGAGCCGCACCGTCTCGTGGCACAGGTCGTAGCCGCGCTCGAACAGCAGATCTTCAACGTTGCGCAGGCTCAGCGGAAATCGCACGTACAGCATCACCACTTCGCGGATCAGCTCGGGCGAAGAGTGGAAATACCGGAACGGCGACAGCGGCTTGCTCATCGCTCTCGGCTAGCAGACGGCTCCACCGTCAGCCATCCCTTTGACAGAACCTCTGGGAATCCCTGTTCCCGGCCGAACAAGCACGCATTGCTCGGCTGCTGATCGAGCGGGTCACGGTTAGCGCCGATGGCCTCGCGGTCGATCTGCGCACCGAAGGCCTCGGATCCGTCATCCGGGAAATGGTCACCCCGAAACAGGAACTGGCAGCATGAGCGCGCCAACCACCATGCGGGTGTTCATCCCGCTCACTATTCGCAAGCGCAACGGGCGGCCGAAGATCGTGCCGCCCGCCGATCTAGTGCCCGACATCGGCGGCGTGGACCCGCATGTGCTGAAGGCAATCGCCAAGGCGTGGAGCTGGAGGCGGAAGCTGGAGAGCGGGGTGGCAGCGACCCTTGCCGACATCGCAAAGTCCGAAGATGTGACGCCCGCCTATGCCGGCCGCGTTCTCAAACTGGCATATCTGGCGCCGGCTGTGCTGGAAAAGCTGCTGATCCAGCGCAGGGCACCGGCGGTGCCGGTGAAGGTCTTGGCGGCGGCGGCGGAGTCGCCCTGGACGGAGCAGGCCTTAGAAGTGTTCGGCACGATGCGCTGAAATGGCTTTACCCCTTGGGTAAAATCCTGTCGCCGCTCCGGGGGTGAAATCGTCCTATCGCACGACGACATGGAACGCTTTTATTTTGTGGAGCAGAATTCTCTTTCAAATTCTGGGCAAGATGGTATTAGGGTTCTGCTTACGTCGCATGCGACGGATAATCGGCAGCTATATGCCACCTCTTATCCCTTTCTAGCACTGCTAAAGCCGGGATGCGCCGCTGTTGGCGTATGCCCGTCATACATGGGATAAAGGAATACCCATATGACTACCGGAACCGTGAAGTTTTTTAATGTCGACAAGGGCTATGGTTTTATCGCGCCGAACGGCGGCGGCAACGACGCCTTCGTGCATATCTCGGCCGTCGAACGTGCCGGCATGCGGACCCTCGAGAAGGACCAGTGCGTTTCGTACGAACTGGAAACCGATCAGCGAGGCAAGACCTCTGCCGTGAATCTTCAGGCAGCCTGATTTTCTGGCGGCGGGATGTATCAACACCCGCCGCCATTTAAATATGCGCCAGCAATGCCGCCCATAACCTGGGCGCATGATGGCGAGAAAATCCGCCATACTCTGGCTCGTACTCATATCGTTTAGGCGACTTGCCCTGTGGCAGCGCCGGTAACGATCCATGAGCTCCATCTACCAAACATCTCGATGACTTGGGGTGCGGGAGTAATCCCCCCTTCGTGTCGAGTATGTGCATTGCCCTTACCCGCATCGTAAACGTTCAAAGCGCAACAAGCGGAAAGCTGGGCATGCAGCTCGGAATTCAAGCCTTTGGCAAAAGAAGAACTGCTGACGATAGAAGGCTTCATCGAGGAAATTCTTCCCGATGGCCGCTTCGCCGTCCGGCTCGATAACGAGCACAAGATCATTGCTTATACAGCCGGCAAGATGCGCAAATTTCGCATCCGCTCGGTCGTGGGCGACCGCGTACATCTCGAAATGACGCCCTACGATCTCACCAAGGGTCGGATCGTCTTTCGTGAGCGCACGCCCGGCCAGGCTGGCCCGCCGAAACGGCGAAGCAATTTCAGAAAATAACTATTTCGCGGCTAGTGCCGCGGATTGAGGGTATAATGCTTAATCACAAATGGGGCGAACATAGCTTCCCCACGACCAAGACTTTCACCAACGACAATTCAGATCTTCGCACCTCTGCACACGATATTGGCGAAGGCCAGTTATCCAGGGAAGATCTTCGCGCACTCGTCGCGGCTATGATCGATTGAGTGCGATTACATACGAAAAGGTACACATGATGCAAGGTTACAAGGAACCCGGTTACCAGGACCGCGTGGCAATTGCGCAAAGTGCGAAGAACAAGGCGCTTGCACAAATGAACAGCAGGCCGGCCATTGATCCTGCTGAACGTGCTCGCCGCATCGCGAATCAAGCTGCCAAGGACGAAGCGCAGCGGATCAAACGCGTCGCTGCTCAAGAGGCGAAGAGCGCGGCTCAAGCGGCCAAGGCAGCTGAGCAAAGTGCAAAGCACGAGCAGGATCGTGTGGCCGCCGAGATGGTACTGGCCGCCCAGCCGCGCGTCCTTACCGAGGCAGAGCTGAAAGCCGCGCGAGATTTGCGGTATGCCGCGCGCAAAGCACGCAAGACCGGAAATTCCTGAGAAGTGTCGCAGCCCTAGCGTTGGCCGGTGCGGCGTAGGCTGATCAGATGGACGCTGTAACCTGCGAGGCGCCCTTGGCGACAGATTGACGAATCAGACACAGTTAGTTCTATGTATGTTCCATATTTATCGGAACACATGGTCGTGCTGCGCTTCGTTGATACCCCGTCCAAGATCGAACTTCCGCTATTCACCGCTACGGTGCCGGCTGGATTCCCGAGCCCGGCGGATGACCACATCGAGGGCAAGCTTGACCTCAACGAGCATCTCGTGCGCCGCCCTGCGGCCACGTTCTTTGTGCGCGCGTCAGGGGAATCCATGCGCGATGCCGGGATCTTCGATGGCGACCTGCTGATCATCGACCGAGGCGTTACCCCGCAGCCAGACGACATCGTGATTGCCATTCTGCAAGGCGACCTCACCGTCAAACGGCTCAAAAAGGTCGGCGGGCAGTGGCATCTGGCAGCTGAAAACCCCGCATATCCATCCCTGCCGCTCGTTGAAGGCGACTGCGAAGTCTGGGGCGTCGTGACCCATAGTGTCCGGCGCCACTGTGGCCGCTGATGGCCACCTTCGCGCTGGTCGACTGCAACAACTTCTACGCATCCTGTGAGCGGCTGTTCCAGCCCCGCCTGCGGGGGCGACCGGTGGTTGTCCTGTCCAACAACGATGGCTGCGTCATTGCCCGGTCGAACGAGGCGAAGGCGCTGGGCGTCGCCATGGGTGCGCCCATGTTCAAGATCCGCAAGCTGGTCGAGGAGCATGACATTGCCGTCTGCTCGTCCAACTATGCGCTTTACGGCGATATCTCCGAACGGGTGATGAGCGTGCTGGGTTCGAGCGCGCCCGCCCACGAAGTCTACAGCATCGACGAATGCTTCCTCGACCTCGACCGGTTGGGTGTGCCGGATCTCACCGACTGGTGCCGGCACCTGCGGGAACAGACGCTTCAATGGACGGGCATTCCGGTATCTGTCGGCGTAGGACCGACCAAGACATTGTCCAAGCTGGCTAACCGCCTGGCCAAGAAGTCAGCTAAGTCGGGCGGTGTGCTCGACCTCGCGCATCATCCGCACTGGATCGACGCAGCGTTGCGCAAGACGCCGGTTGGCGACGTCTGGGGCGTTGGGCGGCGCTGGACGGTCATGCTCGAGGAGCGCGGGATTCACACCGCCTATGATTTTGCCAATGCCCCAGATGGCTGGGTGCGACAGCGCATGGGCGTTGTGGGGCTGCGCACGGTCCATGAACTACGCGGGCTGGTCTGCCATGCACTCGACGTCCAGCCGCCGCCAAAGCAGACGACCTGCTGCTCGCGGACCTTCGGCACGGCGATTTACGCCAAAGCGCAGGTCCACGATGCCATCATGAGCTTTGCCGAACGGGCGGCCGAAAAAGTCCGCCACGCCGGCCAGGTGGCGGGCGCCGTGCAGTTGTTCATCCGGACCGACCCGTTCGCCCAGGATGCCCCACAGAAGTCAGTGTCAGGGTCGGCAACATTCCATCGGCCAACGTCGGACACCCGTGAAATCTCGGCCGCAGTGCTCCGTATTTTCGACCGCATCTGGCGGGATGGCTATGGCTGGCGGAAGGCTGGTGTGCTGCTGCTCGATCTCGGCGCACCGGGGCACGCACCGGCCTCGCTGTTCGATGTGATCGAGGCGCCCGATGACGGGCTCATGAAAGCCATCGACCAGATCAATGCCCGCTACGGTCGCGGCACGGCCCGGCTGGGCCTGGCTCAGAAGGACGGGGAGTGGCACATGCGGCGGGAGAACCTGTCGCCCAGCTTCACGACCAAGTGGGCCGAAATTCCATCAGCCAAGATGGGGTGATGCAACTGTGCCCGCCATATACCTCGGATTCTCACACTGCATCGGCTGCCGGTTTCACTCTGAAAAGGTATCGGTGGGCATGGGTTGGAAAAGCCCGAAAATGCGTCACTTTCGAGCCCTATACCTGCTGGGATGAGGTTTAGGTAAAAAGAGACGAATGCCGATCAGAGACCGATTTTGCGCGCCCCGGCAGTCTCTGAGGTTCGGTCGCAATCAGCAAAATGGCGCGGAAGCTGGGGATTTTCTGGCCCCTTGAGGCCCATCTCATTGATTCGCATTGAGATGTTGGCGGTGCTGTCAGTCCTGTGCGAACCAGTCTCCACTTGGCAGAGCTCCGCTCATGAGCTGGCTCCTTCAGCCAGCAATCGTCTGCCACTCCGCCAGGGCGGCGGAGCGGCGTTCCTTGAACGTTGTGCGATCGACGAGATGGCGTTCCTGGGCGAAGTGGTTGTGGAGCGAGGCGTGAACGGAGGCGAACTTCTGCAGTGACCTCATCTGCCTGAACCGCAGCATCGCCCGCTCGCGTCGTCGGAAGGGCAAATGGCTGTTCTCCGCCCGATTGTTGGCATAGCGGCCGATCTCCTGCTTCTCGGCATTGCCAAGGTGGGCCATCGCGGCCCGGTAGGAGCGCAGCCCATCCGTGGTGATTGTCGCGGGTGATCCGTGCCGCTTCAGCGCTTTCTTCATGAAGGCCAGGGCTGCGGCCTTGTCGCGGGTCTTCGTGACGCAGCTTTCCAGCACCTCGCCCTCGTGGTCGACAGCTCGCCACAGGACACCATCTCCCCGTTCAGCCGGACGTACATCTCGTCAAGATGCCACTTCCAGTGCCGGAACCCACGCATGCGGCTGACCCGCTGGCGACGAATGTCAGCGGCGAACAGCGGGCCGAACCGGTTCCACCAGAACCGCACCGTCTCGTGGCAGATGTCGATCCCGCGCTCGAACAGGAGATCTTCGACATTCCGCAATGACAGCGGGAAGCGCACGTACATCAGGACTACCAGCCGGATCACCTCCGGCGACGAGTTGAAGCCCTTGAACGGACTGGGCGGCTTTGCGCGGGATTTGCGTGGCATCAGCGCGATCTAGCAGCGTGGCAGCGCGCCTGCCACACAGGTCTGACAGTGCCCCGGCTGCCCATGCCGCTTCAGCGCCTTCTTCATGAAGGCCAAAGCCGCAGATTTGTCACGTTTCCTCGTGACGAAGCTCTCGAGGATCTCGCCCTCGTGATCGACCGCGCGCCACAGGTAGACCATCTCGCCGTTGAGCTTGACGTACATCTCGTCGAGATGCCACCGCCAATGGCGCAAACCCCGCATCCGGCTCACCCGCTGCCGCCGAATGTCGGCGGCGAACACCGGCCCGAACCTGTTCCACCACAGCCGGACCGTCTCATGGCACAGGTCAATGCCGCGTTCGAACAGCAGGTCCTCGACGTTCCGCAGGCTCAGCGGAAACCGCACATACATCATCACCACCAGCCGGATAAC
>Ga0070658_10004329_pt1 | contig 11595 bp, 13 predicted proteins | sample KBSC13metaG_FD_64664 | JGI IMG/M metagenome (GOLD analysis project Ga0070658, IMG submission 64664) | Corn rhizosphere microbial communities from Kellogg Biological Station, Michigan, USA - KBS C1-3 metaG | ecosystem: Host-associated > Plants > Roots > Rhizosphere > Soil ... | reverse complement strand
ATCAGCTACTTCAACCACGGCGATGCGATCCACGCCTTCAACCGGTCGAGCTTCGGCACGCCACAGAGTCTCGGCTGCGTCGAGCTCCCGCTCGCCGCGGCCGCAAAGGTGTGGCCGTACACGCCGATCGGCGCTCTGGTGACGGTCGAGAACTGAGCGTCCGACGGCCAAGCGCTTGGGCCGGGCCCCGAGGACGTCACGGGTTCGTCGCGAGCTCGTTCGGGAACTCGTTGAGCACCCGGGCGCCGCCGTCGGCGCAGACGACGATGTTCTCGATCCGCATGCCGAAGGCGCCGTGGACGATGATCGACGGCTCGTCGGTGAATGTCATGCCCGCCTCGAGCGGCGTCTCGTCCTCACGAGAGAGGAACGGCTGCTCGTGCACGTCGAGCCCGATGCCGTGGCCCATGCGGTGGCGGAAGTGCTCGCCGAGGCCCGCCTCCTCGATCGGCGCGCGGCAGGCGGCGTTCACCTCTCGCGCGAGCGCGCCGGGGCGGCACGCGGCGCGTCCCGCCTCGAACGCGGCGAGCATCGCCTCGTGCGCCTCGACGAAGCCGGAGGGCGGCTCGCCGGCGACGACCGTCCGCCCGAAGTCGGAGCAGTAGCCGTCGACGACGCCGCCGAAGTCGAACAGCACCGCCGTCCCGTCCTCGAGCGGCGTGCGCGCCGTCGCGGAGCCGGTGTCCAGGCTCTCGGCATCCATCCCCGTGAAGATGTGGGTCGCAAACGACGGGGTCAGCGATCCGGCCGCCCGCATCTGCGCCTCCACCTCTTCTCGAAGCTCGGCCATGGTCACGCCCGGCCGGACACGCGGCGTGACGGCCGCCATCGCGGCCTCGACCGTTCGGCACGCCCGGGCCATCGCGTCGAGCTCCTCCTCCGACTTGACGCGACGGAGGCGGTTGACGAGCGCCGAGCCGGTGCGCAGCCGTTCAGGCCCGAAGACGCGTCCGAGCTCGATCGCCGTCTCGGCCCACACCCGGTCGCCGACCGCGACCGACGTGGCCCGACCCAGACCCTTGGCGACGCGCTCGAAGATCGAGCGTCCGTCGTCGGTCTCGTCGACCACGACGATCTCGCCCTCGGGCCGCACGGGCAGGTCGAACACCACGACCATCCGGGGCAGCACGAACAGCGGCTCCTCGTCCGGCCGAAAGAAGGCGCCGGCGACCCAGCCGTGAGGATAGGAGCTCTGCCCGAAGAACGGGATCCCGCGCTCGACGCCGGACAGGTACTCGAGGTCGGACGAGAGCCCGAGGAAGAGCACGTCGACGCCCTCCTCGCGCATGACGTCGGAGAGTCGCCGGCGTCGCTCCGCGTGGTCGAACACGCCGTCGATCCTACGGAAGCCGCGCATGCGACAATGTCACGGTGATCGACGCTGAGCTCAGGCCCCGGCTGCGGGGCGTCTTCCACCAGTGGGCGTTCGTCGCCGCGGTCGCCGCCGGGGTCGTGCTCGTGGTACTCGCGGATGGCCCCCGGGAGATCGTCTCGTCTTGGGTCTACGCGGCCGCGCTCGCGGCGATGTTCGGGGCGAGCGCGCTCTACCACCGCTTCCCGTGGAAGACCGCGGCCCGCCGGCTCTGGGCGCGCCGTCTCGATCACTCGATGATCTTCGTCTTCATCGCCGGCACGTACACGCCGTTCGCCTTGCTTTGCTTCTCGGGGAAGACGCAGTGGCTCGTCCTGCTGATCGTGTGGGCGGGTGCAGCGCTCGGCCTCGCGCTCGAGCTCGTCTGGATCGACTCACCGCGCTGGTTGAGCGCGATCGCCTATCTCGCCGTCGGCTGGGTCGGCATTCTTGCGGTGCCGCAGATGTTCTCGGGCATCGGGATTCCCGGCGCGGTGCTGATCATGGTCGGCGGCGGGCTCTACACGCTCGGCGCGGTGATCTATGCCGCGAAGTGGCCGAACCCCTTCCCACGGACGCTCGGATTCCACGAGATCTTCCACCTGCTCGTCGTCGCCGCGGCCGTGACGCAGTTCGTCGCCGTCTCGCTGGTGGTGATGTAGATGGCCCGCCGGGTGGAGCTGACCGACGCCGAGTGGCGCCAGCGCCTGAGCCCCGAGCAGTACGCCGTGCTGCGGCAGCAGGCGACCGAGCGCGCGTTCACGGGCGCCTACACCGACACCGAGGAGCCGGGCGTCTACCGATGCGCAGGCTGCGCCGCCGAGCTCTTCCGCTCGGACGCGAAGTTCCACTCGGGCTCGGGCTGGCCGAGCTTCGTCGAGCCCGCCGAGCTCGAGGCCGTCGAGGTACGGATCGACAGGAGTAACGGGATGGTGCGCGAGGAGGTCGTCTGCGCCGCCTGCGGCGGTCACCTCGGCCACGTCTTTGACGACGGGCCGGGGCCGACCGGCAAGCGGTTCTGCATCAACTCCTGCGCGCTCGAGCTGGACGCTGCGGATGGGCCGACTTCCGGCTGACGCACGGCTCGGCGCGATCCGCCTCCGTGCGGGCGACATCGAGCGGCTACGCGACTTCTACGAGACGACGATCGGCCTCGAGCTGCTCGAAGGCGAAGACGACGTCGTCTCGCTGGGCGTGGACGGGTCGCCGCTCGTCGAGCTCGTCCCCGGTCCGGACGCGCCATCGCGCCCACCGCGGTCGACAGGTCTCTTCCATCTCGCGCTGCTCGTCCCGACGCGGGCCGACCTGGCGCGCACGCTTCGCCGGGTGGCAGGCTCGGGGGCTCCACTTTCGGGTGCGTCCGACCACCTGGTCTCGGAGGCTCTCTACCTCTCCGATCCGGAGGGGAACGGCATCGAGCTCTACCGCGACCGTCCGCGCGACGAGTGGCCGATGGCGGGCGAGTCGGTCGAGATGGCGACCTTGCCCCTCGATCTCGAGGGCCTTCTGGGAGAGCCCGGGGGCGAGGCGGAAGCTGCCTCGATGCCCGAGGGAACCATCCTCGGCCACGTCCATCTCCAGGTTGCAGACCTCGACGCCGCCGAGGCGTTCTGGGTCGACGCGCTCGGCCTGGACGTCACCGCGCGCGGCTATCCGGGCGCGCTGTTCACGTCGGCAGGCGGTTACCACCACCACGTCGGGCTGAACACGTGGGCCGGTGTGGGCGCGCCCTCGCCTCCGGTGGGCGCCCGCGGGCTCGTCCGGTTCGAGGTCGTGCTACCGGACGAGACAGCGGTGGAGGAGGCGGCCGAGCGACTCGCGCAGGTGGGACGTGTCGACCGTCTCGACGGCGCTGTCGAGGCGGCCGACACGGCCGGGAACACGGTGCTCGTCCGTCCGGCCTAGCTTCCGGTGATCGCCCCGGACCCGGTGACGTTCCTGCTGACGTCCTGCGGACTGCCGGTGTAGAGGACCGCGCCGGATCCCGACACGGAGGCGTCGAGGCTCTCCGTCGCGGTGACGAAGATGCTTCCCGAGCCGCTCACAGCCGCCTGCACGTTGGTCGCCACGAGTCGGGTGAGCTGCACCATTCCTGAGCCGTCGACGGTGACGTTCAGGCGTGTCGCGGATCCGTCCCCCGTGAGCGTGCCGCTGCCGGGCAAGTTCACGTCGAAGCTCTTCGCCTCGACGCCGGTGACAACGATATTGCCGCTGCCGGAGAGCGTCAACGTGTCGAGCGACGGTACGCCGACCTCGACACTCATCGGGCTGTTCGTCGTGAAGCTGCCGGGAGCGTTCGCGATGACCAGCTTGCCGGACTGAACCTCGGTCGTGACGCGGTCGAGGAGGTTGTCGTCGGCCTTCACGACAACCGACTGCTTCTCGCCGACGCGGATCACGACGTTGTTGCTTCCCGCGAGGTCGATGCCGTGGAACGCGCCGACGTCGCGGGCTTGCGTCGCGGAGACGCCGGATCCCTCGTTTTCCGAGATGGAGTCGGACGAGCCTCCGAGCACGTCCGAGTGATACAGGATCGCGACAGTCAGGCCACCGAGGAGAAAGGCCAGAGTCGCGACGAGCACCCACCGCGGGCGGTGCGGCTCGCGGCCTGGGTGTGCCGATGCGGGGGCGACGGACATCGCGCCTCCCTTCCCGCGCACGCCGCGGTTTGCCGGATCGCCGGCATCCCGCCGGCGCGGCGCGTCGTCGTGTCTGCGTGAGACATCGGCCAGCATGCTCCCGCACTCGGTGGGAGGCATCGGGCCCCGCACTGAGTCGCGTGCGGGAAAGCCGCAGGCTCGACCGGCTGCACGAAACACCGATCGCGGGTCCGCGAAGACCCGGACGCGCCTGATGCGCGCCGCAGCGACGCTTGGAGAACTCGAGGTAGGAGGCTCACGATGACGTGTGGGCGCCGGGCCATGGTCCTCGGCGCGTTTGTTCTCGCGTCGCCCTCCGTCTTCGTCGGGACGGCACTTCCCGCGAAGACGTATCCCGACGCGACCCGGGACGTACCAGCTCGCGCGCTTCCCGATCGTGACCATTGGCTCGACGCTGACGTTCTCGATCCCGCGCTCGCTCCTCGGCGGCGCCCGCTGGTTCACCTTCACCGTCGCCGCTGCGCGTGAGTCGGCGGAGGAGAGCGGCGACGGAGCCTTCGACATCGTCCCCGCGCGCGGCACGCTGCGTTACGTGCTGACGGCGTGACAGGCTTGCGTGAAGTGCCCCCAGCGGGATTCGAACCCGCGCTACCACCTTGAAAGGGTGGCGACCTGGGCCGCTAGTCGATGGGGGCGGCCGAGCGAGGATACCCGCCGCCGGAGCTACCATCCGTGGCCGCCCGGGCGGTTAGCTCAGCTGGTAGAGCGCCTGCCTTACACGCAGGTGGCCGCAGGTTCGAGTCCTGCACCGCCCATTTTGCAGGCCAGGCGACATGCGGAATCCGCATGGAGCGGCGGCCAGCTGTGCGCCGTTACGCCACCATCGCGCCGACGTGCCCTTGTCTGTTTAGAAGCGTCATTCGGTGACCGCGCGATGATCTGCTCCTTTGTGCGTGGGCACCGTATGCTTGGCACGCGGCGCTCCGTTTGTTCTCCCACACGGCATCTGCGCCACACTTGCGACAAGCCTTGCCTCCGGACGGCTGCGCCTGGCAGGAAACACAAGACTTGCGGAGCCTCGTCCGTGCGACGTTCTCGGGCAGCGGGCTGAGGCAAACCGGACACGATCGGCTTGCGCACCTCGTCTCCTTCGGGCCGCTGGAAGTTCAGACCGACCGACCCAGCCGAACTCATAGCCGAGGGAGCACCGCAGCGTGACGGCCGCGACCTACCGCAAGTACGAGTCCGTTCCGTCGAGCCAGTCCTGACGCGGTGGGCAGAAGATGTCCATGTCGACCGTCTGCTCGAGCGCCTCGGCCTTGTGTGGCACGCCGGAGGGAATGTGGAGCACCTCGCCGGCGCGGACGTCGATCACCTCGGACTGGTCCTCACCGAGCCAGAAGCGCAACGTCCCCTCGAGGATGCAGGTGATCTGCTCGTTCTCGTGGTCGTGCAGCGGCACGATGCTGCCCTCGTCGAGATAGAGATGCGTGACCATCAACCGCTCGGTGCTGATGAACCGCCGGTTCAGGCCCGGCTTCATCTCCGTCTTCGGTATGTCTTCCCAGCGGTAGAGCGTTGCGCCGACCTCGTTCACGCGCTGTCTCCTCTCGAGCCGGACTGCCCGCTCGAGCGAGCGCCGGTGGCGGCGTCCGTCGAACCGATCGGATCGGCCATCGCGTTGTCGGGGAGGTCGTCGTGCGCCAGCTCCCCGTCGGTGTAGTGCTTCGGCGCCGGCCAGGGCGCCAGGATCAGCAAGAGCCGCGCCTCCTCGTGCGCGTGCACCGAGTGGGTTTCGTTCGGCTCGAAGGTGATCAGCGTGCCGGCGTCGCACACCACTGTTTCTCCCGAGGCGTCGACCGTCACGCGGCCTGTCACGATCTGCACGACAGCACGCTCACGGACCCGGTGGTCGCCCATTGTCTCGCCGGCCCGGAGATCGACGGCGATCGCGCGACATTCCGGCGAGCTGAACAGCACGAGGGGCATCTGTGTCTCGCTCCTCGGCATCCGGGGAGCGTCCGCTCCCGGCTCGCGCGACTGTCGCTTCTCGGACGAGGGCGGAAGCGACATCAGATCCCAGCGCTTCATCGCCGACAGGCTAGGCGATCGGGCTGTCCGACGCGGCGTCAACGGTTCCGTCGGCCGGCCCCGAGGGCGTAGGATTCGCCGCCGTGAAGGCGCTCGTCAAGAGCCGCGCCGAGCCGGGAATCTGGCTCGAGGATGTCCCCGAGCCCGAGATCGGGATCAACGACGTGCTCATCAGGGTCGGCACGACGGGGATTTGCGGGACCGACGTCCACATCCACCGCTGGGACGCGTGGGCGCAGCGGACGATTCCCGTCCCGCTCGTGATCGGCCACGAGTTCGTGGGCGAGGTCGTCGAGGTCGGCGCGAACGTGACAGGGTTCGTTCCAGGCGAGCGTGTCAGCGGTGAGGGGCACGTCGTCTGCGGGCGCTGCCGCAACTGCATGGCGGGCCGTCGCCACCTGTGCGCGCATTCGATCGGTCTGGGCGTGCAGCGGCCCGGCGCGTTCGCCGAGTACGTCGCGCTGCCGATGACGAACGTGTGGCACCACTGGCCACGCGTCCCCGACGAAGTGGCCGCCATCTTCGACCCGCTCGGCAACGCGGTGCACACCGCGCTCACGTTCCCGGTCCTCGGAGAGGATGTGCTCGTCACCGGCGCGGGGCCGATCGGCTGCATGTCGGTCGCCGTCGCGCGCCATGCGGGGGCACGCCACGTTGTCGTCACGGACCTCGAGCCGAACCGGCTCGAGCTCGCGCGGCGGATGGGCGCGACGCTCGCCGTCGACCCGCGAGAGCGTGACCTCGCCGACGTCCAGCATGAGCTCGGGATGACCGAGGGATTCGACGTCATGTTCGAGATGTCGGGCAACGCCGACGCGCTCCGGACGGGGATCGGGCAGATGGCCCACGGCGGTCGCGTCGCGATCCTCGGGATACCCACCGCCGCGGTCGAGCTCGACCTCGACCCGGTGATCTTCAACATGCTGACGCTGAAGGGGATCTACGGCCGCGAGATGTACGAGACCTGGTACCAGATGAGCGTGATGATCGACTCGGGCCTCGACGTCTCGCCAGTGATCACCGACCGCTTCGCGTACACGGACTACGACGAGGCGTTCGCAATCGCCGGCTCCGGCGGTTCAGGGAAGGTGCTGCTCGACTGGAGGGAGGCGGCGTAGACATGTACGGCGCAGTGCGCGACGACCTGCGGGCGAGGCTCGCCGGGCTGGAGGAGGACGGGCTGCTCAAGCGCGAGCTCGTGATGACGACACCGCAGGGATCGCACGTCGGCGTCGCCGAGCGCGGGGCGCTGCTCAATCTCTGCGCCAACAACTACCTCGGCCTCGCGAACCATCCGGAGATGGTCGCCGCCGCGCACGAGGCGCTCGACCGGTGGGGCTACGGCATGGCGTCCGTCCGCTTCATCTGCGGCACCCAGGAGCTACACCGCGACCTCGAGGAGCACCTGTCGGAGTTCCTCGGCACGGAGGACACGATCCTCTTCGGCTCCTGCTTCGACGCAAACGGCGGCGTCTTCGAGGCGCTGCTCGACGAGAACGACGCGGTGATCTCCGACCAGCTCAACCACGCGTCGATCATCGACGGCATCAGGCTCTGCAAGGCGCGGCGGCTTCGCTACGCGAACGGCGACATGGACGAGCTCGAGGCGCGCCTCCAGGAGTCGTCCGACGCACGGTTCCGGCTGATCGCCACCGACGGCGTCTTCTCGATGGACGGCTACGCCGCCAAGCTGGACGAGATCTGCGACCTGGCCGAGCGCCACGACGCGCTCGTGCTCGTCGACGACTCGCACGCGGTCGGCTTCGTCGGGCCTGAGGGGCGTGGGACCCACGCGCAGTTCGACGTCGTCCAGCGGGTCGACATCCTCACCGGGACGCTCGGCAAGGCGGTCGGCGGCGCGAGCGGGGGGTACGTGTCCGGCCGGCAGGAGGTCGTGGACATCCTGCGCCAGCGCGCCCGGCCGTATCTCTTCTCGAACAGCGTCGCCCCCGTCGTCGTCGGCGCGAGCCTCCGCGCTCTCGACTTGATCGAGCGCTCCGACGACCTCCGCGACCGCCTCTGGGCCAACACGCGCTCGTTCCGCGCGCAGATGACGGAGCTCGGGTTCGACGTGCTCCCCGGCGACCACCCGATCGTGCCGGTGATGATCGGCGACGCCTCCGAGGCGGCGCGGTTCTCCCAGGCGCTCGTCGCGAACGGCGTCTTCGCCGTCGCGTTCTCCTATCCGGTCGTGCCGCTCGGCACGGCCCGCATCCGCACGCAGATGTCCGCGGCCCACACGGATGCGGACGTCGACATCGCCCTGAAGGCCTTCGTCGCCGCGCGGGATGCCACATCCGCTTGACGACGTGCCCTACGTGACGCTCGACGACGTGACGTAGCGGCGGGTGTGGACGTCGGCGTCGGCGAAGAGCTGCGAGTCGCTCCGGCGCTCCCACAAGGCGACCTCCACGCAGGAGACGAGGCTCACGATCCCCATGCCGGCCAGGATTCCCGCGAGCACCGCGGTGAGGATCGGCTCGAAGACGAGCGAGACCGCCGCGAGAACCGCAACGCCGACGGTGCTCGGCAGCATTCCGTCGGCGATCGCGCGCGCCAGCGACGCTCGGCGGACGTCGTTCGGCAGCGGATCGGCCTTCGGCGTGCCGAGGAGCAGCCACCGCCGGTCGGTGACGAGTGCGAGCGCGCAGATCCCCGCTCCGAGCGCGAGACCCACGCCCGCCGCCGCAGGATCGGCGCCCGCGGCGATCGACCCGGCGAAGGCGACGGCCGCCAGGCCTAGACGGACCGCGGACAGGGCGAGCCGCTGGTGCGTCACCCGGTACACCGCCGGCTGCACGCTCGATGTCTAACAGGCGGAGGTGTCAAGCAGCGCGCGTCCGCCGGGCGGCCTCGCGCGCCTGGCGCTCGTACGGGCTCCGGTCGTAGCCCGTTCGGAGGTAGCTCAGGGGCATCGCGAGCGGGCGGTGCTGCATCTGCCAGACGTGACAGAGCTCGTGCGTGATCAGGTCGTCGCCGACGGTTGCACGGCGAACGAAGATCACGAAGTGCGTCGCGAAGCCGTCGTAGCGGCGCCACGGGCGGAGCCGGAAGAGCCACGGCGTGACGACGATCCGCACGCCGCGGAGCCGCACCGGGCGGGGCCACCAGTCGAGCCGATCGAGTCGCCCCTTGGCGCGGGCGAGCCGCGGGTCACTCGGTGGCACTAGCCCTTCGGGAAGGGCTGCAGCTGGAGGAGCGCGTCGCGGCCCCCGATCAGCTGGTAGACGCCGTAGTAGAGATTCGAGCGCGTCAGCTGGTCGACGCGGCGCGCCACGTCCGCAGGCATGAGGCCGGGCTCGATCCTCCGCTCGGCGCCGGGGAGAGTCCGGCTGAGGGGTTGCGTCAGGAGCCCGGGGTTCTGGTTCTCGAGCACGTTGCGTCGGTACATCAGGACGACGGCATCGACGCCCTGAGGCGGCGGGATCGGACCGAGGAAGACGGTGACGTTGTCGACACTCGGGTCGAACTTCAGCGTCCGGAGCGCGAGCTCGAGGCCCATCCGCCGCACGAGGATCCCGCGATCGGTCGACGCCGTCCCCGGGATCGCGCAGCTCTGGCCGGCACCGCAGAGCGAGTACTGGATCGCGTCATCGGGCTGGACCAGGAGCGAGTCCTTGTCCTTGAACCCGTCACCGGGGCGGATGACCTGGAAGCGGACACGCAGGTACCCGAGGTTTCCGTCCTGGAGCGTGTTGCGGCTTGCGACGACGTTGACGAGCTCGTCGCCGTTCGGGAGCCGGTAGTTGCGCTGGACCTGGTCGGCGATCTGCATGGCACCGAGCTCGCCGGGCTCCGACACGGGGAGCTGCGCCGTACCGGTTGGGACGGCTTCGGACGGAGCCGGGTCGCGCAGCGCCTCGACGATGAGCGCGCCGACCGCGACACCCGTTATGAGTGCCAGCACCACGTAGATGACGGCGAAGCGCCGGCTGTAGCTCGATCGGCGCGCCCGATCCTTGCGGCTGGCCTTCTGACTGTCCGCGCCGCGGGCAGTCTCGGCGTCGACGACTCGTTCCTGCGACGCGACGTCGCTCATGTGGGGTCACCGTTCGAAACGGGCACTGTCGGCGGCGCAGGGACAACAGGCGCCGTCCCCGGGCCACCGCGGCCGATCGCGGCCGAGAACTCGAGGGGCGGCCACGCAGACTCGTCCCCGTAGTCGATCTCTGGGATCCTGATGCCCTGCGAGTTGAGCAGGTCGAGCAGCTCGTCGCCCATGATCTCGCGCTTGTCCTCCAGCGCGTCCGCGATCCGCTCGATTGCACCCCGATTCAGAATCGCGAGGTTGTGGGCGGTGACGTAGGCCTGTCCGATGACCTGCGCGGCGACGGTTCGCTTCCCGGGATCGCCGAGCACGCCGGCGATCGGATCTGCGTCGAAGGGGCCTCCGCCCCCGGAGCGGCTCATGATCTGAAGCCCGATCTTCTCGAACCGGTCGAGGACGCGCCTGTGCGCCTCCTCCGCCGTCTCGTCGTCGCGGGGCGTCACGGTGAAGGGCTGCGGGCCCATTGCCGCCCGGCCGACCATCATCGCCGAGCGCGCGGTGACACCTGCGACGTCGCCGCCGACACCGTTCGAGTTCTCGCCGTAGACCACGCGCTCCGCCGCCATCGCGCCGAGCCCCCAGATGATGTCCTGGAACATCTCGTGCTGGAACGAGAAGAGACGCTCCTCCTTCTCGATCATCCAATGGTGACCGCCGACTCCCTGGTCGCCGCGCTTCTTGATCGTCAGACGGGTCGACTCGCGGCTGGTCATGTAGACGTGGCCCGCCACTGCGTGGCCCGCCTCGTGAATCGCGACGGCGCGCCGCTCGTGGGGGACGTACTCGGACCCGATCGCGGTGCCTGCGTCGAGGGTCGTCACCGCCTCGACGAGATCGTCCCACGCGAACGCCGTCCGGCCGGTGTGGTGCGCGATGGTCAACGCCATCGAGGTCGCCTGCTCGATCATGGCCGGCGAGTATCCGCTCATGATCCGCGCGATCTCGTCGCGCCGATTGGGCAAGTCGAGCTCCGGGTCGTGGGACACCTTCCCGATGTACAGCTCGAGGATGTCGAGCCGATCGTCCTTGGTCGGTGTCCGGAACCAGACGTGGCGGCCCATGCGTCCAGGCCGGATGAGCGCGGGATCGAGGCGGTCGATGGGCACGTTTGTCGCGCCGATGAAGTAGATCTGGTCATTCCGCGGCCGTGCGGCCGGCAGGCGCAGTCTCGCGCTGCCGATCCGGCGCGGGATGATGAAGCTCGCGTCGAGCATCGTGTTCAGCTTGCTCGTGAACGTGCGCCGCATCCACGGCGGGTTGTCGATTCCGTCCATGACGACGAGGAGCTGGTTGAGGGCGAGCCCACCGCCCATTCCACCCATCGCGCCGGGGAACATGAAGTTGTAGAACTGGCCGAGCCGTGCGTACATGCCGCTCGGCACACCGTAGGAAACCGGGGCGCGCTGCTCGAACAGGCGGTCGCGCCACGCCCTCGTCTCGACGATCAGGTCGCCGGAGGGGTCGCGGGAGCCCCAAGGGCCGTAGAAGAGGAAGTCCTCGACGTT
>Ga0070658_10004327_pt1 | contig 11599 bp, 11 predicted proteins | sample KBSC13metaG_FD_64664 | JGI IMG/M metagenome (GOLD analysis project Ga0070658, IMG submission 64664) | Corn rhizosphere microbial communities from Kellogg Biological Station, Michigan, USA - KBS C1-3 metaG | ecosystem: Host-associated > Plants > Roots > Rhizosphere > Soil ... | reverse complement strand
AGGATATGTCGATAGCGGAGATCACAATGAGTGGACCCTTGGCGGCGGCGAAGGCGGTGGCGATGCGCGAGGCTATCTCGTCGCCGAGAAGCTTGGTAAGCACCCGGCTTAAAACGCGGCCGGGAAGGACGTGGTCGGCAACTTTGTTGTAGATGGCTTTGGCTTTTTGGGTCGCGCTCTTGCTGCCGTCGTTGACGGCGCTGGAGGCATCGCTGTCGTGAGCGGTGCCATCGGCATCAGCCGTGACGTCGCTGACGCCGGTGCGGTCTTCGGTGTTTGGGTTGCCCTCGTCGTCGGGGCAAGGTGGCTTGCCGCCGGTAATAGATCCCAGGGCGCAGTCGATGGCAGAGGCATCGGCGTCGGCCAGGCGGGCGCCTGCAAGGTCGATGCGTTCGCCGGTAACCTCCTTTTCGGCGTCGGCGCCGGTTTTCTTATTGAAGAATTTCCAGGTCGCAACATTGTAGAGGATCTCGCCCATTACTCGGAATGGCTTGCGCAACATGTAGGCAACGCTATGGACTTGGTTGAGGAACTGCTCGCTCAGGGTATTGATCACCTTGGGATCGTCGACGGAACCGATGTTGACGTCGTCTTGGTAAAGGTGGACCGTGCCGCCCTCTTTCTTGGCAACCAGGCGTTGTTCTTTGGCCATACGCTGCTCAAGGCTGTCGCCGCCGTCCGGAGGCTTGCGCCAGTTGCGCATGAGTTCCTTTTCGGGCTCGCTAAAGTTGGAGATCTCTTTTTCGAAAGTGGCATCGTCGTTGCCGACGCTGGCCTTGAGGTACGACTTGAGGAGTTGGCGGGGACCGAAAATACGCTTTATCATGTAGTGCTTGATCCGGGCTTCAACGCGGTGCTTGAGGATGTTTTTCATCATGGATTCGAGCTTAAAGGGCACGAGCGACATGAAGCCGCCGGCCATTACGCCGGTGATAACGAGCGCGACAAGTGTATAAATTAGGCCCTTCTTGCGCTTCCCAACGCCAGCGGTGAATTGCGACCAACCACTGGCGCCACTTTGACCGGCGGTGCCTAATTTTTCGGATTTGACGCCACCAAAATTGTCAGATCTGAGGCCGCCTCCGGATTTGGCAGGGGCATTGCCGGATGTGCCAGATTGGCCGCTAGGTTGGTCGTCACCGTCTTTGGGGCGAGTTTTGATTTTGCCCTCGGAGGCGTTTTCGACGGTGTTTCCGGCGTGGGCTGAGGATGAATTGGCAGGGTCGTTGGCGTAGGCTTCGATCTGGTCGAAATCGGCATCAGAAACATGCCCGTCTGAAACGCGCTCATCACCCTGAAGGTCGCCGGGATTAGTCAGCGTCGCCATGTCACCTCATAACGCTCATGGTTAATCTAAGTTTACATGTCGAGGGGTGGACCGTAAAGCGCCCTGGGGGTGGGCTAGGCGCTGCTAGCGGCTTTTTGCTCTTGTTGGTCGGCGGCGGCCTGCTCGGCGCGAGCGGCGGCCAGGGCCTCGGGGTTGGTGGAGATGAGACCGGCTTCTGTTTCTGAAGCCAAAATCCGAATGATAACGTGGTTGAGGCCGGCGAAGAACAGCCCCTCGCCCACTGGGAATTGGCTTAAGCGGTTTCGTTCCTCGGAGGTAAGCTTGAAGGTTTCGGCCACGATATCAACGGCGGACGGCGCTTGTTTGAGCAGTAGTTGCAGTGAGGAGTTGGCGACGACGGCCCGGCCCATCTTGCTGGAGAGGAAGTCTTCCACGTCCTGGGAAATGGTGGTGACACCTAGGTAGTACTTACGGGCGCGCTTGGCGAGCGAGAACATGAAGGCGGCGGAGTCCTCGTACTTCATGAGTTGCCAGGCCTCGTCCACGATCAGCATGCGTTTGCGGCGGTCGGATTTTACCTTGTTCCAGATGTAGTTGAGCACGATGTACATGCCGACCGGGCGGAGCTGGTCTTCGAGGTCGCGGATGTTGAAGACCAGGAACGGGTTGTCGAGCTTAACGTTGGATTGCTCGGAGAAGATGCCAGAGAACGTGCCGGTGGTGTACTGGCGCAGGCGCTGTGCCAGGCCGGGGCCGTTGCCGGTCATGGAGGCAAGGGTGTTGTAGAGGTCGTTCATGGTAGGCGGCGTGGCGTTGTGAGTGAGCGGGTCTTTGGTGATGCCAGCGCGCGCGTAGGTGTTGATGATGGCCACGTCGAGGTCGGCGTCTTCGGCTGGAGTGAGCGGCTGGAAGACCATTTGGCCGCTGGTGGAGGCGCCGCCCATCATGAGGCGTAGGAGGCCGTGGAGCGAGATGATGTTGGCTTGCAGGGCGTTGTCGGCCTCATCCTGGTCGTAGACACGCGGCAGGTCGAACGGGTTGATGCGCGTCTGTGACGCTAGCGACAGGCGCAGGTAGCTGCCGCCGACGGCTTCACAGAGGGTGCGGTACTCGTCTTCGGGGTCGATGACGATGATTTCGGATCCCATCATGAGACTGCGCAGGGCCTCAAGTTTGATGGCGAAGGATTTACCGGCGCCAGATTTGGCGAACACTACCATGTTGGCGTTTTCGAGTGTGAACCGGTCGAAGAGTACGAGGCCGTTGTTGTGGCGGTTGAGACCGTACAGGATACCCTCGTTGCGTGAGAGCTCGGCGGAGGTAAACGGGAAGGTAGTGGAGAGCGCGCCGGTGTTCATGTTGCGTGAGATCTGGAGCTGGTCGGTCATTACAGGCGTGGTGGAGTTGAAGCCCTGCTCCATTTGCATGGTGGAGGGCTTGGTGTAGACCAGCGATTGACCGAAGATGCCCTCGATTTTGCGAGTTACCTGAGTGAGTTGCTCGGCGGTATCGGCGTACATGGTGAGGTACATGCCAAAGCGGAAGAATCGCTCCTCCCCTACCTGCAGCTTGTCGCGCAATTCTTCAGCGTCTTGAATGGCGGCCTCGAGCCCGGGGTCGCGGACTTTGCCCTTCTCCTGGTTGATGGTGTAGGAGGCCTCGAGCTGTCCCATTTTGCGGCGGAGGTTGTTGAGTACCACCTGCGATTCCACTGGGTAGATGAACAGCGAAATGTCGATGATTTCGTCGAGGTTGATGATGGGGCTGAGCCAGCCGGTGAAGACCTGGCGCGGGTAGCCGTAGACGTAGATGGTCTTGCAGAAGCGCTTGCCGAGGCGGAGGTAGCCAGATTCGATTTCCATGCTGGGCGGCGCGATGAGATCGCGCATGGTGACGATACCCTGGCGGTAGATGAGTTCGGCTTCGCGCTGCTCGTTGGCGCGCTGAAGTTGAGCGATTTGCTCGGGTGTTAAAGCGGCTTGCTTCTTTTTAGCCATTGGTTACTCCCATACCTAGACCGGTGCATCCGGAAGTGGTCCGCGCGGCGCACTCCCCTCCCCTTTTTGCACGACCGGTGTGGCGAGCTGCGAGGCGTCGATGAGTTTCTGGTTGGCGGCAACGTCGGGGTTGTACCACATGTAATAGAGGTCGACGAGTTCCTGGGTGCCGAGTGAGATGGCGCGGATACCCATTTGGCTCATGCCGTTGGCGACCAGGGCCATGCGTTGCGACAGTTCTTGTTTGTATTTGCGAAAGTCTTCTTCGGCCACTGTAATAACGGGGGTGGGCTCGAAAGCGGATTTGAGGCCCTCGAGAAGACCAATCTTCTTCTGTTCCATGAGGGGTGGGAAGAACGGGACTACCACGTAGAATTGCTTGTCCATAATGTTGACCTCCTGGAGTAGGGCCTGGATGTTTTGGATGTAATCGTCCATGAGAGCGCCCAGAAGCTCGTTGGGCTGCTCACCGCGCAGGGCTTGGAGCTTTTCCATGTAGCTGGAGAGGTCGATGTGCTGGCTTTTGACGACGATTTGGATCGGGAAGTGTAGCGAGTTGAGGAAGCCTTGGTAGGCGAACTCAACGGCCTCTTGCTCGGATTGGTTCATGAGGTCGAAGTTGATGGCGCTGCCGAGGATAACGCCGCGCAGGGAGCCGTCACGCATTACCACGACGCCGTCCTTGACCTCGGAGATCAGGAGGGTATTTTGGGTACTTTTGCCCGATTGGGCGCTGGTATCAGCTGGCACTGGTTGGCTCCACCGTTTGAGGGTTTGCGGACGGCACCAGGCGGGTGGCCTGGGCCGCGATCTGCGACACACTCAAGTCGTCGTTTTGAGTCGCTAACTTAAGTATATCGTTGGGCTGGTTTGGTGTCACGCCGGTTATGCTTGCCTGGGCGCTGGCGAGCGCGGCGGGAGCTTTGGCATTGGGGCTGGTCATTTTCTGCATGGCCTCTTCGCGGACGTCTTCGGCGGCGGCTCTCAGAAGCTCGGCCAGGTTTTGGGCCGACGGGCTGTTTTGGAGGTCGAGCATGTCGGTCTTGGGCATGTCGGGGGCACGTGGCGCCGGCGGCGGGGCCACCATACGGTCTTCGTGGGCGATGGTGGGCAGGATGGCCTGGTTTTCGGGCTGGGGCGGTTCGTTCCAGCCGCGAGAATCGATGAGGGTGGCGAGTTTTTCGAGCTCGCTGATAACTTCGGCGGGGTTGCGCTGGGTCACTTCGGCCGCGTGCTTGGTAGGCTCGATGTGGAAGACCTCCACTACAGGGTCTTTCACCCATACCCGGCGCCGGGCGGCAGCAAAGAAGCCGACCATAGCGATTAGGAGCTGCTCGAAGTTTTGGCCGTCGCGGGTGTAGAAGGCCAGGAGCAGAAAGAGCATGACGGGTGGGAAGCCAATCGCCACCAGCAGTACCGGCACCGCGCGGAAGATGGCAAAGCACAAGATGCCCCAGCCGACGCCAATGAGCGCGTAGATGAACTGGCGGAAAGTGAGGGGTCCGAGAATTTTGTCTTCGGCCTCAACGTTTTGCGGGACTTTGTATTGGCCCACGGGGGATCCTGCTCCTAGATATCCTCATCACACCTGGTGGTGTTACATAAAGCTTACGCTAAACTGGGGTTGGATCAAAGAGGGAGAGGTGGTTTATTAAACGGTGGGCATACCGCGGGCGGCGAGTCTTGTATTGAGTGCAGTCTTTAAAGCTGCGTCTGCTCCGTAAGCTGGGCCATACTTTCCGCCTAAGTCATTGACGGCGTCTGCTACACGCTGTAATTGATCACCATCCCAGTTAAGACGGGTGTTGGCTAGACTTTCAGTGATGACCTTTCTGGCGTAGATGAGCTTAGCGGGGTCTTTGGTGGAGTATTGCATAAAGCGGTCAATGGTTCGGTGTTTCCAGCTTTGGATATCGCGATCGCTGGGGTTGGCGAATCCTACATCCGGTACCCTGGTGAGGTCGGGCGCGCCCTCTACTTTAGAGGTGGCGGTATCCCAGTAGTTTAAAGCGTTGCCGTCCATTACACTTGGATCAATCGTAACTTTCTTGTCGTCGGTGCCGCCGAACAATGCCGGATCACGGCGAAGCTGGTCTAGCCTTTGCTGACCGCCGCCCCATTTACCGAGGGTTTGCATGGATGCCATCATGGTGGAGTAATCTCCTGCGGCAGCTGCTGACTTGGCCGTATCGTAAAGTACCTTATCTGCACCGCTAACGTTATGAGCATCGGCAATTTTAACGCGCTGGCCACCGACGTCGACGTATTGCTGGCTGGCCTGGGCTATACGGTGCTCTATTTCTTTGGTGGTGGCGATATCAGTCTGGGCTTGCATCATCTGGGCTGCATCAGCTTGATGGAGCATGTGCTCTGATTGCAGGTGGGCCCGTTGCTCAGCTACTTCTCCGATGTGGCGGGAGCGAGCGGCCTCGGTGGCCATTCGCACGCCGGCGTCTGAGCTCAAGGCATCGAGAATCTGCTCGCGTTCCTGCTGTTCGATCGGGTTAGTACTACCTTTGAGCGCTTGAGCACGATTAAGCATATCTTTCTCTGCATTGGTGCGGCCTTGGATATTGCCGGTGAAGGCGCGATGTTTGGATTGCATTTCCCACATCTTGGCTTTTTGGGCCATGGTTTGGCGGCTGGTAAAGCCACCGGTGCCGGATTGGAGCTGGGCTAGACGACGGTTGGCCCGGCCCAATATTCCTGTGGCGGTGGGATCGGCGGCTACACTGGCTCGCTTGTTCATGAAGCGTTCGTGCCGCTCCTTGTCGCTTGGGCTGCCTTTGCCCCAGCGCTTGTCAGCTGCGCCGCCGATGCGGCCGATGGCGCCGGAGCCGGCCTTCATGGCGCCGCCGGCCCACTTGAAGGTCCATGGTACAGCTCCGAGCGGCAGGTACAAGCCTACGAGTGCCAGAATGGGTACGGCGGCTTTTTGAAGGTCGGAGGCACCGCTACCCCCAGTGAAACTGGCGCCGGCGGTGAGGGCAAAGATGCGGCCGGCTTCGAACAGCAGCATGATGAGGGGGTACATGAGGATTAGTTTTAGGAGGTTTTGCCACCATTGGGTAAACCATTTTTCGGTGTTGGGTAGGATCCAAGCCATAACGGCGAAGGGACTCAAGACTACGAATAAAGTAATGAGGATTTGGCGCAATACCAACGTGAAGAAGGTAGCGAGAACCGCGATAATGATAGTAATGAGAATAGCCATACTAATGTCGCTCATGGCACCCTTGAGGGCTAAATAAGCGAGTACACCCGTACCGGCGTAAAAAATAGTACTTAGCGGTTGGGTAAAGTCGACGAGTGGCTTAGGAATGATTGCGTCCATTAAGGTAGTGAGTCCCTGGCCGAGGACGTTGCCAATGTCGATCATGACGGCGCAGATATACCACGACAGCGGCATGAGGATGGCTCCGGCCACGAGGTGAGGCATGGTCTTTTTAATGGTGTAGTTGTCGAATCCGAGAGCGGTGCCGAAGATAATGGCGAAGAAGATGAGGATAAGGAAGATGGCCGCGATATTGCGGAAGTTTTGCCAGATGGTGTAGGCGGGGTTAGCGATGCTCTTGCCATCGTTACTTTTAACGGTGGTAGTGAGCGGCTGGACGTGCAGGAAAGGCGCGATGATGTTGTCACGGATGGCGTCTATGACGCTGATGGCGGCGTTCATGATGGCGCAGTTTAGCCAGGTGAGGGTTCCGGCGTCGCAAAGATTGGTAGGATCGGTGTTGTTGTTGGCGGGGGACGGCGAGGGTGAGGTGCCGCCGGTGGCACCGCCGGTGGCGGGTGTGATGTTTTTCGGGTTGGCGATGGTAACGGCGGACGTGCCGTTACAACTGGAGGTAATGTTGGCGGCGTAGCTGCCGTTGGATTGCTTGGTCCCCAGGGCAAGGGTGAGGTTGTTGGGGTTGGTTTGGGTACGGATATCGCAGAAACCGGCGGAGGCTGTGAAGTTTGAGCCAGATGAGTGAGTAAACGTGCGAATGACGTCGCCGGAACCAGTGTCAGTACAGGTGATGGTGTTGGGATCGGTGAATTGGCAGCCGGTGAGGGCGGCCTCGGCGATACCGGGAGCGAGGAGGTACGTTAAGAGCGCGATTACGTTCGCAAACGCGACCAAAGCTATCGCAAGCCACCTACGCTTCATGCCTGAAGTATAGCATTAGCGTTTTAATAACGTAAGCGCTTTGACTTCACTCGGCTCTCACCTGTACAATGCGGCCAATGAAGCGTGTGTTGGTTAGCTTGGTGGCCTCGATGGCAATGGTGGCGTGCATGCTGCCGGCGCTGGCGAGTGCGGCTAATCAGATTGATCCTGGCGGTGGTGCGACCCAGCCGGCCAGTGGCGGTACTAACGGCGGCGGCGGTAGCTCACTCACCGATCCGAACGGTGGTGGTTGTGTGGGCGGTGTACAGATCGCGCTGCCGATTTCCTCCAATAATACCTGTGTTCAAAACGACAAGGGCAACGGTAGCGCCGTGGTGGTTTACTTGAAAGAAGTGTTGCAACTGCTGTCGGGGATCGTGGGCATCACTATTATTACCGTGATGATTTGGGCCGGTATTCAATATATATCCTCGCTGGGTGACCCAGCGGCGATTAAAAGTGCCAAGGGGCGGCTAACGAACTCGATTATGGCGCTGGTACTGTTCTTAATGATGTTTGCAATTTTGCAATTCTTGGTACCGGGAGGGATTTTATAGATGTCTGTTTTGCCACATTTGCCACATTTGTATCTGGCCTCGAGCGCGTGTGGTACCCACACTGGATTGGCGCCGAGCCTTTATGACGGCCTAAAGTGTGATGCAAATGGCAACATTACGCTCACGAACGTGGCCGACGCAGTGGTGATAATTGCGAACATCGCGCGAATCCTGATTTGGCTGGCGGGGGCGCTGGCGGTGATTTTCGTGATTATTGGCGGCGTGTATTACATCATTTCGGCGGGCGATCCGGGCCGGATTAAGAAGGCCAAAGACATTATAACCAACGCGATCGTGGGGATCGTGATCACTGTTAGTGCTTATGCTGTGGTAACGTTTATTGCGAAGGGATTTGACTGAAGATGATTAAGCATATGCTCTGGTTGGCCGCCAATCCGTATAACATTCCGGCTAAGTCGATCGGCGTGCCGACTTCCACGGCGACTGTGGGCCAAGGGATCACTAATATCGTGCAGATCATTATGACGGTGGTTGGCATGTTGGCGATCGTGTTTATTCTGGTGAGTGGGGTTCAAATGGCGGCTTCGGGGGGAAACCCCAAGCGTTTTGCCCAGGCCCGGGAGACGCTGCTGTACGCGGTTGTTGGGTTGGCTGTGGCCATTGGCGCCTACGCGATCGTGACATTTGCTTCGGGTATCCCCCATCGATAATTTTTAAGGGAGTAGGTAATGTTCGCTAAATACTTGGCAGATGCGACGAGCGCGATTAACACCGGGGCCACACAGGCGTGTGGTTCCTCTTGTAATACTGGTACAACGGTGGGTGGTTTGTTCGCGGGTGTGGCCAACGCGCTGATCTTCCTGGTGGGAGCGGTGTCGGTAATCATGATTATTATCGGTGGTCTGCGCTATGTGACGTCGAACGGTGACGCGAAGCAAACCGAGGCGGCTAAAAACACCATTTTGTACGCGGTGATCGGCATTGTGGTGGCGATTGCTTCATTTGCGATCGTGAGCTTCGTGACCGCCCACATCAAGTAGTTTGCCAAAGCAATAATGCTTATGGTAATGTCGGGTAAAGTCTGCATTATAATAAAGGCTATTAAGGAGTAATAACTTCCAATGCGCACAGCAAACCTAGGCAAAAAAGTTGCTGCTGCCGTTCAGGCACTGGTGCTCGCCCTTGGATTCGGGGTCGCGAGCTTTGCCATGGCTGGTTCGGCGCTGGCGGCCAACAACTGTGACCCAAACACGTTAACGATCGATAACGGCGCCCAATGTGCTAAGGCTGACAGCGCCAAGGAAAACCTGTTTGCTCCGGACGGTGTTTTCTCGGTGGTGGCCAACACCCTGATCTTCCTGGTGGGCGCCGTGGCAGTGATCTTCCTGATCGTCGGTGGATTGCGCTACGTGGTTTCCAATGGTGACCCGAAGAATGTCGAGGCGGCCAAGAACACCATCCTGTACGCGATTGTCGGTATCGTGGTAGCGGTGATTTCGTTCGCGCTGGTCCAATTCGTGATCAATGCTTTGAATAAAGCTTCGTAAAGAACGGTTATTTGAGAAAGGCCCCGTTTGGGGCCTTTTTTAGTGGCGGGGCCGGATTTTGGGGTGGATGCTAGATTAGAGATATGAAACGTAAGCTCGATGTGCCGGTGATGTTTGGGGGCGGCGACTAGGCGTTGTATGAGGCGCAGCTCTGAGCCGACCGCCGCGAGCGTTAACCAGGCTGATCGTGGTATTTAGGTAACAAAAAAGGCCCGCAATCGGGCCTAATTTGAAGTACTGAGAGTTCTAGACAGGCTTAACTTTAATCTTCTTGACCTTGTCTTGAGCCACCTTGGGGATGGTAACGGTGAGCACACCGTCTTTGAGGCTGGCGGCGGCTTTCTCGGCGATGGTCGAGGTGGGTAGGATGACCGAACGAGAGAAAGAGCCCCAGTAGCATTCCTGAACGTAGTAGTGCTCGCGGTCGACTTCCTTCTCCTCGACACGCTCGCCGCGGATGGTTACAACGTCTTCAGCAACTTCGATGTCGATTTTGTCCGGTGTGACACCGGCGATGGGGGCCTTAATGACGACGTTCTCTTTGGTCTGGTAGACATCGACGGCCAGCTGGCCCTCGGCTTCTGCCATCCAATCTTCTTCGCCGCCCTCGCCCATGGGGGTGTCTAAGAAGTCATCTTGCAGTACGTTTTCTTGGTCGTTGGCGGCGGATTTTTTGCCCGGCATTGGAATTAACTCTCCACGTTAATCGGTGGTATGGGTTGCGGTACAACCTTTGGCCTATTATAGTCAGACGTTCAGATGAAAGGCAAGCTACGCCCATGCTTATCCGTTGCTTGGTAGAGCTGTTAACCCCCGAAGAATGCCCGGGATGCGGTCGAGATGGCGTTGTATTCTGCTCAACGTGTGTGCAAGAAAATGGCTTAGCTAGGCGGGCTTGCTGGAGCACGAGGAGGTGCCTGGACTGGAGTGCCTGCACGTGGGGTCGTATTACGATGGGCCGGTGAAAGAGCTGATTTTAAGGCTTAAGTTTCACCGGCTGCGGTCGCGGGGTACGGCGTGGCGGTGGCGCGGCATTAAGCCTTGAGCGAAACGGATTTGCGCGGTATTATAGGCGAGTTCAGCTTATGGAGAGGTACCCAAGAGGCTGAAGGGGCGGGTTTGCTAAACCTGTAGGGGGGAGCAATCCCCCGCGAGAGTTCGAATCTCTCCCTCTCCGCCAGGAATTATTTAAAAAACCGCCGGTTTAGGGCGGTTTTTTAATGAAATTAGTGCTCGATGGCGGAGGGGGTGGGATTCGAACCCACGGACCCTTGCGGGTCTCCGGTTTTCAAGACCGGTGCACTCGGCCGCTATGCGACCCCTCCATAATGCTAGTGTATCCTAAGCGTAAGGATTATATACTTTCGCCTCGAGTTGGGCCATAATATAGCACAGAGGGAACTATTATGGCAGACGAAACGCCAATTCCAGCCGAGCCGCAAACAGCGGAGCCTGCTCCGGTGCCTGAGTCGGGGCGGGCTGTGGCCGAGACTACTGCGCCTCCTGCCGAGCCGTCTGCTATGCCCGAGGCTCAATCGCTGGCTGAGGCGTCCGATGACACGGTGACTCCGGATGAGCTGGAGACGGAGCGGACTAACGAGGTGGCGTTTAGCTGGCAGGCTTCGGAGTATGTTCATCACCACAAGGGTCCGGAGTGGTACGCAGGGCTAGGCGGTGGGTTGGCGGTGTTGATTTTGGCGGCGGCGTTGCTTCATTTGTGGGTGGAGATCGGCTTATTCGCGGCTATGGGGGCCGCGGTGGCGGTGTACGCGCACAAGCCGCCGCGCACGCTCACGTACGAGTTAACGCCGCAGGGGATTACGATTGAGGGCAAGCAGTACCCGTTTACGGATTTCCGGTCGTTTGGCGTGGTGAAGGACGAGGGCTGGCACACGATTGATTTGGAGCCGATGAAACGGTTGGCGCCCAGGCTGTCGGTGTTGTTTGACCCGGATAATTTTGACAGCATCGTGGGTCACCTGGAGCTGCATTTGCCGCGGGCTGACCGCGAGCCGGACCCGATCGAAAAGCTGAGCCGCTACCTGCGGTTTTAAGGCTTTATTTTTCTCGAGAATTATGCTAAAGTCTGGTGGTGT
>Ga0070658_10004325_pt1 | contig 11601 bp, 8 predicted proteins | sample KBSC13metaG_FD_64664 | JGI IMG/M metagenome (GOLD analysis project Ga0070658, IMG submission 64664) | Corn rhizosphere microbial communities from Kellogg Biological Station, Michigan, USA - KBS C1-3 metaG | ecosystem: Host-associated > Plants > Roots > Rhizosphere > Soil ... | reverse complement strand
GTCTTCCGGAGTGACGAATTTCAGCCGTTCGGTCGAGGCGCCGGTCTTCTGCCCGAATGTCGTGTCGGCCTCCGTTTCCCACAGCTCGGCCATCATTTGCACAAGCTGGTTCCAGGGTTGCGCATTGAGGTCGACATTGTCGCCGAGCAGAGTCGCGATGGCCGCCTGGGCCTTGAGATTGTCAATGCGCACGGAGGGATCGGAACGTCCCTCCGTCTGCATCTTCCTCCCGAGACCGCTGATCAAGCGCACGGCCGTGTCGGGATTGGTCTTCAGCATGTCGCTGAAGACCGGGGCCAGCGTCGTCATCGGAATCTGCGTGATGACCTTCCCAATCGCTATCCCGGCCTTGGTCCGCTCCCATTCGTTGGCCTTGGCCGCAGTGAGAATGCGCAGGTTTTCGTCCCAGATTTTCTGCAACTGTCCACGCTGGGCTGCTTCGCTCTCCCGCTGGGAAGTGAGAAACGCCATGATCTCATTGCGCAGCCCTTCATCTTCGATCTTCTCCGCTTGTTCCGGTGTCGGAAGATAGTTACGGGCGAGATCCTTGAATCCGCCCGCGAGGAGGACCCGGCCCGCCAGCAGCCGCTTCGCGGGATCGGAACCGCCGAGCTTGCTGGTGCCTTTGCTGAAACGGTCGGCGATCCAAAAGCTCTCGGCAGCGGGAACGCTGAGGCCAAGTAATTGCCCGAGCTTGCGCGGCTCATCGGGGGTGAATTCGCCGGGGACGGCATCGGCCAGTCCGATGACATCATCGAGCCGTGTGCCGGGCTTGGGTTTCTCCGTCAGATCGGCGAGCATTTTGTCGTAGATCTTGCGCGCCACGTCGGGCGGCATTTGCGCCAGCTCTTCGCGAACCTTGACCCAGTCTCCGATCCGGAAATAGGTGAGGAACCGGTCGGTCACACTGAGCGACGTGGTATCCGCGGTGCCCGTGTGCTCGATCAAGCGAAAGATATCCGCGGGATCCTTGGAGAATTTCTGGGTGAGGATTGCATCGAGTTGCTTGAGCAGCTTTGGATCGGGAGCGGCCGGCGCTGTTGCGGCGGGTGCGGGCGCCGCCGGAGTTGCCGGAGTTGCCGGTTGCTGCGCGGGCGTCGCGCGGAGCATTGACAGCAGGCAAGCCGCCGTGATCAGGCTCAGGCGCGAGGAGGAGGAACGAACGAGGAATTTCATGGGCTCTTGGAAAAACTGTGAGAAATGGGGAGGCGTTCTACGAGCCGTTCACCTGGAGCTTCTCGAACTCCTGGAATCCGGCGCGGCCGTCTTGTTTGGGCGCTTTGGGATCAGGCCTTTCGAGGGGCGCGGCAAGCAGACCCGCCGCGGCGGCTTTACCTTTGCCGCCCTTTTCCGCGCCGGTGCCGGCGGGCGTCTCGGCGGCGTGCTTCAGATTCAACGCGGCTTCGAGATTCTGGACCTTGGCGGTATTCAAGCCGGTGACGCCTTTCACGGATTGGATCGTCGCGGCAGTGCCGACGGAGCCGCCGGCCGGGGCGACGATGGAGCCTGCTTGATGGACGGTGGGTGGCGGTGGGGGCTGCACGCCATGCGGCGGGGGCGGTTGCACCGCGGTGGGAGGAGGAGGCTCAACGCCATGCGGTGGCGGCGGCGGCACAGCCGTGGGTGGAGGTGGTGGTGCCGTGGGCGGCACTATGGTCCGACCATCTTCTTTGACCCCGTTGATCGTTTGCACGCCATTCACCTTGTTCACCGCTTGCGCATCGTTCTTTGCACCCGTGGTCACGCCACCACTGGGCGCGGCGTTCCCGGTCTCCACATGCTTCACGGTCGAGACGGCATCCTCTTTCACGCCTTTGATTCCCTGGACGGCGGCCGGCGCGGGGGGCGGTTCCTCGGCGGCGAGGCTTCCGAGAGTGAGCCAGACCGGGATCGCGCAGCGCATGGACAGATTCGTTTTCATGGATTTCTCTTCTGTACGGTTTTCTGAAATTCGGATTCGACGCGCTCTTCGTACTGCGCGAGCGCGCCCGGTTCCTGGTGCTCCGCCAAGTAGCGAAAAATCTGGCGGGTACGTTCGGCATACGGACGCCATTCTTCCTCGGCGGCGCCATTGGTCTTGAGCAGATACGTCGCGTAATAGTGCGCCTTGCCGAGCGTCTCGCGGACGGCACGAGTGATCTTCGCATCGTCCCCATGCACCTGCGCGGATTCCTGCAAGAGTGCGGTCAGGTCGGTGATCGCCCCCACCACATCCAGCATCTCCAACCGCGCCTTGGCTTTGGCCAGGCGGATCTGGTGCCGCACGAGCGGTTCCTCGTCGGCCGGCAGTTCGGCGGTAAGCTTCTCGTACTCGTCGATAATCTGCTCCCAGTCCGGCTCCTTCGCCCGTTCCATCGCGCGGATCTTCTCCACGTGCACCCGGGCCTTTTCCCGCGCGATCTGGTTCTGGCCCTCATTGAAGTGGTAGTAGAGCACGGCCACTGGGAAGAGCAGCCAGAGAAGGGTGAAGAATTTTCTCATCGGGTCAGCACCGCGCTTTCCTTCCCACCCGATTCCTGCCGCGTGACATCCTCCTCCTCCGATCCCTCGGGCCGGTGGACCTTCCAGTCACTGCCGAAGAATTCGAGCGCGAGCGGGATGAACGTGTAGATCGTCGCGCCGAGCGCCATGGCGAGGGTCGCCCACTCCGCCAGGGTGAGGCCATGCTTGCCCAAGGGGGCGGTTACCACAAGATCACCGAGCGCTGTGGTGGAGAGATGTTTCTCATTCACATCGGTGTAAGTGCCCGCGAGATCGGAGGCGACCTTGCGCAGTGTGTCGCCTTCCTGCCGCGATTGATGTCCGTCGATAAAAGTGCCCTTGTGGGGATTGCCGATGCCCAGGACCTGCACTTCCTTCACGGATTTTGGCCGGGGCAGGAGCGGCACGAGGTTCACGGAATCGCCATCGGTCAGGATGACCAGGCGCGTGCTGCCCTCGGGGTAAGTGGCCACTAACTTGATCGCGGCATTGAGCGCCTGGCCGAGATCCGTCTGACCGATCGGCATGCCGTAGGAAAGTGGCAGGCCATTGAGGACATTGCGCACCAGTTCGGGATCGCGGGCCTCCATAACCACGGGCAGCGAATCGGTATAAAACGCAATGACTCCGAACCGCAGGTTCCCGCTTACCCGATCGAGAATGCCATCGACGACGTCCTTCATCCTCTCCTGGCGCGTTTGCGAGCCATCCTTGCCCGCGTCCTTCAAATACATGCTGGGTGAAAGGTCCGCGAGGAAGATGAGCCGGGTCGCTTCCTTGCTATCGCCAGACTTGGTGTCGCGCGCCTCCGACGCGCCGTTCAAAGTGATGAGCGTGACCAGGCCCCAGGTGAATGCCGCCAGGCAAAGCGGCCGAAAGAATGGCACGATGCGGGTCCACTCATGCGGGGCGCCCGCCGGTCCAAACGCCAGCCGCCCAACCGCGCGAATCCGCCGGACGTGCAGCCATTCGGCGAGCGACGTCAGGAGGAGGACGGCCAGGGCGGTAACAAGGGGTGTCATTCGGGGAAACGGCGTGAATCGCTCCGATTTATGAGGGCCCTTGTCCAGCAGCAAATGGAAGCATCACGGCAAAGACCATCGATTGCCGGATTTATTGGGGTGGATTGCGGGAATCTTCGGTTTCGCAGCAGGGTTGTCACCACGCCAACGGGAACGCGAGCACCGGACACAACGAAAAGTTCCGCCAGCCACAGTGCGCGTATGCAAATCTGGCGGGTTCCCCCCATATCGTCATTCTGGGGAACGAAGAACCTCCGAGGCGGCGGAGCACGGGACAACTGGCAGGCAGGTGCCTTTCGGGCGAGATCTCTTCCGGCATCTCGCGCCACGCTGGTGAGGAAAGGCAGAGATCAGAGGTTCTTCGCTTCGCTCAAGAATGACGACAGTGGGAGCGCGCAAGCGACTGCTACGCTGAATCTTGCAGCCACGGTTCCGCGAATAAATTCGCGGCTACGTAACTGCGCCCGAGCACGACACGGTCAGATAAATCCGGCTCTCCCCTACCCCTTCGCCGGCAACTCAAACAGATTCACCGGCGACGTATTCGCCGGGTATGCCCCTTCTTTGTCCGTGCGGCGCCCATTTCCGTTGCTATCGCGGTTGGTCGAGGCGATGGCGAAACGGCGCCCGTCGGGGTGGAGCGCGATGGCCTGGCAGTTCGGAAGTTGTGTGGCGGAATCGAAGGCATCGGCTTCCCCGAGGCGGATCAGGAGCAACTTGCCGTTGCCGGGGTCACCGCTGGTCACAGCCATCACGTAACCGTCGGGATGGACGGCGAGATCTTCAATGAAACCGTCCTTCACCGCGCCGTGCGTGAATTTGTGCTTTAGTTCGCCGGAGGCGAAATCGAAGGCGAGCAGCGTGGGTGTGCTTTGGATCGTTGCCCCTTTGTCCGGCGTGGTGCCGGCGGCGAGGAGCAGCTTGCCTCCATCGAAGAAAGCGAGGACGCGCAAACCGGCGATATCCTGGATGCGGTCGGTCTTGAACAAGACCGGCGCCTCGAAGGATTTCGTGATCTTGTTCGCCGTAAAATCCCACGCGTGCAGGTGGCCGTGCTGATCGCCGAAGACGACCTGCTGCCCGTCGGGAGAAAACGTGATCGCGAAGACGTCTTCGCTGTGGAGGTGTTCGGCGACAGATTTTCCATCCGGTGTCCAGACGCGCACCGCCTGGTCCCGTCCACAGGTCGCCAGGTGCTGTCCATCGGCCGTAATCGCAATCTGGCGCAACCATCCGTCGTGGGCGGCTTCGAGCTTCCACTGGGTCTTGGGCTCGTCCTCGGCAAAGGTCTGGGCGCGGAATTGCCCCCAGGAATCGGCGGTAAACATCCACGGCTCCTTGGGGTGGAAAGCCACGGCGGTGACCCAGCCGTGATGACCGTTCAACGGGGGCATCGGCTCGAGCTTCTTCTCCTCGACTTTCCAGCGGCGGACGGTCCCGTCGATCGCTCCGCCGGCGAGCACCGCGCCGTCGGGACTGAACCGGGCGCAGACCATTTGACGATCGGTGGCGGCGACGTGGAGCGGTTTGAGCGGGTTCACGCGAGGGCCTCCTTGATCGGTTTCATGTCTTCGTGCGCGATGGGCAGCGGCTGGCCGTGATTATCATATTCGGTGGCCACGGAATCGATCCCGAGCGCCGAATACCAAGTGTGGAAGAGGCTGCCGATATCGTAGCCGTCGCTCTTCACCCAGGTCCCCTGCTCATTGGTGTCGCCGACCACCACGCCCTTGCGGATGCCGCAACCTGCCATGGCGAGCGACCAGGCCTCGGGCCAATGATCGCGGCCGGCGTGCCCATTCACCCGGGGCGTGCGGCCAAATTCGCTCATCGCGATGACGAGCGTGCGATCGAGCTGCCCGGAGGCAGCGAGATCTTCGAGGATGGCGCTGAAGGATTGGTCGAGTTTCGGCATCATCGAGGCGTGGGCATTGAAGTTGTCGCCATGCGTGTCCCAGCCGTAGCTCGTCACCTTCACGAAGCGCACGCCGGCCTCGAGCATGTTCCGGGCGATGAGCAGGTGCCGGCCGAGGTCGTGGCTGCCGTAGCGCTGGACCTCGCGTTCGGGCAGCTTGGAGGTATCGAAGATGTCCGCACGTTTCATCAGTTCGCGGGCGGTGTCGAAGACGTAGCTGTTTGCCTCCGTGTACTCCGGGGCGCGATGCGCTGCGTAACGTTCATTGAGTCGCGCTCGCAATTCATTGCGCTCGTCGTCCTCCTCGGCGGTCAGTGCGGGATTCCGCAGCAGGTTTTCCGGCGGCTTGCCGTCGCCGAAGGCGAGCGAGCCAAACTTCGGACCAAGGAAACCGCCGTCCTCTGGCCGGAACCCACCATTGCCCGGCTTGATCCATACATACGGGGGTAGCTTGCTTTCACCGGGGCCGAGCAGCTTGGCCACGGCGGAGCCGAAATACGGGTAGGGCACGCCGCGGGTCTTCGGGTCGCCGCGCTGGATGCGTTCGACACCCGAGGAATGCGCGTTGTCCTTCGTGCACAGGCTGCGCACCACGCACATCCGGTTCATCTGCTTCGCGAGCTTCGGCATGAGCTCGGAGAAATGGATGCCCGGCACGCTCGTCGGGATGCTGCGGAACGGTCCACCGAAGGTCGTGTTTGGCTTCGGGTCCCAGCTCTCGAGCTGGCTGATCCCGCCATCGAGCCACAGGAAGAGGACCTGCTTGTCGCTCTTGCGCATCTCCTCCGCGGCGGCTCGGGAAAGCAATCCCCCCAGCCCGCCCATGGCCAGGGCTCCGACTCCCGCGCCGAGAAAACGCCGGCGCGACATCGCATGTTCCCAAGGGGTGCAAAGCGGGTTGTTCATAGGTTAATGATTGGAGAAGAACTCGGCTGAACTCAGCAACGCCCAAGCACAGTCGCCGATGGCTCGCGGACGGTCCGCCGCATGCTTTTCCAGCCAGGCCGCGATGTCCGCCTTTTCATCGGCGGCCGGCAGACGCGCCAGTATCGCGAGATAAAGTTCCTCGGCGGCCTGGGCGTTGTCGGTCAGGGCTGTCAGCCGGCCCACCAGATTCTCGCCGCGCGGTCTGATCGCCCAGAGCACCTGCTCGCTGTTGCGCAGGAAGAGCGCGGACTTGAGCGTGGGGTTTACTGTCAGTTCCGGTTCCTTCGGCGCACTGGCGAAGGCCGTGCGGAAGGCCGCCTCGAAATCGGAAAGCGCGTATCGTTTCGTGTCGTCCTGGGCGTCGGCCTTCTTGTTGTCGGACACCCGTTCCCACTCGCCCGTCGCCCGCAGGAAGGCGCGCGCCAGTTGCTCCGCGGAAAGCGGCCGCTCGCGGCCGATGGCAAATAGATCATCTGGTGGACGCGTGGCCCCCGAGGGAAGTTCGCTCGAACGTTGGTACGTCTGGGTGAGCGCCAACTCGTGGATGAGCCATTTCAAATCAAAATTGTGCGCGACGAGTTCGTTGCCGAGCAGGTCGAGCAATTCCGGATGCGAAGGCGGATTCGCCGCGTGATTGAGGTCGAGCGGCTCAACCAATCCGCGCCCCATGACCAGCCACCACATGCGATTGGCGATGTTGCGCACGAACCACGGATTGTCTTTCGTCGCCATGCGCTGGGTGACTTCCTGGAGCGGGCTGAATTTCGGCTTGCCCGGCTCATTCTTCTTCCTGTCCGGCTTCACCAGCCACATGTCGTCACCCTTGAGGTCGGGAATCGGAACTTCTTCGCCAAAAGGAACACGCGGGCCGGTCTGCCCCTTCACGCTGGTCAGGACCGACACGAAATCGTATTTGGCTGTCAGCGCCCCTTCACTCAACCAGGAGGTCGCGTGATCGCCTGCGGCCTTCTCCAGCTTGGCATTCTGGAACGCCACGAACAGCCCGTTGAAGTCCGCTTGTTTGTAGCCTTTGACCGTGAGGTGATTGTGGCACTGGCAACACTGCAGATCGACGCCGAGGAACATGCGGCCGACATCGCGCGTTAGGCCGGGATAATCCGTCAATTGCTGCCCTTCCTTGTCGAGTCGCCTGGTCGCGAAATAACTCGCGCCGCGCTGATTGGCGTCGAGGTAGTCGGTGCACAGGATCTCTCGCGCCATCACGTCCCAAGGTTTGTTGGCCTTGCACGAATCCACGAGGTAGGCGCGCCATTTGGCATCCTCGCCCCGCCGCTCCATGAGCATCACGTGCAGCACATCTGCCAGCCGTTCCGGGAAACGCGGCGAGTCGATTAGCTTGTCGATCAACTTGATGCGTTTGTCCGCCGCGGCATCCGCCAAAAAAGTGCGAACTTCCGCCGGCGTCGGGAGATCGCCGGCAAAATCGAGCGTGGCTCGTCGAAGGAATTCGGCATCGGCGGCGGCTGGAGCCAATGGTTGGGACCCAGCCTTGGCCGCGACCAGGCGATCGATTTGCTCAGGCAACGAGTCGGCCGCACCCGCCGAGATGGTGACAAGCGACACGATTGCCACCAATAGGAACCGCGATGGAACTGGGGAGGTCACAGAGAGAATACAGTGAGCGTTCTTAGCTGAATAAGCCCCACGGCGCCAGATTCTTTGGGGGAACCTTTAGGTGCCATTTTTTGCCCAAAATCCTTACGCTCTACGAGCAGCAGCGGTACTTGCTGAAACACAGGGTGACCTTACACTGCCGTCATGATTCAGGCCGTCGCAGATTCCCGTTTGTGATCTACTACCGATGGGAGCCCGCCCGCGAGCAAATCACCGTCTACGCGATTATGCACTGCAGCCGAGAACCAGGGTACTGGCATCATCGAGAGGAATAGACCCGGGCACTATTCAAGCCGACCGCACAGCCGGTGGAATTGGTCCTACAAATCCGGATCATTTTTCCGCCGGTCCTTTGTCTCCGGCGCGTCCTTCGTCGGGAGATACTTCTCGAGTTCCGCCTTGCGGGCGACCTGCTCCGGATTGGTCGCGAGATTGGTGAACTCATATGGATCGGCGGTTTCGTCGTAGAGCTCTTCACTCCCGTCGGCATACCGGATCAGCCGCCAACCTTCCGTTCGCACCGCATGGTTCTTGAACTCGTGCGTCGTCAAGGCAGGCCCGGCCCACGCGGACTTCGGATCGACGAGAAGCGATTTGATGCTCTTACCTTCCAAATGTGCCGGCGCGGAGATTCCGCACAGATCGCAAAGGGTCGGGTAGATCGTCATGAAATCGACCGCCCGTTCGCACAAGCCGCCCGGCTTCGTCACACCCGGCGCCGACCAGATGAGCGGTGCGCGCGTCGCTTCCTCCCAGAGCGCGAACTTCCGCCAGTGGTGCTTCTCTCCGAGGTGCCAGCCGTGGTCTCCCCAGAACACGATGATGGTGTTGTCCTTGTAGGCCGACTTGTCCAACGCGTCGAGCACCCGTCCGACGTTCATATCGCAATAGCTGATCGCGGCGAGATAGCCCTGGATGGCGTCCTTCCATCGGCCTGATGCCAGGATCTTCGCGTGATCCCCTTCCGGTTTCGCCATTCGTATGCCGGCGGGCGGAATGTCGGAAAGGTCGTCGTCGCGATACGGTGGCAGCTCGATCGTATTCAGCGGATGCAAGTCATACCATTTGCGCGGCACATTCCAGGGCATGTGCGGCTTGTGGAAGCCGACGCTGAGAAAGAAGGGCTTGTCGTGCTTCTTGCCGAGTTCCGAGATTCCATAGTCGGCGATCTTCCAATCGGCCAGATCGCTGTCTTCGCAATCCAACGGGGCAAACTTGATTCCGCCGACGCCGTCATCGCCTTTCGGCTTCGGATCGCCACCCTCCTTCGCCAGATACTCGTCCCACTCCTCGTGCCGCGGATAGCCTTCGTGATAGATCTTCCCCGCACCGAGCGTCACGTAGCCAGCCCCACGAAACGTCGCCGGCAAACATTTTTCCGGAGGAAGGACGGGGCGATAGTCGTCGTTGTTATTATAGATGCCCGTGGTGCCGGGGCGCATCCCGCTCATCACCGCCGCTCGTGAAGGATTGCACACCGGCGCCGCGCAATAGCTATGCGTGAATCGCACTCCGCCGAGGGCCAGCTTGTCGATATTCGGGGTGCTCGTCTGCGGATTGCGCCCGAGATACCCGACCCAATGGTTGAGATCGTCAACGACGATGAAGAGCACGTTGGGCCGGTCATTGGCCAGCGTCTGTCCGAGGGACACAACAAGCAAGAGCAAGGGGAGGAACGATCTTTTCATAGGTATGGAGCGGCTAGCCGGCGGCGATCCTGGACATCGATTCTCGCTGTCGCTGCTGGACAAAGTCGCGCGCCTTGAGCGCCTTCGCCCTGGCCGCCGCCGGATCTTTGGCCATCGCCAGGACGGCTGGGACCACCCGTGGGATGTCTTCCTCGTTGTCCATGTCGAAAAGCCATTCGCCAAGCCCGATATCACGCCACATCAGCCCCTTGCTGGTCTGTTCCTTCCACCGGCAGACGATGGCGGGAATGCCATTGCCGATGCACATGATCGGGCTGTGCATCTCGGCGCCAAAAAGTCCGGCGCTCCGCACGTAGGTGCTGAGTGCCTCGTCGGTCAGCCAGTAATTCGGCCGCCAGGCCACACGCGATTTGATGTCGTCGGGAAGTTTGTCCACCAGCATCTCCTTGCCGATCGCCATTTGGGTCGCATCCTCGGGACAGACCAGCACTTTCATCGGCGTCTCTCGCACCACCGCCACGATGGCATCGCGCAACGGGGCGAGGTCATGCTCTTTCATCTGCTGGTTGCGGGCATCCTTCTTCTCGTCGAGGGGCACATTGGGTTTGATCTTCCAATACGGCGTATTGCGGTAGCGCGGGATGCAGCACAGGAACTTGCCCTCCTCCAGACCGTTCGCCTTGAGGAATGCCTCCGCGGCCACGTCATTGCGGAGGTCCACGGCAAAGGAACCTTCCGGGCAAAATTCCATGACTGGCGAGGTCACGCCGTGGTCCCTGGCGAATTGCAGCGAGACACTGTCCCGGAAATAGACGAAGCGCGCGGCGGTGAGCAATTGCATCGCCTCCGGGTCCGTGGAGGCGAAGGTGATGCAGTAGATGCCGTACGGCTTCCCTGTTTCCTTGTGCCATTTGGCAACGTCCTTTTGCGCGACAAAACCCGGGCCGGAACCGTGCAGCAGAAAGTCACACTCGGCGAAGGCCGCCAGGATGTCCTCCCGGCCCTTCATGATCTTCAGTTTTGGGAACCGCTTCATCAGCATTTCCTCCACGCCGTTGCCCACGCTGGTCGGCCACAGGCGCACCTCGGCATCGGGAAGGTATTGTTCCAAAAGATGGAGGACGCCCGGGGTGTGAGCGATGTCGCCGATGTTCACTGTCTGCCAGGAGGAACGCAAAACGATGCGCAACGGCTTCTTGCCCTCGGCCAGGACGGCCAGCGTGGTACCAAGGGAAGCAGCGAGCGTCGTGGCGCAAAAATGCCGGCGGGAGAACATGATGCCTATGTTTGGCTGGGCGGTTGGGCCGCGTCGAGGAGTGAATTGCCTTACAGCGATCGGCTCGCCTCTTGAGCCTTGCACCACTGCCTCCAAATCCCCCGGCAAGCCCCTTCGAAATCCCGGGCGAACCCGGCCTCATCCATAAGTGGCGATGACTGCATCCGGTCGCGCAGCGTCACCCGCCATTCCGCCAACTGCCCAAGGTCAGCCGCAGCGTGGACCGCCGTATCGACGTACTCAGCGGTCGTGCCGGAAATTAAGGAAGCAAGCCCCACGCTGGTCAGGACACTCGCCATCATTCGCGAGCAGTATTGCACGCCGGCCTGGGTCACCACCGGCACGCCCATCCACAACGCGTGGCAGCCCACGGTGTGTCCGCTGTAGGGGTGGCTGTCGAGGAGCAGATCCACTTCCCCGTGCGCCGCAAGATATTGAGCCAGGGAAAGACGCCCTCTCATTTCGAGGCGCTCGGGGCCGATGCCATGGCGGCTGAAGAATTCGCCCAGGCGATGTCGCCGCTCCTCCTCATCCAGGCCGGCGGCGACAATCAGCAACCGGGAGCGATCCACTCGCCGGAGGATTTCGGCCCACGCCGTCAGAAGTCGATCGTTCAACTTGGCCAGGGTGTGAAAGCTGGCGAAGGTCACGAATCCGCGCGCGAGCGCCGGCAGAGGGCCGACGGCTGGACTGTCC
>Ga0070658_10004324_pt1 | contig 11602 bp, 10 predicted proteins | sample KBSC13metaG_FD_64664 | JGI IMG/M metagenome (GOLD analysis project Ga0070658, IMG submission 64664) | Corn rhizosphere microbial communities from Kellogg Biological Station, Michigan, USA - KBS C1-3 metaG | ecosystem: Host-associated > Plants > Roots > Rhizosphere > Soil ... | reverse complement strand
CGTACACGCCGTAGCTGGGTTGCAGATCGAACTCCGCGAAGCCCACCGGCAGGAAGCCCCCCTGGTGCCCCGGGCCGAACGTGAAGAAGTCGTACAGCTGCCGGGGCACATCGTGGCGCTCGGCGGCGGGGATGGCGACCGCCAGCGGCCGCCGCAGCAGGTACTCGTCGGTCACGAACAGCGGCGACAGCAGCAGGCGCGGCACCAGCGTCACCGCGTCGGCGGCATCCCGGCCCGCCGGACCACGACCGTCGTAGTCGGGGAGCGCGCGCTTCGGGGCCAGGGGTTCGGCGCAGACCGCCCGCCCGGCCCACCCCGACCCCAGGCACATTGCCCCGAACAGGGCGCCGATCTGCATGGCGGTCGCTCGCATGACCGTGTCGTCGGTGCGCCGCCAGTGCGAGGGATGTGCCACGCAGATTGTTCGTCGCGCGGGCGCCCGGCGGGCGGATGGCGCGCAGGCGATGCGCGCCCCCGGCCGGCCCGCGAATAAATTGCAGCGACCCGCTCGTCCGGGGGGGCGTGACGGCACCGATCGGGGTGGCACATCGCTTGCCACGCGGGCTGGGATGGATGATTCGTCGCCGCAAGCCCCGCCAGCGCGCCTGCTGGGTTGGATCGGGCGCGGCGCGTTCCGGTTCGTCGGCCAGTCCGGTCGCATGACGCTGTTCCTGGGCTTGATGGCGCGCCAGATCTTCCGCGCCCCTTTGCGCGTCCTGGAGATCATCAGTCAGGTCGAGTTCATCGGGGCGCAGTCGGTAGGGGTGGTGGTCCTGTCGGCTGTGTTCACCGGGCTGGTGCTGGCCCTGCAGGGCTACAACGTGCTGGTCCGCTTCGGCAGCGAGAACCTGGTCGGCTCGCTGGTGGCGTTGAGCCTGATCCGCGAGCTGGCCCCTGTGTTGACGGCGCTGATGGTGTCGGCGCGGGCCGGCGCGGCGATCACCGCGACCATCGGCAACATGGCCGTCACCGAACAGCTCGACGCGCTGAGGTCGATCGCCGTCGACCCCTGCCACTACCTGGCCATGCCTCGCCTCGTCGCCTCGCTGATCGCGCTGCCGCTGCTGACGGCCCTGTTCTCGCTGGCCGGCATCGCCGCCGCCTATGTGTTCGGCGTGTCGGTCCTGGGCCTGGACGGGCTGGCGTTCATGTCGAACGTGCGCTCGTCGGTCGAGTGGAGCGACGTCTCGATCGGGCTATGGAAGGGCCTGATCTTCGGGGTGGTGATCGCCTGGATCTCCACGTTTCGTGGCTTCCAGGCCTCGGGGGGCGCGCGCGGCGTGGGCCTGGCGACCAGCCGCACGGTCGTCGAGACGGCCGTGCTGGTCCTGTGCGGCGACTACGTGGTCACGGCGCTGCTGTCATGAGCGCCCGGGGCCCATCATTCTTCGATTACACCCGGGCCGAGCTGGTGGCGGGCCTGTTCGTCATCCTGGGGCTGGGCGGCCTGGGATACCTCTCCACTTCCATCGGTGGTCTGCAGGTGCTGCCGCGCGACGCTTATCACGTGACCGCTCGCTTCTCGAACGTCGGCGACCTGAAGGGCCGCGCGCCGGTGAAGATCGCCGGCGTCACCATCGGACGGGTCGAGTCCATTCACCTGGCCGAGTTCGTCGCCGAGGTCGAGCTGGGAATCAACCGAGGGGTGCATCTTCCCAAGGACACCATCGCCTCCATCTCGACCGCGGGCTTGCTGGGCGACGCCTACGTGGCGCTGTCGCCCGGGGGGGCGGACGTCGACCTGAAGGAGGGCGAGCGCATCGCGCAGACGGAGCCCGCGCTGAACATGGCCGATCTGGTGGGGCGCGCCGCCTTCGGCGCCTCGTCGACGCCGGCCAGCAAGGGCCCTAACAACGACACGACGAAGGACCCGAAGGAGGGCCCACCATGATCCGAGGCTGTTCGCTGCTCATCGTCACCATCGCCTTCGCCGGCTCGGCGCAGGCGCGCAAGCTCGACCGCCGCTCGACCGTCGCCTCGGCGCTGGCGCAGAACCCGCAGATCGCGGCGGCGCGCGCCGAGGAGGCGGTCCTGGCCGCCCAGAGCGCCCAGGTGAGCGCGGCGAAGCTGCCCATGCTCGGCGTGACGCTGGGCGTGGGCCCGTCGGACGTCGCCACGCTGGTCCCCGGCTCGTCCGATCAGTCGGTGGAGCGGCAGTACAAGGATCTGCGGTTGTCGGATCTCTCGGCCGTGTTCGTCGGCGAGCTGTCGGTGATCCAGCCCCTGTACACGTTCGGCAAGATCGCGTTGCGGGGAGAGGCGGCGCAGGCGGGCCTGCACGCCAGGCAGGCGGAGACCCGCATGCGGCGCGCCGACGTCGCCTACGCCGTGGCGCAGATCTACGAGGGCCTGCTGTTCGCGCGCGACGCCGAGAGGTTCTTCGACGAGATGGATCACTGGCTGAGCGCGACGCTGGAAGAGACCGAGGACAAGCTGGCCAGCGGCCGGGGCGGCGTGACCGATCGCGACGTGCTGCGCTTGCAGGCCGCCCAGGGGCTGTCCGCCATGGGGCTGCATCGCGCCCAGGCCGGCCAGGCGCAGGCGCGCGCGGGGCTGTCGGCCTACCTGGGCCTGGCGCCGGGCGAACCGATCGAGCTGGCCGAGGACGAGCTGTCGCCGGTGGGGACGATCCCCGAAGATCCCGTCGATCTGGGCCGGCTGGCGCGTGACAACCGCCCCGAGATGGTGGCGTTGCGCGAGGGCAGGAAGGCGCTGGATGCGCTGGGGCGGGCCGAGCGGGCAGGGTACTGGCCGGACCTGTTCGCCATGGGCTTCCTGTCCCTGGCCTACACGCCCGGCCGCGACTGGGTCCAGAACCGCTTCGTCGTCGATCCCCTGAACCACGTCGTGCCGGGGGCGCTGCTGGGTTTGCGCTGGCAGCTGCAGGGGGGAATGGCCGGCGCGCGCGCCGCCGAGCAGCAGGCGCACGCCGCCGCACTGGCGCACCTGCGCGGCTGGGCCGAGGCGGGCGTGCCCGCCGAGGCGCGCAAGGCCTGGGAGGACGTTCACCGCTGCGACAAGGACATCGAACAAGGAGCCCGTGCCGTGAAGAAGGCGAAGCAATGGATGGTGGAGGCGTCGGCGGACTACGACGTCGGCTTGCTGGACGTCCGCGAGGTGTCCGACGCCGTCGATGCCTACGTCACCCTCCGGTTGGCGCTGATGAAGGCGCGCTACGATCGCAACGTGGCGATGGCCGATCTGTCGCGGGCGACCGGGACGCTGGACGGAGAAGAGCCGATCTTCTACCTGGCCCCGGCCAGCCAGGGAGGCGCACCGTGAAGGCCGTGCTTCGCCGCCGCGACGTCATCGCCGCCGGGCTGGGGGCGCCCTTGCTGCTGCTGCTGCGGGGAAGGGCGCGCGCCGCCGCCGGCCTGCCCGAGAGCTTGATCCGCCGCACCGTCGATGAGGTGTTCGCGATCCTCAAGGATCCAGCGCTGGCCGGCAAGGACCGGCGCGGCGATCGGCTGGCCGCCCTGCGCGTGGTGGCCGACCGCACGTTCGACTGGGCAGAGATGGCGCGCGCCAGCCTGGGCGCGCCCTGGCGCACCCTGGACGCCGACAAGCGCCGTCGCTTCGTCGAGATCTTCAAGGACGTGCTGGCGGCACGGTACATGGACGACATCAATCGCTTCCAGGGCAGCGAGACGGTGAGCGTGGACGGCTCGTCCCGCGACGGCGACGACGACATCGTGCGGACCACCCTGGTCACCGGCAGCCGCGAGCGTGTGGCCATGGATTACCGCCTGCGCGGCGCCGGCGAGCGCTGGAGCATCGTCGACATCAGCATCGAGGGCGTGAGCCTGGTGAATCACTATCGCAAGACGTTCGCGGCGGCCCTGGTCAACATGACGGTCGAGCAGCTGACCGACCGGCTATCGAAGCAGCTTCCGGCGGCGAGCAGGCGCTGAGCGCCTCGTTTCCGTCAGAGAAGTCCTGCGAGTGACAGGCCCGCCGTCGTGGGCCCGGCAAAGGGGAGAATGGCCACCTTCGCCTGCCGTTGCTCGGTCGCGCCCGCGGCGCCGTAGCGGTAGTGCAGCAGCCACGGGACGCCGTAGCCGCTGCCGAAGCCGATGGCGGCGCCGAACAGCGTGTCGGTGGCGAAGTGGCGATCGGCGACGATGCGACTGATGGCCGTGGCGACCGTCAGCGCGGACATGACGGCGCAGGCGCTGCTGTCCGCGATGGGGCCGCCATAGATCGCGAGATAGCGGTGATGGACACAGACCAGGCCGGCGGCGGTGGCCACGCTCAGCGTGTGGCCGCTGGGGAGGCTGGCGTTGTTGGCGGTCCCGCCGCACAGCGGGTCGTAGCTGGGATCCTTGGCGCACGCCGCCGTGTCCGGCCGGCCGCGGCCTACCATGATGAAGGAGCCGTAGTTCAGGACCCCGGCGATGGCGTTGGCCTCGAGATCCATCATGCCTAGCTGCCAGACCAGGTCGGGACTCCGATGAACGAACAGCAAGACTGGCAGATCGATCGCGAACGGCACGGGTGACGAGTAGAGGGACAGCTTGTTGCTGACGTCGACCGCGCGCGCCCGGCCCTGCTGGGTGTCGGCGCGCAGCCAGTCCCGGATCGTGTCGTCGAACGGGTTGTTCCCCACCCAGCGCGCCTGCGCGGGAAGATCCTGATGGCCCCGCAGGTACAACGACGTGGCCCCGAACACGACCGTGGCCGCGTACTCCCACCAGCGGAAGCGCGGCCAGCGCGCCGACCAGGCCAGGGCCGGCGGTGGCGGCGGCTCGTCGGCGCGCGCCAGGGACGGCGCCAGCGTCATCAGCGCGATGACCCACAGCGCAGCTCTCATGACGCGCTCCCGCTTCCGGGCCGCTCAGAACTTCATCTGCATAGTGACCGACCCGCCGCCGCGGGGCGCGGGCGCGTAGCCGATCAACACGGCCGGCGTCTCCAGTTCGTTCTCGTGATAGTGGGCGTGCCGGTGCAGGTGGGGCACCAGCACGCCGATGCCTGCGCCCGCCAGCGAGCCCATTATCACGTCAGTAGGGAAGTGCTCACCCGACCGCACGCGCTCGTAGCTGACGAACGAGGTCAGCAGCGCGCCTGCGGCCAGCGTGATCCAGGGGCGCGCCGAGCGGGGGCCGCTGCGGGCGAAGGCCAGATAGGTCGCCGTCCCGGCCAGGGCGCCCGTCGCCGAGGCGTGGCCCGAGAAGAACGACAGCTGCAGATCGGTGCTGGAGCAGTTGGCGGTGTTCGCCGTCTGGCTATCCGAGCAGTTGGCGTAGTCGATGGGGCGGGGACGCCGGACGCCAATCTTCGTGGCCTGTGTGAACGCACCGGTCAGGGTGATCGACTCCGCGTACAGGATGGCGTCGACCAGAAAGGCGTTCCGGCCGTCGCGGACGCCCGACATGATCGGATCCAGCACGGCGTAGGCGTAGGCGGTCCACAGTCCGATGTTGGAGTAGGTCCCCGCGTGCGGGTCGATCTTCTGCGTGACGGCTCCGCGGTCAATCCACGACAGATTGTCCGGGTTTCCGGGGGGCTGGGGACGGATCTCATTCGTCGACAAGATCAGACTCAACAGCGAGTCGAACGTGGCGCCCCCGGCGACCAGCAACCCGTCCACGATGGGATCGATGGTGAAGTGCTGGTTATCGGGGAAGTGCGGCGGGCCTTGTTCGTCGGCGCGCGCGGATGACGGCGCCCAGGTGGCCACACCCAGGCAGATGACGATCGCGATGCTGCTGAAGCGGCGTTTCATGCGACTGTCTAGGGCAAGCGGCGTGCCTGGATTTGGTGGGCCGGGACGCGCAGATTACGCGCGGCGCCCTCCGGTTGCCGCAAGAATTGCGGCGGCCGCGACATCGCCACGCCCGATGCGCGGCGCGGGCGTGGCGCTCCCGAGGGCGCGGACGGTCCGGGGCTTGCTGAACGTCAGGCGCATGAACGCGAAGAGTCGCTGGTCGAACCCCGCCCGATGGCTGGAGCGCGTCGTGGGCGCGGAGGTGCTCGAGGGCGAAGGCCGCCTGGTGCTGCTGTTCTTCGCGAACCTGTTCCTGCTGCTGGCCGCGTATTACATCCTGAAGGTCATCCGCGAGCCGCTGATCCTGCTGGGGGGCGGGGCGGTGCGGCGCGCCTACGCCCGCGGCGCGCAGGCCGGCATCCTGGTGGTGCTGATCCCGCTCTACAGCGCGCTGGCGAACCGCTTCGAGCCGGCGCGACTGGTCGAGCGCATCACCGCCGTCTTCGCGGTCAGCCTGGTCCTGTTCTTCGTGGCCAAGCGAGCGGGACTGACCGTCGGCTTCGCCTTCTTCATCTGGCTGGGCATCTTCAGCACGCTGTCGATCGCGCAGTTCTGGTCGCTGGCCAATGACGTGATGACCGAGCCGCAGGGCAAGCGGTTGTTCCCTCTCATCGCGGTGGGGGGAACGGCGGGGGGCATCGCCGGGGCGCAGTTCGCCGCGCGCGCCTTCCGGCACCTGTCGCCCGAGGCGATGATGCTGGTGGCGGCCGGCCTGCTGCTGATGTGCATGCTGCTGACGGCGGCCAGCCACGGACACCGCGGCCCCACGAAGCGGCGCGAAGCCCCGGCCGACCGGCGGGGCGGCTTCACGCTGGTCCTGTCCGATCGCTACCTGTTCCTGATCGCGCTTTCGGTGGTGGCGCTGAACCTGATCACGGCCACGGGCGATTTCGTCGTGGCTCAGTTGGTCACCGCCAAGGCGAACCTCCTTCCCGCCGCCGAGCGCGGCCGCTTCATCGGGGCCTTCTACGGCGATCTGCAGACCTGGATCACCGCGGCGACGACCCTGGCCCAGATCCTGGTGGTCGCCCGCGTGTTCAAGGCGATCGGCGTGGCCGGTGCGCTGTTCATCATGCCCATCATGCTGGTGAGCGGCTACGGGCTGTTCGCGTTGCTGCCCTTGCTGAGCACGGTGACCGTGCTGAGGGTCGCGGAGGGCACCGCGGACTACTCGCTGCAGAACACCATCCAGCACGCCTTGTTCTTGCCCACGTCGCGGGACGCCAAGTACAAGGCAAAGTCGGCCATCGACACACTGTCCAAGCGGGTCGGCGATCTGGGGTCCACCGCCATCGTGTTCGCCGGAACCACCTGGGCGGCCTGGGGCGTGCGCGGATTCGCGATCGTGAACGCCGTGCTGGCCGTCCTCTGGATCGTCGTCTCGTCGCGCCTGGCCCGCCGCCTGCGGGCCCTGACCCCGGCCGCCCCGCAGGCGGCCACCGGCCAGGTAGCGCCGGCGCCGCTCACGGAGCCGCAGCCGCGAGCGGCGCTGTGAACAGGTCGTCCATCGTGGAGACGGCCGCCGGATCGGCCGCGCAGGGCAGGGGAGCGACGCCCATCATGGACTGGACGGTCTTCAGGAACGAGCTGGTGTCGTACGGCTGCTGCGAGACGAAGCCGGCCTTGGCGTTCGGAGAGACCACGAAGAACGGCGGATCGTCGGCGTCGTTGCTGCCTTCGTCCCACAGGATGAACAGCGCCCCACCGTTCAGGTACGCCGGCGAGGCCAGGATGCGCGGCACCTCGGCGGCCAGCCAGGCGTCGCCCTGCGCCACCGACCCGTCGTGCATGTCGTGCTGCAGGTTCGGCGTGATGAAGGCGTAGTCAGGGACCTGCCCCCCCTGCAGGTCGACCGCCAGTTGCCCGTAGTCGACGACGTGGGACGTGCAGCGCTCGCCCGGATGCATGGTCTTGCCGTCCCAGCCGTTCACGTCGGCGAAGTATACGAACGGGTTGTGCTTGCTCGCGTAGCCGCCGCCCGAGGTCAGGCCGCACGGCGTGGTCAGGTTCTCCTGGTAGGCCTTCCAGGTCAGCCCCGCCTGCTCGAGCTGGTCGACCAGGTGCGACGTCGAGTCGATGACGTTGCCCGGGCCGGGATCGTCGTCGTTCAGGATCCCGAAGTTCTGGCCCGCCACCATCCAGATGTAGTTGGGCTCGCTGGGGTGCACGTAGCTGTCGTGGTAGCCGGCGGCCAGCGCTCCCTGCGCGATCAGGCTGTTGAGGTAGGGTGCCGCCCGATTGCCCACGATGTCGCCGTAGCTGTGATTCTCCATCACCAGGGTGAAGACCGTTCCCTTCCAGGCGCTGGGCCGCGCGGTCGGGGCGGATGGGGCCTGACAGGCGACGTTGGTGTTGCCGGAGACGTTCGCGTTGTTGCACGCGCCGGCGGTCAGCAGCGCCAGGGCGGCGGTGATCAACGAGGCGGTGGTGAGCCGCGAAGCACGAAAGCCTGGGGAGCGGTGTTTCATGGACATGCGAACCTCCGGGCACCAGGTTGCTCACGCGCCGCTCGCCGACAACGTCGATCTCGTCGCGATGAGCGCGACGCAAGAGTTGCGCTGGTCGACGGGCGGCGCGCGTGCGACGCGAGAAAGTTGCGCGTTCCAGCCGTGGCGTCAGCGATCCATGGCGGCGGTCCGGCTGGAACATCTGTTGCTGTTCACGCTGGCCATGTCCTTTCGCATTCCGGCGTTCGCCCGCGAGACGACCGGGCGCCGGGGGACGGACCCGCGGCGCCTCCGCCTGTTCGCGGGCCTGGCGGTGCTCGCCGCCAGCGCGCCCCGCGCCGCCGCCGCGGAGGACGGTCGGTGGTTCGCCGATCGCCCGGTGGCCTGGTTCGAACACGACGACGCGTCCATCTCCACCAAGCCGCAGCCGACCGACCTGGAGGATCTGGACACCACCCTGATCATCCGCGACGGACTGGCGGGTGAGGTCGAGCGCGTGCTGTCGCTGGAGGGGGCGTCGCCCGCGCGCGACGTCAACGCCGCCGACGAGGTGCCCTGCTCGACCTGGTTCTGTCCCCGCCATCACCTGCACCCCATGACGCCCGCCCAGATCGCCGCCGGACCGCCCGCCGCGCCCCCGGTTCTGCCCTTCACCATCACCAAAGGGAAGGACGAAGGGGCCGCCACCGGCTTCCAGGTGGTCGACGCGCGCGGCAAGAGGTTCATGCTGAAGCTGGATCCGGAAAAGCACTTCGGGATGTCGACGGCCGGCGAGCTGGTCGGCTATCGCGTCTTCCACGCCGCCGGGTACAACGTGCCGGGGGCCTTTCACATCGACGTCCCGCCCGATCAGCTGCGGCTGGGCCCCAAGGCGACGTTCAAGCTGTTCAAGGTCCGCAAGGTCCCGCTGACCATGCAGCGCGTGCAGGCGCAGCTGGCGCACGTGGCGCGCTTGCCGGACGGCCGATTCCACGCCGTGGCGGTGCCCTGGGTCGGCGGCGAGCCGCTGGGCGGCTTCGACCTGATCGGTCGGCGCGTCGACGATCCCAACGATCGCATTCCCCATCAACACCGGCGGTCCCTGCGGGCCACCTGGGTGCTGTACGCGTGGCTGTCCGTCATGGATCCCAGCGCCATCAACACCATCGACTCGATCGTCGAGGAGGGTGGCCGGCGGTTCATCCGGCACTATCACTTCGACTTCGGGTGCGCGTTCGGGTCGGCCACGGCGCACCCGCAGACGCCGCACCAGAAGGGGGAGTTCCCGGTCGAGGTGGGGCGGTCGCTGCGCGCCCTGTTCTCGCTGGGCCTCTACCACCGGCCATTCCAGGACCAGCGGGACCAGTGGACCCAGATGGTGGGACGCTACCGCGCGGTGGGGGACTTCCCCGCCGACGACTTCGACCCCGACAGCTTCCGCACCAATCGCAAGCTGCCCACGCACGTCCGCATGACCGACCGCGACGCCTACTGGGGCGCGAAGATCGTCACCTCGTTCACGGACGCCGATCTGGATGCCTTGATGGGGGAAGCGGCGCTGCCCAGCCCCGACGCCGAGTACGCGCGCCACGCGCTGGCGGTGCGGCGGGACATCCTGGGACGCCGCTACTTGCGGGCGGTGGCCGCCGTCGAGGAGCCCGCCGTCAGCGCCGACGGCGCCTCCGTCTGCTTCCGGGACCTGGCCATCACCAGGGGATACGCGCAGCCCCGGGAGGCCACCTACCAGGTCGCGGTGAGCGACGGCTTCGATCACCGCCTGCTGGCCTCGGACGTCTCCCCGCCCGGGCCCCTGACCTGCGTCCCCATCGCCGCGGCGCCGGTGGGGAGCGGCTATCGCGTCGTCAGCGTGTCGACGCGGCTGACCGGCGGCGCCGGCACACCCGATCGTGACACGACGAAGGCTTCGCGCATTCACCTGCGCTGGCGGGAGGCCGAGCGCCGGTTCGTGGTGGTCGGCTTGGAGCGCGACGAGTGAACGGCGCCAGGATCATCCGCGGCGCCGCGCTGCTGCTGGCGCTGGCGCCGGCCCTGGCCCGGGCCGAGGGCCCCGCCCCTTGCGCCGGTCCCACCGGGCAGCGGGCGCCCGATCCCACGTGCGGCGAGGAGCTGGACGGCCGCGCGCCGCCCGCGTCGGCCGGCGGCGTCGACGTGCCCCGCACCATGCTGTGGGTGCCACGCGCCACGGCGCGCGTCGCGTTCTGGCCGGTCGTGCAGACGTCGGAGTTCATCGAGGCCCATCAGCTGCAACGCTGGATGGACGATCTGCTCACCAGCGACGATCAGCTGGTGGGCGTGCGCCCCGTGTTGAACTACGCGACCGGGTTCCTGCCCAGCGCGGGGTTGCGCGCCTTCTACAACCGCTTGCCGGGCGGCAGCGGCGTGGGGGCGCGCTTCCAGACGGCGGGCCCATCGGTGCTGCAGGGAGAGCTGTCGGGCGCGGGACCAAGCTGGACCGGGCTGACCGTTCGGCTGATGGCGAACCGGCGCAACGACCGGCTGTTCGCGGGCGTCGGACCCAACAGCGACACGGCGCTGGCGGCGCTGGGTCGGACCGAGGCGCGCTTCGGCTCCGACATCTTCGTGGCCGACGCGCGCTGGCTGCGCCTCTTGCCCGCGCATTTCCAGATGGTGTTGCACGGCGATGTCCAGCGGCGCGACTACCGCGCGGCCAACGTCAGCGGTGGCCCCTCGGTGGCGGACGTCTTCGCGTCGGCGGCGCCGGGCTGTGCGGGCGTGACGTCGAACGCTTGCGTCGACGACACGCTGGTGCCCGGTTTCGCGCAGGGCTTGCGCATCGGCCACGCCGGCGCCACCGTGGCCTGGACCCAGCGCGACCGCGCGCGCGACGGCAGCGGGGTGGACCTGTCGCTCGATGCGACGGTGGGGCAGGGGCTGGCCTCCGATCCCAGCCGTCACGTCACGTTCTCCGGGGAGACGAGCCTGGCGCTGGGGGGAGGCGATCGCCTGCTGGTCCTGCATGGCCGGGCGGCCATGGTGCGCACCCTGGGCGGCGCCCCGGTGCCGTTCGAGGAGCTGGTGTCGCCCTCGGGCAACGCCGGGATGCGCGGTTTTCCCGAGGGGCGATTCCGGGGGCCCAGCGGCGCGGTGGGAACGGCCGAATATCGGTGGTACGTCAGCCACGACATCGACGCCTCGCTGTTCTCGGACGTCGGCACCGTCGCGGGGCCGGGCTTCTCCGGGATCGGACAGCGCTGGTTCCCCGACTTCGGCTTCGGTCTGCGCCTCTACTCGACGCCCGACGTGTACTGGAAAGGCAGCCTGTACTCGGGGGCGCAGATCGTGTACGCGCCGGACGGCGGCGTGCGCTTCTTGCTCGCGGTGGCGGCGTTTTGAGGCCCGCATCCGACACGGCGCAGGGGGCCACGAA
>Ga0070658_10004322_pt1 | contig 11607 bp, 9 predicted proteins | sample KBSC13metaG_FD_64664 | JGI IMG/M metagenome (GOLD analysis project Ga0070658, IMG submission 64664) | Corn rhizosphere microbial communities from Kellogg Biological Station, Michigan, USA - KBS C1-3 metaG | ecosystem: Host-associated > Plants > Roots > Rhizosphere > Soil ... | reverse complement strand
CGGTCAAACACGGCAAATGGCCAAACCAGGCCATGGCGGCGACCAAGCCCGTGTCGGCACTCTGTCCATGACTAGGGATCGGGGGGCCGATGAAGGTCGCTTTGTCGCTTGCTGCGCTGTTGAGCCTGGCTCCCGCAGGTGTGCTCACGACGGCGGCATCAGCTCAGCCAACGGGCTCGGCCGACTATGTCGTCGTAGTCCATGACGGGTTCGATCCTGGCGCCGTCGCGCACAACGCCGGAGTCTCTCCAAGCTTCGTCTATCGCTCCGCCCTCAAGGGCTTTGCCGCCCGTTTGGTGCCTGCACAGGTCTCAGCGCTGCAGAGCTCGTCCGCGGTGGCTGCTGTCACGGCGGACGACCCGTTCAGCGCTGCGGGTGCACGGTCTGTGCAGGCCGACGCCTCGGCGAACCCGTCATCAACGTGCTCCACGCCGTTGACCTGCCAGGTGACTCCCAGCGGCGTCCGCTACATCAGTGCGGGCCTGAGCTCCACCGCGAAGATCAATGGCATCGATCAGCGAGTGGATTCGGATGTCGCAGTCATCGACTCCGGCATCGACGCGACGAATCCAGACCTGAACGTCGTCGGCGGCTACTCGTGCGTGCCGGGGAAGTCGGCGTTCGAGGATGGTGCTGGTCACGGAACAGGCGTCGCCGGAGTCATCGGGGCACTCGACAACGGATACGGCGTAGTGGGTGTCGCACCCGGGGCGCGGCTGTGGTCGGTGCGAGTTCTCGACGACCAGAATGCCGGCACTCTGTCTCAGTTGCTATGCGGCGTCGACTGGGTGATGCGGAACTCCAATCGGTTCGATGTGGCGAACATGAGCATCGAGAAGCAAGTCAACGGCACGAACGACAACTGCGGTCAGGGCAATCCGTCTGACACGCTGCATCAAGCCGTCTGCCGCCTCGTGTCAGGCGGAGTACCCGTCGTGGCCGCTGCCGGCAACTACTTCATCGACGCGAGCCACTCGGTGCCGGCCGCCTACCACGAGGTCATCGCCGTAAGCGCGTTGACGGACTTTGACGGGGTGCCTTACACGGACAAGCGTGATCCGCGTGCCAGTGACCCGTGCACCACGGAATCGGGTGTCGGCAGCGACGACACCTTCGCCGCCTACTCGGACTGGGGTCCTCGCATCACGTTGATCGCGCCCGGCACCTGCCTCTTGACCACCGGATCCGCCCAAGATCCTTTCCCGCGACCAATGACCTACTACAACCATTGGTCGGGCACGAGCTTCGCCGCGCCCCACGTGACGGGCACGATTGCCTTGCTGAAGGCACACGACCATGGCCTCACGCCCGATCAGGTTCGATCCATGCTCACGAACAAGGCGATCATCCGGCCCTATCCAGGCGACCCAGACGGCATCACCGAACCAACCGTTGACGCGGCTGGCTTCTAAGGGCCCTACGCGTACCTCGCCTCGAGCCCCTTCAAGCCGAGACGATCACGTCGAGGAACGGCCCACTGTCCTGCGCTGCCTGATGGGCACTACCCGCAGGGGTGAGAGCGTTGGCTGGCGGTTCTCATGGGTGGGATCGATGACGTACACAGCAGGGTTCTCTCGCCGAACGACGAAACCTGAGGCAGCCCAGCTAAGGATCCGTATGAAAGCCTCGATGACAGCTCTCGTCGCGCTGTGCGCGGTGAGCATCTCCGCCTGCGACCACGGCAGCGCGCGCACCACGGGTACGCCTGTGTCGCGAGCTAGCGGTTTCCCTACGGCCAGCGAGAACGCGGCGATCGATGCGGCCGCCCTGCGGTTGGCGAGGGAACGTAGGGCGGAGCCTTGCTCGTCGGTCAAGAGCTGCCAACGTGCCACCGTCTTCGTCGACGGCAAGGCGCTCTCGGACGGTTTGATCTCCATCGTCGGGAGGTCGCTACTCGTGCATGACCTTGGCGGCCGCGCGACTGCGACCGCATACACCGACATGATGGGTGACCCGAAGTCCGCTTTCCTGCGCTGGGTCCTCACCGCTTCGACCTATGAAGCACTACTCAGACTCGACGCTGCATCGCGCTTGTCCTCCGACGAGGAAGGCGGCGTCAGGGCTCGCCTGGAGAAGACGGAACAGGCCATCGCAGACGGGACGATCTCTGTGACGGAGCCAGGAGACGGCCAGCGGCTGTCGGGTACAGCCCTCGTTGCCTACGAGGCGAACCTGAAGCAGGACTACGAGGTGGCGGCTCTCACGGACGCCTACTCCCACCGGCCGCACCCGCAGCAGCTCTATCGCGACTTGATCAAGTCGTCCCTAGCAAAGCATTCAGTCGAGTTCACTGCCGGCGTCGGCCTAACGGATGCCGACGTCCTTACCTACGCGTCGCAGGTCACATCCGGCCATTGAAGTGGTCGGCATGAAGAAAGCCGCAAACGAAGTGCCCGCCACCGGAGAGGCCGGTTACCGCCGCCGTTTGCGAGCCAGGAGGCCCGGAAGGATGCTGACGAACCCGAAGACCATCGACAGCAGTCCGAAAGTGAGCGCCCGACGTCCACAGCACCACCTCATCAGCGAACTGGGTGTCCGGGACGGCCGGCTCCGCGACCGCGGCTTGGGTTGCAAGCCGTCAGGTTGAGGGCGCTCCGGCGTTGACCTTCGGACGGTCGTTACTGAGACCTACGTAGACGATCAGGCCGATCAGGGGCAGGAGATAGGCCCCAGCGAATAGGTAGCCCAGTCGCCATCCGCGGGCGGTCAGGTCCTTACCGGCGACCACGAACAGGCCGATGGCGAGTACGACGTTGAGCAGGTAGGTGAGGCCGCGAAGGCCTTGGGGACCGGCCAGGGCGAGACCACCGAAGACGCAGCACACGACTGACAAGGTGATGATGCCGGCTCGTGACACGACAGCTCCTCTGCTGGGGTGCTCCGAGCCTTCCAGAGGGCGACCAACCCTGTCGATGACGGTTGCGCAGCGAGGGGACCGATCGACAAGGCCGGCTACGGACCTCGACCTCCCTTGCCACCCCCTGGGACGCCGGGGAGACTTCGCCTCGTGGGTGGCGTCTTGGACTTGCTTGTCCTCGTTGGCGGGCTCGGCGGCATTTCAATCGTGCTCGACCGGGCCAAGCTCTGGAATCGGCGTGCTCATCAGGCCGCGAAGCAGTTGGCGACCGAGAATCAGCAGCTCCGCCGGGCGTTGGAGGATGTTCGAGCAACCTCGCAAGCAGCGATCCTGACCGGGGATCCCGTTGCCCACGAAATCATCGTGGATCGCCTTGATCGCATGTCAGCCAAGGAACTGGAAGCACCAGGGTCCGCGTAGTCGACCGCTTGCAGGAAGGTGGTCGAGAAGGCCGGCTACGTCCGCTCAGGCAGCCATCGGTGCAGGGACGGCACCCATCGTCTCGGCAACCACCGGCGCGGAGCGCACATGGCTTCGCTTCAGAAGCGAGAGCATCGGGCGCAGGCTGCCCGGGCGCTCGGCGTCGCTACAGCGGCAGTTCCTCTCGTCCCGTTTCGGTGATGAGCGTGGAGGGCGCGCGCCCGACGGCGGTCAGCTCGGCGCCGTTGACGATCACGCCCGAGCATTCCGGGATCCCGAGCGCCGCCGGTGCGTTCGTGAGGGCCTCACGCACCCATGCGCTGCGCTTGCCGTCGAAGTGCGGGACGACGACGTACCCCTCGACGAGGCCGATGCCGGGGCCGGATGCGGGATTCCCCCGCCACTGCGGAAGCAGGGTGACTGCGCAGGCGACCATCGCACCCGCGCTCGCGCCCATCACCGCTGCCCCACGGCGCGACGCCAAACGAAGGGCCGCGTCCAGTCCGGTCTCGACCAGGCCGTCGCGCAGCAGACGCGGCGAGCCACCGGTCAGCACGATCAGACCGGCCTCGTTGATCATGGCCAGCGCCTGCGTCGGGTCACGTCGCGGGTCGTCTGGGACCGCGACGTCCGCCCCCAACGCAGCGAGGTAGCGACGGGCGTTGTCGGCGGTCCGGCTGTAGTCGCTGCCTCGCCGTGACGCCAGCGGCAGCACGACGGCTCGTCCGTGAGGGGCGCGGGCGAGCAGATCGCGGTCCATCTCGCGGCAGGGCGGCGTCAGCTCGTTGCCGCCCTGAAGGCAGATGAGGCCTGGCACGCCGGCAGAGTCCGTCATGCCCGACGAGTATGCCGAGGCATCAGCGCACGAACGCAGACCGGACCAGGACGTCGCTGTCGACACCGGGAGTGGTCCCCGCCGTGGTCGGCCAGACGGCGGTGACGCCACGACTGGTCGGCGTCAGCCCGATGTAGTCACCGACGCCGTAGCAGTTGGCGTTGCCGAAAGCCTCGGTGGCGTCGAGGAAACCCGAGGTGTGACTCGACAACCGCACGACGGTCGCCGCTTTCACTCCGGCGCCCAGGACGGTGAGATGCGCGTCGTAGGAGGACTGGGCGAGGTCACTGGTCTCGAGCCAGGCGATCGCCACGCCTCCTGACGGAAGGGCAGCGATTGCCGGCGCCCACTGGACGGAGCCGGTCGGTGCCGACACCGCACCGGTCGCGAAGGTGCGGCCGCGGTCGTAGCTGACCGCGTGGCGGATGACGCCGGTGCCGCCAGTGGCTGCACCCGGGGTGGGGACGTAGACCCCCGGCACCGGCACGGCGCCCAGGGCGGCGACGACGTGCAGGCCGCCCCGCGCGTCGAAGGCGACCCGGACGCTCTTGCTGGCGCGCTGCCGCTGCCCGATGGTGCCGCGCAGTGGACAGCTCGGGTCACTGCGGCCGGGGTCGTTGCCCTCGAGGACGACGCGCTCGGCCGAGAACGTCGCGCCGCCGTCATGACTCACGCGAACGGCGACGCCCGTACCCGTCTCGTAGACCGCCGCGACGGTCCCGTCCGGACCCACCGCGATATCGGGGAAACCACTGGCGGTCTGCAGCCGCACCGGCGGGTGCCAGCGGTGGCCGTCGAAAGCGCGAATGGCGGTGCCGAAGCCGATCGCGTCCCAGACGAGGTAGCTCCGGCCGCGGAACCTGCTGTGCCGGCCCGTGTCGGAGGTCAAGAACTCCTTGTCGTCCAAGGTCGTGCCGGGGATCTCGACGTTCGGCAGCCGGGTCATGACGAGCGAGGGCGAGATGCGGAACACGCCGACCCCCAGCCGCCCGTCCGGCTCGCCGAGCAGGGTCGCGAACAGCGCGAAGCCAGGGTGCTGCGGGTCAGCGGCGAGCGCCGGGTCCCCGGAGAAGTACTCGCCCTCGACGAGCGGTGTCGAGGTGACCAGCCGGGCCGGCCCGCCGTGGGCAGGCAGCAGCTGCACCGTCGTGAGGTGCAGGTGCGCGACCGGGTTGAGCGGGCAGCCCTGGTCGTCGTTGTAGGCCACCCACGTGCCGGCGCTCGTCACGAGCGTGCTCGGCTCGCCCTCGAGCGGGCACCCGGTGAGGCCCACGCCGGGCGTCTTCACGCGGATCTCCGGCCCCAGCCGGACCGAAGAGCTACCGGCGCTCGCGCCCGTGGCCAGCCCGGTGCACGCCATCGCGAGGGCCAGGGCGCCCAGCAGCACACGACGAGGGGTCATGGGGCTGTGTTTCGCCGCGGACGCGTCGTTCCCTGCCTACCGGAGCCGCCGTCGCGACCTGGCCGTCCAGCAGGGCGTGTGCCAGTGCCGGCGCGCGTCCGGGTCGCCGTCAGGCCAGGCGACCACGTGCGGGACGCCGGCGAACTCGTGGTCGCAGCCCGGGCAGCGGTACGCCGTGTCCGAGCGCCCGACGTTGCGCACGACGAAGCCGTCCTCGTGACGGTCCACGCCCGCTGGTCGGCGTACCCCTTCGTCCATGCGTCGCAGGGCGGCGAGAGCGTCCGCCTCCCGCCGCCCTCGCCGACTCACGCTCCGCCCATGGCGCTTCGGCGAGCCTCAGCGCTTGGCGTAGTCGCGGAACCCGCGCCCCGTCTTGCGCCCGAGGTACCCGGCCTTGACGAGGTGCTCGAGCATCGGCGCGGGCGAGTCGCCCGGCTCGCGGAACTCGTTGTAGAGCGTCTGCTGGATGGCCAGCGTGACGTCGAGACCCACCACGTCCATCAGCGCGAACGGACCCATCGGGTGGCCGCAGCCCGCCGTCATCGCGAAGTCGATGTCGTCGATGTCGGCGTAGTGCGCCTCGAGCATCTTGACCCCGTCGTTGAGGTACGGGAAGAGCAGCGCGTTGACGATGAAGCCCGCGCGGTCGCCGCAGAGCACCGGGTGCTTCTTGGTCTTCTTGCAGACCTCGAGGATCGTCGCGATGACGTCGGGCGCGGTCTTGATGGTCGGCACGACCTCGACCAGCTTCATCGCCGTGGCCGGGTTGAACCAGTGCATGCCCACGACGTCCTCGGGCCGCTCGGTGGCCGTCGCGCACTCGATGACCGGCAGGCTCGACGTGGTGGTGGCGAGGACCGCGCCCGGCTTGAGGATGTCGTCGAGGGCGCTGAAGATCGCCTTCTTGATGGACAGCTCCTCGGCGACCGCCTCGATGACGAGGTCGACGTCGCGCAGGTCCTCGAGCTCCGTCGTGCCGGTGATGCGGGACAGGGTCGCGGCCTTGTCCTCCTCGGTCGCCTTGCCCTTCTGCACGGCCTTGTCGAGCGACCCCTCGATCTTCTTCCCGACAGCGGCGACCTTGTCGGCACCGCGCGCGCGGTAGACGACCTCGTACCCGGCCTTGGCGCAGACCTCGACGATGCCGGTGGCCATCGTGCCTGTGCCGATGACCCCGATCTTCGTGACCTTCCGCGGGGCGACATCGCCTGCCGTCGCAGGGGTGTCGTCGTCGGCGACAACCTCGCTGGAGTCGGGCGCGGCGTAGGTGTAGAGGCCACGGCCGCTCTTGCGGCCGAGCAGGCCGGCCGTCACGTACTGCTTGAGCAGCGGCGCCGGCGCGTGCCGGTGGTCGCGCGACTGCGCGTACATCGTCTCGAGGATCTCGTAGGCGCTGTCCAGGCCGATGAGGTCGAGGAGCGCGAGCGGGCCCATCGGGTGGCCGCAGCCGAAGCGCATCGCGGCGTCGATGTCCTCACGGCTCGCGTACTTCGACTCGTACATCTTGACCGCGTTGTTGAGGTAGCCGAAGAGCAGCGCGTTGCAGATGAAGCCCGCGCGGTCACCGGCGGTGGCCTTCTGCTTGCCGACCTGGCCGACGAGCTCCTCGACGTCGGTGACGACGCCCGGGTCGGTGACGACGGTCCGCACGACCTCGACGAGGCCCATCACCGGCGCAGGGTTGAACCAGTGCAGCCCGAGGACCCGGCTCGGCCGACCCGTGCTGGTGGCGAGCTCGGTGACGCTCAGGGCGCTGGTGTTGGTGGCGATCACGGCCTCGGGGGCGAGCAGGCCGTCGAGGGTCGCGAAGAGCTCCTTCTTGAGCTCCATCCGCTCGGGGATCGCCTCGATGACGAGGTCGCAGTCCTTCACCGCGGTGAGGTCGGTGCCGAACGCGATCCGGCCGATCAGCTCCTGCTGCTCGGACTCGGTCAGCTTGCCGCGGCTCACGGCGCGGCCGGTGGAGTGCTGGATGTGGTCCTTGCCCCGCTCGAGACCCGCCTCGTCGATCTCCACGCCGACCACCTCGACACCGGAGCGCGCGAGGACCTCCGCGATGCCTGCCCCCATCGTGCCGAGTCCGACCACACCGATCTTGCGAAACGCCACGACCACTCCTGACAGTTGGTTGCGCACATGTTACCGACCGGTAGACACCGCCCCTCACCCACTTCCCTGCTCCTGCCCTCGCCGAACGGGCGGCATGGTGAGCATCACACGCTCAGCGGGCGGCGAGTGGCACCGGGAGAACGGCGGCAGGAGCAGGGAAGTCGCGCTAGAAGAGGGTCGGGACGTTGGACTCCATGCCCTTGAGCGCCTCATAGTCGACCTGGACGCAGGTGATGCCGCGGTCGGCGGCCAGCGTCTTGGCCTGCGGCTTGAAGGTCTGGGCAGCCAGCACGCCCTGGACGTCGCCGAGGACGGTCGAGACCCGCTGGAGGTAGCGCGTGAGCTGCTCGACGGAGTCGATCTCGCCGACCCGCTTGATCTCGACGAGCACATGCGCGCCCGTGCCGTCCTTGCACAGCAGGTCCACCGGCCCGATGTCGGTGAAGTACTCGCGCTGCACGAGCGAGAAGCCGTCGCCGAGGACGTGGCACTGCTCGGCGAGCAGCGCCTGCAGCTGCTTCTCCACGCCGTCCTTCATCAGGCCCGGGTCCGGACCCAGCTCGAAACCGGTGTCGGAGAGCACCTCGAGAACGGTGATGACGAGCTGCTCGCCGCCCTTGTTCGTCACGGTCCACACGTCCGGGCCCTCGAGCAGGCTGCACGGTGGGGTCATCCAGTTGAGGGGTTTGCTTCCGACATCGGAGTGGATCAAGAAGGTGCCGTCCGCCTTGATCATCAGCAAGCGCACCGCCTCGGGCAGGTACGCCGCCAGTCGGCCCTTGTACTCGACCGAGCACCTTGCGATGACCATCCGCATGACCTCAACGTAGTTCGTCGCGGCGGTCGAGCGACGCCCGGTCGAGGAGCCTTGTTGTGCCACCGAAGAACGGCCATCGGCGCCGCATCCACATGTGAAGTGCACGCCCAGGCCGACCACCCTGATCCCGGCGCACCGCTGGGGCGACCACAGCAAGATCATTGATGCCTTGCGCTTCGACATCCTGAAGCCCGTGTATGCACTCTTCGCATTGACATGGTCCTATGGTCAGACCATTTTCGCATGGTGCTCGTAGTGCTGGCCTCTTCTACGAGGGGCCGAGCCGGTGACCAACGCGCCGCTGCGAGGTCGAGGCGTCCGCACTCGGTGCCGAGGCCCTGCTAACGACGACCGTGAGGAGCATCCTGTGCCCCTGCCTGACCTGATCGACGTGGAGACGTTCTTCGCCGACCCTGTGTTCTCCGGGGCCCAGATCTCTCCCGACGGCCCCAAGATCGCCTATCTGGCACCGCAGCACGGACGCACGAACGTGTGGGTTAGAGGTGTCGACCAGGAGCACGACGAGGCGGTGTGCGTCACGCACGACAGGCGCCGGGGCATCAAGGTGTTCGGGTTCACCAATGACCCGAGGTGGCTGATGTACATCCAGGACACCGACGGCAACGAGGACTGGCACCTCTACCGCGTCGACCTCGAGAACCCGGAAGCGCCGGCGTTCGACCTCACCCCGATGGACCCGGGATCCCGCGTGACGTCGTTCGCGCCCCTGAGATCTCGACCCGGCACCTACCTCGTGTCGATGAACCGGAGTCCCGCGTCCTTCGACGCGTTCCTGGTCGACATCGCCACGGGTGAGACGACCTTGCACCGCGCGGCCCCCGACATGCTGGGGAACTTCCTTTTCGGGCCCGCAGGTGAGGCCTTCTACATCAAGCCGACACCGGACGGCGTGTGGGAGTTCTCGACGGTCGACGAGGCCGGACAGGTGCACGTCTTCCACCGCGAGGACGGGCCCGAGCACCCGGCGGGTGTGTTCCCCGTGCAGGTCGATGCTGACGGCAGCGGTCTGCTGCTCGGGTCGTACGGTGACGGCGACGACCTGCGCCTGGTGCGGGTCGACGCCACCACGGGTGCGCAGACGTTGGTCGCAGCCCTGCCTGGCCGCAGCTTGCACGGCCTCAGCGCGCTTCCGGGCTTGTTGACGAGCAAGCACAGCGGCGCGCTCCTCGCCGCCCGGTTCGCCGGAGACCGACCCACTCTGCTGCCCGTCGACCCGCACTTCGCCGAGGTGTACGCCGAGCTGTCAACGCTCTCCGACGGTGTTCTGGCGACGGCCACCTCGGACACGAGCGGCCAGCGCTGGGTCGTGTCGTTCAGCCACGACCGCGAGCCCGGCCTCACCTACTTCTACGACCATGGCACCCGACAGAGCCGGCTGGTCTTCCGGCCCTTCCCGCAACTTCCGCCCGCAGCCATGGCTCCGATGACCGCGGTCAACCTCACGGCCCGCGACGGCCTGCCTCTGCACGCGTTCCTCACCCTCCCCGTCGGGATCGAACCTGCAGGTCTGCCCTTGGTTCTGGTAGTGCACGGCGGTCCCTGGGCCAACGACGTGTGGGGCTTTGACCGCGAGGTGCAGTTCCTCGCCAACCGCGGTTACGCAGTGCTGCAGGTCAACTTCCGCGGCTCCACCGGGTATGGCAAGCAGCACGTTCTCGGGGCCGTCAAGGAGCTCGCCGGCAAGATGCACGACGACCTGATCGACGCCGCGGACTGGGTCGTCAAGCAGGGGTACGCCGACCCGAGCCGCATCGGGATCTACGGCGCCTCGTACGGCGGTTACTCCGCCCTCGTCGGTGCCGCGTTCACGCCAGACTACTTCGCGGCGGCGGTCGACAACGTCGGCGTCTCGAACCTCGAGAGCTTCATGCGCAGCATGCCGGAGTTCGTCAAGCCGTACCTGGTCCCGAGCTGGATCCACTACGTCGGCGATCCCGACGACCCGGCAGACGCGGCGGACATGTGGGCTCGCTCGCCCCTCAGCCGGGTCGACGACATCCGGATCCCGTTGCTCGTCGTCCAGGGCGCCAACGACGTCCGTGTCGTGAAGGCGGAGGCCGACAACATCGTCGAGGCGCTGAGTGCGCGCGGGGTGCCGGTGGAGTACATCGTGGCCGAGGACGAGGGACACGGCTTCGCCAACCCCGAGAACCTCGTCATGATGTTCCGGGCGATCGATCGGCACTTCGCCGAGCACCTGGGCGGCCGCCAGGCCCAGAGCTGATCGTGGCCACATGGCAGGCGGACACGCCTTGTCAGGACTGACCCGGAACGACCGACCAGGCGTGCGCTGCACCGTGCGAGAGGAGTAGCTGGTGGCTCAGCACAAGCGTGGGCAGGAGGCTGTGCTGGCGGTCAACACCGTCGTCGCCGTCACCGTGCTCGCCCTGGTCGCAGTGCTGGCGCTGGTGGTGAACCCGCCGGCGCCGCCAGGGATCGCGGCGTTCGCGCCGCAGGCGTCGAAGCCCATCACGAAGGCCCTTCCCGGACAGTCCACCCGGTTCGGCAACGGCGCGGGAGAGTGCGCCGCGGGGCAGGTCTGCAGCGGCTCGTCTGCGACACCGAGCGCCTCCCGCGCCCCCGGAGCCACCGCTGCCCCGGGCGCGTCCCCGACGCCGCTTCGGGGTGCGCTGCCACCTGGGCTGCAGTGCTACGAGTGGCCGGACGGCTCGGTCACGCAGACCTTCGACCCGCAGTCACCACCGTGCGTGTCCCGTTGGGACGGCACCAAGGGCAACGGCGGAGCCACCTCGCCAGGTGTGACCCCGACGGAGATCAAGGTCGCGTTCCCGGTCCAGACCACGAGCTCGACCTCGTCCTGGCCGGGCCTCCAGCCGATCGTCGACTTCTTCAACACCCGCTTTCAGCTCTACGACCGCCACATCACGATTGTGCCCGTGCCCTCCCAGCAGGCCGACGGCAACACGACCGGCAAGCGGAACGACCCCACCCTGCAGAAGGCCGACGCTGCCCAGATCGCGAAATCGAAGGTCTTCGCCACCCTCGACTTCGTGGACCCGATCGGCCAATCGGCCACCCTCCCGGTGTTCCTCGACGACATGCAGAGGGCCAAGATCGTATCGATCAACGGTGGCGACGTGACACCGTTCGACACAGCGCAGGGACTGGCGAAGCGGGCGCCCTAC
>Ga0070658_10004320_pt1 | contig 11608 bp, 9 predicted proteins | sample KBSC13metaG_FD_64664 | JGI IMG/M metagenome (GOLD analysis project Ga0070658, IMG submission 64664) | Corn rhizosphere microbial communities from Kellogg Biological Station, Michigan, USA - KBS C1-3 metaG | ecosystem: Host-associated > Plants > Roots > Rhizosphere > Soil ... | reverse complement strand
GGGCGTGTACTCGCTCGTCAGCGCGTCGCTCCTCGCGTGCGACCTCGCCCGGCACCCCAGCGGCGCCGCGGTCGCGGACGTCGTCGACCGGGTCCTGGCCCTGGGCGACGCGGATCTCGGTACGGAGGCCAGCGAGGACGTCCGCGCGCGGGTGCTGTCCTCGCTCGCGGGCGCCCCGCGGATGTCGCGCCTCATGGACGGCGTCACCGCGACCCTCGCCGAGGGGCTGCCCGACAGCGCGACGAGCGCCGTGCTGCTCGCGGCCCTCACCGAGACGCCGCTCGGCGGCCTCGAGGACCTGCACGACCTGCTCCGGCGGGAGGGCGCGGGGCAGGTCGCGCTCGACGCGGTCACCGTCGCGTGGGCCGGGCGCGACGCCAACCTGCACGACCTCTCCGAGCTGCAGCGGCCGTGGCGCGAGGCCATCGACCCCGTACCTCCTGCGCCTCCGGGGTTCGCAGGCCTGCCGGACCTGCTCGACGACGTCGCCCGTCGTACCCCAGACCGGTGGCGGCGGACCGCGGGCGCCCACGCCGCCTCCCGGGGCAGCCGGACCTGGAGCAGGCAGATGCACGAGGCCTGCCGCGCCGCGTTCGAGGCCGACCGGCTCGTCGAGGTCGCTCGCGCGCAGCTGGCGGCGGCTCGCGCGCTGCGGCTGAGCGCGGCGAGCACAGGTCCGGACGCGCACGCGGTCGCGATGGCCGTCACCGCCGCCGTGCAGGGTTTGTGCACCCGTGACCTGCTGGACACCCGGTGGCTGATGAGTGCGTGGGAGGCAGGGTCATAGGTTTGACGCGTGAAGCGCCGCGCGAAGATCGTCTGCACTCTGGGTCCAGCGACGCACTCCTTCGAGCGGGTACGCGCCCTCGTCTACGCAGGCATGGACGTGGCGCGGCTGAACTTCAGCCACGGCAGCTACGACGACCACCGGCAGGCCTACCTCTGGGTGCGCGAGGCCAGTGACGAGAGCGGCCGCGGCGTCGGGGTGCTCGTCGACCTGCAGGGCCCGAAGATCCGGCTCGGCACCTTCGCCGACGGCCCGGTGGTGTGGGCGACCGACGAGATCGTCGGCATCACCGTCGAGGACGTTCCGGGCACGCACGACCTGGTGTCGACGACGTACAAGGGGCTGGCCGACGACGTCGGGCCCGGGGAGCGGCTGCTCGTCGACGACGGCAAGGTCGGGCTGCGGGTCCTCGAGGTCGACGGGCCTGTCGTGCGGTGCCAGGTCACCGAGGGCGGTCCGGTCAGCAACAACAAGGGCCTGTCCCTGCCGGGCATCGGCGTCAACGTCCCGGCCCTGTCGGAGAAGGACGAGGCCGACCTCCGCTTCGCCATGACGCTGCGGGCCGACATGATCGCCCTGTCGTTCGTGCGGAGCGCCTCCGACGTCGACCTCGTGCACAAGATCATGGACGAGTCCGGCGCGCGCCTGCCGGTGCTCGCGAAGATCGAGAAGCCGCAGGCCGTCCAGAACCTGCAGGAGATCGTCGACGCCTTCGACGGGCTGATGGTCGCGCGCGGCGACCTCGGCGTGGAGATGCCGCTCGAGCGCGTGCCCCTGGTGCAGAAGCGGGCGATCCGGGCGGCGCGCGAGTGCGCCAAGCCGGTCATCGTGGCCACGCAGATGCTCGACTCGATGATCGGCAACAGCCGCCCCACCCGCGCCGAGGCCAGCGACGTCGCGAACGCGGTGCTCGACGGTGCCGATGCCGTCATGCTGAGCGGTGAGACGTCGGTCGGCGCCTACCCGGTCGAGACCGTCGCGACGATGGCCCGCATCATCGGCGCGGCCGAGGAGAACCTCGACCAGGTGCCGCCGATCACGCGCGAGCCGGACAGCATCGCCGCCTCCATCACCAAGGCCGCCGCGCAGGTGGGCACGCAGGTCGGCGCCCGCGCGCTCGTCGCCTTCACGCAGTCCGGTGACACGGCGCGAAGGCTCGCCGAGAACCGCTCGCCGATCCCGCTGCTCGCCTTCACACCGACCCAGTCGGTCCGCTCGCAGCTGGCGCTCGTATGGGGAGTCGAGACCTTCCTCGTCCCGGCCGTCCAGCACACCGACGAGATGGTCCGTCAGGTCGACACGGCGATGCTCGAGCTCGGGCGCATGGAGAAGGGCGAGCTCATCACGATCATCGCCGGCTCCCCGCCGGCGACCGTCGGCACGACCAACGCGCTGCGCGTCTGGCGGCTCGGCGACCCGCTGCCGACGCCGCCTATCCCAAGTACAGGTACCGAGGAGCCTTGACCCGCATCGTCGAGTAGGCCCGGTCGCCGCTCATGTTGTACTGCTCGACCAGGACCGACCCGTCGGCGTAGACGTTCCGCACCCAGGCCACGTGCCCGTACGGTCCGGCCGTCAGCGTCCCGACGCCGCCGCCCGGTGCGTACCACGGCGAGCGCTCCCCGGCGTTCCACTGCGCCACGGCCCCGGCCTTCGGGCGGGTCGTCACGGTGAGGTGCCGGGCGCGCGCGACGTCGTCCCAGCTCAGCGCGCTGCCCCAGCTGCTGATCGGGTGGCCGCTCTGGGCCAGCCGCCAGGCGGCGAAGCTCACGCACTGGCGCATCGTGAAGCCCCAGCGGTCGCTGCGGTTGGTCTGATCGCTCTTGTACGGGTAGTCGTCGCCCGAGGCGTGCGCCGGCGACGCCAGTCCCAGCAGCCCGGCGAGGAGCGCCAGGACGACGAGGACGTGCCGCTTCACCCTCTAGGCATCGGCGCGGCGGGCCAGCGATCTTGAACAGGTCACCCGGACGTGTGACGACGTGCCCCCGGTGGGATTCGAACCCACACTGGCGCGAGTTTGAGTCGCGTTCCTCTGCCGGTTGGGATACAGGGGCGAGGTGCCTGAGCCTAGGAGATCGCTAGGCTGAGCGGCGTGTCCGGACCTCGTCGCGTGCTGCTCGCGGAGGACGAGGCGCTGATCCGCCTCGACCTGAAGGAGATGCTCGAGGAAGAGGGGTTCGAGGTCGTCGGTGAGGCCGGTGACGGCCAGACCGCCGTCGACCTGGCGAGCGAGCTGCGGCCCGACCTGGTCATCCTGGACGTGAAGATGCCGGTGCTCGACGGCCTCAGCGCGGCCGAGCAGATCGTGGGCGCCCGCATCGCGCCGGTCATCATCCTGACGGCGTTCAGCCAGCGCGACCTGGTGGAGCGGGCGCGCGAGGCCGGTGCGATGGCGTACCTCGTGAAGCCGTTCCAGAAGAAGGACCTCGTGCCCACGATCGAGATGGCCGTGAGCCGGTTCCAGGAGATCGTCGCGCTCGAGGGGGAGGTCAGCGACCTGACCGGCCGGCTGGAGGCGCGCAAGCTCATCGACCGGGCCAAGGGCGTGCTCCAGACCGACCACGGGATGACCGAGCCGGAGGCGTTCCGGGCGGTCCAGCGCGCTTCGATGGACCAGCGGCGCAGCATGCGGGCGGTGGCCCAGGACGTGCTCGACGGGCGGCTCGAGGGTGTCCTGACTCAGTCCGAATCGGCCGCAAACGCCCCAGACTGAAAGATCACGGTCGCGCAACGCCGCCGTCGCTCAGGGTCAGGGTGCTTGGTGATCCGCCGTTCGGCTGAGTAGGTTCGGCCCCGCCAGCCAGACCACAGGCCCATGGAGGTCGTCCGTGCACACACCCCGTATCGCTCGCGTAGCGGTCCCGATCATCATCGGCGCCCTCGCGCTGTCCGCCTGCGGCAACAAGAAGGAGAACGGCAGCAGCGGTGGCAACAAGACGCTGACGATCGGTGTCGTCGCGCCGCTGTCCGGCGACCTGTCCGCCGTCGGCAACGGCATCAAGAACGGTGTCGACCTGGCCATCAAGCAGGCCAACGCCGCGAAGACGATCAAGGGCGTCACCCTCGTCATGGACGCGCAGGACGACACGGCCAAGGCTGACGTCGGCGCCCAGGTGGCCGCCAAGCTCGTGGCCGAGTCCAGCGTCGTCGGCGTCGTCGGCCCGCTGAACTCCAGCGTCGCGAAGTCCGTCGCGCCCGTCATGGCGCAGGCCGACCTCGCGCTCATCTCGCCGTCGAACTCCGGTGTCGACCTGACCGGTCGTGACGCCCTCGCGGCCGGCAAGACGCAGGTGCGCCCGTACAAGTCCTACTTCCGCGTCTGCGCGACGGACGACATCCAGGGCCCGTTCGGCGCCGACTACGCCGTCAAGGACCTCGGCAAGAAGAAGATCGCCATCGTCCACGACAAGAAGGCGTACGGGCAGGGCCTCGCGACGGCCTTCGCCGCCCAGGCGAAGAAGGACGGGGCGACCGTCCTGCCGACCGAGACGATCAACCCCGGTGACAAGGACTTCTCGGCGCTCATCACCAAGCTCAAGAGCGAGAGCCCGGACTACCTGTTCTACGGCGGTGAGTACCCGGAGGCGTCCCTCATCACCAAGCAGATGAAGGCCGCGGGTCTCAACATCCCGCTCGCCGGTGGTGACGGTGTCGACGCTGCCGACTACATCAAGATCGCCGGCTCGGCCGCCAACGGCGACTACGCCACCGCTCTCGGTGCCCCGACCGACAAGCTCGACTCGGCGAAGCAGTTCCTCGCGGACTACAAGGCAGCCGGGTACTCCGACCCGGCCGACCCGTACGGCGCCGCCGCGTTCGACGCTGCCAACGCCATCATCAAGGCGCTCGCCAAGTCCTACGGCGAGGGCAAGTCCGGCCAGGCCCTGCGCGACGAGATCGTCAAGGAGGTACAGGACAGCGACTTCGCCGGTGTCACGGGCCAGATCTCGTTCGACCAGTTCGGTGACACCAACAACAAGGTGCTGACCGTCTACAAGGTCGAGAACGGCGCGTTCGTCCCCGCCAAGACGGACTCGTTCAAGTAGGACACCGGCGTCACCGAGGGGGCGGCGACCGCACGGTCGTCGCCCCCTCGCCATCGTCAGGCGAGAGGACACCATGCAGCTGTTCCTGCAGCAGCTCGTGAACGGCATCGTTCTCGGTGCGACGTACGGGCTGGTCGCACTCGGCTACACGATGGTCTACGGCATCGTGCAGCTCATCAACTTCGCGCACGGCGAGATCTACATGCTCGGCGGCTTCGGCGCGCTGTTCACCTACACCGTGCTGCTGCCGGCGGGCACCCCGACGGGTGTCGCCCTGGTGCTCATGCTGCTCGGCGGGATGGTCGTCAGCATCACGGCCGCCGTCGTCATGGAGCGGTTCGCCTACCGCCCCTTGCGGGGGGCGCCGCGTCTCGCGCCGCTCATCACGGCGCTCGGTGTCTCGATCTTCTTGCAGGAGCTGGTCCGCAACTTCTACACGGCGAAGTCGCCGCGGCCGTTCCCGCAGCTCATCGACCCGACCTACCAGGTGCAGCTCGGCGGCGGCGTGACCATCTCGCTGCCGAAGCTCGTCACCGTGACCGCAGCGGTCCTCGGCATGGTCGCCCTCTCCTCCTTCGTGCGGAAGAGCCGGACCGGCCGCGCCATGCAGGCGACGGCGCAGGACCCTGACACCGCGCGCCTCATGGGCATCGACACCGACCGCATCATCGTCACGGCGTTCGTCCTCGGCGCCGCGCTGGCCGCGATCTCCGGGCTGTCCAACGGCCTGCAGTTCGGCCAGGTCGACCCGCGTATGGGTGCGCTCACCGGTGTGAAGGCGTTCACCGCCGCCGTGCTCGGCGGCATCGGCAACATCAGCGGCGCCGTGCTCGGCGGCTTCATCCTCGGCATCGTCGAGGTCATGGCCACCCAGTACGCGCCCAGCCCGCTCTCCGGCGGCGCGTGGGCCCAGGCCTGGGGCTTCGTGGTGCTCATCCTGGTGCTCGTCTTCCGGCCGTACGGGCTGCTCGGTGAGCGCGTGGCGGCGCGCGCATGATGCGCGACCGCTCGCCCGTGAGCCTCCTCGCGATCGCCGGCGCCGCCGTCCAGGCCGTCGCCTGCTTCCTGCCGTGGTCGCAGTTCGCCGGCTTCCCGGGGGAGATGCTCAACAGCGGCTACCCCGGCGGCGCGCGGATGTACGTGCTCTTCCTCGCCGTCGCCGGCCTGGCTGTGCTGGTCCTGGACCCGCCCCGCCGCGCAGCCGCCGCCCGCGCCGCCGGCGCCTGGAGCCTCGCGGTGTCGCTGCTCACGGCGCTGCTGATCGGCTACGCCGGCGGCGGCCTCGTCAACGTCGGTACGGGTGCGTGGGTGGCCGTGGGCGGTGCCGTCGCGCTGACCGTCGGTGCGTACCTGCTGGACCTCGGTCAGGACCGCCCCCTCACGGTGTGGCACCTGCCGGACGTGCCCTGGCGGCAGCCGGCCGAGATCGTGCTGACCCTCGGTGTGGCGGGTCTGGCGCTGTGGGGCTTCGTCGTCGGCCTGGGTATCCCGGACAGCACCATCGCCAACGGCGACGACCACGTGATCCTGCGGGCCTTCTCCCTCAACGCCATCACGGCGGGCAGCGAGTTCCTGTCCTTCCTGCTCGGCATCATCGGGCTGTTCGTCATCGCGAGCCGGGTCGGGATCGTCGCCTCGGTCAGCGCCGTCACCCAGCGCCAGCGGGCGGCTCTCGTCGTCGGCGCCTCGGTGGTCGCGATCGCGTTCCCGTTCACCCAGGGCGGCAGCCCCTACGGCCTGCGGATCGCCGCGTCCATCGGCGTCTTCGCAGCCGCCGCCGTCGGGCTCAACATCGTCGTCGGCCTCGCCGGACTGCTGGACCTCGGCTACATCGCCTTCTTCGGCGTCGGGGCGTACTTCGCCGCCATCTACAGCGGCACCAGCACGAGCCCGATCCACACGACGCTGCCCTTCTTCCTCGTCATCGTGCTCGGCGCTCTGGTCGCCGCGGTCTTCGGCGTGGTGCTCGGGGCACCGACGCTGCGGTTGCGCGGCGACTACCTCGCGATCGTCACCCTCGGCTTCGGTGAGATCTTCCGCATCTCGGTCAACAACTTCGACGGCAGCTCCGGGCCGTCGCTGACCAACGGCCCCAACGGAGTGAGCAACATCCCGGACCTGAAGCTGCCGGGCGGCTTCAGCTTCGGCGACAACCACTCGCTGTTCGGCGTCGAGCTGCCCTTCCAGGCCAACTACTTCTTCCTCGAGATCCTGCTCGTCGCGTTCGTCATGTTCGCCTTCCTGCGCCTCGCGGAGTCGCGCATCGGACGCGCCTGGGTGGCCATCCGCGAGGACGAGCTCGCCGCGGCCGCCACCGGCATCAACACGACCCGGCTGAAGCTGCTCGCCTTCGCCCTCGGCGCGACGCTGGCCGGCATGGCCGGCACCGTCGACGCGCACGTCGTCAAGGTGGCTGCGCCGGACTCGTTCACCTTCATCGAGTCCACGCTGCTGCTCGCAGCCGTCATCCTCGGCGGCATGGGCACGGTCCCTGGCGCGCTGCTCGGCGCGAGCCTGGTCTACCTGCTCCCCGAGAAGCTCCGCTTCCTGCAGGACCTGCGGCTGATGTTCTTCGGCCTCACCCTGATCCTCATCATGCGACTGCGGCCGGAGGGCATCATCGCCAGCAAGCGCCGGCAGCGCGAGTTCCACGAGACCGACGCCACAGCGCTCGACCGAGCCGGCGCCCTCGACCCGCCCCCCGGAGCACACGCATGAGCACGCCCGTGACGAGCGTCCTGGAAGCGTCGAACGTCACGAAGCGCTTCGGCGGCCTCGTCGCCGTCAACGACGTCTCCCTGTCGGTGGCCGAGGGCGAGGTCATGGGCCTCATCGGGCCCAACGGCGCGGGCAAGACGACCTTCTTCAACTGCCTCACGGGGATGGAGACCCCGACGTCGGGCAGCGTGACGTACAAGGGCCAGCCCCTGCGGGGCCGCCCCGACCTGATCCTCAAGGCCGGGGTCGCGCGCACCTTCCAGAACATCCGGCTCTTCCCCAACATGACGGCGATCGAGAACGTCATCGTCGGGCGGCACGCGCGGACCAAGGCGGGAGTGCTCAGCGCTGTCGGCCGCGGCCCGCGCTACCGGCGCGAGGAGCGCGAGTCCGACGAGATGGCCAAGGAGCTGCTGGCCTTCGTCGGCCTCCGCCACGTCCGCAACGAGCTGGCGAAGTCGCTGCCCTACGGCGACCAGCGCCGGCTCGAGATCGCCCGCGCCCTCGCGACCGAGCCGGGGCTGCTGCTGCTCGACGAGCCGACGGCCGGCATGAACCCCAACGAGACCGCCGAGGCCGTCAAGCTCGTCCGCAAGATCCAGGCCAAGGGCCTCAGCGTCGTCCTCATCGAGCACGACATGCGCTTCGTCTTCAGCCTCTGCGACCGGGTGGCGGTCCTGGTGCAGGGCGAGAAGCTGCTCGAGGGCTCGCCCCAGGAGGTCCAGTCCGACGAGCGCGTCATCGCCGCGTACCTCGGCAAGCCCGCGGAAGGAGAGAGCGCGTGAGCCTGCTCGAGGTCCGGGACCTGCGGGTCAGCTACGGCGCGATCGAGGCGATCAAGGGCATCAGCCTCGACGTCGAGGAGGGCCAGGTCGTCAGCCTCATCGGCACCAACGGCGCGGGCAAGACGACGACGCTCCGCACGCTGTCGGGCCTGTTGAAGCCCACGACCGGCACGGTCACCTTCGACGGCCAGCGCATCGACGGGGTGGCCGCCCACCAGGTCGTGATGCGCGGCATCGCGCACTCGCCCGAGGGCCGCCGCATCTTCCCGCTCATGACGGTGGAGGAGAACCTCGAGCTCGGCGCCTACAGCCGCAAGGGGCAGGCGTACGCCGACGACGTCCGCTCGGTCTTCGACCGGTTCCCGCGGCTCGAGGAGCGGCGCTCCCAGAAGGCCGGCACGCTGTCCGGCGGTGAGCAGCAGATGCTCGCGATCGGGCGCGCGCTCATGAGCCGGCCCCGCCTGCTCATGCTCGACGAGCCGTCGATGGGCCTGTCGCCGATCATGATCCAGCTGATCTTCGACACCGTCGCCGAGCTGAAGGCCTCCGGCACCACCATCCTGCTCGTCGAGCAGAACGCGTCGGCGGCGCTCGCGCTCGCGGACGTCGGCTACGTGCTCGAGACCGGCAGCATGGTGCTCACCGGCACCGGCAAGGAGCTGCTGACCGACGAGAAGGTCCGCAAGGCCTACCTCGGCGAGGACTGACCCGAGGAGGGAGGCGGGACCCGGAGCGCTGTTGGCTCCGTCCAGGTCTTCCCCGACCCTGCACGTTCTCTACTGAGCGCTACCGGGTCCCGCTTGAAGGGCAACCCTAGACCTGCGGTCGAGACAGGGTCAACGCAAGGTCGAGACCTGTTCGTCCGGGCGCGGTTCCACCCGGTTGGGCACTGGCGCCGGGGCTTGGCGTGAGTAGGGTGAGCCGCAGCTCAGGGGGGAGCCCAGGACCCCCTGTGGCAGCCACCCAGTGCTCGCACCGAGCCGCCCACCCGGGCTCGAGAGCGTTCGGCCGCCGGTCCGCCGGCTCGTCCTTCCAGGAGTACCAGTGCTCGTGCGCGTCCGGGCCGTCACCGAGGACGACCTGCCCGTGCTCCTGGAGCTGGGCGAGGAGCTGCGCGACCAGGTGCTGCCGGTCGAGGGCAAGAGCCGCGGCACGTCGGTGACCTCCCGGGCCGCGCTGGCGCAGCGCTACTCCGAGGCCATCGCCGACCCGTCGCGCCACCTGGTCCTCGCCGTCGGCGGCAAGGACGGCGAGCCCGAGGTCGCCCTCGGCATGGCGCTGTTCACCGTGTCGACGGCCAACGCGCTCGTCGACCTCCCCGCGGTCCACATGAGCCACGCCGTGGTCGCGGACCGGCACCGCAAGCGCGGCGCGGGCAAGGCCCTCGTCGCCGCGGCGGCCGCCTACGCCGAGGAGCACGGCATCGAGCAGCTCGTCGTCAGCGTGCACCCGGGCTCGCGCGATGCGGCCCGGTTCTTCGCCCGCCTCGGCTTCGCGCCACAGGCCGTCCGGCGCACCGCACCCGTGTCCGTCGTGCGGCGCAAGCTGACCGGCACGGAGCGCATCGTCCGGCAGACCCGCCGCCGCGCGGTCCTGCCGGTCAAGGCTGACGCACCCCACTCCTAGACTCGGCCTGTGTCAGAGGTCGAACGCTCCCGGTCACGGCTGCTGCTGCTCGACGGGCACTCGCTCGCCTACCGCGCGTTCTTCGCGCTCCCGGTCGAGAACTTCTCGACCACCGACGGCCAGCCCACCAACGCCGTCTACGGCTTCACGGCCATGCTCATCAACGTGCTGCGTGACGAGGCGCCCACGCACGTCGCGGTGACCTTCGACGTGAGCAAGTCCAACTTCCGGCACGAGGCCTACGCCGACTACAAGGCGACCCGCTCCGAGACGCCGAGCGACTTCAAGGGGCAGGTGTCGCTCGTCCGCGAGGTGCTCGACGCGCTGCGGATCCCCGTGGTCACCGCCGAGGGGTACGAGGCGGACGACGTCATCGCGACGCTGGCCACCCAGGCCGCGGCCGACGACATGGACGTCCTCATCGTGACCGGCGACCGCGACGCGTTCCAGCTCGTCAACGACCGGATCACGGTGCTCTACAACAGCCGCGGCGTCTCGGACATGCGGCGGATGACACCCGCGTCCGTCGAGGAGAAGTACGGCCTCACGCCGGCCCAGTACCCCGAGTTCGCCGCGCTCCGTGGCGACCCGTCGGACAACCTGCCGAACGTCCCCGGCCTCGGCGAGAAGACCGCGACCAAGCTCATCCAGACCTACGGCGACATCGAGGGCCTCGTCGCCAACGTGGAGGAGGTCAAGGGCAAGGTCGGCGACAGCCTGCGCGACAACCTCTCGAACGTCATCATGAACCGGCGGCTCACCGAGCTCGTCCGCGACGTGCCGCTCGAGGTCGGCCCGCACGACCTCGGCGTGCAGCAGTGGGACCGCGACGAGGTCCACAAGGTCTTCGACGCGCTGCAGTTCCGGGTGCTGCGCGAGCGGCTCTGGGACACCCTCGCGTCGGCCGAGCCGGAGGCTGACCAGGGCTTCGAGGTCGACCTGCAGATCCTGGAGCCGGGGGAGGTGGCGGCCTTCCTCGCGTCGTTGCCGCGCGGGCAGCGCATCGGTCTGCACGTCCGCGGCACCTGGGGCCGGGGGACGGGAGACGCCAACGGGCTCGGCCTCGCGACCGAGGGCGACGGGCCGGCCGGCTACATCGCGCTCGACGAGATCACGCCCGAGGACGACGCCGCCCTCGCCGCCTGGCTGTCCGATGCCGACGTGCCGAAGGCGTTCCACGACGCCAAGGGCCCGCTGCACGCCCTGGAAGCGCGCGGCTGGCGGGTCGAGGGCATCACGTCCGACACCGCCCTCGCGGCGTACCTCGCCCTGCCCGGCCAGGGCGTCTTCGACCTCGCCGACCTGTCTCTGCGCTACCTCCGCACCGAGCTGCGCAAGGAAGCTGCCGAGGACGGCCAGCTCTCCTTCGACGGAGGGGAGGACGAGACCGCCGCCGAGGACGCAGCGCTGCGTGCGCGGGCTGTGGCCGACCTCGCCGTCGCGCTCGACGCCGACCTCGACACCCGTGGCGCGACCCGCCTGCTGCACGAGGTCGAGCTGCCCCTCGTACGCGTCCTCAAGGACGCCGAGGCCGTCGGCATCGCCGCCGACGTCGACCACCTCGAGGCCCTCGAGTCGCGGCTGCGCGACCAGGTCAAGCTGGCCGCCGAGGAGGCGTACGCGACCGTCGGGCACGAGTTCCACCT
>Ga0070658_10004318_pt1 | contig 11612 bp, 7 predicted proteins | sample KBSC13metaG_FD_64664 | JGI IMG/M metagenome (GOLD analysis project Ga0070658, IMG submission 64664) | Corn rhizosphere microbial communities from Kellogg Biological Station, Michigan, USA - KBS C1-3 metaG | ecosystem: Host-associated > Plants > Roots > Rhizosphere > Soil ... | reverse complement strand
GCAGCCTTAGCGCCTCCTTCAACGGGTACAGCACGTTGTCGGTACCCGTGGCGGCCTCCCGCAAACGGGAGAGGGCCGCCTCAACCGCCCCGCTGTCCCGGGAGGCGCGCAGCTGACCGAGCCGGCCCACCTGCTCGGCCTCGATTGCCGGATCGACCCGCAACGGCTGGTACGGCTCCTCCTCGTCCAGGACGAACCGGTTGACCCCGACCACCACCCGCTCGCCCGAGTCGATCTCCTGGGCGATCCGGTACGCGGACGCCTCGATCTCGCGCTTCTGGAAGCCGGCCTCGATCGCGGCCACCGCGGAACCGTGCTCGAACACCCGCTCGAACAGCTCCGTCGCCGCCGCCTCGACCTCGTCCGTCATCGCCTCGATCACGTACGAGCCGGCGAACGGGTCCACGGTCGCGGTGAGGTCGGTCTCGTACGCCAGCACCTGCTGGGTACGCAGGGCCAGCCGGGCCGCCTTCTCGGTCGGCAGCGCGATCGCCTCGTCGTAGGAGTTGGTGTGCAGCGACTGCGTGCCGCCGAGCACCGCGCCCAGGCCCTGCACCGCCACCCGTACCAGATTGACCTCGGGCTGCTGGGCGGTCAGCTGTACGCCGGCCGTCTGGGTGTGGAAGCGCAGCATCCAGGACTTCGGGTCCTTCGCGCCGAACTCGTCGCGCATCAGCCGGGCCCACAGCCGCCGGGCCGCCCGGAACTTGGCGATCTCCTCCAGCAGCGTGGTGCGGGCCACGAAGAAGAACGACAGCCGCGGCGCGAAGTCGTCGACCGCGAGGCCCGCGGCGAGGGCCGCCCGGACGTACTCGACGCCGTCGGCCAGCGTGAAGGCGATCTCCTGCGCCGGCGTGGCTCCGGCCTCCGCCATGTGGTACCCGGAGATGGAGATCGTGTTCCAGCGCGGTATTTCGTTGCCGCAGTAGGCGAACGTGTCGGCGACCAGTCGCAGCGACGGCTTCGGCGGGAAGATGTACGTGCCCCTGGCGATGTACTCCTTCAGGACGTCGTTCTGGATCGTCCCGTTCAGCCGGTCGCCCGACACCCCATGCTCCTCGGCCACGAGCTGGTAGAGCAGCAGGAGCACCGAGGCGGGAGCGTTGATCGTCATGCTGGTGGACACCTTGTCCAGCGGGATGTCGGCGAACAGGCGACGCATGTCCTCGATCGAGTCGATCGCGACGCCGACCTTGCCGACCTCGCCGTGCGCGACCGGATCGTCCGAGTCGTACCCCATCTGGGTCGGCAGGTCGAACGCCACGGACAGGCCCATCGTGCCGGCCGCGAGAAGCTGCCGGTACCGCGCGTTGGATTCGGCGGCCGTGCCGAATCCGGCGTACTGTCGCATGGTCCAGGGACGCTGCGTGTACATCGTCGGGTACACCCCGCGGGTGTACGGGTAGTCGCCCGGCTCGCCCAGCCGGGAGGTCAGATCCTCCGGCAGATCGGCGGATCGGTACACCGGTTTTACCGAAAAGCCGGATTCGCTGCGCCGCTGCGTCATATCGGGATCGTAGGATCGGTCCGGTCGGCAGCCGAGCCTAGGGGGTTGAGGCGTGGATAACAGATCTGTCCGAACCGTGGACCGGTGACTTTCCCTTCGGCTGATGACAAAGCAAGATAGGGGGGTTGCTCCCCCCGGCACCACCGCACCACCGAGATGCCCGTGTTTCCCAGCGACGGTTGAAAGCCTGTGACGACTCAGACCTCGACATGGCAGGGCGAGCCTCAACCGCCCTCGCCCTCGCAGCGCGCCGTCCCCGGCACCCTGATCGGTGGGCGCTATCAGCTGCGCGTGGCCATCGGCAACGGTGGCATGGGTACCGTCTGGCAGGCCGCGGACACCCTCCTGCGCCGCGACGTGGCGGTCAAGGAGGTGCTGCTCCCGGCCGGCATGGCCGATGCCGAGCGCACCGCGATGTACGAGCGGACGATGCGCGAGGCGCGGGCCGCGGCGGCCCTGTCGCACCCGAGCGTGGTGCAGGTCTACGACGTGGTCACCGAGGGTGGCCGCCCGTGGATCGTGATGGAGCTGCTGCATGCCCGGAGCCTGGCTGACATGATCATCGCGGACGGCCCGCTGGCCCCGCGGGCGGTCGCCAAGATCGGCATCGCGCTGCTCGGCGCGCTGGAGGTAGCCCACGGCGCCGGCGTGCTGCACCGCGACGTGAAGCCGGCCAACGTACTTATCTGCACCGACGGCCGGTGCGTGCTGACCGATTTCGGCGTGGCCCGGATGCCGTCGGAGAGCAACCTCACCACGCCCGGCATGGTGCTGGGCTCGCCGCACTTCATCTCCCCGGAGCGCGCCGTCGGCGGCGCCTTCGGACCGCCCAGCGACCTGTTCTCGCTCGGTGTGTCGCTGTTCACCGCCGTGGAGGGCCGGCCGCCGTTCGACAAGGGCGACCCGTTCGACACGATGCGCGCGGTCGTCGAGGAGCCACCGGTCACGCCGGTCCGGGCCGGACCGCTGATCCCGGTCCTCTACGGCCTGCTGGACAAGGACCCGGCCCGCCGCTGGGACGTCACGGCCGCCCGCCAGACGCTGCGCGACCTGCTGGCCGGCCCGCTGGCGAACAGCGCCGCGCACCACGTGACCGACCCGTACACGGTGGTCCCGGTCGCCCCGGCGGCCCGCCCGGTGTACCAGTCCGACAGCGCCGGCGGCCAGATCGGCGGTCGCGCCATGCTGGCACCCGGCGAGTTGCCCGGCGACCGGAGCGCCTCGCGGGCCTCGACCGCGGGCGTGGTGCTCGAGCCGACCAACCCGGGCTACGGCACGCCGGGGGCACCGCAGTCCTGGGTACCCCCGAGCGGACCGCCCGGCCGGCGCCGGCCCGCGCACGGCGCGGCCGGTGGCGGCATGTTCGCCGACCTCGCCTCGGGCGTCCAGTACGGCAGTCGCAGCCTGCTCGGCCGGGTGCGCGCCCTGCCCCGGCCGGCGCTGCTGGCGATCGGCGGGGGCCTGGCCGCCGTCCTGGTGCTCGGCGTCGTCGCGCTCTCCGGTGGCTTCGGCGGCGGTGCGAAGCAGGCCGGCGGCGCACCGTCGGCCGCGCCCTCGCCGACCGTCGCGTCCATCCCGGTCCAGCTGTACCAGGACAAGCGCCAGTTCTCGCTGAACGTGCCGGCCGGCTGGACGCAGGCGGGCAACAGCTACGTCGACTTCACCGACCCCAAGGACCCTGGCCGGCGGATGCGGGTCAACGTGGAGCCCGCGGGGAGCACCAGCGAAGCCTTCATGGAGGCGGTCGAACGCACGCAGAAGAGCGACCCGAACCGGTGTGCCACGCCGTACAACCGGCTGTCGCTGACCGACGGCGTGACGCTGGCCGGCCATCCCGCGGCGGAGTTGCAGTACAACTGCGGCAGCGGCGCCGACATGCGGCGCATCATCTGGCGCGCCACGGTCATCAACAGGCAGGCGTACGAGTTCTACCTGTCGGTGCCGGAGTCGCAGTTCGCCGACAGCAAGCCGATCTACGACGCGGCCGTCCGCTCCTACACGCTGAACCTCACGAGCCCATCCGCCCCGGCGTGACGGCGCGTGCTATCAACGGGGAATGACGCTCCCGGTTGACGAGCTGCGTGCGGAGGCCGCGCGCTGGATCGAGGACGATCCGGACCCGGCCGACCAGGCCGAACTGCGCGACCTGTTGGACTCGCTGCCCGACGGCTCGACCGGGTCCGCCGAGGTCGCCGAGCTGGTCGACCGGTTCGCCGGCACGCTGACCTTCGGCACCGCGGGGCTGCGCGGGCCGCTGCGCGCCGGGCCGAACGGCATGAACCTCGCGGTGGTACGGGGCGCGGCCGCCGGTCTGGTCGGCTGGCTGGCTCGGCAGGGCGTGGACGGGCCGGTCGTCATCGGGTACGACGCGCGGTACCGCTCGCGCGAGTTCGCCGAGGAGACGGCGCGCGTGGCCACCGGCGCCGGACGCGAGGCGCTGCTGCTGCCCCGCCCGCTGCCCACGCCGGTACTCGCCTATGCCGTGCGGCTGCTGGGCGCCGTGGCCGGCGTGATGGTGACCGCGAGCCACAACCCGCCGAGGGACAACGGGTACAAGGTCTACCTGGGAGCGGCGCTGGGTGGCCCGGAGGGCGCCGGGGCGCAGATCGTGCCGCCAGTGGACACCGAGATCGAGGCGGCGATCCGGGCGGTCGGGCCACTGTCGCGGGTACCGCTGGGGCCGCCCGGCACGGTACCCGACGTGGACCTCGAAGCGTCCTATGTGGACAGTGTGGCCTCGGTCGTCGCGCCGGACGGCCCGCGGGACCTGTCCGTGGCGTACACCCCGCTGCACGGCGTGGGCGGCGACGTGCTGCGTGCGGCCGTCACGGCGGCCGGGTTCCCCACCCCGTCCATTGTGGACAGCCAGGCCGAGCCGGACCCGGACTTCCCCACGGTGTCCTTTCCCAACCCGGAGGAGCCGGGTGCGATGGACCGGGTCATCGCGCTGGCCGCCGGTACCCGCGCCGACCTTGCCGTGGCCAACGACCCGGACGCCGACCGGTGCGCCGTCGCGGTACCGGACGGGGACGGCTGGCGGATGCTGCGCGGTGACGAGGTCGGCGTGCTGCTCGCCGACCACCTGATGCGGCGCGGCGTGACCGGCCGGTACGCCACGACGATCGTCTCCTCGTCGCTGCTGGGCACGATGTGCCGCAGCCGCGGCCTGCCCTATGGCGAGACGCTCACCGGCTTCAAGTGGATCGTTCGCGCCGGCGACCGACTCGCGTACGGGTACGAGGAGGCGCTCGGGTACTGCGTGGCACCGGACCTGGTACGCGACAAGGACGGGATCTCGGCGGCGCTGCTGGTGTGCGAGCTGGCGGCGGCGCTCAGGGCCGAGGGTCGCGGGCTGACCGACCGGCTGGACGAGATCGCCGCCGAGTACGGCGTCCACGCGACCGACCAGCTGTCCGTGCGCGTGGACGACCTCACCGAGATCGACCGGATGATGACGGCCCTCCGCGCGCAGCCGCCGGTCCGGCTGCTCGGCGAGGAGCTGACCTCGGTCGAGGACCGGCTGCCCGACTCGGACGTGCTGATCCTGCGCCACGACCGGGCCCGGGTGGTGGTGCGCCCGTCGGGTACCGAGCCGAAGCTCAAGGCGTACCTCGAGGTCATCGAGCCGATGGGCGGAGACGGCGTACCCGCCGCGAGACAGCGAGCCACCACGGCCCTGGCCACCCTCCGCGCCGAAACCGCAGCGGCCCTCGGCCTGGGTTAAAGACCAACCACCCCCGGTCGGGCGCCGCCGCCTCCTGGACCGAGGAGCGCCGGAGCGAAGCGACCGGCGGCGACGAGGGAAGGTGGCGGGCTGAGGCGCCCGACCCGCGCGAGCGGAGCGAGCGCCAACAACTCAGCGCAACACAACTCAAGCAAAGCGGGGCATGCCGCCGAACTGGCGGTCACCGGCGTCGCCGAGGCCGGGCACGATGAACGCCTTCTCGTTGAGCCGCTCGTCGATCGCGGCGGTCACCAGCCGCATCGGCAGGCCGGCGGCGTCCAGCCGGGCGATGCCCTCCGGCGCGGCCAGCACGCAGATCACCGTGATGTCGGTGCAGCCGCGGTCCGCCAGCAGCCGGCAGCAGTGCTCCAGCGAGCCGCCCGTGGCCAGCATCGGGTCCAGTACCAGCACCGGCAGGCCGGTCAGGTCGCTGGGCAGCGACTCCAGGTAGGCGCGTGGTGCGAAGGTCTCCTCGTCCCGGGCCAGGCCAACGAAGCCCATCGAGGACTCGGGCAGCAGAGCCAACGCCGCGTCCGCCATGCCCAGCCCGGCGCGGAGCACCGGTACCAGCAGGGGCGGGTTGGCGATGCGGGTGCCCTCGGTCTCGGCGACCGGCGTACGCACCGGGTACCGCTCAACGGCGGAGGTGCGGGTCGCCTCGTACACCAGCATGGTGGTCAGCTCGTGCAGCGCTGCCCGGAATCCGCCAGAATCGGTCTCCCCGTCCCGCATCGCGGTCAATCGGGAGGCGGCCAGCGGGTGATCGACGACTAGTACGTCCACGGGCAACATCGTAGGTGCCCCGCCCAGCCGGCGACGCCCGCGGAGCCGGCCACAGTCAGCGCTCGCCCGACTCTCCCGCGTAGGCTCGAACGCATGACGGCAACGGCGACGCGGCCGGCCGGTGCGGCCGGCGGCGATCTCAGCGCGGTGACCAGGTCCGAGGCCGCCCTGCGCACCTTCCTCCACGGCCTGCCCGGGGTCGACCAGGTGGGTGCCGAGGCGCGGGCGGCGATGCTCGGGACCCGCTCCATCAAGACCACCGCCAAGGCGTGGGCGCTCGACCTCGCGATCCGCATGATCGACCTGACCACCCTCGAGGGCGCGGACACGCCCGGCAAGGTGACCGCGCTGTGCGCCAAGGCGCTGCGCCCCGACCCGGCCGACCCGTCCTGCCCGCGGGTGGCCGCCCTGTGCGTGTACCCGTCGATGGTGCCCGTGGCCGCGCCGCTCCTGGCCGGTACCGGGGTGCACCTGGCCAGCGTGGCGACCGCGTTCCCGTCCGGCCAGGCGCCGTTGCCGGTGAAGCTGGAGGACACCCGGGCGGCGGTCGCGGCCGGCGCCGACGAGGTCGACATGGTGATCAACCGGGGCGCCTTCCTCTCCGGCCGGTACCTCGAGGTGTTCGACGAGATCGTGGCGGTCAAGGAGGCCTGCGGCCCGGCGCACCTGAAGGTGATCCTGGAGACCGGCGAGCTTGCCACCTACGACAACGTCCGGCGCGCCTCCTGGTTGGCGATGCTTGCCGGCGGCGACTTCATCAAGACCTCCACCGGGAAGGTGCACCCCGCGGCCACCCCGCCGGTCACCCTCGTGATGCTGGAGGCGGTGCGCGACTTCCGGGCCGCGACCGGCAGGCAGGTCGGGGTCAAGCCCGCGGGCGGCATCCGCACCGCGAAGGACGCCATCAAATATCTGGTACTGGTCAACGAGACCGTCGGCGAGGACTGGCTGTCGCCGGACTGGTTCCGGTTCGGCGCCTCGACCCTGCTCAACGACCTGCTGATGCAGCGCACCAAGCTGGCCACCGGCCGGTACTCCGGTCCCGACTACTTCACCCTGGACTGAGCATGCCCTTCGAGTACGCGCCCGCGCCGGAGTCGCGGTCCATTGTGGACATCCGGCCCAACTACGGGCTGTTCATCAATGGCCAGTTCGTCGACGCCAAGGACGGCGAGCTGTTCAAGACGGTCAACCCGGCGACCGAGGAGGTACTGGCGGAGGTCGTCGCGGCCGGGCAGTCCGATGTGGACAGTGCGGTCGCCGCCGCCCGGTCGGCGTACGACAACGTCTGGCGTGACCTGCCCGGCCGGGAGCGCGCCAAGTACCTGTACCGCATCGCCCGGCTGGTGCAGGAGCGCGCCCGGGAACTGGCGGTGCTGGAGTCCATCGACAACGGCAAACCGATCCGCGAGTCGCGCGACGTGGACCTGCCGCTGGTCGCCGCGCACTTCTTCTACTACGCGGGCTGGGCGGACAAGCTGCCGTACGCCGGGCTCGGGCCGGACCCGAAACCGATCGGCGTCGCCGGCCAGGTCATCCCGTGGAACTTCCCGCTGCTGATGCTGGCCTGGAAGATCGCGCCCGCGCTCGCGGCCGGCAACACGGTCGTACTCAAGCCGGCCGAGACCACGCCGCTGACCGCGCTCGCGTTCGCCGAGATCTGCCAGCAGGCCGACCTGCCGCCCGGCGTGGTGAACATCGTGACGGGCGCCGGTGACACCGGACGGATGCTGGTCGAGCACCCGGGCGTGGACAAGGTGGCGTTCACCGGCTCGACCGAGGTCGGCCGGGCGATCGCCAGGTCCCTGGCCGGTACCCGCAAGCGGCTGACCCTGGAACTGGGCGGCAAGGCGGCGAACATCGTGTTCGACGACGCGCCGGTGGACCAGGCGGTCGAGGGCATCGTCAACGGCATCTTCTTCAACCAGGGGCACGTGTGCTGCGCGGGTTCGCGGTTGCTGCTGCAGGAGTCGGTGGCCGAAGAGGTGCTGGAGTCGTTGAAGCGCCGGATGGCGCGGCTGCGCGTCGGCGACCCGCTGGACAAGAACACCGACATCGGCGCCATCAACTCGGCCGCCCAGCTCGCGAAGATCCGCGAGCTGTCCGACATCGGCTCCGCGGAGGGCGCGGAGCGCTGGTCGCCGCCGTGCCAGCTGCCCGACCGCGGCTTCTGGTTCGCGCCGACCATCTTCACCGGGGTCTCGCAGGCACACCGGATCGCCCGCGAGGAGATCTTCGGGCCGGTCCTGTCGGTACTGACGTTCCGCACCCCGGCGGAGGCGGTGGAGAAGGCGAACAACACGCCGTACGGGCTGTCCGCGGGGATCTGGACGGACAAGGGCTCGCGCATCCTCGCGATCGCGGACAAGCTGCGGGCCGGTGTGGTGTGGGCCAACACGTTCAACAAGTTCGACCCGACGTCGCCGTTCGGCGGGTACAAGGAATCGGGGTACGGCCGCGAGGGCGGCCGCCACGGCCTGGAGGCCTACCTTGTCTGAGAACCGTCTCGCCGTTCGCAAGACCTACAAGCTGTTCATCGGCGGGGCCTTTCCGCGCAGCGAGTCCGGGAGGACCTACGTGGTGACGTCGCACGACGGCGACTTCCTGGCCAACGCGGCGCTCGCCTCCCGCAAGGACGTCCGGGACGCGGTGAGGGCCGCGCGCGCCGCCGTCGGCAAGTGGTCCGGCGCCACGGCGTACAACCGCGGCCAGATCCTGTACCGCATCGCCGAGATGCTGGAGGGCCGGCGCGCCCAGTTCGTGGACGAGGTGCGCGCCAGCGGCGCCTCCGGCCCCGGCGACGCCGAGTCCACTGTGGACGCCGCGATCGACCGCTGGGTCTGGTACGCCGGCTGGGCCGACAAGGTGGCCCAGGTGTACGGCAACGCGAACCCGGTCGCCGGCCCGTTCTTCAACCTGTCCTCGCCCGAGCCGACCGGCGTGGTGGGTGTCGTCGCGCCGCAGTCCTCGCCGCTGCTCGGGCTCGTGGGGGTACTCGCGCCGGTCATCGTCACCGGTAACACCGCCGTGGTACTGGCGGCCGAGGACCGCCCGCTGCCGGCCATCTCGCTCGCCGAGGTACTGGCGACCTCCGATCTGCCGGGCGGCGTGGTCAACGTGCTGACCGGCCGGGTCGCGGAGACCGCACCCTGGCTCGCCTCCCACATGGACGTCAACGCCCTGGACCTCACCGGGGTGGACGATCCTGCGCTGGCGGCCGACCTGGAGCGCACCGCGGCGGACAACCTCAAGCGGGTGATCCGGCCGAGCGCCGCGCCGGTCGACTGGTACGCCGACCCCGGGCTGTCCCGGTTGACCCCGTTTCTGGAGACCAAGACGGTCTGGCACCCCAAGGGACTGTGACCCGGTCCGGTGCGACTAGGGTATTGCCGTATTTTGAAGAACTTCGACGACGGAGGTCGCCGTGGCCGTCCAGCGTGATGCCGACGAGCAGGCGGGGTTGGATACCGAGGACGAGCGCTCGGCGCTGTGGTCCGAGGTGCGCATCGACCCGGTGGAGATCGCCCTGCCCAAGGGCGTCGGCTACACCCTGCGGGCGTACCGGCCCATCGATGACGTGACCCCGACGGACGTGTCCGAGCGGGAGCAGGACGAGTTCCCCGAGCGGCCGCGACCGACCGAGGACGAGGTCAACGCGTTCGACGACGAGTACGACGACCTCGACGAGGTGGACGAGACCGACGACGAACACGACACCGACCTCGACGACGAGGAGTCGGACGAGGACGAAGACGACGACGACGACGAGGAAGACGAGGAGACGGACGAGGACGAGGAGGACGACGACGAGTTGGCCACCGAGCCCGACGAGGTACCGGTCTTCCTCGGCCACGGCGGTCAGCTGTTCCTCTTCCGTACCGTCGAGGGTCTGGTTGAGTTTGTCCGCTCGGACTCCGCACACGACATGAGCCAGCTGGACACCTGGTCGGCGCTGGTCGAGCAGATCACGCCCGAGGACGTGGTACCGCTCCCCGAGGACCGGTACGAGCTGGACCTGGTCGTGGAGAACCTGCGCGCCGGGCGGGACGCGTGGAACGCGCCCCTGCTCATCCAGGCCGGAGAGGTGGCCCGGGACGTCGCGTACGCGCTGCGCCTGGACCGGGTGGTCGGCGCGCTGGCACCGGGTTCGCCGCTCGACGACCTGGACGAGGCGCTGCGCGGCAGCGAAGCCGGTGGCGTCAGCGGTTTCCTTGCAAAGCGGCGCCTGAAGAAAATTGGGGCAGAAGCCGCACCTCTCGGCTGGCGCACGATAATCGGCAAGATCTCTGGCGTCGTGGACTGGCGCGACTGACCCCAGACCAGGGAGCATCAGTCTGGCAACGCGATCAGTCGCGGGGAGGAGGACGACGCCGTGGCGCTCGTTCGTGTGTACTGCGGTCTAGCTTCGACGCAGTCCGTGGTGGCACGGGGTACGGCCGAGGCCTGGCTGACGGTCGCGGTCGTCGACGACGCCGGGCGGTTGATGGACGTCTGCGACCTGAGCGACGACCCCGCGGGGTACGTGCGACTCGGCAGCCTGCTCGCGGAGCGCTCGGGCGGCGGTACCGCCGGGGTGGCGGTCGCGGCCGACAGCGATGAGCACCAGGTGACTCTCCTGCTGGCGGCGGGCGGACGGCCGTTGGCCATCGTCGAGGAGGACTCGCTCGACGACTACGCCAACCGCTTCGGCGACGACGACTCGGCCGACGAACTCGACGCCCCGGCCAGCGAGCGCCGGGCCATCGGCCTGGCGCGCGCCCTGCAGGCCGGCGTGCTGGCCGCGTCGACCCAGTCGGCGCCCCGGGAGCTGATGGCCCTCAAGCCGGTGCTCGCCGCGCACGCGGCGCTGGCGGCCGGACGGCAGGGCGCCGCGGTCGCGCTGCGCGAGGTGCTGCGCGAGCTGTACCCGGCCGCGCTGCGCGCCTACCCCGACCCGGCGGAGGCGATCCCGCTGGCCATCCTCGACGCCCTGCCCGAACCGGGCCTGCTCGGCGGCACCACGAGCAACCGTGGCCGGGACGCGGCCGTCGCCGCCGAACTGGCGGGCCGCGGCCTGGCCGACCACGAGACGATCACCGAGGCGATCACCTCGCTGCGGGTCGCCATCGCCGAGACCCCCCGGCGCACCGGGATCGGCAAGACGCTGACCACCGCGGTGGCCGAGACCATCCAGCAGTCCGTCGCCGCGGTGCGCGCCTGCGACACCGGCATCGCCGCCCTGGTCGGCCTGCTCGCCGAGAAGTCCACCCCGGTCGGCGCCCCCGGCCGGGCGCGCCCCGCCGCGCAGGCGCCCCTGCGAGCGGTCCGCGACGCGGGTCCCGTCCGGGAACCGGTGCCGGTCGTCACCGAGCAGGGGCCGAGGGTACCGACCCAGCGGCGCGGCGGACGGCCGCAGCCCGCCCCGGTCGTCGTCGACCCGCTGCGCGCGCCCAGCCTCGCGACTCCGGCCGTGCCGCTCGGCGGAGTACCGGCCGGTGCGGGGTCACGCCGCGCCGAGCACGCGGCTGCCAGCCACGCCCACGCCCACGCCCACGCCGAGCAGGTCAACCCGGCGAGGGGCGGCTCGGCTGCCTTCCCGGCCGCGGCTCACTCCGCTCC
>Ga0070658_10004317_pt1 | contig 11612 bp, 8 predicted proteins | sample KBSC13metaG_FD_64664 | JGI IMG/M metagenome (GOLD analysis project Ga0070658, IMG submission 64664) | Corn rhizosphere microbial communities from Kellogg Biological Station, Michigan, USA - KBS C1-3 metaG | ecosystem: Host-associated > Plants > Roots > Rhizosphere > Soil ... | reverse complement strand
TGATCTCGGCGGTCGCCGGGGTGACGGCGGCGCGGTTCATCCACGACCCCTTCCTCGCCAGCGGAGCGGCCGTCGGCGTTGCGATCACGGCGATGTGCTACGGCCGGTGCATTCACCCGCCGGGCGGCGCGACCGCGCTGACGGCGGTGCTCGGCGGCGCAGCGCTGCGCAAACTCGGTTTTGATTACGTAATCATGCCGGTCGCCGCCAACGTCGTGCTGCTGCTGGCGGTCGCCGTGGTGTTCAACGCCCCGTTCCGCTGGCGTCGCTACCCGGCCGGCATCTCTCGGCCGCGGCAGACGAAGCGGCGGATCACCCGCGACGACTGGAGCCACGCGCTGCGCCACATCGGCTCCGTCGCCGACATTACCGAGGACGATCTGATCGAGCTGCACGAGCTGGCGATCGAGCACGCCAAGCCGCGGCGGCGCAAGGTGTCGAAGCGCCCGCGAAAATTGCAGGCGGCGTGATTCGTCGGGCGCGATGAAATCCTCTACATCGCGTGGCCGAGCACGTGCTCAATTTCTCTACGGCTGCGCAGGCGCAACTTCGTCAGATGCCCCCACCGCGGGTCGGCGAACATCGCCGCGTAGCGCTGTCGGTTCAGACCGTGCGATTTCCACGCCCAGAGCAGGATCGAATCGTTCGACGTGAACGACATCCGCCACGTCTCGCGATTGCCGTGCCACAGTTCCGTCCGGCGCCAGCAGCGAGAAATCGTGCGGCGAAGCAGTTGCCGCATGACGACATATCGTGGGAAATCGAGCCAGATAATGGTGTCGGCCCGCTCGGCGATGAGGATATCCTCAGGGGCCTTCAAACTGCCGATGTTGCCGTCGAACGTCCACGCCTCGCCGCGGGTGGCGGCGTCGAACTCGGCCAGCCGTTGGTCGGGCGGGTTCGGCCGCCAGTTGGGGCGGTGGAGGATCGCGTCGTTGCAGACGTACGGAATCCCCAGCCGCTCGGCGAGGCGCTGCGCGAGCGTGGTTTTGCCCGATCCGCTGGTGCCGACGACGAGAATGCGTCGGCCGAGGGTGACCGCGGGTTGATCCATCGCGGCCCGATGCTGCCATAAAGCGCCCCGCTTCGCGACTGCGTAGGGCATGCTATTGCGTGCCGCATTGACGAACACGGCACGCAATAGCGTGCCCTACGCCCGATTCGCTCGCCCAACGGCACGCGGTTGAGTACAACACCGTGGCACCCCGCCGCACCGGGCGAGGAGTGCGGAGGAAAATCGACCTATGACCGAATCGACCGAACTGCCCACGCCGCTGGCGTACGAACCCGTCGGCACCCGCCCGGCCCGTGATCTTGGGCTGGCGGCGCGGCTGAGCGTGATGATGTTGCTGCAATATGCCGTGTGGGGGCTGTGGATGCCGATCCTGGCGATTTACCTCGGCGCCGGCGTCGACAAGGGCGGCCTCGGCTTCACGCAGGGACAAATCGGCTGGATCATGGGCTTGGCCGGCTCGCTTGGGGCGGTGAGTGCGCCGTTCATCGCCGGGCAGGTCGCGGATCGCATTATGAACGCCGAGAAGGCGCTGGCGATTCTGCTGATCGTCGGCGGCGGGTTGAACGTCGCGCTCGCCCGAACGCACGAATTCACCCCGTTCCTGCTGCTGTCGATCGTTTATTCGATCGTCTACATGCCCACGCTGTCGCTGACGAACAGCATCTGCTTCCAGAACCTGGCCGACCCGGAAAAGCAGTTCCCGCCGGTGCGGCTGTGGGGAACGATCGGGTGGATGGTGGCGTCGTTCGGCTTCGGCTGGCTGTGGCTGAACTCGGCCGACAAGACGGTGAACACGATGCGGATGGCCGACGCGCTGACGGTATCGGGCGTGCTGTCGGTGGCGTACGGCGTCTACGCGCTGATCGGCCTGCCGAAGACGCCGCCGAAGCCGAACTCGCGGCACCCGTTCGCGTTCCTCGAGGCCTTCTCGTTGCTGAAGGTGCCGGCGTTCCTTGTCGTCACCCTCGTCGCCCTGCCGGTGGCGATGATTCACCAGGTCTACTTCTTCCGGGCCGGGCCGTTCTTCGTGAACGCGATCGGCGTCAGCGAGCAGTGGGTGCCGGGCGTGATGGCGATCGGGCAGCTCAGCGAAATCTTCTTCCTGCTGATCCTGGGGCAGATTCTGAAGCGCACGGGTTACAAGGGCGTGCTGATGCTCGGCTGCCTGGCGTACGCGCTGCGGTTCGGCATCTTCGCGATCGGCACGCCACCGGGGCTGATCATCGCGTCACAGGCGCTGCACGGGCTGTGTTACGGCTGCTTCTTTGCAGGCTCGTTCCTGCTGGTGGAAAAGATCGCCGGCGCGAGCATCCGCCATTCGGCCCAGACGGTGTTCGGGATCATCATCCTGGGCGTCGGGCCGATCATGGCGGGGTTCTACAACCAGCTGCTGCTGAGCGGCCTGTTCGATGTGAAGGACGGCCCGACGAACTACCACGGCGTGTGGGCGGTGCAGAGCGGCGTGGCGGTGCTGGCGATGCTGGCGCTGGCGGTGGCGTTCCACTACAAGCCACCGCGGGCGGAAGAAACGACGGCGGCAGAGCATCACGAGGGGCGGCTGAGCTGAGGTTCAAGAAGCCGCGAGGGCGGCGGCAAACTTGCGGAGGCAGTTCTGGTCCCTCTCCCTGTGGGAGAGGTTAGGTGAGGGCAGGCTGAAACGATTGACGATTGAGCGGGTTTCTGACGCTGTGAGAAGAGAGGACTTCCGCCTCATCAACTCGGGTGAACGCCTCGGCTTTTCCGCTTCGGCCTGCCCTCACCCAACCTCTCCCACAGGGAGAGGCTTAGTTTCTCGCCGCTGCGCGGCATCGGGTTCGATCCAGCGCTTACACCTTCTCCGCGGCAATCGAATAGAACGGCCGGCCCTCGCGCCGGTATTTCCGTTCGAAATTCGTCCCGACCGTCTCCCCTTCCCCCGCCGTCCCGGGCCGGGCATAGTCGATCAGCTTCAGGCCGCTGCCCTTGATCGTCGGCTCGATGTTTTCTTCCCAGTAGCCCTTGTGATCGGTGACGACGCGGATCTGCCCGCCGGGCTTCAGAATGCGGATGACATCGGGCATGAAGCTCGGCTGCACCGTCCGCCGTTTTTGCTGGCGGGCCTTGGGCCAGGGGTCGGGGAAGTAGATGTGCAGGACGCTGATCGACTCGTTCGGCACCAGTTCGCGGATGAAGAACTTTGCGTCGGCCCGCGCGCAGCGGACGTTGGTGCACCCGGCCCGGCGGATCCGGTCGGCCGTGTAGCGGTAGTACCAGTTGGCCCACTCAAGCCCGATGAAATTGACCTCCGGCCGGCTCTGGGCCTGGTCGAGCAGGAACGTGCCCTTGCCGCTGCCGATCTCGATCTCGACCGGGTTCGTGTTGCCGAACAGCTCGGCAAAGTTCAGCGGACGCGGCAGCGTGTCGACGTCCATGCCGACGGGTTCAACGATGAAGGAAGAGGCGGCTTGCATGGAATGGGGCTTGGGGTCTGGGGCTTGGGGCTTGGTGAAAATAGCTTCTTGTAGGGTGGGTTTTTAACCCACCGTCTGCGTGATCTTGTGGTGAGGAAGGTGGGTTAAAACCCTCCCTACTTGGTGGCCGTGTACTCCGCGAAGATGCCGAGCTCGACGCGGCGCTTCGGCTCCTGAAAACCCGCGGCCCTTAACGCGGCTAAGACCGTTTCGCCCGGCACGCACTGGTCGATTGTCTCCCAGTAGTACACCCACAGCTGTTTGGTCTGCGGCTTGGTCCGCACGACGCGCGACAGCACCGGCAGCAGGCCGCGGAAGTAGATCGCCATGGCCTTGCGACCGAGGGCGCCGGCGGGCTTGGTGATCTCGAGCAGGCAAATCCGCCCGCCGGGTTTCAGCACGCGATGGAATTCGGAAAACGCCTTGGAAAGGTCGGCCAGATGACGCAGCGCGTAGCCCATCGAGACGAAGTCGACCGAGGCGTCGGCCAACGGCAGTTCCTCGCCCGTACCGAGGACGGCCGGCAGGTTCAGCGAGGCGACGGCCTGGCCGAGCATGCCGATGCTCGGATCGAGGCCGACGACACTCCCGCCACGGTCTGTATTGGCCCCGACGATCTTCTGCGCCTCGCGGGCGACCAGCCCGGTGCCAATGGCGACGTCGAGCACGCGATCGCCCGCCTTCAGCCCCGCCCGCAACAGCGCCTGGCGGCGGTACCACCGGCCGCTGCCAATGGCCAGGATGCCTTCGACGCGGTCGTAGTCGGCGGCGGTTTCGTCGAAGATGTTTTTCAGAAACGCGCGCTTCTGCGTCGCCCCGCCGTAGTAGCGGTCGAGGTGCGGGTGCGGCAGCAGCGGCGCGCCTGGCTGATTGGGGGCCATCCTCGGAGGATAAAGGATTTACGAGTTGGTTCCAGCGGCGGAATCCGGCATAATCGGACGACCTTCATGGCGGGAGCTGAATCGACTTTGCGAGTGGCCATCGTCGCCCCGACGTACAACAACGCGCGGACGCTCCCGCACGTTTTAAACACCCTTGCCACCCTGAACCTGCCGATTTTCGTCGTGAATGACGGCTCGACGGATCGAACAGCCGAGATTCTGTCCGGGTGGCACGGTCTTGTACTCAAGGCCGTGTCGTCGTCACCGGAAGACACGGCCTTGAGTACAAGACCGTGCCACCCGGAAGGCGTTACCGTACTGACGCATCCACGCAACCGCGGCAAGGCCGCCGCGATGCGGACCGGTTTTGAAGCCGCCCGCGCCGCCGGCTTCACTCACGCGGTCACGATCGACACCGACGGCCAGCACAACGCCAGCGATATCCCCGCCCTGCTCGCCGCCGCCGAGCTTAATCCCCAGGCCCTCGTCATCGGCAGTCGGCCGGCGGTCATGGACGCCTGCCCGCTGGCCAGCAACGCCGGCCGGCGGATCAGCAATTTTTTTGTTCACCTCGAAGGCGGCGTCCGCGTCGACGACAGCCAGTGCGGCCTGCGCATCTATCCGCTCGCCGAAACCCTCGCCCTTCCCGCCGCCGCTTCACGGTTCGGGTTTGAAACCGAAATCATTATTCGCTTCGGCTGGGCCCAATTGCCGGTCGTGGAAGTGCCCGTACAGTGCGTGTACGACGTGCCGGGCGGCCGAGTCACGCACTTCCGCCGCGGGCCCGACACGTTGGCCGCGATGCGGATGCACGCCCGGCTGCTGACACGATCGCTCTACCTGGTGCCGCCGAAACGGCTCGCCCCGCCGTCGACCAGCGGCACGCTCGTGCAACGGTTTTTGCGATGGATGAACCCGGCCACCGCGTGGCGGACGATCCGCCATCACCCGCACGAGCGGCCACGCTATGCCGTCGCGTTTTCCGTCGGCGTGATGATCGCCAACCTGCCGCTGTACGGCGTGCAGTCGATCCTCAGCCTGCTGGTCGCCCGCCGCCTGCGATTGCCGCCCTTGGCGGTGCTGGCCGGCAGCCACGTCAGCACCCCGCCGATCGGCCCGCTGCTGATCGCCTTGGCCATCGGGGTCGGCCACTGGCTGCTGCACGGCGAGTTCCTGTCGCTCGTGAACATCGATTTCCAGCACGTCAGCTATCTGCAGCTTTTGCGAAGCGTTGCTGCCGACTGGATCATCGGCAGCCTCGCCTGTGGGCTGGCCATGGCGGTTCTCACCTACGTACTTGCCCGGCTTACACTTAATTTTGTGCCGCTGGCGCCAACTCAGGCTTCGCCGCATTGATTTTTTTCGTCCGCGTGCCTTCAATAGTTTCCGGCGTGTGAGGGTAAAACCGCGCCGCACAATCTGACGTATCTACCTGAAAGCAACATGGATCAAGCCGTTCCGCGCAAGCTTATTCTCGTCGTCGAAGATGATATTCATCTCGGAAAGATGCTGTGTGCGTACCTCAAGCGCAGCGGCTACGAGGCAGAGCTGGCGGCCACCGGCCACGACGCCCTGGATTTCTGCGATTCCACTTGTCCTGCCGCCGTCATCGCCGACGTGCACCTGCCCGATCTGAATGGCCTGATCCTCACCAGCAAACTTCGCCAGAAATTCGGCAAAACCCTGCCCATCATCGTCCTCAGCGGCGATACCTCGATGGAAGTCATCCGCTCACTGTCCCACGTCGGGGCGACGCACTTTTTCAACAAGCCGCTCAACCTGGACAACCTGCGCCAGCACCTGAGCGACCTCCTCAGCGGCGCAGTGGTCCCGGCGGATTGCTGATCCCCGTAGCTGCGACGCCTGCGTCGCCTCTTCCGACGTTCTGCCGGATCGGGCGACGCAGGCGTCGCAGCTACAAAAACCCCGCAAATCCCCCCTTTGCGCTTGTGCGAACGCATTTGCCGCGGGTACAATTTCCCCTCCCCCACTTCGAAAAGTGGGCGTTTTTGTCTCTGCAACGCGGCACCGACAACAACGTGAATCCGACTCCGCGTGAACAGGTCTGAGGCCGGGCGAGTGCCTGGCAGACCGCATTTAGGCAATTCTTTTTTATGGTCGACTACAACCTTCTGCATTCTCTGGGTGATTTTGACGCCGAAGCCGATGCCGCCGTGGCACTGGCGATGGGCGATGAGAGCAACGTTCAGATCGATAAGCTGGTCGCCGAGGGCGATCTGATCGATCTGGCCCCCAACAGCATCGTGACCGGCCGCATCAGCGGTCAGAGCGGCGACGAGTTCCTCGTCGAGCTCGGCCGCAAGAGCGAGAGCCTGCTCGACAAGAACGAATTCGACGAACCCGAGAACGTGAAGGTCGGCGACGAAGTCAAAGTCCTCATCGAAGACGTCGATCACGACTCAGGCAATGTTCGCATCAGCAAGCGCAAGGCTGATCGCATCATTAACTGGGAAGGGATCATGAAGTCGAAAAAGGAAGGCGACCCCGTCTCCGGCAAGGCCACCAAGAAGATCAAGGGTGGCTTGCTGGTCGACATCGGCGTCCCCGTCTTCCTCCCGGCCAGCCAGGTCGACATCCGCCGTCCGGGCGAAATCAGCGACTGGATCGGCCGCACGATCGAAGCGGTCATCCTCAAGATTGACGACGAACGCCGCAACATCGTCATCAGCCGCCGCAAGATGATCGAGCAGCAGCGCGAAGAGCTGAAGAAGAAGACGCTCGAAGCCATCCAGGTCGGCCAGACCCTCAAGGGCACCGTCAAGAACATCGCCGACTTCGGCGCGTTCATCGACCTCGGCGGCATCGACGGCCTGCTCCACATCACCGACATGTCGTGGGGCCGCATCAACCACCCGAGCGAACTGCTCAAGATCGACCAGGAAATCGAAGTCAAAGTCCTGTCGGTCGACAAGGACAAGGAAAAGATCGCCCTCGGCCTCAAGCAGAAAGAAGCTTCGCCGTGGGAGAACATCGAAGAGAAGTACGCCATCGGCTCTGTGCATGACGGCGAAGTCGTCAACATCATGTCGTACGGCGCCTTCATCAAGCTCGAGAGCGGCGTGGAAGGCCTCGTCCACATCAGCGAGATGTCCTGGACGAAGCGCATCAACCACCCGAGCGAAGTGGTCGCCCAAGGCCAGCAGGTCAAGGTCAAGGTCCTGGAGATCAACAAGGACAAGCAGGAAATCAGCCTCGGCATGAAGCAGGTCGAGGAGAACCCGTGGGAACGCGTCGCCGACAAGTACCCGCCGGGCAGCGTCGTCAAGGGCAAGGTCCGCAACATCGCCAACTACGGCGCGTTCGTCGAGATCGAAGAAGGCATCGACGGCCTGCTGCACGTCAGCGACCTCAGCTGGACCAAGAAAGTCGGCCACCCGAGCGAAGTGCTCAAGAAGGGCGACGAAGTCGAAGCCGTTGTCCTGTCGGTTGACCAGGAGAAGCAGCGCATCGCCCTGTCGCTCAAGCACCTGGCCGAAGACCCGTGGACGAGCGTCATCCCGACGCACTACCGCCCCGGCATGGTCGTCAAAGGCCACGTCACCAAGATCGCCAACTTCGGCGTGTTCGTGGAACTGGAACCGGGCCTGGAAGGCCTGCTGCACGTCAGCGAAATCGCCGACCAGAAGGTCGAGAAGCCCGAAGACGTGCTCAAGGTCGGCCAGGACGTCGAAGTCAAGATCCTCCGCGTCGACACCGACGAGCGGAAGATCGGCCTCAGCCTCAAGCGTGCCCAGTGGGCGCAAGAGGAAGCGGTCCGCGAAGAGAAGCGCGCCGAACGCAGCAAGACCCGCGGCCTCCGCGGCGGTCTCGAATAAGCCGATCGCGGCTTAGCCTGAGAACGAATCAAAGAGAGCGGGAACCGAACGGTTCCCGCTCTCTTTTTCTTTCCCAAAATCGCCTGTTTTTCCGCCGACTTTCCGCGTCGGTGGCGGTACGGTTTGGGGCAGTCCGGTCCCCTCTCCCGGTACCCCGGGAGAGGGTTAAGGTGAGGGCCGGGCGTCTAACCGCGGCTGAAGTTCGAAGGGACGCAGATAACGCAGATAACGCAGATAACGCAGATGCACGCAAGTAAGAAATGGGCCACAGAGAGAAGGTAAGAGAAAAACTACGCCATCGCCTTTATGTCTCTTCTCTGTGTCCTCTGTGGTCTCTGTGGCTAACCCTTTTTCTTCTCATCTGCGTCCATCCGCGTCCATCTGCGTCATCTGCGTTCGAAACGAACCTTGCCTGGTCGATTCACTGGACGCTCCGCCCTCACCCTAACCCTCTCCCGGGGTACCGGGTGAGGGAACCAAAGCGTCGAACTGAATTCGGAAAAAACAAACCCAATTTCGCGGCCAAATCTCGGCAGGAACTGCTCTTATGAATTGGCTTCCGACCCAAAAACGCCCGCCCGATCGGTTCGACCGGGCGGGCCAAGATTCAGACATCGATCCAAACATCCGGAAGGACGGCCGATCAGATCTGCAGGCAGACCGCCTTCGTTTCCGTGTACAGCTCCAGCGCCTCTTTCCCCATCTCGCGTCCCCATCCGCTCTGCTTGTACCCGCCGAACGGCATGGAGGCATCGAAGACGTTGTAGCAGTTGATCCACACCGTGCCGGCCCGCAGCCGGGCGGCAAGGCGGTGGGCTTTGCTCGTATCCCTCGTCCAGATGCCGGCGGCAAGGCCGTAGGCGCTGTTGTTGGCGCTCTGCACCACCTGCTCGATGTCGGTGAACGACGTCGCGGCGACGACCGGCCCGAAGATTTCCTCCTGAACCACCTTCATGTCGTCCCGCACGTCGGTCAGAACCGTCGGCTGGACGAAATACCCTTTTTCGCCGTGCCGCTTGCCGCCGGTGGCGAATTTGGCGCCCTGCTCCTGCCCCGACTGCAGGAAGCCGCTCACGCGCTCGAATTGTTCCTGGCTGACGAGCGGCCCCATCTGCGTCTGCGGATCGAGCCCGGGCCCGAGCTTCATCGCGCTGGCCACCTTGGCGACCCCGTCGACGACCTGGTCATAAATCGGCTTCGCAACGAACAACCGGCTGCCGGCGCAACAGCACTGCCCGTGGTTGAAGAAGATCGCGCTGGCCGCGCCCTGGATGGCGGCATCGACGTCGCTGTCGGCGAAGATGATGTTCGGGCTCTTGCCGCCGAGTTCGAGCGTGACTTTCTTGAGATTGCCGGCGGCCGCCTTGACGATGATCTTGCCGACCTCGGTGCTGCCGGTGAAAGCGATCTTGTCGACGTCGTTATGTGCCGCCAAGGCCGCGCCGGCCGTCTCGCCGAAGCCGGGAACGATGTTGATCACACCATTCGGGAAGCCGGCCTCAGTCATCAGCTCGCCCAGGCGCAGCGCGCTCAGCGGCGTCTGCTCGGCCGGCTTCAGCACGACCGTGTTGCCGCACGCCAGCGCCGGCCCGAGCTTCCACGCGGCCATCAGCAGCGGGAAATTCCACGGAATGATCTGGCCGACCACGCCGATCGCCTCGCGGCGGGTATACGCGTGGAACTGGCTGCCGGGCATGTAGGGCACGCTCAGATCGAGCACGTCGCCGCCGATCTTGGTCGCCCAGCCGGCCATGTAGCGGAACAGGTCGGCCGCCAGAGGCACGTCCGCGGCGCGGGCGACCGCCATCGGCTTGCCGTTGTCGAGGCTTTCAAGTTGTGCGAATTCGTCGGCATTCGCTTCGAGCAGGTCGGCCAGCTTCCACAGCAGCTTGCCGCGCGCCATCGCCGTCATCTTGGGCCAGGCGCCGCTCTCGAACGCGCGGCGCGCCGCCTTCACGGCCAAGTCGATGTCAGCCTTATCCCCCTCGGCGACCTTGGCCAGCACTTCGCCGGTGGCGGGGTTGAATGTGTCGAACGTCTTACCGCTCGCGGATGCGACCCATTGCCCGTCGATCAACATCTTGCGGGGCGATCCGACGAAATTCTCGACCGGCCGAAGCAGCGGAAAAGTTGCGGTGGACATGGCGCATCTCTCTTTCTTGAACGTCCGCCCCTGAGGAATGTGGCGTGGCAACCTGCCGCACCAAAGGGCGATGATACCGTTCCAGGTGTCGGATCGGATGAAAATTCCGCGAGAGCGGCCGCCACCTCTGCCGGCGACGGGAACGAGCCGGGCACATGCGGACGGGGCGTCGGCGTATCGGAAAATTCTCGCGGCATTCGTGGCCAGACATTACCGTGTCTCTGTTGTCCTGGAGGTGGAAGTGTCGCAGCAACGCAATCAGGCATTTCTGAACCAACAGCTCGCGCTCACCGGCGAGAGCGCACTCACCGATCCGCCCTCGCTGCTCGATCTGGAGGATGCCCTTTCACCCGGCCGGCCGATCTCGCACCTGGATCGTGCTCGCGAGCTGGTCCGCAACGGGCAATTCGATTTGGCCAAGGAAGCATTGGTCCGCACGATCGCCACGTCGCCGCGCTCGCCCGATGCGCCGGCGCTGCTTGGCGCTCTCTACCTCGTCACCGGCGAGGCGGCCGACGCCCTGCCGCATCTCACCCGTGCCGCCGACCTGCAGCCGACCTGGGCCGAGGTACGCCGGCTCTGCGGGGAAGCCGCCTGGCGGGCCGGGCAGAACGAGTTGGCCGCCACCTACCTGCAAAGTGCGCTGGCCCTGAAACCCCTCTGGCCCGAGGTGGCGACGCGGCTGGGCGAAATCAAGCTCCGCCTTGGCGATTACCAGGACGGCTGGTGTTATTACGAATCGCGCTGGGACATCGAAAGCTATCACCGCCCGAATGTCAGCCTGCCGCTGTGGGCCGGCACGCAGCCATTGTTCGGCAAGACGATCATCGTTTTCTCGGAGGGCGGCCTGAATGAGCTGTTCCAGTTCGTCCGCTACGCCGACCTGCTCCGCAAGCGCGGCGGACGCGTGATCGTCACCTGCCCGAGCGACCTGTGCGGGCTGATCGAAACCGTACCCGGCGTTGCCGGTGCCGTCGGCTTCGGCGCCCCGCTTCCGCCGGCCGACTTCCACGTGCCGCTGATGAGCCTGCCGTGGATGTTCGGCACCACGCTCGGCACGATTCCTGTCGAGCGGAAGTACATGAAGGCAGACGAAGGTCTTTGCGAGGAGTGGCGGAGCCGCTTCGCCACACTCGATCCGCTGGGCACGAAGCGCATCGGCATCCTGTGGACCGGCTACCCCGGCGAGAACCTTCCGCCCGAGCGAAGCGTGCCGTTCGCGCAGCTCCATTCGCTCTGGTCGGTTCCGAACGTCACCTGGTTCAGCCTCGCCATCGGCCAGGCGAC
>Ga0070658_10004316_pt1 | contig 11613 bp, 9 predicted proteins | sample KBSC13metaG_FD_64664 | JGI IMG/M metagenome (GOLD analysis project Ga0070658, IMG submission 64664) | Corn rhizosphere microbial communities from Kellogg Biological Station, Michigan, USA - KBS C1-3 metaG | ecosystem: Host-associated > Plants > Roots > Rhizosphere > Soil ... | reverse complement strand
AAGCCGCCGCAGCACCTTGAAATCATGGGGCTTCCCCCCGAAAAGGCGGGTCATTTTGCACTGCACCCTCTTGCTAATGGGCGCCGGGCGGGTGAAGTTCGCCCCGACCGGAGCCTAATTGCCGGGCACAGGGCCCGAACGGGGCCAAAACGGCCGGTCCGCCGTTAACGTCTAAGAAGAACAAGCCTTGTGGGGGCCTGAACGATCGCCATGCACGGTCTTTCCCAAATCCTTCAATTTGCCCTTTCCATCGTTTTGGTTTGCGTCTGCACGCTTTCGGTCCAGCTCGCGGTCTTGGCCTGGGTGCGCGTGTTCCGCAAACGCCCACAATTGAAGCTTGCCGATCTGGCCGATGCAGACTTGCCCCATGTGCTGGTGCAGCTTCCGGTCCGCAATGAAGGCCCCCTGGCGATCCGCGTCGCGGCCAGCGCGGCACGGATGGATTGGCCCCTCGACCGTCTCACCATCCAGTTGCTCGATGATGGCGACAGCGACACCCATGACGAACTGGCGGCCAGCGTGCGCGCCGAGGTTCCCGAAGACGTCAATTTCCATATCCTGCGGCGCGGCGACCGCAAGGGATTCAAGGCGGGCAACCTGGCCTATGGCCTTGCCCATTCCGATGCGCCCTTCGTGGCAGTGCTGGATGCCGATTTTGTCCCACCCGCCGATTTCCTGCGCCGCACCGTGCCGGTGTTGCTGGCCGATAGCGGCCTGGCCTTCGTGCAATCGCGCTGGGGCCATGCCAATCGCGCCGCAAATTGGTTGACCCGCGTGCAAGGCCTGCTGCTGGACGGCCATTTTGCGGTGGAGCAGGAAGCCCGTTTTCGCGCCGGACTGCCGCTGTCCTTCAACGGCAGCGCGGGGGTGTGGAACCGCACCGCCATCGAACAGGGCGGCGGCTGGACCGGCGATACCCTGACCGAGGACCTGGACCTTTCCATGCGCTGCATGATGCAAGGCTGGCGCGGCGCCATGGTCTCGGACCTGGTGGTGCCCGGTGAACTGCCGCAGACCGCTGCGGCTTGGCGCGCGCAGCAAGCCCGTTGGACAAAAGGTCATGCCCAGGTGGCGCGCAAGCTTCTGCCCGTGATCTGGTCCAGCGCCATGCCGTTTTGGAAAAAAGCGGCGATGACGCTGCAGATGTGCCAGTTCACTTTTTATATGTTGGCTTTCGCCAGCGCCGCGGTTTCCCTGACTTTGATGGGCATGGGCGTGGTCTATTATCCCGGCGTCGAATGGCTGGGGCTTATGGTGACCGCGTTGGGGATCGTTTCCTCCATCGGCTATCTCTATCTGGGGCAACGCATGCTGGGCCGCCAGCATGAGCCCAAGCTGATCGCCTCGCTGCTCCTGGCAGTGGTGTTTCCCTCCGGCCTGATCCTGGCCAACACCCGCGCCACCTTCGACGCCTTCTTTTCCAGCCGCATGGATTTCAACCGCACCACCCGGGTGGGCGAGATTCAAAAAGGCGGCTGGCGCGGTATTCCCGAGCTGGTGGTGGGCGTGCTGTTGCCGGTTTTTGCCTTTGCCGAATCCAATTGGAGCGCGCTGTTCTTTTTCTTTGCCGTTTCGGGATTGGTGTCGATCGGCGCCATGGGCGCCATCGCGCCGCGTGCCGTGCGTCAGCAGATCAGCTCGGGCGAATAGCCATGGTTAGCGCGACCTTAAAAATCTCCCGCGCCTTTTAATCGATAAAATCCAAACTGCCCCCCTAACTTCGCCTTGAACCGGGCCCGCTAGATTTCGCGCCGGGGCAGTGGGCAAGTGACGATGCGGGCATTCGGAAAACTGGCGGCTGCGGCGCTGTTGGCGCTCAGCCTGGAAGGCTGCGCCAGCGATGTGATGGACTATGGTCCGCCGCCGCCGATGCCGCGCCAGCAGGCGCAAACCGCCGTGGAGAATGACGGTCATGCGCCGCTGCAATGCGTGCCCTATGCCCGCGCCCATTCCGCGATAAAAATCTTTGGCGATGCCTATACCTGGTGGGACAAGGCGGCCGGGAAATATTCGCGCGGCGCCTTGCCCGAACCCGGCGCGGTGATGGTGCTGCACAATTATGCCGGCCCGGCGCGCGGCCATGTCGCGGTGGTGCGTCAGGTGGTGGACGCGCGCGAGATCAGGGTGGATCACGCCAACTGGCTGGACGACGGATCGATCTTTGTGAACGACCCGGTCCGGGACGAAAGCCCCGACAATGACTGGTCCGTGGTGCGCGTCTTCAATCTCAAGGCCGGCGGCTGGGGCGCCAGGCTCTATCCGGTCCAGGGCTTTATCGGTTCCACCGGTGAGGGAGGCGATAGCCGGGACCTGGTCGCCAGCACAGGGGGCGCCAACCGGGGCGCCACCGCCTTGATCGGCGAAATATATTAATTCGCCAAGCGACTTAAGCCTGTTCCTGCGCTATTCTGCCTCTCCCCTCTGGGAGCCTGATGGGACTGGGCATATGGTCCCGCCGCTCGCGACCGCCTTTGGGGACGATGCAAACCAAAGCGCAGGGCAGCGTTTTCTCCCCATGCAAAACCGCACCAATCCGTGATCGCCCACTTGCCGGAACCTGGAGAAACACCGGAACCGCTGCTGGAAAGCCATGCCGGCGATCCTCTGGCGGGCGCGTCCGACTCTCCCGGTGACGGCGATCATGCCAAATCCGCGGACCATGACCGGCGCAACATGTTCGGCCTGATGCTGGGCGCCATGGGCGTGGTGTTCGGAGACATCGGCACTTCGCCGCTTTATGCCTTGCGCGCCACGGTGCTGGCCACCGAAGGCGGCTTGCCCAATCACGTGGCGGTGATGGGATCGCTCTCCATGATCTTCTGGGCCCTGGTCCTGGTGGTCACCGTCAAATATGTCCTGATCATCATGCGCGCCGACAATAATGGCGAAGGCGGGACCTTGGCGCTGGCGGCGCTGGCGCATCGTTCCCCCGGCATGACGCGCAGGATCAAGGCCACCATCGGCATCGGCGCCATCGTCGGGCTGGCGCTGTTCTTCGGCGACGGCATGCTGACACCGGCCGTCACCGTGCTGTCGGCGGTGGAGGGCCTGAAAGTGGAGAGCCACGCCTTCACGCCCTTGGTCATGCCCCTGGCGCTGATCATCTTGGTGGGCCTGTTTTTGTTCCAGAGCCGTGGCACCCACAAGATCGGCCGCCTATTTGGCCCGGTGATGGTGGTGTGGTTCCTGGCACTGGCGGGATTCGGTGCCATGTCCCTGGTCCAGACTCCCGGCATCCTGGCGGCGTTTAATCCCTGGTACGCGCTGGTGATGTTCCTGCATGCGCCCTGGGTAGCTTTCGTGTCGCTCGGCGCGGTGGTGCTGGCCGTGACGGGCTGCGAGGCGCTGTACGCCGATATGGGCCATTTCGGGCGCAAACCGATCCAGTATGCCTGGCTGTTCGTGGCGCTGCCCGCGCTGATGCTGAATTACTTCGGCCAGGGCGCCGCCTTGCTGCGGCATCCCGAACAGGCGCCGATCGCCTTCTTCTCGGTCATTCCCCACTGGGCCCATATGCCCATGGTGATCCTGGCGACCCTAGCCGCCATCATCGCCAGCCAGGCGGTGATCACCGGCGTTTTCTCCATGACCCAGCAGGCGGTGCAGCTGGGCCAGTTGCCGCGTATGGAAATCCGCCATACCAGCGCCACCGATTACGGCCAGATCTATGTGCCGCGCATGAATGCCTTCCTGGCGATCGGCGTGGTTCTGATCGTGCTGATCTTCAAGAGCTCTGATGCACTGACAGCGGCCTATGGCATCGCGGTGACCGGCGTCATGGTGATCGACACGTTCAACGCCGGCATCGTGGCGGGCAAGCAGTGGCGTTGGGCCCCTTGGCTGGTCATCGGCCTGTTCGGCGCCATGGGCGTCAGCGACCTGCTGTTCTTTATCTCCAACAGCTTCAAGATTCCCGAAGGCGGCTGGCTGCCCTTGTTCATCGCCTTCTGCGTCTTTGTCGGCATGGATACCTGGCGGCGCGGCCGCCGCGTCCATCTGGAAAAAGTCCGTTCCGAATCCCTGCCGCTGTCGCTGTTCCTGGAGCGCGCCGACAAAAGCACGGTCCGGGTGGCAGGGCTGGGCGTTTTCCTGTCGTCGCGCACCGACGTGGTGCCCGGCGCGCTGTTGCACAATCTCAAACACAACAAAGTGCTGCACGAGCGCGTGGTTATCGTGAATGTGGTGGTCGAGGACACGCCTCTGGTTGAGGCGGCCAAGCGCCTGGACGTGGAAAAGCTGGGCAAGGGTTTCTACACCGTACGCATCCATCACGGCTTTTTCGAAACCCCGGATGTGCCGCAGGCCTTGCGCGAGGCACGGCGTTTCGGCCTGGCGATGGATGTGGATACCGCCACTTTCTTCATCGGCCGCGAAACCCTGGTGCCGGCGGAACATTCCGAACTGGGCACTTTCAGGAACAGGCTCTATCGCGCCATGGCAGGCGCTGCCCTGTCGCCGGCGCGCTTCTATCACCTGCCGACCAACCGGGTGGTGGAACTGGGCACCCAGATCACGATTTGATAATGGCTGTTTCTTGAAACCCGACGCCAAGGTTCCTTTCCGCCGCACGCTGGGCCTGACCCTGGGTGCGCTGGGCGTGGTGTTCGGCGATATCGGCACCAGCCCCCTCTACGCCATGCGCGAATCCGCGGTCGCGCTTGGCGGCCATGCGGCAAATCCGGCGGCCGTCTATGGCGCGCTCTCCCTGATCTTCTGGGCGCTGGTGATCGTGGTAACCGTGAAATATGTCGGCTTCATCATGCGCGCCGACAATAATGGCGAAGGCGGGGTGATGGCGCTGGCCGCGCTGGCGCACCGCGCGCCGGTGTCGCGCGCGGCCAAGACCGCCATCGGGGTGGCGGCGTTGATGGGCCTGGCCCTGTTTTATGGCGACGGCATGCTGACACCCGCCATTTCGGTTCTGTCGGCGATGGAAGGCCTGGGTGTTTCGGAGGCCTTCAAGCCCTGGATCGTGCCCTTCACCCTGTTGATCCTGGTGGGACTCTTCCTGATGCAAAGCCGGGGCACCGAAAAAATCGGCAAGGTGTTCGGACCGGTGATGGTGCTGTGGTTCATCGTGCTGGCGGTGCTGGGCATTATCGCCATCGCGCGCCAACCGCAAATCCTGTTCGCCGCCGATCCGCGCTACGCCTTCGTCCTGTTCCGCACCGAACCCTGGGCCGCCTTTGTGGCGTTGGGCTCGGTGGTGCTGGCGGTCACCGGTTGCGAAGCGCTGTATGCCGATATGGGCCATTTCGGCAACAAGGCGATCCGTTGGGCCTGGCTCTATTTCGCCTTTCCCGCGCTGGTGCTGAATTATTTCGGACAAGGCGCCTTGCTGCTCTCCAATCCGGGCGCGGCGCCGTTCCTGTTTTATGCCCTGGTGCCGGACTGGCTGCACTATCCCATGGTGGTGCTGGCCACCATCGCCACCATCATCGCGTCGCAAGCGGTGATTTCGGGCGTGTTTTCCATCACCCGTCAGGCGGTGCAGCTGGGCCAGTTGCCGCGTATGGAAATTCGCCACACCAGCGCCGCCGAAATGGGCCAGATCTATGTGCCGCGCTCCAATGCCATGCTGGCGGTGGGCGTGGTGCTGATTGTCCTGATCTTCAAGACATCCGACTCGCTGGCGGCGGCCTATGGCATCGCGGTCACCGGGGTGATGGTGATCTCAACCGCCCTGGTGGCGGTGGTGGCGCGTTATCGCTGGCATTGGAGCCGCGCCGCCGTGATCGGTATTTTCGGCGCCCTGGGCCTGATCGATGTCGCGTTCATGGGGTCCAATGCCTTGAAGATCATTCAGGGCGGCTGGCTGCCGCTGGCGGTGGCGGGCGCGACCTTTGTGGTGATGGACACCTGGCGGATAGGCCGCCGGGTGCATCTGGACGCGCTGCGCGATAACGCCCTGGCATTGGATCTTTTCCTGGACCGTGCCGACAAATTCAGCCAGCGCATCGCGGGCACCGCGGTGTTCCTGTCACCGCGCCTGGATGCGGTACCCAATCCGCTGCTGCACAGCCTGAAGCATTACAAGGTGCTGCACGAACGGGTGGTGATCTGCGCCGTGACCGTGGCCGACACGCCCTACGTCTCCAAGGCCAAGCGCGTCACGGTGGACAAGCTGGGCAAGGGCTTTTTCGCGGTGCGCATCTCCTACGGCTTTTTCGAGACACCGGATATTCCCGAGGCCCTGTCCCTGGCGCGCAGCCAGGGCCTGGCGCTGGAGCCGGACGCCACCACGTATTTTCTGGGCCGCGAGACTTTGGTGCCGGGCGAAAAGCCCAGCATGAAAAACTGGCGGGTGTCGCTCTATATGTGGCTGGCGTCCAATGCGCTTAGCCCGGCGCGGTTCTATCACCTGCCGCCGGGGCGCGTGATCGAATTGGGGACGCAGGTTTCAATCTAAAGCGTAAACAATCGCCTTGAGATAGGCCGACTCCGGCAGCAGCGGATGCACCGGATGATCCGGCCCCGCGCCCGCCTGGCGGATCATGGCGCCGCGGCGGCCCGCGCGCAGCAGGCCTTGTGCGCCTTCCTGGGCGAAACGGTCGGGCGGAATATTGTGGGAGCAGGACGCGATCATCATCAGGCCGCCCGGCGCCGTGACATCGGCGGCCAGCCGCGCCAGCTTGCGATAGGCCTTGGCGCCCGGCTCCAGGTCTTTCTTGGATTTCACAAAGGGCGGCGGATCGGCAAGCACGATGTCGAATGTCTCGCCGGCGGCTTTCAGTCTCTCCAGCTCCTCGAACACATCGGCCTTCACGGCCTGGATCTTCACGCCATTGGCGCGGGCGCTTTCTTCGGCGATAGCCAGCGCGGGCGCCGAGGAATCCAGGCAGACCACTTCCTTGGCGCCGGCCTTTGCCGCCAGGATGCCGAAGCCGCCGGTATAGGAATAGGCGTCCAGCACCGTCTTGCCTTTCGCCAGTCCGGCGATGAAGGCGCGGTTGTCGCGCTGGTCGTAATACCAGCCGGTCTTCTGGCCTTCGGCCAGGTCGGCGAAATAGCGCGCGCCATTTTCCTCGACCGCGATGCGATGGCCCTCGCCCTTCACTGTTTTTACATACAGCTCCAGTCCTTCCAGCGCGCGCGACGGCGCATCATTGCGAAGGATAACGGTCTTGGGCTTCAGCACGATGTCCAGGGATTGGATCAAGGGCTCGATCTGCCGCTCCATCCCGGCGGTGCCGATCTGGACCGTCAAGGTATCGTCGAAGCGGTCGATCACCAGTCCCGGCAACCCATCGCCTTCGGCATGCAGCAATCTGTAGAAGGGCTTGTCGTAGAGCGCGGTGCGCAGCGCCAGCGCCCGTTTCAGCCGCGCGGTGAAAAAATCCCGGTCGATCGCCACATCGCAATCGTTCGACCATAGCCGGACCGCGATCAGGCTCTTGGAATTGAAATAGCCGGTGCCGAAGGCGCGCCCATCCTCGCCGCGCACATTGACCACCGCGCCCGGCGTGATGCTCTTTGCCGCCTCGTCCATGCGAATTTCGTTGGAAAAAATCCAGGGCGAACCGCTGCGGGATCTTCCCTTGGGACTTTTGGGCAGAATGATGCTTTTTCTGGACATGGCGCAGACCTGTACAGCCCTCTTGCGCCGGGGTCCATGCCGTCCTTAGATGCGGCCATATTTCACGGGAAGGAACGCCAGCATGGCCGTCGACGGCAAGTGGGAAATCGTCATCAATTCGCCCCTGGGCGCGCAAAAGGCCAATTTGGACATTGCGACCAATGGCAGCGCCCTGACCGGAACCCAACAGGCCGCGCAAGGCTCTGGACCCCTGGAAAACGGCAAGGTGGACGGCAACACGGTCACCTGGTCGGCCAAGATCAGCTCGCCCATGCCCCTGACCCTGGATTTCACCGGCACGGTGGATGGCGACAAACTGTCGGGCAGCGTCAAGGCCGGCTCGTTCGGCTCCTTCCCCTTCACGGGCAACCGCACCGCCTGATATAAGGCCTATCGTTTGAAGGGGGGCAGCCGCACGGCTGCCCTTTTCCTTTGGGAGCCGGATTTGAAAATTCACCGCGAAGGTTATCCATTTATCGCGATCTTTGTGGCGGTCAACCTGCTGGCCTTTCTGCTGGCGGCCTGGCTGGGCTGGGCCCTGCTGCCCATCACCATCTGGTGCGTCGCTTTCTTCCGCGATCCGGACCGCAAGACACCGCAAGACACCGGCCTGATCATCTGTCCCGCCGACGGCAAGCTTTTGCCGATCGTGAATGCGGCGCCGCCCGCCGAGCTGGGCATGGGCGATCAGCCCCGTCCGCGCCTGTCCATCTTCATGAACGTGTTCAATGTGCATGTGAACCGCAACCCGGTGTCGGGCCATGTGATTGCCTTGGCCTACCGCGCCGGCAAGTTCTTCAATGCCAGCTTCGACAAAGCCAGCATTCACAACGAGCGCATGTCGATCCGCCTGCGTCCCGAAGGCGAAAGCGGCGACGGGCGCGACCTGGCTGTGGTGCAGATCGCGGGCCTGGTGGCGCGGCGCATCGTCTGCGACCTGGCGCAGGGAGAAGGGGTGCGCCGGGGCGACAGATTTGGCATAATCCGCTTCGGCAGCCGGGTTGACGTCTATCTGCCGCCGGGCACGGAGATTCTGGTCCAGCCCGGCATCACGACGCGGGCGGGCGAAACCGTGCTGGCCCGTTTTTCATAAGAGGGAATCGCTTGCAGGAGCCGGACAAAATTTCCCGCCGCAAACGCGCCCGCCAGATCGTCGCGGCGCGGCTGGAACGGCTGGAAGATCTCAGTGTCGGCAAGCTGGTGCCATCCTTCATCACCCTGATGGCATTGTGCTGCGGCATCACCGCCATCCGCTTCGGGCTGGCCGATCAATGGGCCACCGCCGTCACCTTCGTGATCGCCGCGATGATCCTGGACATGCTGGATGGCCGCGCCGCCCGACTGCTGGGCGCCGACAGCCGTTTCGGCGCGCAACTGGACAGCCTGGCAGATCTGGTGAGCTTCGGCGTGGCACCCGGCATCATCATGTACATGTGGAGCCTGAAAGAGATGGGCAATGGCGGCTGGATCATCGCCTTGATCTTCTGCGCCTGCGCCGCCATCCGGCTCGCCCGTTTCAATGTCGAGAGCGTGCGCGATGAAGGCGCCACCAAGGGCAATCCCTATTTCACCGGCCTGCCCACGCCGGCGGCGGCCTGCATGGCGGTGCTGCCGCTGCTGATATCCTTCCAGTGGAACGACCCGTTGATCCGCCAGCCCTGGATTACGGGTGTTGTATTCGCCATCACGTCCGCCCTGATGGTCAGCCGCCTGCCCACGCCTTCGATCAAATATATGAAGCTGCAGCGCCAGCATCGTATTGCGGCCGCAATCTGCTTTGCGGGTCTGGCGGCCATGCTGATCGCCTGGCCCTGGGGCACCATGACCGTGGGCCTGCTGATCTATGTCGCGTCCATCCCGTTCGCGGTGTTTGCGCATCATCCGCGCTACGCCACCAAACAAGCGCCCTGATCGCGGAATTCCCGGCGCGTATCGATCACACCGCCACGCGCATCGCCTTGGCCGCAGGATGCGTCAGGGCATGGATATAGGCCAGCTTTTCGATCACCTTGGGCGACAGCAAAAAGGGATATAGATCGGTCAATCCCATGCTGCGGTTCATGCTGTTGGTGGCGAATTCGACCGGCAGCCAGCTGTCGATCAACCGCTCCATGCCGGCCTTGTAGGGATCGAAATCGATCGCCGCAGCCAGCGCGCCCCGCGCCCGCCGGGGCTTCACCTTCAAGCCGAAAGCGCCCGCGGTTTCCAGCGTATCGACGATGTGAAGATAGTGCGCCCAAGTCTCCGCGAAATCCTCCCACGGATGCATGGTGGCGTACATGCTGATGAAGTTCTCCTGCCAGCCCGGCGGAGCGCCTTCGTCATAATGCCGCTGCAGCGCCTGGGTGTAATCCTGGCGGTCGTCGCCGAACAGAGCGCGGAATTCTTCCAGCCGCCCCTCATCGCTCGCCACCAGCCGATACCAGAAATAATGCCCGATCTCATGGCGGAAATGTCCCAGCAAGGTGCGGTAAGGCTCGCCCATTTCGCTGCGCACTTTCTCGCGCGTGACGTCGTCCGCTTCCTTCAAAGCGAGGGTGATCAGGCCCTCGTCATGGCCCGTCAGCACCTCGGCCGCATGGGTTTCCGGCGGGTCGGCCAGGAAATCGAAGGCCAAGCCATGCGCGGGATCATCTGCGCGATTTTCCAGCGGCAGGTTGAGCCTGAGCAGGGAATAGAAAAGCCGGTGCTTGGCGGTCTCGATCTTGCGCCACAGGACGTCGTTGCCGGGGACCGAGAGGTCGGGGACCACCCGGTTGTGGCGGCAGGCGACGCAAAAGCCGGCCTCGTCGTCGGCCGGGACCATCCAATTGCACATCCCCGCATTGTAATTGTTGCAGAATTTGTAGGCCTTGCCCGGCGCCGCCAGCACCAGCCAGCTGCCGTCTTCCTGGGCTTCAACGGCTGAAATCTCAGTTAAATCAGTAAGATAACCGAGTGCTCGGCCGCAATTTTCGCAGCGTATATTCTCGAAATACAGGAGCTGTCCGCAGCCCTGGCAACTGAACAATTTCATGGGGAATCCCGCGCTCTGGACTGTGGAAACGCCGGCTTCTTAACGGCGTTCCAAGGATAAGGGCCCTGCGGCGTGACGGCTTGTAGCCGCCTCTTCGCAGTTGCGGCATAGTCATTTTCCAGGGGATTGTCCGATGAGTATCCAAGCCGCCCTCCGCCACGTCACCCGCTATCGCTACGACCGGCAGATCGGGCTTGGGCCGCAGGTCATCCGGTTGCGCCCTGCCCCCCATACCCGCGCCAAGGTCCTGGCCTATGCGCTGAAGGTCGAGCCGGAGGGACACTTCCTCAACTGGCAGCAGGATCCGCAGTCCAATTGGCTGGCCCGGGTTGTGTTTCCGGAGAAGACCGATCACTTCACCGTCAGCGTCGACCTCACGGTCGAGATGAATGTGATCAATCCCTTCGACTTCTTCCTGGAGCCGGAGGCGGAAGAATATCCCTTCCGTTATTCCGCCGAGCAGAAATCCGAGCTGGAGCCCTATCTCGCCGTCACCGAGACCGGCCCCGCTTTCGAGCGCTACCTTGCCGGCATTTCGCGCGCGCCCAAGCAGACCACCAATTTCATCTTCGACCTCAATGCCCAGCTTTCGCGCGACATCGGGTATCTGATCCGCATGGAGCCCGGCATCCAGACGCCGGAAGACACGCTGTGCAAGGCGTCGGGCTCCTGCCGCGACAGCGCCTGGCTGATGGTGCAGCTGCTGCGCCATCTGGGCTTGGCGGCGCGTTTCGCCAGCGGCTATCTGATTCAATTGAAGCCGGACGTCAAATCGCTGGATGGACCGTCGGGCACCGATGTGGATTTCACCGACCTGCATGCCTGGTGCGAAGTCTATCTGCCCGGCGCCGGCTGGGTGGGACTGGACCCGACATCGGGCCTGTTCGCGGGTGAAGGCCATATTCCGCTGGCCTGCGCCGCCAATCCGACACAGGCCGCGCCGATTTCGGGCGCTGTCGAACCGGCGGAAGTGCTGTTCGACTTCGACATGTCGGTCACCCGCGTGCATGAGCCGCCGCGC
>Ga0070658_10004314_pt1 | contig 11617 bp, 11 predicted proteins | sample KBSC13metaG_FD_64664 | JGI IMG/M metagenome (GOLD analysis project Ga0070658, IMG submission 64664) | Corn rhizosphere microbial communities from Kellogg Biological Station, Michigan, USA - KBS C1-3 metaG | ecosystem: Host-associated > Plants > Roots > Rhizosphere > Soil ... | reverse complement strand
CACACGCCAAGCGCGACGATCAACATCTTTCGCCGGTTTGGATGGGTGGACATAGCCATGCTCTCCTCGATGCCCCGATTATAGGCACCGGACGTCTTTATTTCTTCTACAGCTCTCTTCGAGAATTCAGTTCAGAAGCGTTTCCACCGGTTGCCACTCGCGCTGCTGTGCCGTCGCCACCGCCGCATAGGTAAGCACGCCGTTATAGGTATTCACACCCTCCGCGATTCCCTTGTCTTCGCCGATCGCAGCCTTGGCTCCGAGCCGCGCCAGCTTCAGCACATAGGGGAAGGTCGCATTCGTAAGGGCAAGCGTGGAGGTGTTCGGCACCGCCGCAGGCATATTGGTGACGCAGTAGTGAACGACGCCGTTCACCTCATACGAAGGATCGCTATGAGTAGTCGGGTGCGCCGTCTCGATGCAGCCGCCCTGGTCAATCGCCACGTCCACAATCACCGCACCCTTCTTCATCTTCTCGACCATGGCGCGAGTGACGATCTTCGGCGCTGCAGCCCCGGGAATCAGAACACCGCCAATCACCAGGTCGGCCTCGCAGACGGCACGCTCAATGTTGTAGCTGTTCGAGGCGACGGTGAAGACTCGTCCGTTGAAGATGTCGTCCAGCTCACGCAGGCGATTCAGGTTCAAGTCGATCAACGTGACCTTCGCCCCCATGCCCAGCGCGATCTTTGCGGCATTGGTCCCAACAATGCCTCCTCCGATGATGCAGACGTTCCCCGGAGCAACGCCGGGAACTCCGCCGAGCAGAACCCCTCGGCCTCCATGCTCTTTTTCCAGATAGGCCGCGCCGACCTGAACGCTCATCCGCCCCGCAACTTCGCTCATTGGCGTCAGCAGCGGTAATGCTCCGGTACGGTCGCGCACCGTCTCATAGGCGATGCCGGTAACCTTATTCGTAAGCAGCGCCTCGGTCAGCTCCGGAACAGGGGCGAGGTGGAGATAAGTAAACAGAACGAGACCTTCGCGGAAGTGGCGATACTCTTTTTCGACCGGCTCTTTCACCTTGACAACCATCTCGGCGAGCCGCCAGACATCGTGCGCGGAGCCGACGATCTCCGCCCCGGCAGCCTGATATTCGTCGTCAGGCATGGCGGAGAGCGCACCGGCGTTATATTCCACCAGCACCTCGTGCCCTGCCTCGACCAGCGCTTTGACCCCGGCGGGTGTCACTCCTACGCGGCTCTCGTGATCCTTTACTTCCTTAGGGACGCCAATGATCATGTTCGCCTCCACGTATTATTTTGATTGTATCTAGGTCACGTCCGGCAACCTGCCCAGTTCTGTTCTCGTACACTAGCCAAAGGCATCATCGACCAACTCTCTATGGCCATCACGGTAGAAAAGCCCGCATTCAAGGACACCACCGCCTCGGTTCTTCTCGACCTGCTGCGCGGCCTGGCTGCCCTCCTCGTGCTTTTTGGCCACTGGCGCAATCTGCTGTTCATCGATTATCCGCAATTGACCTCACACAAGTTGATGCTGATTGTTCCGTACGTCCTCACCTCCGCGGGACACCAGGCCGTGGTCATCTTCTTTGTACTGAGCGGATATCTCATCAGCGGCAGCATCTTTCGTTCATTCGCCCGGAATCAGTGGAGTTGGAGCGGTTACCTGACCCACCGTATCGTTCGCCTCTGGGTCGTCTTGATTCCAGGCCTGCTGCTTTGCGCGTTGTGGGACAACCTTGGCCTTCACCTCCACCTCGCTCCGGCCCTCTATAGCGGAACGGTTCCCAACCATCTCACCGGGGACGTCCACCAGACCCTATCCACCCATATCTTTTTCGGAAATTTGTTCTTCCTCCAGTCCCTGCTCGTCCCTATCTTTGGGTCGGATGGCCCGCTCTGGTCTCTTGCCAACGAGTTCTGGTATTACCTGCTCTTCCCGCTGGGACTGGTGGCCCTGCGAAAGCAGTTCAGCCCCGCTCAGCGGATCATGGCCGGATTACTGTTTATAGGGATCGCGTTTTTTGTGCGCCACGGCATTCTGCCGCTCTTTCCGGTCTGGCTGGCCGGAACTGTGCTCGCGCTCCTGCCACCGCCACGCATCGGCACTCGCACCCGCATCGTAGCGGCGGTCGTATATTCTCCGTTGGCCTTCCTCTTCGCCAAAGCACACGGAATTCCCAGTCTTTTATCCGATTACTTATTTGGCATCGCTACTTTTGCGTTCCTCTGGGTGGTGCTCTCTGCCACGGGCCGAGCGAACCAAGGCACGCTCTTCACCAGAGCTTCCCGATCGCTGGCCCGCTCTTCCTACACCCTCTATGTTGTCCACGTTCCCTTTGTCATCCTGCTCACGGCTCTGTTTCTCGGTGACCAGCGCTGGGCTCCCGACGCTCCAAATATCGCAAAGGGCCTCGCCATTCTCGCTGTCACGATGATCTACGCGTATCTCATTGCCTCTGTGACAGAGTTCCATACGGATAGCATTCGCCGCTGGATTGAAGGCAAACTGGGGTTGGTAAAACAACCACCGCGCAGCAAGCAGCCGTCCATAGTGTGACACTGGCAGTTCTGACTCCCCACAAAGTGGCATAACGTAGTGGATTACTATACTGATAGTCTCTTTTCAGGAAACGACTCCGAAAATCTATGTCCTCAAATAGCTTTCAGATGCGCTACTCGCGCATACACAATATGCGGTCGCTCTTCAGCCTCTTTTCAAGCGACCTGGCCATCGACCTCGGTACGGCAAATACGCTGGTGTACGCGCACGGCAAGGGCATTATCGTCAACGAGCCCTCGATTATCGCGGTGAATAAGATCACCAACGAGGTCGAGGCCGTCGGCAAAGAGGCCAAGGACATGCTTGGCCGCACACCGGGCAACATCGTCGCCATCAAGCCGATGAAAGACGGCGTCATTGCCGACTTCCGCCACACCGAAAAGATGCTGAACTACTTCATCCAGAAGGCGCATAACCGCAAGATGATGGTGCATCCCCGCATCGTCATCGGAGTCCCCAGCGAGATTACGCAAGTGGAAAAACGCGCCGTCATGGACTCCGCCTATCGCGCCAAGGCCAGCGAAGTTCATCTGGTCGAACAAGCCATGGTCGCCGCGATTGGCGCAGGTCTTCCCATTACGGAACCGGGCGGAAACATGGTCGTCGATATCGGCGGCGGCACGACCGATATCGCGGTGATCTCTCTTGCTGGCATCGTCTATTCTCGTTCCGTCCGCATGGCCGGCAATCAGATGGACGAGGCGGTCATGACCTACCTCAAGCGGAAGTACAACCTGCTGATCGGCGAGCGCACTGCCGAGCAGATTAAGATTTCGCTTGGGTCGGCCTATCCGCTGGACAAGCCGATCGAAATGGAGGTTAAGGGCCGCAACCTTATTGAGGGCGTTCCCAAGACCATCACGATTGAAGACTCGGAGATCCGCGAAGCCCTCAGCGAATCCATCTCGACCATCATCAATGCGATTCGTGTAGCCCTGGAGCGCACTCCGCCGGAGCTATCCGCAGATATTTCGGACCGCGGCATCGTGCTGACCGGCGGCGGTGCGCTCATCAAGAACCTCGACAAACGCATCCGCGAAGAGACTGGCCTGCCTGTATCCATTGCCGACGACCCGCTGTGCTCGGTCGTCCTTGGAACCGGAAAGATGCTCTCCGACTTCAAGCTGCTCCGTAAAATCTCTATTGACTAGCCGCTTACTCCTTACCACCTCAAGGGCCCTGGCATGATGCCGGGGCTCTTCTGTATGCGCTATTAATTTCAATAATTCCCATTTCGGAACAAGAATCGTGAATTTAGCTCCAACATCCTCCAATCAGGATTTTTTAGGCTTAAGCTCATAGCTAATCCATAAACTGCTGAGCTGCTGATTGGAACGAAAGAGCCTTGATTCTTTGTTCGTGCGCAACGAAAACCATAAGCATCGTCGATGATCTCTGCACCCGCCACAAGTCCGGTTACGACACTTACAGCAAGACCCTCCGCGCTGACGGCGCTCATCATTTACCGGCCTCGGAGTGGATAGCCCACAGACTGCAAGCAGAGATCGAACATCCGGCGTTTTATGCGGAACTGGACCGGCAGGAATCAGAACCCAAATCGGAGTGGGGCGGATACATCGAAAAGATGAGGGCCGGATTGGCCGCCGCCGTTCTTGCGATAGACCATCTTTTAGGCCCCAACTGGTTCCGGGCCGACCCCGATCATGTCGCGGCAGTGCAGGGTTGTCTCGATGGCCTGGACGCGCACCAGATCCTGACCTCGATGGGGATCTTTCCACCCCCAAAACGTGTTCTGAATTTCGTTACCCAGCGAGTGAAACTGGATGGTTACCTGGGAGATGGAATTACGGACATCTGCGGATGTACGGAGGTGGTCGAAGACGGCCACCAGCTCTGCCCTTTCCACCGTCAGCATTACTTCGCGTACCGGCAGAAGGCAGACCCCGCAACTATGCTGCGGGTCCAACAATGGACTCAAAAGCGCAGGTCCGCTATAAGCGTCTGGGCTACCAAGGGAGCACTCCGCTAAAGCCCTTAAACCTCGTAAACGCCAGTCACGCTAAAACATTCGCCTTCACGTACCTGACGATTGAGGCATCAGACTGACGCGAATCCGGTCAATACGTCGGTCGGTGCTGGCAAGCACTTCCAATCGCAGCCCGTCTTCTTCGACAACCTCGCCCGGCAACGGAATATGTCCCGCCATCTCCGAGACCAACCCGCCCAGCGTAGTGGATTCATAGTGCTCCGGCAGCCGCAGAGCCGTGGGATCATCCTTGGTATCGCGCCCTCCTGCATCCCGAGCCGCCAGGTCCTCGGCATCTGTCTGCTCGATGGCTTCGGCTGGACGAGTGGTCTGCTCGAACTCGTCGGCGAACAAGTCTCGCAACCGCGAGATCTCGAAGCCGCCAGAGACGATGTAGGAGCCATCCGGCTCGCGGACCGGCACATCGTCCGCCTCCGGCTCATCGTGCTCGTCGGAGATCTCGCCGACGATGGCCTCAATCAAATCCTCGATGGTGACGAGGCCTGCGACGCCGCCGTACTCGTCGATCACAATGCTCATGTGCTGCTTCTCGCGCTGCATCTCGCGTAGCAGTTCGGCTACTTTCTTGGTCTCCGGAACAAAAGCCGCGGGGCGTTGCAACTGGGCCACGGAGCGGGTGCTGGCTTCAGTATCGGGAATCTGCAACAGATCGTGCGCGAAGATGATGCCGGTAATCTCGTCCAGCGAATTCGAGTACACCGGCACCCGCGAAAAGACGTGCTGCGCGATTTCCTCGGTGAAGCGCTCCAGGCTAATGCTGCCGGGCACAGCAAAGATCTCAGGGCGCGGCGTCATCACTTCATGCACTACCTTGTCTCCGAACTCGACCACAGACCGTACCAACTCCCGGTCCGATTCTTCCAGAATGCCCTCTTCCTCTCCCGCTTCGAGCAGCGCCTCCATCGCCTCCGATGGGTGCTCCTCTTCTTCCGCATCTTCCGGCTCCGCCAGAGCGGCAATCGAAAGCAGCAGACCCAGCAGCAGTGTGACCGGAAGGATCAGATAAAAAAGTGCCTGCAACAAATAGCGGATGCGGGCGATCCAAAGGCCCCGCGTGCGCGTAAACAATATCTGCGGCAGCAGACGGTCGAAGATGAGAATCAGCAGAATAATCTCGAAGGCCGCCAGCGCAATCTCCGACCCGCTGGGGCTGCGAGCAACCGACGGCAGCAGCGCCGTATGCGTGTAGAGCCGCAGCCCCGTAAGAAGCGCAATTGCAGCCAGACTGAGTTGGCGTAGCACCGACGCCGACAGCGCAATGGATTCGCGGCCAAGGCGCAGCTTGGGCTCAACCACCACCTCCCACGCGTCGATATTGTCCTGATACTCGCGCGCGAGAAATTTGCCCATCTCCGAATAAACCCGGTCCACATAGGCCGCTAACGCCAGAATGCCGAGCAACACTGCGAAGATCAGGGAATAGAGAGGACTCATGCGGTCCTTCCGCGTTTCGCAGGCGTGGCCCGCTCGATCAGAGTTACAGGAAGCCGGAGTTCACGCCGCAGTTCGCCTTCGCGGGCAGCCATCTCGCCCTTGTCCACCTCGTGGTCCATGCCCGAGAGATGCAGAAGCCCATGCAGCAGAAGGATACGGACTTCATCGCGCAGACTATGTCCGAATGCCGCAGCCTGGCGCGCAGCCGTGTCGAGCGAGATCGCCAGATCTCCGGCGTGGCCGTCCGGATTCTCGGCTGCGGGAAAGCTGAGGACATCCGTAGCTTTATTCTTGCCTCGAAATGTCTTATTCAGGCGGCGCAGCGTGGCATCATCGGCCAACAGAACATCTACCTCGCCGCGCAGGCCAACCGCTTCGCGGGCGCGATTGAAGAAGCGCGTCAACCCGGACCTGGAAAGCTCCGGAGCATCGGAATGTTCGATGTTGATCATTACTTCTTCTTGCTTCCAGGATTTGGGTTACCGGTATAGACCCGGACGTAGTTGACCAGCATCTGCTGCGGAAAGCGCGTGGTCTCGTCCGGATTTCCCGGCCACTTCCCGCCCACCGCAACATTCAGGATGATAAAGAACGGATGGTCGTAGACCCATACCGCTCCCGGCGTAAGATCAGCCGGAGTATGCTCCGCGACGAGCTTGTTATCCAGAAAGAACTTGATGTCCTTCGGCGCCCACTCCACCGCATAGAGGTGAAATCCGGTATTGACCGCCTCGCCCGCAGGAAGAGTGTACTTCGCCGAGATGCCGTGTGCGCCGCTGTAGCCCGGCCCATGCAACGTGCTGTAACTGATCGTAGGTTCGCCGATGTTTTCGAAGATATCGATCTCGCCACCCTTCGGCCAGCCAACCGAGCCGATATTGTCTCCCAGCAGCCAGAAGGCAGGCCAGATTCCCTTCCCCAGCGGCAGCCGAATGCTCGCTTCGAAGCGCCCGTAAGCCTGCGCGAACAGCCCTTTGGTTGAAATCCGGGCAGAGGTGTAGTTTCGCGCGATGCCGTCCGCTCCAGTAAAGTCCTCTTTGCTCGCCGTGATGACGAGATTGCCGTCCTTTTGCTCCGCGTTAGCCGGACGGCTGGTGTAGGTCTCCAGCTCACTGTTGGCGTTGCGACCGCCGGTCTTAAACGCCCACTTCGCCGGATCAGGAGCCGAACCGTTCGCTCCGTTGAACTCGTCGCTCCAGGAGAGCTTCCAGCTTGCGGAGTCCATAGAGGAAGACGGGGACTGCGCCATCCCGGCACCGATGCCGCAAACAGCCCACAGGCCAACCAAGCCGAAACTCACGCGGCGAAGAACGTGCGCCAGACCGAAGGAGGATGGTGAGCCGGAGATAAGGGATGTGCTTGGGGGTTCGATGTTGATCATCGTAGAGAGAGAACGATAGGAGGTGTGGGCAACACCATGGTGACTATGGTATCGCATCGGCCCTGGTTCATCTCCAATCATTCAGTTGGGCTGTACGCAAGTTGTCAATCGCAGGGACACCCGCCAACACAAACAGCAGGGCAGCCAAAGGCAAAAAGAAGAGGAATCCCATATGCCTGAAGCCAATCGCTCCGATGAGCCCTCCAAAGAAAAACAGGCCGATGAGCGCTAAGAGTAGCCGTAGCTTCTGCCGGTCGGCAACAACCGGGGGCCTGTCCATTCCGTCTTTGTACCGGTTCCAATAAACGAGCTTCCCCAATTCGATACCGATATCGGTCACAATTCCGGTCATATGCGTAGTGCGGATCTCCGCATGGGAGATTTTAGTGATGATCGCATTCTGCAGGCCCATCGTGAAGCAGAGCAAAAGCGTGATCAAGGATGCGAACAGCCATTTAGGATGCCCCGGAGATCCTCCGATAAGACAGAAGGAGATGAGCAGAAGAGACTCCAGCAACAGTGGAAAAACATATTCGCTTCGCAAACCTCTCCGGCGTCCCCAGTTGACCAGAATCGCGGTGCAGGAGGCACCAATCAAAAATGCCAGCAACGCACTGAAACCGGAGAGCCAAAGACCGATATAGCCAAGGGCAAGATTGTCAGCCATCGACGAAACAATCCCCGACATATGCGACGTGTACTGTCGAATCGCTAGATAGCCTCCAGCATCGGTGCCTCCCGCTATGAAAGCAAGAACCAGAGCGAGATGGCGATTCGCCCTCGGGCTACGTTCCGTTCCCGTCAGGCTATGCAGGTACTGGATGGGCATAACATAAATTATCCTCCCATTTCAGATTCACTCACCAGCCACCCCTTACTGTGGCTTGGCAACCGCCTGCCCGGCAGATGAAGCAGGAATACCTGCTTCCGGCAACGCACCATCCCCGATCGTCAACGGAAGCTGCTGCTGCGCCCGGCCATAGCTGTCGTAGGCACGAACGATCCGCTGCACCAGCTGATGACGCACCACATCGACATCCTCGAAATGGCAGAAACGGATCCCCTCCACGCCATCCAGCACATGGAGCGCTTCCAGCAACCCGGACTTCTTCGGATTCGGCAGGTCTGTCTGGGTCAGGTCTCCGGTGATGACGGCCTTGGAGTTGTTGCCCAGACGGGTCACAAACATCTTCATCTGCTCCATGGTCGTGTTCTGCGCCTCATCCATGATGATGAAGGCGTCATTCAGCGTGCGTCCCCGCATAAATGCGAGCGGAGCCACCTCAATCACGTTGCTCTCCAGCAGCTTATCCACCTTGATCGGATCGAGCAGATCGTAAAGGGCATCGTAGAGCGGCCGCAGGTAAGGATCGACCTTCTCCTGCAAAGACCCAGGTAGAAATCCCAGCCGCTCGCCAGCCTCGACAGCAGGGCGGACCAGAATAATCCGGCTGACCTTCTTCGACATCAGCGCCGAAACAGCCATCGCGACGGCAAGATAAGTCTTGCCCGTACCCGCCGGCCCCAGGCCAAAGGTCATGTCGCACTGCTCGATGGCCTCGACATACTTCCTCTGGTTCGGTGAACGCGGCTGCACCATCCGCTTCACCCCCGCCGACCGCTGTTTGCCCGTTTCCACCAGCGAACGAAGCGTGACCGCAGGATCGGCGATCACCACCTTCAACATTCCGTTCAGTTCGCCATTGCTTGGATTAATACCCGCCTTGCGTAGAAAGTCAAAGTCCGAAAAAACCCGCTCCACCCGTTCGATACTGACATTGTCACCCGTCACCTGAATGGCGTCGGAACGAAGATCGATCGTGACATGGAGACCATCTTCAAGCAGCTTGAGGTTTTCGTCGTGGGTCCCATACAGGGGCTCAATGCCAGGGGTGATTTCCAAGGATTTTTTCATCAATGAGGGCTCTGACCTCCGTCAGGAACAGCTGGTTATTGGATGCTTGAACTGTGGATAAGTTGTGGCGCTGGAGAGGGCAGGCAGCGAGGGAGGATGCGCTGGGTGCTGCGACCGGGATGGCTGAAGTTGCCAATCGTGTGTCGAAGATGCGCACAGACTAGAACCATGGCGAGTGCGGAGTCAAGCAGTAAATATTGAATGCTCTAAACCAAGGAGACCGCAGCAACGGTAATAATTCTTCCACTCGCCCGCAAACTTCTGCCGGGCTCTCATCCGAAGCTGATTGGCTTCCTCGCCACTCCGGGGGCAAGTACATCTCTGCCAAGGTTTAGGCGATTTCGCGAGATCACGTCGAGATCAAAGGATGGGTATCGACATGCAGCCATATCAATGTTGTCCACCTTCCCACCGAGGATCCTCATGAAACTTAGCCGCTACTCCCCCGTTGCTCTCCTCTGCGTGGTCGCCTTTATGGCTATAAATGCCTGCTCGAGCCGATACTTTAACCTTCGCCTTCGATGGGTCTTTCCAAAATGCCGGAAGCGCCAATGGCTATTTCACTGCTGTCGTCGATCCAAATCTCGCCGATACCTTCGACGTCACCGGCATCTCAGGCAGCATAGGAGGCGGGACAATCACTGCGCTCTTGCCCTGCACCAATTACGATCCCAATCATCCATGTAACAGTACCGGTAACTTGTTTCCTTATACCAATTTGTTCTATTACGTGAGTGGCATTCCACGTCTGGATGTGGGGTTTGAGCTGGGAACTGGCGGACTTGAGGCTGGTATTGTCCCTTATGGCAGCCACACCTACGCGTTGGTTCGCAACGTTGTTCCTGACCCTTTGGATCCCGGCGGCCTTTCTATTACCGCAGTGCCCGAGCCAGAAAGCTTCATTTTGCTTGGCACGGGTTTGCTGGGGGTAGCCGATATCGTACGCCGCCGTCTCAGAGGCTAAGCTGGATCAACCCAAGCGGGCGGCCCACTAGTAATTCTTGACCATCCCGCCGGAGTTCCGTAGACTTAGAGATTGCAGGGGATGGGTCGGGCTGTGTACCTAGCCAGCCCCCGGACTGCATCCTAAATTTCCCCGATACAACCGGGTTAGAGAAAAGAGTCAGAATGGCAAATCATGTTTCCTCGTTGAAGCGCGCTCGTCAGACCGAGACCAAGACCGCGGTCAACCGCGCCAACAAGAGCAAGCTCCGCGGCACCCTGCGCACCCTGCGCGAGGCCATCGCCAAGGGCGATGCCAAGACCCTCGGCGAAGTCTATCGCTCCACCGTCTCGGTACTCGATAAGAGTGTCCAGAAGGGTGTTCTGCACAAGAACACCGCGAGCCGCTATAAGAGCCGCCTCAACGCCCGCGTCAAGGCTGTCGCGACCACGAAGGCCGCCTAGTTCCAGCAGCGCCAGAGATCAGCAAGGGGTTGGCTACAGATGACCGTAGCCAGCCCTTTTACTTTGTCTCCCTCGCAGGATCATCAGGCAAGTTGTAAAGCGTAGGAGGCTTGCGCGGCTGCTCCGGTGTGGCGTCTCCCGCAGCAGCGCTACTCGGGGCCGGTGTAGCCGCTGCCGATTTCGCCGGAACTGGTGCAACTGGCGTGGGTGCAGCGGATGCCGATGACGTCACTGCCGGTGCAGCCGATGCCGATGGCTTCGCAGCAGGAACGCTCTCGCCCTTCGGCAGTTCCGGCGAACCACCCACAGCCGCTGAAGCATCCTTGGCCGCCTCCGGTTCGCCCGCAGCCGGATTTGTCGCATGGGTCACAGATGGCCCCGCAAACTCGATCGGCAGAAGATTCTCTCGCGGCACCAGCGCCCGGGCCTCTTTCACCTCGGCCTGGTCCTTTGCGCTGAGTGGCGGCAGGTCGTAGATCTCGATATTGCCCTCGTGGATGACCGCCAGCTTCATTCCATCCGGAGAAAGTGCGAAGTTCTGCCCCGCCCGTGCAATCGGCGTGCAGTCAACATGCAGAATCTGTTTCCCGCTCTCTGTCTGATAGACCACAACGCTCTGTTCCGTGAACGCCGTCCCAACAATCGGTTGCAGGTCGTCAGTACCGCCTTCCCCGAGAACCCGCGCCAGCGCGAACCGCCCACTCGAAGGAGCAAACGCCATCGACGTCGCCACATAATGGCCGAACAGATTCTGCTCCCACATTTCGTCGCCACTCATGTTGAAGCCGCCAAGGACCTGGGGGCTATTCCCCATATGGCAGCCGAACGCGACAAACTCGCTGCTGCTGACAAACCGTGGAGTCGGGCTACAGGTCGAACCGAACGACGCCAGTTCCCTGGCCGCGCCGTGATACGGCCGAAAATCGAAGCCCCACTGCTGTTT
>Ga0070658_10004312_pt1 | contig 11620 bp, 8 predicted proteins | sample KBSC13metaG_FD_64664 | JGI IMG/M metagenome (GOLD analysis project Ga0070658, IMG submission 64664) | Corn rhizosphere microbial communities from Kellogg Biological Station, Michigan, USA - KBS C1-3 metaG | ecosystem: Host-associated > Plants > Roots > Rhizosphere > Soil ... | reverse complement strand
GTTGGCGAACTTCGTGTGCGAGGGGTTGCACGGCGACGTGGTCTACTACAACCGCAACCGGCACATCAATTACACCAACGTCTGCGCCCTTTCCTGCAAGTTCTGCAGCTTCTACCGCAAACGCGGCGAAGAAGGCGCGTACGAGATGAACGTGGACGAAGTCGTCGCCGCCGCCAAAGCCGCGGACGAGAAAGGCGCGACCGAGGTTCACATCGTCGGAGGGCTGCACCCGTGGCTGAAGTTCGATTACTACACGACGATGCTGAGCAGCATTCGCCGCGAGTGCCCGACGCTGCAGATCAAGGCGTTTACTGCGATCGAGATCATCCACCTCAGCCGCATCGCCCGGATGAGCGTGCGTGACGTCCTCGTCGCCCTCAAAGAAGCCGGCCTTGGCAGCCTGCCGGGCGGCGGGGCCGAGATCTTCGACGACCGCGTGCACGACGAAGTCTTCAAAGGCAAGGTGCGCGAAGACAAGTGGTTCGAAGTCCACCGCACCGCCCACAGCCTCGGCCTGCCGACGACGGCGACGATGCTGTACGGACACGTGGAAACGGTCCCGGAGCGGGTGCGGCACCTGATCAAACTCCGCGAACTGCAGGCCGAATCCAAACAGGCCGGCGGGGATGCACATTTCAACTGCATCATCCCCCTGAGCTTCGCCCCGGAGAAGAGCGAACTGGGCCACCTGCCCGGCCCGACCGGCCTGACCGACCTGCGCACGCTCGCCATCGCCCGGCTGATGGTGCCGAACATCGGCACGATCAAGGCGTTCTGGATTATGCAGAGCATGCATCTCTCACAGATCGCCCTGCGCTGGGGCTGCAACGACCTCGACGGCACCGTCGTCTGGTACGACATCACCAAGCGCGAGGGTCACGGCACGCACCAGGAGACGCACGTCCGCGACATCCAACGCATCATCCGCGAAGCGGGCAGGACGCCCGTTGAGCGCGACACGGTGTATCGCCCGGTACGGCGCGATCCGGTGACGGATAAAATTATCGGCGTTACGCCGGTGCTGCAGCGTTAGCGGCTTCGCTTGCGAAGCGTTTCCAGGAGAAGGCTTCGCAAGCGAAGCCGCTAACAGTAAATTCAAATCGTGATCGCGTCGCATCTGATCTTCAGCGCGCACGGATTCTGGCTTCCTAACGACCCGCGCGGATCATGGTCGACATACATTCGTTCCTACGAGCTTTTTCTCGCGGGAGGACCCGCACGGACCGTCACAACCCGTCGTTCCATCGCACATGCGGTCCATGATCGACAAACGCGTCTCCGGACCAAGGAAGCACTGAAACATCCGCCGATCCGATTTTCTGCGGAACAGGCGAAGGAAATCGTCGTTGCTTTCAAAGGAGCGGTTTCCGAATCGGACTACGTCATGCATGCCTTGGCGGTAATGCCGGATCATGTGCATACGGTCGTTGCATCGCATGCGAATCCGCCACAGCGGATCATCGGACATTTGAAAGCGCGAGCAACGCAGCGACTGCTGGAGTTGGAGCTTCACCCGTTCGCGGAGCATCGGTATGCGAACGGACGTTATCCCGAGATGTGGGCGCACCAGGCCTGGAAGGTATTTCTGGATGAACCGGAGGAAGTCGAGCGTGCGATTCGGTACGTCAACGACAACCCACCACGCGCGGGGATGCTCCGTCAGCGATACACGTTTTTAACTCCGTTCGACCGTTAGCGGCTTCGCTTGCGAAGCATTTCTGAACGACACGCTTCGCACGCGAAGCCGCTAACGGACTGCAGGAATCAATCGGTCCAGGACTTTCGCGCTGCATAAAACGCCTGGCATCCCTGCGCCGGGGTGCGTGCCGGCGCCGACGAAGTACAAGCCGTCGATCCCCGGCGCCTTGTTGTGGAAGCGGAACCACGCCGACTGGCTGAAGATCGGCGCGATCGAGAAGCCCGTGCCGTGCAGTGTGTTGAGGTTCTGCTCGAAGTGCTTCGGCGTGACGTAGAAGTCGTCCACGATGCACTCGCTCAGCCCTGGCAGCACGGCGCGTTCCAGGTACTTCACCGTCGCATCCCGCACCTTCGGCCCCCACTCGGCCCAGTCGTGGCCGCTCTGCAGGTTCGGGACGGGGACCAGGCAGTAGAAGCTCTCGCACCCGGCCGGGGCCATCGACGGGTCGGTGGCCGTCGGGCGGTGCAGGTAGACACTTAAATCCTCCGTCTCCAGCTCCAGCGTGTCGAACAGCTTGGTGATCAGCTCCTTGTACGCGTGCCCGAGGACGATGGTGTGGTGGGCGACGTCGGGGTATTGCTTCGTCGTGCCGAAGTAGAGGACGAACAGGCCCATGCTGTATTTCATCGAAGCGATGCGGCGCGGGGCAATGCCTTTGCGGTACTTAAAGTCGATCAGCTTGTCGTAGACGTGCGGCGTATCCGCATTGAAGACCAACAGCGGACGTGTCCACCCATAGGGCATCGACCAATGACTTTCTTCCCACATCAGCGATAATCTCTCGCCAGATTTGAGGTGCAGAAATCGCGGAATAGGCTTTTTCAGTTTTGGACGCTTGCCGCTCGCATATTGAATTTCATCGAGCATCTCGATCCGCTCGACTTCCTCCCCCAGCTGAATCTCAATCCCCTCCTCCCGCATCAGCCGTTCCAGTCCTCGCACGATTGCCCCCGTCCCGCCCATGGCGAACCGCACGCCCCACTGGCGTTCGAGGTAGAAGATCAGGCTGTAAATGCTGGTGGTGTTGAATGGGTTGCCGCCGACGAGCAGCGGCTGGAAACTGAAGACGCGGCGGAGCAGGTCGTTCTTGATGTACTTCTTCGCCAGGCCGTAGACGGTTTTGTAGCTCTGCAGGCGGATCAGGTCCGGCGCGCACTTCAGCATCGTCGTGAACTTGTCGAACGGCTGATCACCGAGCTGAGTGAAGCCGACGTCGAAGATCTTTTTCGAGTGCTCCAGGTACTTCCGGAACCCGGCCACGTCGGCCGGCTCGAATTTGGCGATCTGGGCTTCGAATTGCTCGACGGTGCCGCCGTAGTCGAAGAAAGGGAATTTGGTAGCTGCGACGCCTGCGTCGCCCTTTTGCGATTCGGGCGGAAGAGGCGACGCAGGCGTCGCAGCTACTGATTTGGTCGCCTCGCCGGCGAACACGATCCGGTACCACGGGTAGATGTCGCGGAATTCGACGTAATCCTCCCGCTTCTTCCCGAACAGCTCGAACAGCTCATCGAACAGGAACTTGGCCGTGATCACCGTCGGCCCGGCGTCGTGGATGAACGTGCCGTACGGCGTGTGCCGCTCGTACTGATAAGCCCGGCCGCCGAGCTTGTCCTGCTTGTCGATGATCGTGACGTCGTAACCCTTGCGGCGCAGGCGCAGCGCAGCCGCCATGCCGCCGAAGCCTGCACCGACAACGATCGCCTTCGCCATGCGGCCCGATCATACGGCCTGCGGCGACGCTGCGCGCTTTCAATTGTTGTACGCAAACGCCACGTTCACCGGCCAGAAGCCCGTGGACGATCCGGTGCTGAATTTCACGTGTTGCACCGGCTCGAACACCGCGTACTTCACCTCGAACACCATCGGCTTGGTCGTGCCGTCAGGGAAGGTGATGGTGCCGGTCATGTCGTAATCGGCACACGGCAGATCGTTCAGCAGCGACGGCTTCACGCCGTAATTCGTGTACTCGCGCTCGACCGTCACCGGCTCGGCCGGCTTACCGTCGATGCGCGGGCCGGTCGGTTTGAGGTTGAAGGTCAGCTTCGTGTGCTCGGGCAGTGGCTTGGTCGATTGCTTCAGGTCGTTGCGGTAGCCGCTGTACATCGGCTTGATCGAGACGCCGTACCAGTCGGTGAAGTTATCCTGGCTGCCGTTGCCGTTGGGCGTTCGGCCGGTGAGTTTCAGGACGAAATCCTGCACGATCCCGTCGGCCACGTCCTGGTCCTTACTCCAGTTGCTGCCGATCGGCTCCAGGGGCAACAGCACGTTCTGGCCGTCGAAGGTCACCTTCACGGTGTTCATGTTGTTGAACCGATAGCTGCCGGGCACGGCCTTCTGCCTGTACGTGCCGTCGGCCTTCACGGCGGGCGAGTAGCTGACCTTTTCGCCCGCGGTGCTGACGCCGTAGATGTTGATCGAGATGTCGGCGCCGGGCGCGTCGATCGGCTTGCCGTCGGCGTACGTCACCTTGCCGCTGATCACGCCACCGGCCGGCTTCGAAGGCGCGCTGTCGCCGGCGCTGGCCGATTCGCTTTTGCCGCAGCCGCTGATCGCCGCCAGACAGATCAATCCCGCTAACGCCAAGTGCTTGCTGTACATTTCGTTCCCTGCCCTTTCCCTGAAGAGGTGAGCCGTGAATGTAGCGGCCGGCGGCGACCGCAGCAATCGGCCGGCAGCGAACTCAGGCGGCCGCGCGATCGCGCGAGGTGAGGGCGGCGATGCGGTCGGCCAGCGACTGCAGCCGCTCCACGTTCCGCCGCAACGGCGCCAGCAGGTTCGCCGCCCATTCGTCGACCGCGGCGGCGGGGTCGTCCGTCGGCGACGTGCGGGCGAACGTTCGTTCCACCCGCCGCACCGTGTGCCAACGCAGCCAGATCCACAGCGCAACAAAGTAAATCGCGAGGAAGCCGATGCTGGAGATGAGGTAGCTCGCGCCGAGCAACTGGACGATTTTCAACAGCATCGCCGTCGTGAACTGGCGGATATCCTGCTGCAGGACGATTTCGAGCACCGGCTGCACGATCGGGAACCACAAGGCGGCGCCGACGGTCAGCACGTAGGCCGCTATGCGTGTAACGAACGACGGCCGCGCCGCGCGCTTCAGTAGCGCCGCCCGGTGTGATTCGGCCGCGATTTCCAGCCGGTCTTCCAGCACCCCCGCCGCCCGCTGGGCCACGTCGGCTTCCCACAGCTTGTTCTGCGAATACAGCTCCACCAGCCGCGGCTGGCGCTGCGAAAGATCGGCAAACACACCCCGCACATGCTGCGCGACCTGCCGCCCGCCAATCGACTGCCCGGCCCACGGCTCGGTCCGTGCCCGAAACACCGCCAGTGCCGGCCCCAGCGCCGCGTCGATCGCCGAGACGATCGGCCAATACCCGATCCGTGCCCGCACCGTCGGTTCGATCATCGCCGGCGAGATCGGCAGCGCCGCCTGCCGTTCCAGCAGCGGGTCGACAACGCGGCTTGCCAGCATTGATTCCGCCTCGGCCAAGGCGCGCTGCGCCGCGGCGAGTTGTTCGTCGATTCGTTGCTGCGCCAGCCACCGCCGCAGCGTGTTCGCCTGTTGTCGTTCGGCCAGTCCGCGGGCGTCGCTGATCGATTGGGAGGTTCGCCTTTGCAGCAGCGTCGCGCGCAGCGCGGCCAGATCGAACCCCTGCCGTGAGACGCTATCGACGCCATACACCGCCGGCCTCGTTTCAATCCCGCAGGCCCGGCCGACGCGCAGCGCGAAATCGGCCTTCAACTCCTCCACCGCCTCGGCCCCGTGCCGGCGGGCCAGCTGATCGACCTTCGTCAGCACGAACACAAAATTCTGCGGTGAATTCCCCTCCGCCACGCGGGCCAGCAGTTCCAGCGTCGCGGCGTCGGCGTACTTTTCGATGCTCTGCACCCATACCGGGAACAGCATGTTGCGCAGCATCCGCCGCGTGAGATCGAGGTGGTCATCCCACACGCTGTCGACATCCGGTAGATCAAGCAGCACACGCCCGCGGGCTTCATCGATGCCGTGTTGAACCAGGTCGAACCCGCCGGCAGCGCTGTCTTCGAGCAACGCTCGTGCGGCCAGGGCGTCGGCATCGTGCACATACGCCAGCGCCCGCGACGTCCCTTCCCCGTGGTTGCTGACGGCCGCGATGTTTTCGCCGAGCAGTGCGTTGACCAGGCTGCTTTTGCCGACGTCTTTGCCGCCGATCATGCCGATCAGGTAAAGCTCGCTGGGCACGTCGGCCCGCAGCGTCGGCGCGTCGTCGGCCGACCAATCGGGCGGCGCGGCGCCGGTCAGCGCGACAATGTCCCCCACCAATTGCTGCTGCGCCGGCGTCATGCGTTCCAGATTGCCCGCAGCGGCGGCGGCTTGCAATGGCCGGCCCTACGCGGCGGCGATTCGCTCAGGGTCGAGCATTCCTTCGCGGTACAATTCCACGCGGTTTCGGCCAAGCGTTTTGGCCTTGTACAGGGCCGCATCGGCGCGTTCGATCAGCGTGCCGTGCTGCGCCTCCCCTAAGTCGGCGACGCCGAAGCTGCAGCGCACGGTGATCGTTCGCCCATTGCGGCGGATCTCCAGTTGCTCCACCGCCTGCCGAATGCGCTCGGCCACGACCGCCGCACCGGCGGCATCGACGGCGGGCGTCAGCACGGTGAATTCTTCGCCGCCGTAGCGGGCGACGATGTCTTCGATCCGGCTGGCCTTCTGCAGCACCTCGGCCACGCGGCGCAGCACCTCGTCACCGGCGGAGTGGCCGTGCAAATCGTTGATCTCTTTGAAATGGTCGACGTCGCACATGATGCAGCCGAGCGCGCCGCCGTGCCGCTGCAACTTGGCCAGTTCGACCGCGAGTTGCTCGTCGAGGAATGCCCGGTTCCGCAGCCCGGTCAGGCCGTCGATCTGCGCCTTGTAGGCCAGCAGATCGAGCAGGTATTTCGTCCGCAATGCCGCCCGCACCCGCGCTTGAAACTCGGCCGGGTGGAATGGCTTGATGATGTAGTCCACCGCGCCCAGGTTCAGTCCCGCCACCCGGTCCTGCGGTGAATTGGCGGCCGTCAGGAATATGACCGGCACACGGCACAGCGCTTCGTCCGACTTCAGCTGCCGGCAAAGGTCGAAGCCGCTCATGTCCGGCATCTCGACGTCGAGCAGGATCAGATCCGGTCGCCACGACCGGGCCAGCGCCTGACCAACCCCCGCCGTACAGGCCGATTGCGTCTGCACGGGCTCGTGCCGCAGCCACGCCTCCACCAGCCGGTGGATGGCTTCGGAATCATCGATGACCAAAACGCGCTGCCCCATGTTCGACCGGGCAGTCGTTTCGCGACATTCGCCCGGTATAAAATGTATCGACCGGAACAGAGACCCGGTTCAGGGTCGGGTTCGACCTCGCAAGCGGCGTTTTGAGGTTGAAAATCGGGTTTGTAGGGCAAGTCCTCATCGCCTGGCCGGCGCGACCCTGGCGGTTACCGGACGAATCGGCCTCGTTGCTCGCGGGGGCGTGGCAGCCAATGCGTCTCGCGCGTGCCGCGTTCTGCCGACCTTGGAGTGCGACCTTGATCTGCCTTGACTCAACCGCCGCTCATGCTACAATCGACGACCCAATCGCGGGGTAGAGCAGCCTGGTAGCTCGTCGGGCTCATAACCCGGAGGTCGGAGGTTCGAATCCTCCCCCCGCTACTTCCAAGCCTCTGATTTCGAAAGAAATCAGAGGCTTTTTCATTTCCCGATCTCACTATCGCCTAAGCTCATGGCGCCAGAGAACTTGCTCACGTTTATGGAGGATTCGAGATGGGTGGATCGATGAAAGGGTTGTCGCGGTTAGGGGTCGGAATCGCGTTGCTGGTGGCGTTCGTCTGCTGCGCGTTCTTTTCGGCGGCTGCTTCGGCCAAGGATGACGATCGGCCGGTGGTGCCGGATAAGGATTTCGGGAAAGACACGGCGACGGCGAACAAGTCGCTGCCAACGGTGTTCTTCGTGGGCGATTCGACGATGCGCTCCAACGCCCCGCTTCGCGGCTGGGCCAGCGAGGTGGAGGCGTTCTTCGATAAGTCAAAGATCAACGTCATCAACCGTGCGATCGGCGGGCGCAGCAGCAAGACGTTTATCACCGAAGGCAAGTGGGATCACGTCCTGGACGAGCTGAAGCCGGGCGACTTTGTCGTGGTGCAGTTCGGCCACAACGACGCGGGTAAGTACGACGATCCGTCGGCGAAGGGTCGGCCGAGCCTGCACGGCGAAGGGGACGAGACGGCCGAGCGCAAGCTGCCGGATGGCAAGACCGAGACGGTTCACACGTTCGGCTGGTACATGCGCAAGTACGGCAACGACGCGCGGGCCAAGGGCGCTACCGTGATCTTCTGCTCGATGGTGCCTCACAAGGATTGGTCGCCCGACGGAAAGAACATCAAGCGCGGCGAGCGGGAAAGCTTTGTTACCTGGACCCGCGACGCGGCGGCCGCCAGCGGCGCGATCTTCATCGACCTGAACGAGATCAGCGCCACCGGCATGGAAAAACTCGGCCAGGCCGAGGTGGAGAAGCTATTCGGGGACAAGCGCACGCACAGCACACCGGCCGGGGCGAAGTTCAACGCCCAGTGCTTTATCGCCGGGCTGAAGGCACTGTCGGCCGATCCGCTGGAGCAGTATCTGAGCGCCGAGGGCAAGGCCGTTCAGCCGGCGGAGAAGTCGCTCGCGACTGCGGCGCCGGCGACAGCGCATTGATCGGATCGATCATCAATAAACGAAAAGGACCTGCACCGTGCAGGTCCCTTTTTTGTTTCTGTGACCGTTCGTTCCCGCCGTTCAAGCGTCCATCGGCTTCTGGAAGAAGTAGTACGCGTAATCGAAATCCGGCACTTCGTGCGGCTTGGGAATCAGCACCAGGTGCCGCGGCTGCAGGCCGGCGGCTTGGATCAATTCCCAGAACTGGTCAACGCGGTAACGCGTCATGTTCGCCACGCCGCGGGTATAGCCCCAGCGGCGGGAGCGGGTCCAGACGTCTTTCTCGTACTTGATCTGCACGTAGCCCAGGCCGCCCGGCTTCAGCAGCTTGCGGGCGATCTCGAGGATGCGCTGTCCGTACGCCTGGCTGGGGAAGACTTCCCACACGTACAGGCAGTAGAACATGTCGATGCCGGCGGGAATCTTCCCGAGCACCGATTCGGGGTCCGGCACGTCGATCTTGATCGGCACGTAGTTGCACTGCGGCTGGGTCGCCTGCATCTGCTTGACGGATTCGTCGAGCGCATCCTGTGAGACGTCGATCCCATAAAGCGTTTTGCACTCAGCGCCGAAGTGGATGGCGTTGGCGCCCCCGCCGCAGCCCCAGTCGACGATCGTTTCGACCGGCCGCTCGAAGCCGACCATGCGGGCGGCGTCGATATACATATTGACGTGTTTCTTGCCGATATCGAGCCAGAGCTGGTCGTCCACGAACGGATCGCTGCCGCGCAAATGCCACCAGAAGGAGCTCTGCTGCTTCGGCTGGCGCGTCCAGAATTCCTGGGCGTCTCGCTCCAGCTTAGATTGTGAATCGTTCAACCGTAGCGCGCCGCGAACACGATCTTCCGCGTGGCGGGCCATCCGCAGGTAGGTTCTCAGGTTCCCCATTTGAACCGCATCTTTATTGTCCAAAGGCGGCGTGTAAAGAAAAAAGTGCGTGCGCGACGGGCCCACCCGCCATTCCATGCAGTACAAAATTCGTCGAATTCAGGCCTTGGCAGCGGACGCGCGGTCTTCGAGTTCCTGCCAGCGGGCGTAAAGCGAATCGACCTTCGCCTGCGCCGCCGCGACGCGTTCGCCGATCGCTTTGGCCTTGGTCCAGTCGGCTTCAGCGGCCTCGGCGTGGGCGGTGGCGAGTTCTTCCTCGGCTTCGTGGACGGCCGATTCCATCTTTTCCAGCTCGCGCTGCTCCATGTACGTCAGCTTCTTCACCGCGGGCTTTTCGGGCGCGGGCGAAGCGGCCTTCGCAACCGGTTTGTCGGCCGAGGGTTCGGTGCTTTCGCGCCAACGGAGGTACTGATCGATGTCGGTGATCAGGTGGCTGTTCCCGCGCCCGTCGAGGCCGAGCAGCACGGTCGACAGCCGCTCGAGCATGAAGCGGTCGTGCGTCACCAGCACCAGCGCGCCGGGGAACGATTCGAGGCTCTGCTCGATCACGTTCAGCGAGGCGATGTCGAGGTCGTTCGTCGGCTCGTCGAGGATCAGCACGTCGGCCGGCTCGAGCATCATGCGGGCGACCATCACGCGGGCCTGTTCGCCGCCGCTGAGCTGGCTCACCGGCAGATCGAGCTGCTCGGTGCGGAATAGGAAACGCTGCGCCCAGCCGACGATGTGCTGGGCCCGGCCCTGGAAGACGACCTGCTCGCCGCTCTCGCTGAGCGCGTGGCGGAGCGACTGGTTCGGATCGAGCTGGGCCCGCGTCTGATCGAACACGACGACCTTCAACGCGTCGGCCCGCTTGATGACGCCGCTGTCGGGCACGAGCTGGCCGCTGAGCAGCTTGATCAGGGTGCTCTTGCCGCTGCCGTTCGGGCCGATCAGGCCGAGCTTGGTGCCGGGGGAGAGGACGAGGTTGACGTCTTTCAGCAGCGGCCGATCGCCGAAGCTTTTGGCGACGTCGACCATGCTGATGAGCTTGCGCGTCTTGCGGTCGGTGGCCGAGAAATCGATACCGGCCGTGCCGCCCTGGTTGTTGCGCGTCTTCAGTTCCGAGAGCTCGGCCATCATCTCGTGGGCCTGGTCGATGCGGCCCTTGGCCTTGGTGCCCCGCGCCTTCGGGCCGCGGCGGAGCCATTCGATTTCTTCCCGAACGTTCGACGCCAGCGACTGCTGCCGCGACTGCTGCGACAGGAGATATTCCGCCTGCTTCTCTACGAACTGGCTATACGGGCCGTTCACGCTGAAATAGCCGTCGGCGTAGGCGCGGCTGAGCTCAACCGTGCGGTTCGTCACGCGCTCCAGGAACGCGCGATCGTGGCTGATCACCACGAATGCCATGTTGCTCGAGAGCAGCATTTTTTCGAGCCAGAGGATGCCTTCGAGATCGAGGTGGTTGGTGGGCTCGTCGAGCAGCAGCAGATCGGGCTTCTGGATCATTTGCCGCGCGATCGCCAGACGCTTGCGCCACCCGCCGCTGAGCTCGGCCGCGGGCTGGTCGAAGTTTTTGAACCCCATCTTGTCGAGCAGGATGGCGGCCGCGATGTGGTGTTCGTGCTCATCCCCGCCGGTGTTGGCGGCCGCGGCGACAACCACATTCTCGACCGTTGCGCCCTCGGGAAAGGTATCGCTCTGCGCGAGGTAGCCGAGTTTCAGATTCCGCCGCGTGACGATCTCGCCACTGTCCGACGGTTCGAGCCCCGCCAGCACTTTCAGCAGCGTCGATTTGCCGGCGCCGTTTGGGCCAATCATGCCGGTGCGCTCGGCGTCGTCGAAGCTCATCGAGATGTTCGAGAACAGCGGGCGGGCGCCGAAGGATTTGGATAAGTCGCGGGTGCTGAGCAGTAAGGCCATGCGGAAAACGGTAAAGGGAAGGATGATACGCGTTGCGGCGGTTTGTGGAAACGTACCTCTTACCCCTCCCCCGGAGGGGGAGAGATAAGAACCGCGACGCAGGATTACATCGGGGCCAAGTTCGCGAAATCAAAACGATCCCGCGCCGCATCGCGATCGGCAGCGGTCATACCGGCAAAAATTCGCCGCGCCTCGTCGCGCAGCGCCGGACGTTCCCACGGCGCCTCGCCGCGGCAGGCGAGCTCGGCCAACCGCTCCGGATCGCCCCGCAGCTTACGGGCGGCCGTCTGCAGTTGCGGCACGCTGCGGGCGAAGCCTTTCATCAGCGCCAACGTGGCGTAGGTGCTGAAGCGGTTGCCCTTGTGCGTATCGAACCCTTCGATCGCCCGGAGCAGCACGATGTTGCCTTCGCTGACCAG
>Ga0070658_10004311_pt1 | contig 11623 bp, 11 predicted proteins | sample KBSC13metaG_FD_64664 | JGI IMG/M metagenome (GOLD analysis project Ga0070658, IMG submission 64664) | Corn rhizosphere microbial communities from Kellogg Biological Station, Michigan, USA - KBS C1-3 metaG | ecosystem: Host-associated > Plants > Roots > Rhizosphere > Soil ... | reverse complement strand
TTCGGCTCAATGTTCTGGTGTTTCCACATACTATGCAGAATCCTATGCGTTTTTCCATCTCCTCCACTTTGATCCCCTTTCTCGCATCATCAATCAGACCCTTCAAGATTTCCGTTTGATCCTTTTGGTATACCTTGAAAAGTCTTTTAATGTACGTGTTGAACAATCTGTCATGGAAAGGTGTTTGACGCCAGTTTTCACTTTCAATTGCCTCACTAAATTGAGACAACACGTCAGTTCCCATTGCATCTTCCGTCTGTATTTCCTCCTCCTCTATTCTAGACCGTTTCCGAGTATTCGATTGCTCCTGAGAGCTCGACATGTTACGAACCATTGATCTTGTGTAAACCATATTCTTTATTAGTGATGGTTTACTAGATGATCGGGTCACAGTTCTTATAAGCTTTCATCTTTTCATCTACATTTAGGGATATGATATCATCAGTTGATCTATTTAGTGCTTGCTCTTACGGTGCGACTTTCGTTGCCTCTTGCTAGATCTTCGGCGATGAGCCTTAACTCGAACCTTGAGGGACTTTCCTCGAACTTTTCGCAAATGGGACTTTACTTTTGCCATTGTTTGTTTGTGTTGTTTTATCTACCTTTTAGTTTAGAAAAAAAATTTGTACAACTCTTTATTGCACTGATAAAAAATGAAACATAACAACAAGGATACATTGTAAATCATGATTATCAAGAAAGAACCATGCACCTCGCAACCAGAACTTGAAGATGGAACTCTACATCAACATAACGATGTGGTTGAATCCCTCAATGACTTGTACAGAAAGTTTCAAGACGAATTCTGCAAAAACCAATCATTTGGTCAAGTTTCGGTCGTCAGCAAATCTCACATCAGTTGTCACGGATCTAAACATAGGAAAACGTTGACCATTCCTGAATTGTACTTGCTAGACACTCCCGAAATACAAGAACTTCGAACTTTTGTGACCTTACTCCCAAACAAAGCGCGTTTCTACATTGTCCATTATCCTTACTCTTATGACATCTTCACTATACATTGGGAAGACGACAACTAGATAAGATCCTCATCTTCATCATCCTCCAATATCACACAGTAGTCATCATTATCTACCAACTTATACTTTTTCCCGTCATCCACCACATCCGCTGTAGAGAACACCACTTCATACCGTTTTACAAGATTTCTGAACTCTTCCGTATCACGGACATAGAAGGCTAAAGCCATGGAAGGATTCAGATCATCCACGTTAGTTTTGTGAATTTTTGGAACGGAAAAGTCCTTGTTCCCATGGTCTCTGAGGACATGTGGATCCAGATAGAGAACTTTCCCGTCATCCGTCCCAATGAAGTAAAACGAAGAATTCCCCTTCCCTCCGACTATTCCTACACTCAAGTCGTATTCCAATAAATTCAATACCAGATCAGCATAATACTTTTCCATAACGTCTATTCCTAACTTTACCGGCAATACTACCAAAGCAGGTTTGTCTAGAACATCATCTCTTTTCAAGTTTTCTCCATAAACTTTGAAACTGAAAGGAAGAGGGTTCTTTTGCTTTTCCCATATGTCTTTAACCGTCTTTGCTGCTATTGATGGAGAAAACCATTGCCCTGCTTCAATTCCATACTTAGACCCATGTACTACGATACTTTGTAAGGAGAACGGTGCGGTAACGGTATCTTCAACAAATCTAGAAGCATCCTGCGATTTTGTTGATTCTGATCTCACCATCGTGTTGGCTATCAACATTTGAAAACTGCGTATAGTACAACCCCAACCTACATCATCTGTAAATCCAGAAACACTTGGAAACCCATTTCGATAACAACAGTAAATTAGATCCATTGTTCCTTTGGTTTAACCGATCACAAAAATTTCACACATATTCAACTGCAGAAAGCTAGTACATATCTATACACCTTCATCTATTTACTATCGATAGTAAATCAATCCAAGTCTTCGTTTCCCAATAGTTGAAATTTCTGTTATATGTATCTTCAGCTCCAGTACTGACAAGTACTTATAAACTAATCTGTATCTTTGGTTTCCCCCCACTTTGACAAATTTCCTATCGATAGTTACACGTTCTATGACTAACCCACGTTGCGCAACCCATTTCTCATAAAATACTTTTGCCATATCAATTCTCCCATTCATCTTCAAATGGACGACACTACCACGTCAGAAGTAAATAAACTCTTTGAGGAGCTGTGTAAGGAGCTTTTGGATTCAGGGGTTAGAGAGAAGAAAGTTTCTCTTCAACCCGCCAAACGTTTTCCATTTAGCCAAACGTTAGATGTTCAACAGAAGAAAAACGTTATCAAATCTTTACTCATCAAACTACGGGAAGAATTTGACTGCCCTGTCACAATGATGCGTGCGTCGAACTCAGGTCAAATAGGCTTGAACAAGTACTCAAATGCTAACGGTCCTCCAAATGACCCTTGTGATGGCAACCGTGAGTATCTTGAATCTTTAGGAGTAGCATTATCATTCATTGGTCCCTTGAAATCAAATCGTGAAGCGACTTGGGCTGAACAGAATCCGTGGTATTTTGTAGTTGCTGTCGGTCCCTCACCGTATGGAGAAGTGTCAAGAGTGTACTGCGGTGATCCCAGAATAGAAAAAGGAAAACCTAAGTGGAGATACATGATGACCAATGATAGAAGAAAAGAGTCACTCCAATACTTTGTCACTCGGGAGAGGGGTGTAAATCTACCAAAAACGTATGAGGAGGTGGTTCAGCAGGCTGCGATATCAGCGGCGAAAAGCTCGTTACCGTTCCCAATTCGTGTCTTCAATAGATGCATGAGGTTCTTCAGGAGTTCCAATCATAAATCCTATGATTTACCTCCTGCATACAATGAAATCAAAAAGTGACCAGATGGGATGATTGGTTCCAATAGTATGCATTTAATCTATTTAGATTCCTTTCCTCCTGACTAAGTTTCCTATCGATAGTAAGCCCATTTTCAAACAAGGTTTCTGTGCGTTTGATTTGATGTATTTTTAATGTATTGTACAACTATACATTAATGATGAGTAACGCTTCATACGTGCATTTCCTGAAATCCGATTGTTTCACTGAAAACTCCTTCAAACTTGTGGTTAGTAACGTCGTCCCTGAAGACATTATCATCGCCCATAAAGATGTTTACTGCAGTAAAGATGAAGCCGAACCTCAGGTTAGTATCAGTGAAACTCAAATTGTTTATGATAAAGATCTCTTTGGTAGATATCGATCATCATTAGAAAGCGCTTTCTCACACATTGATTTCTACCCCGAACACGATCGAGCCAAAATTGTGAAAATTCTTGAAACCGTCAACTCATTGTACCTCTTAGTAAACGACGTTGGCAAAGATGATATCACGCAAGGGGAACTGATAGTTACTGAAGACGTGGCTACTTTCGACTGCAATGGAGTGCAACCGCAATGTGATTTAGGGTGCAGTGGTGTTTTTCCCAATGCACTTAATCCCGAAACTCTGCTTCATGAGTCTTCCTTGATCCCCTTAACACGGCTTCTGCAAATTCAAGATAATTGCAAAGTCTCCAAAGCGTCAGATTGGAGCCCCTCCTACAATCCTTTCTTGATTTTCAACAAAGGTTATGGTTACATTGTTGATCTATTCAAAGAGATCTTTCCTGAATTCACCGTAACTGTACATGATAGGTTTCCAAAGATATCTCTCGCGGAAGACATGTTGTGGTATCATGTAGGAGAAAATTCAGAGGACATGAACGAATCTAACTTTGAAATCGAAAACGTCAAATCCGTCATAGAAAAAATACGCGTTTTCTTCAACTGCTCTACTATTCCTACAAATCCCGTCAACAATTTCAATTTTATGTCTCCATCTGACTGTTACAGTGACATTAACCAACAGAAACAGTTGGGTGCTACCAAACACGATTACAAGCAATTATCCGCATCAGATAATCTCGCCATGTTCAATCTACCCGAATCCATCGGTACTACATTCCATGTTCCCCTTTCAAATACTTCTGGTAATTTTCAACAGTTACCTCCAATCATAGGTAATGACCCACGACCAATCATATGTAATGACCCCACGGCAAGTGAATGTAAACCCGGAGAATCCAAAGAGAGTGCTCACAAGGCAAACTTTCCACGTGAAAGCGGTTTATGGAACAATGAAACGAGAAACAACATCACTGATGTCACGATTCATGCGGAAAAACGAATTCTTCTTAAGAAGTTTGTGGACACCATGTGCCACAGATTTTCAGGTGCTAAAGTGAAATCTTCTAAACTCTTCGAGATCTTCAAAGATCACTATAACAAAATGAGTTTAGATATTCCTTTCGAGAAGGCTTTCAATCAAACATCGTTTACTTGCATAATGAAGGAAGTGTCAACTTTTAGAACCAAACGCGAGAAAGATGGCATGTATTGGACTGACCTTCATTTAGGTTCTAAGCCTCCAGTGCTTGATACACCTGCTAAAATCGTTCAACCAAAAGAAACCCGTACAACTAAAGTTGCTTTCGATGGTCCAGAAGAGACCGAAAAGGAAAAACAAAAGGGAAGTGTGACTTTGGCTGAATTGTTATCAACATAGATCTAAATGTGAAGAAACTTTAATACTCTATGACGTAACTTCATTCTCGCTCTTCCTTTGGCATATCCAGTTGGATTTCTTTTAAAAGATAAGCAACTTTGGATTCTCCAAAGAAGATGTTGCAACTTAGAGATAGATTGGGACATTCGGTTCTAGTTTTCTTTACTGTAATGGAGCCTTAAATTTCATGAATGCGTTCCTTAAACATTCATTAGAACCCAGCTTCTAAATTGACCACGCTTGCGCCATTCAATTAGATTACAAACTATCGATAGATAGCAATTGCCGCGTTTGATGAGAAGGATGATATAGGATGAAACAGTCATCATTGGAAAAGTGAAACTGTTTCCCAATGATGTAATATCATCTCTGGCATCAAACCTCATCCCGGCGGCAGAATATACCTACTTAAAGGTTGTCAGTAACGAAAATGAACAATCGATAGATAGCAATTGTCGCGTTTGATGAACGGATGAGATAGGATAAAACAGTCATCATTGGGAAAATGATACTGTTTCCGAATGATGTGATAACATCACTGGCATCAACCGCATCCCGGCGGCAGAACAAATCTACTTGAAGGTTATTAGTAACGAAATGAACTATCGATAAATTAGATTATCTAAATACAGCTGCTAAGTTTTAAACTTCGGCAAATCTTAATCGAAAGTGGTTTCCTTGCTCAAGGGTCTTCGCCACTTCTTGATTTGATGTACCGAACCCATTCCTTCAGAGCGAACAAACTTCCAAACACAGGAAGATAAATTCCCGCTCCATAACCGGCGACATACGCAAGTCTCTGATAAGGTGTGGAAAAGAAAATCTTCCTTCCCGACACCGCTTTACAAACAGACACTATAGCCGTCAATCGTAATGTTTCTTTACCAGTTTGTACGAAACGCTTTGATAAAACATCGTTAGGAGGAGTTCGTCCAAAGATTGAGGTTTCAGCTATACATAATCCTACTCCAGTTAGAACAACTCGCCAATCTTTTAGACCATTAAAGAATGGTCCATCATGAACAAGTCCTGCTAGTAAAGTACCTCGAAAGATGTCTTCAAAATAGATCTTTCCATCCACTTTCCAAGGATGGGATTGATTCATGGTTGTGTTATGTGTCGCCGCCGACCACTGCTGCTGTCTTTTTATACTTTATTGCTACTAAACAACTATCGATAGTTTGGACTTTCCAAAAACGGATGCCTAAAGCTTACGGCGAACGATTTGGTCGCCGAAGGAGTTGTTGCAAAGCAACAACGCTCGAGGATTTGCGTAGCAAATCTCTCGCTAAAGGGATACTTTATTTGTTACACACTAACTATCGATAGTTCAAACCGGGTGAATTATATCCAACTTTATTGCTTAAAGCTTACGGCGAGCGATTCGGGTCGCCGAAGGCTAACGGGACACTTTATTTGTTACACACTAGCGATTTGGGTCGCAGAAGGAGTTGTTTCAAAGCAACAATGCTCGAGGATTTGCGTAGCAAATCTCTCGCTAACGGGACACTTTATTCGCCACCCACTAACTATCGATAAATTTCTCGTTCATACCTAATCTTTAGGATTTCCCGTGATCTTTTCTGCCATTTCGGCAATTTCTTGGGCAAAACGAGTACTGGATCTTGGTAAGATGTTATTCTTCTTCTCCATCATACCGTTTTGCTTCAACAATTTTTCTACCTGTTGGTCCTTCTTAATCTCTACCATCCATTTTTCCACCAGGCTTCTAGCCGCTTGGTTTTGGATTCTAAGCGAAGTCGTGTCGATATCCTCCATTTTCAATTCTTTCGCCACGTAATCGATTCTGTCGCAAAGCATCCTCGTCTTCTCTAGTTCGTTGCTTATCTTGAGCAACTCCGTCTCACTTGGCTTATCCGTGATCGTACGCGCTTTCAACGCAATGGTCAAAGTGCGCAACTCTATTTCTCTTTTCACTATCGCCTGCGCCAACGAATTGGCATCCTCTCTTTCGCCAAACTGTGAATCTGAATGACCTGTCAAAGGAACAGTTGCCACGTAAAATCCAAGTACAGTAAAGGATAATGCTAGTAAGAACAGCAGCACGAAAAACAATTGGAACATCATGTTATATTTGTAACGGTACAAAAATTATTTTCAACAACCGTGTGTAACAATAATGCTATATAAACGGATGGGTATATCATTGTAGTAAGAACCTCCAAAAATGTCGGATTCTAACCGCAAAGATTTCTCTACCCAATTGAGCGAAAAGATGACTCCCGACTCTCAAAAGACCACTGGTGAAAAAATTAAGGAAAGCGTCACCGGTGTTACCGACCGTGTGAAGGCTGCTTTGACTCCTGACTCGCAAAAGAGCATTCCGCAACAAGTTGGTGACAAGGTTCGCTCAGGCACTGACAACAACCATGATGGATCCGCTCACCACGATCTTTAGAAACCTGACTTATGCCAACATCCCTTCATCTCCTCATTTGACAACTCATTAGCTTGCTTTACCAACTACAATATCTGATACAACAGAAACTTTACTAAACACTAGGACCGCATGATAAACCGACCTGACGACATTTCTCCAAATCTTCCATGTTCTCTTCCACTATGTAGGTAACAAATGGATTTAATCCCAAATTAGAAATCATCTTCTCGTAAAACTCCCTCTCCGGTTTTATCAGTCCCGTCTCACCGGAAACATACTCTCCTGAAAACATTCGGAACACTTCCGCATGCTTTCTTTTCAAAAGCCTGTATGTATTGATATCCACATTTCCTACAATGTAAACGCGTTTACCTTCCTTCACTAATCTTTGAATAGTTCTAAGTACATTCTTGTTGATCTGCAGGATTTCGCACAATATGTCCGAAGTAAAGGTTAAATGGCATATGTCCATCATGAGATACAAAGAAGTGTTGTTTTTGGTTCCCTCCTGTATTTGACTTTTGATGTACTCCAGGACTCTGGCTTTTCCAACACTCCCAGATATCTTTCCACTCAACCAATTTTCCAGGATTACCGCGCGTTTCACACCTTTCCCCTCTATCCTTTCCAACATTAGTTCAAACTTGTCACGCAAAAGCAACGGATTCTTTCCACTTGCAGTATACTTCATCAGTTTCAATTTGTCGAGATACCTCAAAGCCAACGTCAGATTTTCCTGAAACACTGTGTTCACATCAAACACGTAATTACTATATCCGGTTTCCATTTGTCTACCTGTCTTTACCTTTTCCTTATTATACATCCAATCTTTATAAAGCCTTGCATTCTTCTGTCCAAGTTGCTTAACAAAGGAATAATGAACTTTTCCATTAAAGCCATGTCCCAAATCAGAACTTTTATGTCTTTGGCGACCATCACCTTGATTTTGCTGGGTATAGCTCTAAACAGATTCTATATGTTACTTTTGGCTGTAATTATTCTTTTCTTAGATGTAGCATCTACTTTGGTCGCTTAGTGGAGTTATCTTGAAAGTTAACTATCGATAGTTGAGTTCCCCGCAAAGAACCGGTTTTGGTTGTCACATTCGTTTGGGAATCTGTGAACAAGTATGTTGGGTGTGCTTACTATCGATAGATTCGTCACATACAACTTACTTTATATATAATTACCGTCGTAAAGCTTTATTTTGTTCCTATATTTCGGAACGTACTGTTTGGAACCATTCTAGAACAGCTTGGAACCAGTTTAGAACAATCATCATGATCGAAATACAACTCGACGTTCAACGATTTCTCACTTTGGTCTGTTCCCATTCGCCTCCGAGCTCCTTGACAGAGCGTTTCATCTCCAATCATCACATCGTTCTCAATAAATCTAACGCCACTTTGCATCCCATTTCAAATGAAGAATTTCTGTTTTTACTCGACCTTTTCAAGAAGAACAACGAACCTGCACTCGCTGGATGGACTCTATTCATTAAATCCGCTTTGGAAGAAAATTCTTCCACATCAATCTCTCCTCCGTCAAAGGAGTCTGTTGTCGAAGCCAACGTTTTGGAGAATCCTCATGTTGTTCGTTCTTGCCACGTTACTGCACCTTCAGTTACTATTCAAACTTTGCCTGAAGCTGTTAAGAAAGATGTCAGAGAGGATATCGAAACATCAGAACATATGAACGTATCAACCGAATCCGTTGGCTATGAAAAGGTCGCTTCAGAAGATGGGTCATTAACCGTCGAAATTGGAGATTCTGAAAATATGATGGATCTTTGCCGTGATCCTAACGATCTTTTGAAGGAAAAAGATTTCGAGATTTCCTCAGGGTATTCTCAGATGGAACAGGAACAGGATAGTGAAGAAAAGGATGAGGAACCTGGTCAGATTCCTCATTTTCGCATAACTCAAGATCTCGTGGAAACCATTATCGACGGTCTCGAAAATGTTCCGGACGCTAAAAAGTGCAACTTTAAAAGCGGTTTGAAGAAATTTTACGTAGATGGCTTCTTTGACATGAAAACTTCTTTGCGCCTCTTGTTGAAACTGGGTACTGCTGAAAAGAATCGTCATAACTACGAACAGTTGCTTCAAATTTTCACTGTTATCCCAAAAAGTCACGCTTTGGATCAATGCGGCTTCGCTCAGAAGGATCTCGAGAGGTTGATTACTACTTTAAAGTGGGCTTTGGAGTCCTCCAGAAAGGGGGATCTCGTTAAAGACAAAGATATCTACAGCGAAGTTCAGAAGGTCTCGTGGGAAGAATTGTGTAAAGCAGTCGACGACTTCTCCGGAAATTTACTAGAACAATTGGATGACTCGACATTTTCTCACAAGGTCCTTACTAGAGACATTCAGTCAGCTGTACGCATGCGCCTTTACACTTTTGTGCTGAACCCCCCAAGAAAAGACGAATATAGATATCTTTTGTCCTATGGAGACAAATTGGAAGAACCTTGCAATTACTTTTACAGCAAACATGCCAGAATCTATTTGCAAAAGTTTGACATGGTGGAAGCTTATGGAGAGGCGGTGGTTGAATTGGACAACATCACCGCCATCCTATTGGACTATCTCCGTCGTCGTCAAAAGGAAAATGGGTTTAGATATCTATTTGCGTCGAAGAAGGACGCCCCCGTTTCAAAGATTTCTTGGGAAGAAATGTGTATGGAGGATTTCAAACGCATCACGGGTCATGCTTTAGATAGTACCGCCGTTAGAACTTTGTTTTTGAACTCAGCCGATACGGTTTCTTTTGAGGATCCTTACAAACGAATCGAAACAATCGTCAAGATGGGTCACTGTTTGAGAGAACACTACAATCTTTGTCAAGTTGCTTCCGTTGGAACTAAGAGGAAGCATGATGGAGAAGAGTGTGGTGAAAGTTCGACCAAGAAAAGGAGCGGAGATGTTTAGTTCCCACCAAGTTTATTGAGTTCTTGTTTTCTATGTAGCAGTAGTTTACTTATGGCTTCCACATGGTTTTCAATCAGTCTGTAATTTGTCATGTCTTGTTCCGATGCCAGCGCTTGTTTCCTAATGTTTACACTTGATCTACATGTCCAAATTAAATATTTGATCTCTTCTTCAGTGAATGAGTCCTTCATTGATTTTTGAAGTCTTGACAGAATCATTGACGGCATGCGTGCATTGGTATGGAAGTCTACGGCTTCTAATGGAAAATCTCGCACAGTGATATACTCCACAGTCTCTACATCCACGAACTCTACCTTTGGAATCGGTAAATGTTCCCACTCCTTTGCGTTATTGTGATACCATTTCAACATTTTGGCATCCCCCTCCATCAGATCAGTCGCGTTGAGAAATAAGTTGATCATTTCCGTATTTATCTCCATGTTTCCGCAGGATTGTAACTTGGGATCCTTGCCATAGTCCACAAAACGCGGCTCCTCACACAATTGTTTGACAAAACCAAGAATCCAATCCACATGTCTTTTGCTTAGATGAAAGCACTCCATGGAAATCATCTTGTGAAACCAGATGATTGGGAAACAATGTTGATTGAAAAATACATCTTCTGCTGCGATTACTACCAAACGTCTCAAAAATGACTTGGTGTTTATGCACATCATTGTTTTGGCACAGGATAATGCCTGGTTCACGTTTCCTCGTCTAATACTTTTCTGGAGAGCTGACTTGACGAAAGCAAGATCCTTTACTGCAGTGTCACTTACTATGAGTGGAAATTCGTATGGTAATTTGAGGTCTTTGAACGGATCGCTTATCGCCGTAGCACCATTCAAGAAACTCTCTTTCGTAAACGGAATTCCATAAATGAAAGCATATGTGCGCGCAATCATCCTTGAATTGTAAATTTTGATGGTTGCTCCTCTTGCACCACGTTTCTCAAAAGTCACTTGGAACGTTACCGCGTTCATGAGAACTGTGACTTTCTCAGACATCATCTCGTCGATACCACGAAGGTGACGCGGAAGGCGCAGGGGTAAGGTTGGCAGTTGCTAATGTGGAAACACTATTCGTAACATTACTTTTATACATACTTTCATCTATCCCAACTCTTTTTTTGACGTCATAATGACGCTCATCACCCAAATGGAAATTTTCCATCTGTGCAACCAAACTATCCGGAAGATTGCTGACTTTGAGTATTTTCTCTTCATCCTTTAACAACATGTCTTCTACGTCTTGACTTATGTTGCTCGTGAAACCCAAACATCTGCATCTCACTTTATTTGGAAGATTTTGAAATGTAAAGTTCGGTCCTACTAGTGTGAAACCTCCCATCTTGTAGGATGTAAGGAAAATATTACACAGACGGATCTTCCAATAGCGTCCATCCTTCACTTTTCCACCTTTCTTGCGTTGCCAACTGTTTATACTTGTTGAGAAGACTGTTTTTCCTCATTCTCGACATCAACATATACATATGATATCTAAAACGCAACCAATACGGCATAACCGGTGACAAGATCATCTTGTATATCATTATCTAACTTTCTCGTATTACAAAGTCCTTTGTTTATAAGCTTCTAAACTTTCATCTATCGATAGATGGGTTCATATTAGCGTTCTCACGAGATAACCCTACTTGAATTTACACACATTGGTAAACTCGGGACCATTCTTACCAAACTTTATCATGTCGATCCCCTCA
>Ga0070658_10004310_pt1 | contig 11625 bp, 9 predicted proteins | sample KBSC13metaG_FD_64664 | JGI IMG/M metagenome (GOLD analysis project Ga0070658, IMG submission 64664) | Corn rhizosphere microbial communities from Kellogg Biological Station, Michigan, USA - KBS C1-3 metaG | ecosystem: Host-associated > Plants > Roots > Rhizosphere > Soil ... | reverse complement strand
GCGATGTTGTCACCACGGGCATCGCCATCGACATCTCGCTGGCGCGAGCACGAGGCCGCAACTCGTTCGGGGAGATGCTCGACCTCGCAGGCAAGGCGCTCGGCAAGATCTCCATCCCCAGCAACCCGTACTCCGAGATCACGAACAAGTTCCTGGCCTTCGCGAACGCGACCGTCACGGACATCAGCGCAAAGCAGCTGGATGTGCCATTCGCGCAGGTGGCGCTGGCATTCAACAGGGGGAAGGAGCCGAGCATCGATCGCTGCCGCGCGGCAGGGAAGGAGCGTACGGGTGCGATCGCGGTGGTGTCGTCGCGTGGCAAGAGCGGCGCGGTCCTGATTCCGGTCGTCAACACCGATCAGCTCTATTGTTTTCGCTACTCGCGCGAGAGTACCTACGAGCTGCTGGCCGCGCCGAAGGTGGACGGCCGGTGTCCTGCCGCCGAAACCGGGTATTCCGCCGTGAACAACGACTACGTGATGTTTCTCATCAGCGCGCTGCCGAGCGCTTCGGGGTTTCTGACCCAGCAGGGTCAGCAACCGGCCATCGAAGAGGCCCGCGCGCGCTGTGCGGCGTTCGGCCTCGCGCCGAAGGCCTGCGGCCTGCCGGAGCACTGACCAGGAGCGCTGGAAGAGCCATGCCCCGGCACCGCCTTTTCGCCATCTGTCTCGGGCTCATCGCCTTCGTGGCCTACGCGCGCGACGCGCCCGCGAAAGATCTGTCCGGGATCTATTCGCCCGAGGTGCTGGCCTATTGGAAGCGCTCCTTCACGCCGCTCATCGAGAAGATCCGGAAGGACGACCTTGCCCCTGGGTTGAGCGCGCAGGGACGCCGTGAGCTGGAGGCGACGAGCATCGTGCTTCCGACGTCCACGACGACGAATGATCCCTTCGAGGATGTCACCAGCGCGAGCCACACCATCACCATTCCGGTTCTCACCCTCAAGTTTCTTTATGACCTCATGGCCGCCCATGAGTGGCTGACGGCCCATGGCCTCGAGGACCGCTCGGTGCTCTATGTCAGCGCGCTGAAGTATCAGGATGCCAGGCGCTTTCCGGGAGGGCACTATTTGTCGCCCCTCGACGCGCTCGGCGTGCCCCATTCGCGGATGATGGAGCCGGCGGACGACAGCGAGACGATGCGCAGAGGCCTGCCGGTGCTGTTCGTTGGCGCGCTCGCCTTCCTCCTGGCGCACGAGCTCCAGCACATCCTGGACCCTTCGAAGAATCTTGGCGTTTGGGAACGCGAGCTGGCGGCGGACTACTTCGCCCTGCGCATGGCCGGCCGCGCGGAGTACAGCCCTGTGGCGGTGTTCTGGTACTTCATGTATGCCGCCGAATGGAGTCTCAATGCCGGCGATTTCCCAAGCGCGGCCGCCTATTCGAAATGGTTTCTCACCGAGGGGGGCTCGCATCCGCTGTCAGGGTTCCGGGTGGCGATGCTCGGCGAGCACCTCCTGCGGGAGCCTGAGCTGTACTACCCGGACAAGGAACGAATCCAGGTTCTGCTCCAGATCGCCACGGGCCTGGCGAAGGCCGGCAAGGATTTGCAGAACATCGAAACGCGAAGGGTGCTGAAGCTGGTGGCGCTCGACATCGACGTCGCCGCCCTTGCGGTGCATCGTAAGGCCGCCGCCCCCATCCCCCCTCCCGCTTCTTATCCATCACCAACATATGTGAGCCCACCCGCCGCGACGGATGCGGCCGGCGTTCCGGCCGCCGCGCGTGCCGGGGACCTCGCCACGTTGACGAAGTTGCTCGCCGCCGACCCGGCGCTGGTGAATCGGAAGGACTCCGCCGGCCGGGCGCCGTTGATGTACGCCGTGGAGGGGCGGCACGTCGAAGTCGTCCGCTTCCTGCTGGCGCATGGCGGCGACGTCAATGACGCGGAAGAGGATGGCACGACACCGTTCGGCGACGCGCTGGCCACGCAGAACACGGCCATCGTGAAACTGATGCTGGCCAACGGCGAGACAGTGAACCCGGAAGGGCGTCCGAACCTGACGCCCCTGCTGGTTGCTGTTGTCAAAAACTACGAAGAGGGAGCGCGCCTGCTGCTCGCACATGGGGCGAAGGTCGACGCGAAGGTCGGCGATACTCTTGGGATGACGGCGCTCGAGTTCGCGGCAGAGTATGGATACACGCGCATGGCGCTGCTTCTGCTTGAGAACGGAGCGGACGTGAACAGTGCCGACGCGGCAGGCTTCACCGCGCTGCACCACGCGGTCGTGCGGGGGCATGAGGATCTGGTGATGATGTTGCTCAAACGTGGCGCGAACGTGAACGTCAAGGCGGCAGGTGAAACGACACCGTTGCACGACGCCGCGGCCACCGGCGGGTTGACGATCGCCAGGGCTCTCGTTGCACACGGTGCCAACGTTCACGCGAAGGACTTCAACGGCGATACCCCTTGCCAGACGGCGAGACGCGCGAATGAGGAAGACGTTGCAGCCTATCTCTGCGGCATCAGCGCACCGTAGCGAATTCGGTACCCATCCCGCATAATCACCGGCCATGAAAAAGCCTCTCATCGGCATCGGTTCGGATGTTGCTCAGAAAAGCGGCGAGCGCGACCGGGCCTTTGTCTACACCACCTACATCGAGTCGTTGAAACGCGCCGGCGCGGTGCCGGTGATCATTCCGCCGCAGCCGGAGAATGCCGCGGACATCCTCGACGGGATCGACGGCCTGCTGCTGGCGGGCGGCGATGACTGCGACCCGTCCGAATATGGCGAGGAAAAGCATCCCAGCTGCGAGCCGATGGATCCGCGGCGGCAGCAGAACGACGTCGGGCTGGCCAGGCTGGCGCGCCAGCGCGGCGTTCCCACTCTCGGCATCTGTCTCGGCGTGCAGGTGATGAACGTCGCTGCCGGCGGCACGCTCATTCAGGACATCGGCTCCGCGGTCGGTACCGAGATCGATCACGCCAGCGAGCCGAGCGACCGGCATCGCCACGACGTGCACATCGATGCGGCCACGAAACTCGGACGCATCCTCGGCGCGCGCGAGTTGAACGTCAACTCCTCGCACCATCAGGCCGTCGGCCGTGTCGCTGATGGATTGCAGGTCACCGCGCAGGCGCCGGATGGCGTCGTCGAAGCGCTCGAGGATCCGGCGCACGCGTTTTATCTCGGAGTGCAGTGGCATCCGGAAGACATGCCCGGCGAACGGTCGGCGACGGCGATCTTCGGTGCGTTCGTCGATGCCGCGCGCAAACATGCTCGCGAAAAGGAAATGTCACCGGTCGGTGCCGCGCGTTCGGAATAGCGACTTTCGCGGTGCCGTTTGCGACCGGCGAACGGGAGGATTCAAGTGAAACGGACTGCCTTGCTTGCCGCGGTTGCGCTGCTGTTCGTTCAGCAGGCCGTCGCTTCGCCGTGGCTCAGAGACATCGCCTCGGCGCAGAAAAAAGCGAAAGAGAAGAATCAGCTGATCTTCGTCGATCTCTTCGCCGACTGGTGCGGCTGGTGCCATCGCTTCGAACAGGAAGTGATCCCCTCGGCCGCCTTCCAGAACTCGACCGACGACAAAGTCCTCCTCCGCCTCAACACCGAGGATGGCAAGGACGGATCGCGATTCGCGCGCGAATTCGGCATCAACTCCCTCCCGACCTTCCTCGTCCTCAACAGCGACCTCATGATCGCCGGCATGATCAAAGGCTACGTTCCCTCCACCGAATTCAAGAAGACGATGGATGACGTCGAGGTGAAGTACAAAGACTTCATGAAGCGCGTCAACGACGAGCCGTCGATCTCGAAGGATTACGCCAAGCGCCTGTCGCTGGCGAAAGAGTTCGAATCGCGCGCCGCATATCCGCAGAGCGAGACGCGGCTGCGCAAGCTCGTCGGCGAGCCGGCCATCCCGCCCACCGTGCGCGATGACGCCTACTTCGAGCTCGCCCTCACCCAGATCCTCCAGAAAAAGTTCGACGACGCCAGAAAGACCATCGCCAAGTTCGGCACGCTGCAGAACAAAGGCGACGCCTTCGAGCGCTCGCGCCTCCTGATCGGCGACATCTACATGCAGCAGGGCAACATCGCCGCCGCGCTGGGCGAGTACAAGAGCTTCAAGACGAAGTATCCGAACTCGCAATACAACCGCAATCTGGACGTGATGATCCCGCAGCTCGAAAAGCAGGTGGGCGGACCGCGTAAGTAGGCGTTTCGGCGAGAGGCGGTTCTTTGACGAAAGGCGGAATGTTGAATGTTGAGTGTTCAATGTTGAATGTTGAATGTAAGAAGCATCAGCGGCAGGAGCGGTTCTCTCAACATTCAACATTGAACATTCAACATTCAACATTGAAGGTTCTGACCCTTCTGTGTTTCCTACTAGCCACCACCGCCTCCGCCCAGCTCTCCCTCGGCGGCGCCGCGTCCGCGATTCCGCAGCACGACCTGGTCAAGCTCACCGGCGCGATCGATAAGCGCACCGGTGACGACGTCCATGGCGTCGTCACCGCAACGATCGAGAGCGGATGGCACATCAACTCGAACAAGCCGCTCGACGAGTTCGTCATCCCGACGGTGCTGTCGTTCGACGGCGCCGATCTCGTTTCCGCGCAGTATCCGGCGCACACGGTGCGCTCGTTCAAGTTCAGCGGCGATCAGAAGCTCGCGGTTTATGAGGGAACGATCCAGATCGGATTCACCGCCAAGCTGCGGGCAGACGCGCCGGTCAAGGCCAAGCTCCACTACCAATCCTGCAACGACAACGTCTGTCTTCCGCCGCGCGACGCCGAGGTGGCGATCGATACGAAAACGATCGTGGCGCCGGCGGCACTGCCGGCGGGCGGGACGAACTTCACGCCGCTCTCCGCCGCGCCGAAGGGGGTCGCGCCGGTTGGCAACGACAAGCTCTCGGCCGCGTATGCCGCGCATGGATTGCCGCTCACGCTGCTCATCCTCTTCGTCGGCGGGCTGGCGCTGAATCTGACGCCGTGCGTCTTTCCGATGATCCCGATCACCGTGGGCTTTTTCGCCATGCAGAGCGACGGGCGCCGTTCGCGGCGCTTCGCGCTGTCGCTGGCGTACGTCATCGGCATCGTCATCACCTACTCGGCGCTCGGCGTCTTTGCGGCGTTGAGCGGACGGATGTTCGGATCGTGGCTGCAGTCGCCGGCGGTGCTGATCGGCTTCGCCGTGCTGATGCTGATCCTGGCCTCCTCGATGTTCGGCGTGTGGGAGTTCCGCGTGCCGCAGTTCATCGCCAACCGCTCGGCCGGCCGCGCCGGCGTGGCGGGCGCGCTGACGATGGGACTCTTCGTCGGCATCGTGGCCGCGCCGTGCGTCGGACCGGTGGTCGTGGCGCTCTTCACGCTCGTGGCCGCGATCGCCAAGCCCACCATCGGCATGGCCATGTTTGCCACGCTCGCGTTCGGCCTCGGCTTTCCTTACCTGATCGCGCTCAACGTTTTCCCGAAGCCGGGCGAGTGGATGGTGCAGGTCAAGAAGGCGATGGGCTTCGTCCTCATCGCCATGGCTTTCTACTTCCTCCGCGCCGTCATCGGCGAGACGCCCTACCGCCTCGGCGTCGCCGCCAGCCTGCTCATCGGCGCGGTCTTTCTCTTCGCCAGCCGCGGAGAACGCGGACGGGTGATGCGCCTGGCCTGCGCCGTCGTTCTCCTGCTCGGCGGCATCGCCTTCGCCATCCCGCCGCGCAAAGGCGCCGAAGTGCAGTGGCAGAAGTACGACGCCGCGGCACTCAACGCCACCGGCAAACCGGTCATCATCGACTTCTTCGCTGCATGGTGCATCCCGTGTAAGGAGCTCGACGAGAAAGTCTTCAGCGATGCCGCGGTGGCCAAAGACCTCGACCGCTTCACGCGCGTGAAGGCCGATCTGACCAACGCCGGAGATCCGCTCGTTCGCGAGCTCACCAAGCGTTACGCCATCGTCGGCGTTCCCACCGTCGTCTTCCTCGACTCCTCGGGACACGAGTTGCAGCAACTGCGGCTGACCGGACTGGAGACGCCGCAGCAGTTCCTGGCCCGCACCAAGCAGGTGAAGTGACCACGCTGACGCTCGATGCCGTGCAGCGCGTGCGCGATCGCATCGCGCGCGCTCACGCAAAAGCCAACGAACGGTTCCGCGAAGCGTTCGCATCCGGCACCGGCCCGCTGCCGCCGAAGGCGCACCTGGCCATGCAGGCCGCCGCGCTGGTGGAAAACGCTGCCGGACTTCGCGTGAAGGGCGAGATTCGCTACGACGTCATCGGCGACGAGAGCACGCCATACGTCGAGCGCGGCAAGCCGGTCTACGAATTCTTCGACGTCGATCGAAACCCCGAGGCCATCTTCGAATACTGGATGATCATCAGCGACATTGTCGGTGCCACCTCGTGGCGGATGACGCGCCTGATCGCCACCGCCGATGACTACGACGCCGCGCTGACGCGCATGCAATCGCCGCAGATCGTCCGCGCTCTCGTCGTCACGCATCTTCCGTCGGTGGATGCGCGCGATGACGGCACCGCCCTCCTCGAAGCGACCGTCTACACGCGCGCCGAGGAGGAGAGGATCGAGCGGCGGCAATTGCTGCTCGACGTCCACAACGAGTTCCACTACCACGGCCGCGCGCTGCTCGCCGAGGGAAGGGGCGGGGTGAGGATCTAAACCTCGCACGAATGTCGGAGAAACGTAGGTCGGACTCTCAGTCCGACCCCTTTTGAATACCCTCGTCACTGAGCGCCCATAGCCGGTCAGCCGGTCAGCCGGTCGGACTGAGAGTCCGACCTACGTAGTCCGACCTACGTAGTCCGACCTACGTAGCGATCAGTGCCCGTTGCGCAAGGCCGCGCGGAACACCGGGCCGTTTTGGAGCTCGCCGACGATGCGGTCCAGGCCTTTGTTGCTCTGCAGCGCGACGTGCTGCGCGTACTCATCGCAGACGGGGCAGAGCTGGCGGTTCAGATCGGCGTCCGGGACGCGTGAACCACACAATCGACACGTGGAATCAACGTTCGGCGCCATGGTGTGGCATTGTAGCATCCGCCGTGCCCGCGCCCGTTCGCGCGCGTTTGCGGCAGACGAAAAACTCATGACTACGAACCTCAGGAAAATTGTCATCGTCGGACGGCCGAACGTCGGCAAATCGACGCTCTTCAACCGGCTCGCCGGCAAGCGCCGCGCGCTCACGCACGACATGCCCGGCATGACCCGCGACCGCCTCTCCGACATCGTCACGCTCGATAACGGACGGCGCTACGAGCTCACCGATACGGGTGGGCTCGAGTATGGCGACTCGCCGATGTCCGCCTTCGCCGGCGAGATCCGCGATCAGGCCAGGCGCGCGCTCGATACGGCGGACTTCATCCTGTTCGTCGTCGACGGCGCGGCCGGGGTGCTGACCGAGGATCGCGATATTGCCGAGGAATTGCGGCCCGCGGCGGATCGAACCCTGCTGCTGGTCAACAAAGTCGACCGCCGCGACGCCGAGGAGAACGTACCGGAGTTCTACGAGCTCGGATTCGAGCGGATGCTGCCGCTTTCTGCCGAGCATGGCGAAGGGATCGACGAGCTGTTCGACATCATCGGCGCGATTTTGCCGCCGGAGTCGGTCGAAGAGGTGGATGAAGACGACCGCGGCCCGATCCGCATCGCCATCATCGGCCGGCCGAACGTCGGCAAGTCGTCGCTGCTCAACCGGCTTGCCGATGAAGAGCGCGCCGTGGTCTCGCCGATCTCCGGCACCACGCGCGACGCCATCGACACGCAGATCGAGCGCGGCGATCGCAAGTACCTGATCATCGACACCGCAGGCATCCGCCGCAAAGGGAAGACGCACGACGAAGCGGAGAAGCTGTCCGTCATCTCCGCGCGCAAAGCGATCGAGCGCTGCGAGATCGCCCTGGTCATGATCGACGCCACCGATGGCGTCACCGGCCAGGACGCCACCGTCGCCGGCTACGCCGAGGATGCTGGGAAGGCGGCCATGCTGCTGGTCAACAAGTGGGATGTCGGTGATCACGCGCAGGACGACTATAAGAAGGTGGAGGAGGAGATCCGCTTCAAGCTCAAGTTCCTGCCGTACGCGCCGGTGGAGTTCATCTCCGCGAAGAGCGGCCGCCGCGTAGAGAAGATCTTCGCGCGCATCGACCAGATCGTCGATGGCTATCGCAAGCGTTTCGGGACCTCGGAATTGAATCAGATCCTCGAGCGCGCGTTAGCCGCCCACCAGCCGCCGGCGGTGAAAGGCAAGCCGCGCCGCTTCTACTACACGACGCAGTTGAAAACGCAGCCGACTACGATCGCGCTTTTCTCAAACACCGACGAGCCGTTGCACTTCTCGTATCGCCGGTTCCTGGAGAATCAGTTTCGGGAGGGGTTGGGGCTGGTCGGCTGTCCCATTCACCTCGTTCTGCGGGCGCGCAAGGGGATGAAGAAGTAGCTCACGCGGAGACGCGGATGGGAGCTATCGCGGAAACGCTTCCTTGACGCCCCCATCAACCGGCAACATCGCCCCTGTCGTTTTCGCTGACCTTGGTCCTGCCAGAAACAGCGCGGCCTCGGCTACATCGTCGGCGGTTACTTCCACCTTGAGCAGCGTGCGGTTGCGGTAGAAATCGGGGAGGTCCTGCGTATCGATGCGATACGACGTGGCGCGGTTGGCGCGCATCTCCTCGCTCCAGAACCGCGATCCGCCGAAGATGGCGTCGGGGTTGAGCATGTTGGCGCGGATGCCGTGCTCGCCGCCTTCGATGGCCACGATGCGGCAGAGCTGGGCCTCGGCGGCTTTGCTGGCGCTGTAGGCTCCGAAGTCCTTGCCGGGGGCAGTCACGTTCTTCGAAGCGTTGAAGACGATGCTGCCGCCGGTCTTCTGCTGCTTCATGATCCGAAGCGCCGCGCGCACGATCAGGAAGTGGCCGCGCGTGTTGACGGAAAAGCTGCGATCCCAAGTCGCCGTGTCGAGCGTCTCGAGGCTTCCCATCGACGGGATGCCGGCGTTGCTGACGATGATGTCAACTCCGCCGTACGCGCGGACGGTCTCCGCGAACGCGCGCTCGACGTCCTCCTCGCTGGCGACGTCGAGCCGCACGGCGATGGCGCGGCGAAGCCCATGCTTTTCGATGATCCCCTTGGCCACCTCTTCGGCGAGGGGAAGGTCGATGTCGGTAACGACCACATGCGCGCCTTCCTCCGCGAAACGTTCGGCGCAGGCGCGGCCGATGCCGCTGGCCGCGCCGGTGATGATGGCCACCTTGCCGGCCAGCTCTTTTTCCTTCGGCAGCAGCGTCAGTTTGTAGAGCTCGAGCGGCCAGTACTCGGCGTGAAAGGCATCCTCATCGTTCAGCGTTTCGTACCCGCCGGCGCCCTCGGCGGCTTCGATGATCTTCATCGTGTGCCGGTAGATGTCGCGCACGATCCGCGCCGCGCGCGCGTCCTTGCCGGCCGTCCACATGCCTGCGCCAGGCACGAGCACCACGCGCGGGTGGGGATCGAGCATGGCGAACTCGCTGGGATGTCTGCGGTAGTGATCGGCGTAGCGCTCGACGTGTGCGGCCAGAGACTTCTCCACATCGTCGCCGGCGTCGAGAAAGAGCGGGAAGCGCTTCGTGTAGAGCAGATGGTCGGGCGTAGCCGGTCCGATCTGGGTGATGCGTTTGGCGTCGTTGCGAGCCAGGAAGCGAAGGACGTCTTCGCTGTCGTCCAGCTCGAGGATGACCGAACGTGAGACGCCGAGGGCGCCACGGATGGAGGGTGCGAGACGAACTGCACTGGACGGCTGGTCGGACTGGAGAGTCCGACCTACGTTTGTCCGACCTGCGTTTGTCCGGCCAACGTACTCCTCTGCCTTACTCACCAGGGCGATGTGTTTCTCGTACGCCTCACGCGCGGTCTCGCCCCACGTGATCAGTCCGTGGTTCATCAACACCAGCCCCTCGGCATCCGGCTTGGCGGCGAATGCATCGGCCACGTCGCGGCTCAGACGGAATCCCGGGCGAAGGTAAGGAACCGTAATGACCGAAGCACCGAAGCAGGCGCGCACGGTCTCCTCGCGACCGCGCGTGTTCGTGAGCGCGAGGATGGCGTCAGCGTGGGTATGGAGCACGGCACGCGCGGGGAGAAACGCGTGCAGCAGCGTCTCGATCGACGGCCGGGCGCTGGAGGGATCGACCAGGCAGCGGGCAAGGTAATCGACCATCTCCTGATCGCTCATGTCGCCTTCGCGGGTGCGCAGCGGCTCGATGTAGTCGAGGCGGACGGCCGGGAACTGCTTCGGCACGATCGTCTTCATGTCGCTGCCGCTCGACTTGATGTACATCACCTCGATCGGCCTGCCGAGGAGATCAGAGGACTGCGCCTTCACGCTGTTGTTGCCACCGCCCCAGAGGACGAGCGCTTCTTCCGCGCCGACGAGGCGCGACTGGTAGACGAGTTGATCAATTTCGTTCTCGGGCGTCTCCGCCCAGCGGTTTTTCATGCGACGGCATTCAACCACAGAGGTACCGGCGGCGGCGGAACCTGAGCAATCAGCCCCAGCCGCGTCGCCGCCAGTCTCGCATGTCGTTTGCACAAATAACTATCGGAGGTGCAGTCATCATGAAAGCCAAAATCGCGGCAGCCTTCATTGTTTTGATCGGGCTCAGCGGCTATGCCTGGGGAGCGAGCGATCCGAAGCTCGGCATTCATCTTCAGCAGCTGACGAGCACGGACGACATGTTCTACTTCCGCGGTCCCATCAACATCCAATACCGGCTCACCGTCAGCAATCCCACCGATCAGCCGGTGACCTTGCGCCGGCTGGAGCTGAGCACGCTCGGACCTGGCTCGTATTCGTTGCATACCGGATCGTCGCCGGTGACCCGTACGATTCCGCCGAATGGAACCACCTCGATCACGCTTTCGGCCTGGGGAGGCTCGGCTGGCGGCTATCTCCGCTCCCAGGAACCGGTGAACGTTCGTGGCGTGGCCTACTTCGAAGATGCCGGACACCATTCGTTCGTGAAGCAGTTCCTCGAGAACTTCAGGCCGTAGCAAAAGGCTGATCGACGCCCCGCGCGACGATGCTAAACTCGGTGCCTCTTCACAAAGGGGGTATGAATGCGTCAGGTTGCCGGGGCGTTGGTTGCCGTTCTTCTCATCGTGGCTCTTCCTGCGGTTGCAGTCGATCTTGGCCATGCCGAGGGCACGCTGACCATCGACAACACAAAGATCCCGCTCAATTACGCGTACGCCGTCGGAAGGCAGAAGAACCTGCTCAACGACCGGAAGGAGTTGACGCGGATCATCCTCACCGACAAGCCCCTGCCAGCGGACGTGAAGTTGACCGATCTCGACGACAACCTGCCGGGCGATCTGAACGGCGTCATCCTCTGCGTCGACAAGCTGGGACGCGTAGGCCACGTGGCCGTGCAGCACCCGACCGGAAACTACGACGGCGGCTATTTCGAAGGGATTGCCGACTACGACTTCAAGCCGCACAAGGGCGAGTCGGGGACGTATAGCGGCACCACCTCGTCACTGCGGGTGAAGACGAACACGATGACCTTCTCGTTTGAAGCGACGTTCGTGGCATCGCTCAAATAAGACGGTAGACTCTCGCCGTCCATGGCTCTCTTCTCGTCTGACGTCAGCGACGCGGTGAAGCGGCTTGCCGCCAAAACGTACACGACGCAGGAAGAGCGCGAC
>Ga0070658_10004307_pt1 | contig 11633 bp, 13 predicted proteins | sample KBSC13metaG_FD_64664 | JGI IMG/M metagenome (GOLD analysis project Ga0070658, IMG submission 64664) | Corn rhizosphere microbial communities from Kellogg Biological Station, Michigan, USA - KBS C1-3 metaG | ecosystem: Host-associated > Plants > Roots > Rhizosphere > Soil ... | reverse complement strand
GACGAGGTGCGCGTTGGGCAGGGCGAGCAGCACGTCCACGCTCGCCGGGTCGTCCGGTGACGGGTCGGCCATCGACCCGGGTGCTGCCGCCTCGACGAAGTCAGCGGGGCGCTTGGTCGGTGGCGACGGCGCCAGCTCTTCGCGCAAACCGACGACCGCGCGCGCGAGCGTGTCGAGCAGGAGCCAGCGGCGGGCCTCGGCCGCGTCGCGGGTGTCACGCGTGTCGCGGCGCAACCGCTGCAGCTGCGCTTCGGTGTCGGCGAGCTGCTCGCGTAGGCGGGTCATCTCGCGGGCGTGCTCGGCTTCGTCGCGGGACCAGGCCTCGCGTTCGGCACCGACCGCCTCGGTCGCCTCGGCGAGGGCGGCCTCGGCCTTGCGGGCGCGGTCGGCCGCATCGCGGGCACGCTTGCGCTCCCGCTCGACGTCGGCGAGCGCCTGCTCAACGCGTGCCTGCGCCTTGTCGACCTCGGCCCGCAGTGCGGCGAGCTCGGCGTCGAGGTTGCGCTGCGCCGCGGCGGCGGTGCGCTGGGCCAGGTCGCTCGCGGCCTGCTCCTGGGCGGCGGCCGCACGCTTGCCGGCGCGTCGTACGTGCTCTTCCCAGCCGTCGGTGCGGAGCAGGTAGGCGACGGCGGCGACGTCGTCGGGGTCGGCGGCAGCCGGGGCCTCCCCCGCGTCGAGTGCGGCGGCGAGGTCGGGCAGCGCCTCGCGCACGCCCTCGGCGACGCGCTCCCGGAACGCATCGTCGGTCTGCAGCGCGGCCGCGAGCGGGAGCACGACCTGGCGGCGGCGGCCCGGCGCGAACTTCGCGAACGGCCGCAGCGACGCCGGGATGTCGGCCGCGTCCATCGTCCCGAGCCGGTCCGCCGCGACCTCGACGACGCGGCGGCGTACCGCGTCCGGCAGCTCGACGCTCACCGGCGCCGGTCAGCTGCTCGCGGCGGCCGGGCGGGCGACGAGCTCGATCGTGTTGACCCCGTTGCACCAGCGGCAGGTCACCTGCTCGATGGACTCGGCCAGGACCTCGCGCTCCTCGACCCGCGCGTCGCCGGACAGGTCGGCGTGGACGTACTCGCGGGTGCGGGTGGTGCGGACAACGTCGAACCGGGTCAGGTTGCCGCAGGCCGTGCAACGCCAGCGGTTGTCGCCGGTCGGGAGCGCCGTCGCCATGGGCGCAGCCTACGCGGGCCCTCGGCGCGGCAACCCGTTTTCGTCGGTGCCGCCTCCTACCGTCCGAATCGTGACGGGAGGTGCAGGAGTGGCCGGGCGCGCCGTGCAGGCCACGTTCGACGAGCTCGGCACTCCCCTGTCGCAGGTCACGTTCGTCGTGGTCGACCTGGAGACCACCGGCGGGTCGCCGACCAGCTGCGCGATCACCGAGATCGGCGCGGTCAAGGTCTGCGGCGGCGAGGTGCTCGGCGAGTTCCAGACCCTGGTCAACCCGCGGATGGACATCCCGCCGTTCATCGCCGTGCTCACCGGCATCACCGACGCGATGGTCGCCGCCGCGCCGCCGATCGACGCGGTGCTGCCGTCGTTCCTGGAGTGGGCGGGCGGGTCGGTGCTGGTCGCCCACAACGCGCCGTTCGACGTCGGGTTCCTGCGTGCCAACGCTTCCGCGTTGTCTCTGCCGTGGCCCGACTTCTCCTCGGTCGACACTGCCCGGCTGGCCCGGCGGGTGCTGACCCGCGACGAGGCGCCCGACTGCAAGCTGTCGACGCTCGCACGGCTCTTCCGTACGACGACAACTCCCTGCCACCGCGCTCTGGCCGACGCGCAGGCCACGGCCGACGTGTTGCACGGCCTGCTCGAGCGCCTCGGCAACCTCGGCGTGCAGTCGATGGAAGAGCTGCACACCTTCAGCGGCCTGGTCACCGCGGCACAGCGGCGCAAGCGTTACCTCGCCGAGGGCCTGCCGGAAGGGCCGGGCGTCTACATCTTCCGCGACATGCGCGACCGGCCGCTCTACATCGGCGTCTCGCGCAACGTGAAGGCGCGCGTGCGGCAATACTTCGTCGCCTCGGAGCCGCGCACGCGCATGGCCGAGATGGTCGGCATCGCCGAACGGGTCGACGCAGTGTCGTGTGCGCATCCGCTCGAAGCTGAGGTGCGCGAGCTCCGGCTGATCGCCGAGCACAAGCCGCGCTACAACCGGCGGTCGCGGTTTCCGGAGAAGGCGTTGTGGGTCAAGCTGACCAGCGAGCCCTACCCGCGGCTCGCGGTCGCGCGGCGCCTGGCCGACGACGGCGCGGTCTACCTCGGGCCGTTCGGGTCGGCGCGCTCCGCGGCCGCGGCGATGGCGGCGGTGCACGAGGCCGTGCCGCTCCGGCAGTGCACGCAGCGCCTGTCGACACGGCGTACCTCTCCGACGTGTGTGCTCGCCGGGATGGGCCGGTGCCCGGCACCGTGCGAGGGCGGCGTCACGCCGGACGACTATGCGCCCGTTGCAGACGCGGCCCGGGCGCTGCTCGTCGGTGATCCGCGGCCGTTGCTCGACGCGGCCCGGCGTCGGATGGCGACGCTGTCCGCGCAGGAACGCTACGAGGAGGCGGCCGGCTTCCGGGACCGGGCCGCGGCGTTCGTGCGCACGGCGGCGCGGATGCAGCGCCTCGCGGCGCTGGCCTCCTGTTCGGAACTGGTCGCGGCGCGGCCGGGTTTCGCGGGCGGCTGGGACCTGGTCGTCGTACGCCACGGGCGGATGGCCGGGGCGGCTCGGGTGCCGTCCGGCGCGGCGCCGCGGCCTTACGTCGACGCGCTGGTCGCGACCGCCGAGGCGGTGTCAGCGGGGCTCGGGCCGACGGCGGCGGCGAGCGCAGAGGAGATGGACTGCATCCTGCGCTGGCTCGACGGCCCGGGCGCGCGATTGGTGTCGCTGACCGGCACCTGGTCGTCGCCGGCGTACGGCGCGGGTGGGTTGCAGGAGTGGTTGGCCGCGGCTGATGCGGGCCGCGACGCAGCCCGGCCGTTCGACGACCGGCGCGGGTTGCGCCCCGTGCACCGCCCCGCCCGCGCGGTCTGACCGTCGTTGGGAGGCTCAACGCTGCTACTGCAGCCGGTCTGGCCCGACGGCGTCACGCCGGCTGGCTCGTTGGAGCCGAATCGCGTCCTGGTCCTGTTGCTACCTCGTGCGCCGATGCGAGGCTCGCAGGCAAGAGGCAACAGGGGGTGCATGAGGATGCGGAGCAAGAGCGCGAGCCTGATCCTCGCCTCGGTCGCGGCCATGGTGTTCGGGCCGCTCGCCGGAACGAGCCTGGCCGACGGACCACCGCCCGATCCCTGCGTCTCACCACCACCGGGCGCGATCGTCGGCACGCCCGGCAACGACACGCTCGTAGGCACAGCCGGACCGGACCTCATCGTTGGCCTCGGCGGCGACGACACGATCTACGGCCTCGGCGGCGACGACATGATCGTCGGCTGCGCCGGCAACGACACCATCTACGCGGGCGACGGCAACGACACGATCGCCGGTGACGACCTGTCGTTCTTCGGCGGGCCCAACGTGCCCGGTGACAACGACTACATCGATGCCGGTCGCGGCGACGACATGGTGTTAGCGGGACCCGGCGACGACGTCGTCGACGCGGGACCAGGCAATGACTTCGTCGCGGCCGCGCAGGGCAACGACAGCGTCGGCGGTGGCCAAGGCGACGACACCATCATCGGCGGCATGGGAACGGACAGCCTCGCCGGCGGCCCGGGCAACGACCAGATCTTCGGCGGGCCAGGGAGCGACAACCTCGCCGGCGGGCCGGGCGACGACCTGCTGGTCGGCGACTCACCCGGCATGGGTGACAACCCGCTGCCGCCAACTGTCGATCCCAACCCCAACAGCGATGTCTGCAACGGTGCTGTCGGCACCGACACCTCGATCACGTGCGAGATCGACAACAGCATCGAGGTCGTCGTCCCACTGAGCTGACTCCGGGGGTTGCCGTTGCGTGCTGGTGACGCGTAAGCGTCACCGGCACGCAATGCTCTGCTCGTGGACAGGAGGCGGCGCGACTATCCGGGCTGGCGGATGGTCTGGGCGCTGTCGGTCACCTGCACGATCAGCTACGGGGTTCTGCTCTATGCGTTCTCGGTGTTTCTCACGCCGATGCGGCACGACTTGCACGCGTCGGTCGGCGCGCTGTCGGGCGCGGTCAGCCTGTCCATCGCCGTCGCCGGCGTGCTCGCACCGTTCGTCGGCGCATGGCTCGACCGCCACGGCGCCCGATCGCTGATGACCGCGGGGTCAATCGTGGCGGCAATGTCGGTCGCCGGTTGGTCGCAGGCGCGAACGCTGCCCGAGCTTTACGTCGCTTTCGTCGGCATCGGCATCGCTAGTGCGGCGCTGTTCTACGACCCGGCTTTCGCGGTCGTCAACACCTGGTTCGACCGTGACCGCAACTCTGCGCTGCTGACCCTGACGGTCGTCGCAGGCCTCGCGTCGACGATCTTTCTGCCGACAAGTCAAGCGCTCACGCAATGGTTGGGCTGGCGCGACGCTCTCGCCGCGCTGGCCGTTGTCTGCCTGGCCACCGCCGTTCCGCACGCGCTGGTGCTCCGTCGGAATCCGGTCGACCACGGTTACACCGCGGACGGCGGACAACTCGACGCGCTTCCCGCCACACCCGCGACACATCTCGGCGAGCAACGGCTCCGGCTGCGAGATCCGGAGCTGCGCGCCGGGCTCCGCGCGCGCTCCGTTCAGTGGCTCACCGTCAGCACGGTGGCGCTTACCGCGGGCGTGACGATGGTCATCGTCTACCTCGTCACCTACCTGCGGTCGCGCGGCTACTCGCCCACCGCGGCGGCCATCGGCGCCGGCGCCCTCGGCGTGATGTCGGTGTCGGGCCGGATCGCCTTCACCCGACTGACCCGTCGGCTGCGGCTGGAGCGCGTCGCGGCCGCGATGCTCATCGGCCAGATCGTCGGTATCGCGGCGTTGGCGTGGCTGCCCCGACCGGCCGGGCTGATCGTGTTCGTGCTGTCCTTCGGATCGGCCTTCGGAGTGATGACGATCGCGCGGCCGGCGCTGCTCGGCGACTATGTCGCGACGACCGTTTTCGCCCGCGTGTCCGGCGTACAGGCAATGCTCGTCGACGTCGGCCGCATCGCCGCTCCCCTGCTCGCCGGAGCGCTGATCACCTGGACCGGCGGCTACGGCGCGATGCTCGCAGCTGTCGCGGCCTGCTCGGCGTTCGCCGCGGTCGCGCTGCTCGTAGCCGACCGCGCCGCCGCCCCTCGTTGAGTGTGACGAACTTGGTCTTCTCACGCGCTGAGAACACCAACTTCGTCACACTCAACGGCGTGATGGAGGTGACGAAGGCGGACGTCGAGCGGGCGTTCGGGCGGGCGGTGTCGTCGTACGAGGTGCAGCCGCTCGATCCGCACCTGCGCCTGCACTCGGTCACCGGCGGGGTGTTCCGGGTGCGCGCCGACGGCGACAGCGCGGTGCTGAAGGTCGTGCGGCACGGCGTCGACGACGACCCGGGCGGGCTGTGGGTCGCGGGCGGCGACGTCGCGCACCGCAACTACTGGAAGCGGGAGTGGCTCGCCTTCGACTCCGGGCTGCTCGACGGCCTGCCGCCCGGCGTGCGCGCGCCGCACACCTTGCACACGACGCAGCCCTCGGACGACGAGTGCTGGATCTGGATGGAGGACGTCCGCGGTCGCACGGCGCACGCGATCACACTCGACGACTACGAGGTCGTCGCCCGCGCGTTGGGTCGGATGCAGGGCTGGTACGCCGCAGACCCCGCCCGACTGCCGTCCCAGCCGTGGCTGTCCCGGGACTGGCTGCGCGGCTGGGCGGACACCAGCGCCGGCCAGCTGAAGGCGGTCGGTGGCGAAGAAGGCTGGGACGACGAGCGGTTGGCAACGCTGCTGCCCTACCGGCAGCGCGCGATGGAGGTGTGGGCGGCGTCGCGCGAGCAGCTGCTGCGGATCGTCGAAACGTCCCAGCGGACCGTCGTGCACCTGGACTTCTGGCCGCACAACCTCTTCGTCGCCGATGACGACGTGGTCGCGATCGACTGGTCGCAGGTCGGGATCGGCGGCATCGCTCAGGACCTCGACCAGATCACGCTGGACACGGTCTGGATGCAGGTGATGCCGGACGCCGACATCGCCGAGCTGGAGCGGCGGATCGTGCCGTCGTACGCCGAGGGGCTGCGCGCCGCCGGCTACGACGTGGACGAGGCGGTGCTGCAGCGGTGGTATGCCGCTGCGGCGGCGGTGAAGTATGTCCCGCTGCTCGAGCTGCAGGTCATGACCGCGCGTGACCCGGCCAAGGTGGCTTTCGCCGAGCAGCGCGCGGGCCGGTCGTTTGCCGAGGCGACGGCCACGAAGGCCCGCGTCGTACGACGGGCGATCGAGCTCGGCGAGTCGGCGCTAGGTTCCTGAGCGTGATTACCGCGATCGTGTTCATCCAGGCGGCGGTCGACCGGATCCCGGAGGTCGCCGAGGAAATTGCGCAGCTGCCCGGCGTCAGCGAGGTCTACTCGGTGACCGGCGAGATCGACCTCATCGCGCTGGTGCGGGTGCGCCAGCACGAGCAGATCGCCGACGTCGTCGCCGACCGGCTCAACAAGGTTGACGGCGTGCTCGCAACCGAGACGCATGTGGCGTTCCGCGCCTACAGCCAGCACGACCTGGAGGCCGCGTTCGCGATCGGTCTGGAGGACCCGGACTGAGCGCAGCACGCCGCCCACCGCACCACTTCGGACGGCTGGCGACCACTTTTCGCCTGGCTTCTCGGCGTGTCGTGGTCGCCAGCCGTCCGAAGTTGCAGGTGGTTGGGGCTTAGCGGAGGGATTGGCTGATCGCTACCCAGCCCTCGAGGCGGGATCGAGCCGCGCCGGAGTCGATCGACTCGGCCGCCCTCGGCAGCACCGCGGCCAGCTGCTCCCCGATCGGTGCAGCCGTCGGGCCTTCGTAGGCAACCAGCGCGGCGGCCGCGTTGAGCGTCACCGCGTCGCGCACCGCGCCCTCCTCACCCTTCAGCACCCGCCGGGCGACCTGCGCGTTGAAGGCGGCGTCGGCGCCACGCAGGGCGTCCACTTCAGGCGCAGCGATGCCGAGCTCGGCCGGGTCGAGCCGGTCGGGCCGGACGTTGCCGCCGCTCACCACCCACACCTTCGACGGCGCGGACGTCGACAGCTCGTCCAGCCCGTCCTCGCCGCGGAAGACCAGGGCCGACGCGCCGCGCGCCGCCAGCACGCCGGCGACGACCGGCGCCATCCGCTCGTCGGAGACCCCGACCGCCTGCGCATCCGGTTGGGCCGGGTTGGTCAGCGGTCCGAGGAAGTTGAACACCGTCGGGATGCCGAGCTCGCGGCGCGGCACCGCGGTGTGCCGGAACGACGGGTGGAAGACAGGCGCGAAGCAGAACGCGATGCCGGCTTCTTCGATGCAGCGCTCGACCGCCTCGACCGGCAGGTCGACGACGACGCCGAGCTCCTCGAGCACGTCGGCCGATCCGGCCGCCGACGAGGCGGCGCGGTTGCCGTGCTTGACGACGATGACGTCGGCGCCGGCCACCACGATCGCGGCCATCGTCGAGATGTTGACCGTGTGCGCGCGGTCGCCGCCGGTGCCGCAGGTGTCGACGGCTCGTCGTACACCGCTGATGCGCGTCGCGTGGTCGAGCATCGTGCGGACGAGCCCGCCGACCTCGTCCGCGGTCTCCCCCTTCGCGCGCAGCGCGATCGCGAAGCCGGCGACCTGCGCGGGCGTGGCCTCGCCATTCATGATCTCGTTCATCGCCCAGGCCGCGTCGTCGGGCGAGAGCGACTCGCCCCGCAAGACCGCCGTAAGGATGTTGGGCCAGGTGGCCACTTACTCGCCTAGGGTCTCGACCAGGTCGGCGCTGATCTTGCGACCGTCCAGGTGCAGCCGCGGCGCGACGTCGCGCAACCGGGAACTCGCCTCGTACAGGGCCGCGGCCGCGCGCAGCACGTCATGGACAGCGGCCGACGCGACCGGCAGGTAGCCCTCGGCGAAGGCGAAGCCGCAGCGCGGGCAGTCCCCGTCGAACCCACCGTCGATCAGCTCGGCGAGCCGGAACGACTCGCCGCAGTTGCCGCACCACGCCGGGACGTTGAGGGCGGCCACGTCAGTGCCCGGTCGCTACGGCGCGGCTGGGCTGCAGCAGCGCCACGACCTCTTCGATGATGCGCACCGCGTCGATCGGGTGGGCGGTGACCGCCTCGGCGCGCGACCAGGTCGCGAGCCAGGCGTCGTCGCGGCGGCCGAGCAGCAGGAGGACCGGCGGTGGCTCGTCGAGCTCGGCCTTCAACTGCCGGCCGAGTCCGATGCCGCCGGTGGGAGCCGCTTCGCCGTCGAGGATCGCCAGGTCGATGCCGCCCTCGTCGCAGCGGCGGACGACCTCGTCGCCGGTCGCGGCCTCGACGAACTCCAGTTCGAGCCCGGGTGCCGGCCGGCGGCCCAGCGCGACCAGGACGCGGTCGCGGGTGGCCGCGCGACTCGAGTAGACGAGCACGGTGGCGGCTCGGGCCGGTTCCGGGGCAGACACGTACCCAATCGTAATGGGGCGCGAGCGCGGTCGTGACTACGCCGGGTAGTGCAGGCGTGCCATCTTCGCCGGTTTCGGTAACGCTGCGCCGCCTTCACTCGATGATGCGACGACGGCAGCAGCCACTTCCCCGGAGGCGTCCGATGCGCGTGACCGTCGAGGTTGACCGTCTTCGTGTGACGTACTACTGCGTGTCGTGCCACGTCCGCCTCAGCCTGGATGGCCACTCCGCCGGCATTGCCGGGCCGGCTTTCGTCGAGGCGCACCGCTACTGCGAGAGCGACCAGCGGGCCACGGTGGCGACGGTGGCCACGAGCCGCCGCTAGGACTCCCCCAGACTGGCCCGGTGCGTATCGGCGTACAGCTTCCTGAGGTCGAGCGACCGGTCGGCTGGGCCGACTATCTCGCGATGGCGCGGGCCGCCGAAGAGGTCGGGTTCGACTCGGTCTGGCTCGGCGATCACCTGCTCTACCGCGGCGACGGGCGCGAGGAGCGCGGTCCGTGGGACGCCTGGACGCTGCTCGCTGCCCTGGCCGCGACGACCGAACGCGTTCAGCTCGGCCCGCTGGTGGCGTGCACCGCGTTCGGGCCCGCGGCCTTGCTGGCGCGGAGGGCCGCCGCGGTCCAGGAGGTGAGCGGCGGCCGTCTCGTGCTCGGGCTGGGCGCGGGCTGGAACGAGGCCGAGTTCCGTGCGTTCGGGTTGCCGTTCGACCGTCGCGCGTCGCGCTTCGTCGCATCGTTCGACGTCGTACGACGGCTGCTCGGCGGCGAGCGCGTCAGTAACGGACAACTTTCCGACGCGGTCGTCCTGCCGCGGCCGGCAGCGCGGGTGCCGCTGATGGTCGGGTCGGTCGGCGAGCAGGTGCTGCGCGCGACGCTGCCGCACGTCGATGCGTGGAACGCCTGGTTTCACTGGTTCGGCAACACACCGGACGGCTTCGCCGGGCAGAACGAACGCGTGTCGGCACTGGCGCGTGATGTCGGTCGCGAGCCGGGCGACATCCGTCGTACGGCGGCGGTGTTCGTGGCTCTCGACGCCGGTCGCGTCGACCGGCCGCATGCCGACGTGCCGCCCCTCTGCGGATCGGACGGGCAGATCGCGTCAACGCTGCGCGAGTTCGGCGACGCCGGCGTCGACGAGGCGATCCTCGTCGTGTCGCCGATCACGGAGGGGTCGATCCGCAGGCTGGGCGGGGTCGTCGCGGCCGTGCGGTGACGTCACCGGTGCAGCCGGGTGACCTCGCGGTCGATCTCGGCGTCGGTGAAGTCCTCGTTGCGGTAGACGTCCCATGCGTTCATGACGACGCCGATGCCCCAGAAGACGATCGGGAACACGGGCCAGAAGAACTCGCCGGAGTTGGTCAGCGCCCAGATCAGCACGAGCGACGTGTTGACCAGGAAGTAGACCAGCAGGTGGGCGTGAAAGTCACGCCGCTTCTTCAGACGCCGCACTGCGCGATCGCGCAGGCTGGTTTCGGCAACAGGTGGCGACAGCTCTTCGGTAATCATCGCCGCCTCCTTTCGGTCACCTCCAGCCTGCGGCTGCGGCCCGGCCGACCGCTAGAGGCGTTGGTCCCGCGTCGGATGGCAGAGTCACAGGCATGACGTACGACGTCGCAGCGGTGCGCGCGCAGTTCCCGGCGCTCGCCGCCGGTGCAGCGCACTTCGACGGACCCGGCGGGTCGCAGACGCCCTCAGTGGTTGCGCGCGCGGTGCACGACACGCTCGTGTCACCGATCGCCAACCGCGGCGTGATGACCGCCGCGGAGCGCAATGCCGAAGCGGTCGTGCAAGCGGCCAGGTCGGCGATGGCGGACCTGCTTGGCGCCGATCCGCGCGGCGTGGTGTTCGGCCGCAGCATGACTGCGCTCACCTTTGACGTCGCGCGGACGCTCGGGGCCGGATGGGGCCCCCGCGACGAAGTCGTCGTGAGCCGTCTCGACCACGACGCCAACGTGCGGCCGTGGGTCATCGCCGCGGAGCGGGCCGGCGCGTCGGTGCGCTGGGCCGACTTCGACCCTTCCACCAGCGAACTGACAGCTGATGACGTCGCCGCCGTTGTCGGCGACCGCACCAGGCTCGTCGCGGTGACCGGCGCGTCGAACCTTCTCGGCACCTGCCCCGACATCGTCGCGATCGCTCGTGTCGTGCACGACGCGGGAGCGCTCCTCTACGTCGACGGCGTCCATCTGACAGCGCACGCACCGGTCGACGTCGTTGCTTTAGGCGCCGACTTTTACGCGTGCTCGCCGTACAAGTTCTATGGGCCGCACTGCGGCGTGCTCGCCGCGAGCCCGCCGCTGTTGGAGGAGTTGCATCCGGACAAGCTGGTCCCGTCGACCAATGACGTCCCGGAGCGCTTCGAGCTCGGCACGCTCCCCTACGAGCTGATGGCCGGCACGACGGCGGCCGTGGACTTCCTTGCGTCGCTTGGCTCCGGCGGGGCCCGGCGGGAGCAGGTGGTCGCAGCGATGCGGACCGCGTGGGAGCACGAACATGCTTTGCGGCAACGGATCGAGGACGCCTTGGCTGAACTGTCGGGTGTGACGTTGCACTCGCGCGCGCAGCGTCGTACGCCGACGTTGCTTTTCACTTTCGCGGATCACTCGCCGCAGGACGCCTACCGATTCCTCGCGGATCTCGATGTCAACGCTCCCGCGGGAACTTTCTACGCCTACGAGCCGGCGCGCCGGCTCGGCCTCCCGGACGGCGGACTGCGCGTCGGCCTCTCGGTCTACAACGACGACAACGACGTCGACCGGTTGCTCGACGGCCTGGTCAAGTTCCTCGCCTAGCCAGCGCGTCCGGGTTGACCATGTTGAGCGGTTCGCCGGCGGCGTAGGCGTTGATCTGGTTGAAGATGTCGGTGAACTGGATCTCCCACTCGTCGCGCGTGACGTAGCCGATGTGCGGTGTGCAGACCACGTTGTCGAGTTGCAACAGCGGATGTGTCGGATCGGTCACCGGCTCTTGCTCGTAGACGTCGACCGCGGCGGCGCCCGGCCGGCCGGCGCGCAGCGCATCGACTAATGCACCCGGCTCGATCAGTCCGGCCCGGCTGGTGTTGACCAACAACGACGCCGGCTTCATCCGGTCAAGGTCGTCGCGTGTCACG
>Ga0070658_10004306_pt1 | contig 11635 bp, 12 predicted proteins | sample KBSC13metaG_FD_64664 | JGI IMG/M metagenome (GOLD analysis project Ga0070658, IMG submission 64664) | Corn rhizosphere microbial communities from Kellogg Biological Station, Michigan, USA - KBS C1-3 metaG | ecosystem: Host-associated > Plants > Roots > Rhizosphere > Soil ... | reverse complement strand
GTGACGCCGGTTTGATCGATCACCGGACGCGGGAGCGCTGCCCACTGCAGCACCGAAGCGAACTCGCCGACCGTCGCATTCCGCGCAGGTAATTTCGCTCCGCACCGGGATAGATGACAAACGCCAGCGCAGGAGACCCCTGCGGCGTGGCATCGGCGGGAATTGCCGGCTCGCGCAGCTTCGGACCATCCTTCGCCATCGTCAGAGAATAGATCGCCATCTCTTTCGGTTCGCGGTGATAGACCAGATGGAATCGCTCGTCGAGCAATCGCCGCAACATCGCCATTTGCTGGTCGAGCGTCGGCCGCACCTCGCCCGGCGTCTTCGCCACGATGTCGTACCGCTCAGCCTCGCTCCAGTCCGGCGCGCCGGAAATCGCCTGCGGACTCAAATCGTACGCCGCGGCCAGCAGCGTCTTGAGCGCATGATTCCGCGCCTCCAGCTCATGCGCGGTCTTCATCCACCGCCGCTGGACCGGCTAATTGGGTGAGGGCGCTTCAATATGATCGACAACCAGAACCGGGACGGGACCCTTTCCCGGCTCCAGCTTAAGCCCAAGCTGCTCCGAAAATGCGGTAAAGATAGATGGCGTCAGTCGAGTTGGCCCCGGCGGCAATGCTATCCGGCCCCCAGCTCAGCTTGAAGTCATACCGATCGGTGAGGCCGGTGTTGTCAATAACAACGCGGCCCAACCCTTGTCGAAGAGATTGGTGGCCAATTGGTCCATGGTGACTCCAGTCGCAGTCAGTTGACTGGTACCTCCATTCTCTTTGGAGCCGTGGCGCATTGCGATGACGCCGGTCCGTGCGTTGGGGTCCTGGTCGCTCATCGTGGAAGGTTTCAGTTTGGGTCCGCCCTTTGCGACTCACCATCGCGGCCTTACCGATGCCCTCACGACCGACCGCCATTTCGAGCAGGCGAACCCGCAAGCCTGTATGCTGCAATCTCCTTCTCTCTGACCCCGCCACCTCCTGTGCTAGACTTAAGTCTTCCCGGAATAGGTAAAGCCATGCCCAAGCTAAAGACACACAAAGGTGCGTCCAAACGGTTCAAAAAAACCGGGACGGGGAAAGTTGTCCGGCAGCACGCATTCGCCCGGCACATCCTCACGTCCAAGTCGCGCAAACGTAAGAATAAGCTGCACAATTCGGTGGTCGCGGATGATTCGGACCAGGCGAAGCTGCAGCGAATGATCCCCTACTAAACAGGCAGATCAGCGAGCGAACGGAGCCACCGCACGTGCCCGCCAGCCGCATTTATTGAAACACCAACAGGAGAAGAAACGTGCCAAGAGTTAAACGTGGTACCAAGCGGACTGACCACCGCAAAAAGACGCTTGCCCTCGCGAAGGGCTACTTCCTCACCAAGAGCAAACTGCACCGTTCCGCGCAGGAAGCGGTAGAGCGCGCCCTCAAGTTCGCCTACATCGGCCGCAAACAGAAGAAGCGCGAATACCGCTCTCTCTGGATCGTCCGCATCGGCGCCGCTGCCCGCGAAGCCGGTCTCACCTACAGCACCCTGATGCACGGCCTCAAACTTGCCGGCGTCAACCTCGATCGTAAGGTTCTTGCGGAAACCGCCACGGCTGATGCTTCGCAGTTCAACCTGATCATCGACCAGGCGAAAGCCGCTCTCGCGTCCGCCGAAAAGAAGTAAAAGATCCAAAACCGAAACACCAAAATGGCGACTACAGTGAAGGAAATCGACCCCCTCGATCACCTCGAGGAGCGCATTCAGAAAGCCGTCGCGCTCGTTCACCGTCTGCGCGATGACAACGAAGCGGCCCTGAAATCCGCCGCCGAAGACCGCGAGCTCTTCGCCATGGAAAAGGCCGACGCCGCCAAGGTCGCCGACGCCCTCCGTGTCGATCTCGAAGAGTCCAAAAACACCAACGCCCGCCTGAACGCCGAAATCGCGTCGCTTCGCGAGGAGCGGCAGCAGGTGCGCGCTCGCCTCGAAAAACTGCTCGGCCACATTGACCAGCTGGGCGCGGCGTAAACCCGCTGCTTCCAGCCGCACCGCGCAAGCGTAGAATGGTGTAGAGCCCGCGATGAAGCAGTCTGTTCGCGTTCAGATCTTCAACCAGTCCTACACGCTGCTCGCCGATGGCGACCCCGCCGAAGTGGCGACTGTCGCGCAGGAAATCGACGAATTGATGGCCAGCATCGCCAACCGCGCCGGCACCGGCGATACTACGCGCGTGGCCGTCCTCGCCTGTCTTCACCTCGCCGATAAGCTCCGCTCCACCGAAGCCCAACTGCGCTCCATCGAAACGAAGTCGTCGCGCATCGCCCAGTTACTCGAGCGCGCTCTCGATGACGCCCAGCTCGAAAACGTCTGATGCCGGCTGACTACGACGCGTTTCTCCTCGTTTCCTTCGGCGGCCCGGAAAAGCGCGAAGACGTCATCCCGTTCCTCGAAAATGTTCTCCGCGGCCGCAATGTCCCCCGCGAACGCCTGCTCGAAGTCGCGGAACACTACTACCACTTCGATGGCGTGAGCCCGATCAACCGGCAGTGCCGCGAGCTGATCGCCGCCCTCCAATCCGAATTCGAATCCGCCGGTCTCGATCTCCCCATCTACTGGGGCAACCGCAACTGGGATCCGCTGCTCGCCGGCGCCGTCTCGCAAATGCGCGCCGATGGCATCCACCGCGCACTCGCGCTGGCGACTTCAGCCTACGGGTCGTACTCCGGCTGCCGCCAATACCGCGAAGACATCGACCGCGCCCGCGCCGCCGTTCCCGACGCTCCCATAATCGACAAACTTCCGCCCTTCGCAGGCCATCCCGGCTTCCTCTCCGCCGCCGCCGCGCGTCTGAGGGACGCGCTCGAACAACTCCCCGGCGCGGATGTTGTCTACACCGCCCACAGCATCCCCGTTTCGATGGCGCAATCGAGCCCCTACGAACAACAACTCCGCGCCACCGCCGGAAAGGTTCACCAACTCGCCGGGGCGCCGGGCTCTCCAACGCTCGTCTACCAAAGCCGCAGCGGCCCTCCCACACAGCCCTGGCTCGGACCCGACATCGGCGATTACATTCGCCGAACCGATTCCGCGCGGCTGATCGTCAATCCCATTGGGTTCCTTTCGGACCACATGGAAGTCCTCTACGATCTCGACTTCGAAGCCGCGGCCGTTGCCCGCGATCGCGGTATTGAATTCCTGCGCGCCGCTACCGTCGGTACGCATCCGGATTTCGTCCGCGCCATTCGCGAAATGGTTCAGACCGCCATGAATAACGGCGTCGCCGCCTGTGCGCAGGATTGTTGTCCGCCCCCGCAAAGGCCCGCCGCCCGACCACAATGAAACCTCTTCTCTTTTCCGTCGCCCCCCTTGCCATCGGCTGCGCCATCCTGTTCGCTCAGTCCACCGTGCGGCCGAAAGCGAAACCTGCGGCGCCCGCGGGAGTCCCCAACTACACCTATCAGGTCGTCCACACCTACCCGCACGACCGGAACGCGTTCACCGAAGGCCTCGAATTCCACGACGGATTCCTCTACGAAAGCACGGGCCTCAACGGCCACTCCACGCTCCGCAAGGTCAAACTCGAAACCGGAGAAATCGTGCGCAGCATCGCCATCCCGCAGCAATATTTCGGCGAAGGCATCGCCATCCTCGGCGACCGCATCGCCCAGCTCACCTACCAGACCCAGATCGGCTTCGTGTATTCCCTGAAAGACTTCGTCCAGCTCAGCACGTTCAAATACAAAGGCGAAGGCTGGTCCTTCACTCACAACGCGAACACGCTGTTCATGGATGACGGCACCGATGAAATTCGCCTCTGGGACCCGAAAACGCTGGCTGAGCGCAGCCGCATCAAAGTGCATGAAGGTTCCCGCTCTATCAACAACGTGAATGAGCTCGAATACGTCGACGGGCAGCTCTACGCCAACATCTGGCAGACCGACCGCATCGCCCGGATCTCGCCCTCAACCGGAGCGATCCTCGGCTGGATCGACATGAGCGGAATCCTCAGCCCGATGTACCGCAACGGAACGGAAGATGTCCTGAACGGCATCGCGTATGACGCGGCCCGCAAGCGCCTCTTCGTCACGGGCAAGCTCTGGCCCAATCTCTTCGAAATCAAAATCGTTCCGAAGAAATAATTCACTGCGGATTCCGCACCGGCAGCAGCCCCATCTCCTGATAGATCGGCCGCATCACCGCCCGCATCTTCGGCAACTCCATCGTGAACCAAAGCGCGCCCGCCAGACAACAGGCCCCCGCCATCATCAAAGTGTGGAGCGGCCCGAAATGCTCGGCCAGCGTTCCCGCCAGCAGACTCCCGAACGGCGTCATTCCGAAAAACGCCGCTGTGTAGTAGCTCATCACGCGCACGCGCTTATCTTCGGTCGTCAGCGTCTGAATAATCGTATTGCTGATCGATGGCCCCTGCATCATCCCGAATCCGACCACCAGCAACACCGCGAGCGAAATCCACAACGTGTGGGAGAAGCCCAGCAGCACCAGTCCCATGCCGAGCAGCGTGGCGGCAATCTGCAGCATCCGGGTCAGCCCCACAACCGTCTTTCGCAGCGTGAGAGAAAGCCCGGAAGCCAGCGCGCCAATCCCCGAAGCCGCCGTCAGCCATCCGAGCGTAGCCGCTCCGCCATGCAGCACCTGCGCCGCGATGAGCGGCAACAGCACCGTATACGGAAATCCCACAAACGCCATCAGAGCAAACAGCAGCAGGACCGAGCGCACGGGACGAAACGTGCTGACATAGTTCCATCCTTCGCGCAAACCCTCCCACATCCCGACTGCCGGACGCGTCATCTTCTCCGCCGTGATCCGCATCGCCAGCAGCGATGCGATCACCGGAATATAACTCAGCCCGTCGATGAGGAAACACATGCCCTCGCCGACGATCGCAATCACCACCCCCGCGATCGCGGGACCGATCAGCCTTCCGCCGTTCGCCATCGACGAATTGATCGCAATCGCGTTCCCGAGATCCTGCTTATCCTCCACCATCTGGATGAGGAACGATTGACGCCCCGGCATGTCGAACGCATTGATCAGGCCCTGCAGCGCCGCCAGCCCCAGAATCTCCGGCAGCGTGATCACGCGCGCGAGCGTCAGCGCCGCGAGCGCGAGCGATTGAATCGCCGCCGCCACCTGCGTCCAGACAAGCAGCCGCCGACGGTCCACGCGCTCGATCAGCACGCCCGCAAACGGCGCCACCAGAAACGTCACGATCTGCCCGGCGAACCCCACCACGCCCAGCCACATCGCCGAATGCGTCAGCCGGTAAACGAGCCAGGTCGTCGCGAGCCGCGTCATCCAGCTCCCGATGAGCGAAATACTTTGTCCGAAGAAAAAGAGACGGAAATTCCGGTGGCGCAACGCTCTCCACGCGTGCGATACGCCACTCAACCATGCCACGTCTTCAGCCTGGCATAAAGACAACCAAACCCGCGACGTCAGCCGCTAATTTTGTGTGGAAGTACACTTGAACCGTGAAGACGTTGACGGTCCTGCTGCTGACCACCCTCGCCAGCTACGGACAATCCGGCGCCACGCCCCCCAAATACGACGTAGCGTCTATCAAGCCCAACACCGATACCGATTTTCGTTTTGCTTTCCGGATCGAGCCCGGCGGATCGCTCGCCGCAACCGGCATCACGTTCCAAAGACTGATGATGACGGCGTACAACGTCCAGGACTTTCGCATTGTCGGAGGCCCCGACTGGGTGACTACCCGCCGATGGGGTATACAGGCAAGGCCCGATCGACCGGCCGCGGAGAATCAAATTCGGCCAATGCTGCGGGCGCTCCTCGAAGCACGCTTTCAGCTTCATTCCCACTCGGAGATACGGCAACTGCCCCTGTTCGAACTCAGCCAGGAACGCAAGGGGTCGAAGCTTCAGAGAGCGCAGGACGGCGAAACGAAACCTGACGTGCGGGTCGGAGCCGCTTCGATTCAACTGACGAAGGCTACGGCCGCCACTTTCGCCAGCCAGCTTTCCTATGCTCTGAACCGGCCGGTGGTCGACAAGACCAACCTTTCCGGGGAATTCAATTTCGCGCTCCAATGAGCTCCCGAACCGTCCGAGACTATGGGTCAGCCTGCTGCGGCGCCGAACGGTCCGTCGATTTTCACCGCAATCACGGAGCAGTTGGGGCTTCGTCTCACATCAGGGCACGGTCCCGTCGAAGTGATTGTCATCGACGACGTGCGGATGCCACTGGCAGACTAAACCCCAGGGTCAGTTTTGCGTGGGATGTTCCACGTGATCGATCACCAGGAACTGACTGGGCGCCTTCGTGGATTCGAGCTTCAGCCCAAGCTGTTCGCGCACCGCCTGCGAAAACGTTGGTCCAGTCGGATCCCCCTGAAAATCGGGATACCCCTGACGCGTGCTGCTGATATCGGGCACAAACTCCAGCGCGAAATCGAACGTCCCCGCGAGCCCCGTCTGATCCACCGCCGGCCGTCCCAGGTCGCCCAGCGACGTAAGCTGCCTTGCGATAAATTCCATCGTCACATTCCGCGCCCCGAATCGGAAGCGGCCGGGCGCGCTTGTCTCGAGTGGCAGCATCCCACCGCACTGTCTGGGAAATCCGCCTTCCACGGAGCCCGCTTCGCCCTGCGTCATACCAGCCGGCAGCACCGTCATACAGGGAGAATCGGCTTCGGAGTGCCGCCGCAGTTGAGGTCCGGGTTTTCCCGCCTTTGCCAGGGTCACGGCGAAGATCGGCGCCTGCCGTGTCTCGTAGTGGCTCTTCAGTCCGAAACGTTCCGCGAGGAGCGACCGCATCATCAGCCGCATCTGGTCCTTGGTGTCCTTCGCCGGATCGCCATCCGTACGCGCCTCAACGGTGAAACGCTCGCTCAGCGCCCATCCCGGAAGCTGCGCCACCATGGCGTCCGCCTCGCTCCCCACCAGGTGGAACGCGAAACTGATGTACGTCGCGAGTGGGAATCCCTGTGCGGCGAAATGCCCGCCCGTCTTCACATAGACTTCGCCGGGGCCAATGGGGGAAATCGTCTTCGGCTGCGCGTCCTGCGTGCTCCGCTTCACCGAGATCACATCGAACGAAGGCAGCCTGTCTCCTGCTTCTCCTGCCGCCTGCCCGCGCATCAGCTTTCCCGCTACAAATAACAGCAGGACCACCGATACGATTTTGGCGACCGTCCGCAACATCGCTTGCGGCCTTAGACGAACTGCATCCGGCAATGTTACCGCATTTTCCGCGCTAAAATCAGACAGCAACCGCAATGAAGACTCTGATCCTCCTCACCCTTCTCTTCATGCTAACTACTCGCTCTCACGCCGACGAACCCGCGTCTTTTCAGGATATTACACAGCAAACCTTAAGCCAGGGCTTTCAGGCGGCCGCGGTGTATCTTGATGATTCCGGACACCCGTTCGGCGCCCGTTTCATTCACCAGAAAACCGGCTTCACTCTCGATTTGATTCAGGTGCAATCCGTGCCGCAGGCGTTCACCTGGGTCAACAGCTTTCCGGTCTCCGATAAGGGCGAGCCTCACACACAGGAACATCTCCTCGTCGGCAAAGGCAACGTCGGGCGCGCCTTCGCCGCGAGCGAGAGCATGACGCTCTCTCTATCCAGCGCCTTCACCATGCAATGGCGGACCTGCTATCACTTCAATACGAACGCCGGACTCGAAGTTTTCTACACAGGCCTGCAGACCCAACTCAACGCGCTTCTCCATCCCGATTATTCGGACGACGAAATTGCCCGTGAAGTCCGCAACTTCGGCATCTCCGAAGAACCCGCCGCCCACAAGCTTCGTCTCGACGAAAAAGGCACCGTCTATAACGAGATGGTCAGCTCCATGGCTAAGCCCGACTGGATCCTCTACCAGCAGGCGCTGATCGATCTCTACGGCACGCACCATCCGCTTTCATGGAGTTCCGGCGGCCTGCCCGCAGCCATTCGCCAGATGAAGCCCGCCGATATCCGCGCGTTTCACGACCGCCACTACTTCCTGGCCAACATGGGCAGCGTCGTTTCCCTGCCCGCCGGCGACACTGTCGCCGCGCAACTCACGCGCTTCGATGCCATTCTCAACGCCGTTCAGCCGAATCCAGTCAACCTCAAGCCGCAAAGCGAAGCCGATCTGCCCACGCCCCAACCCGCCTCAGCCGGCAACATCGCCGTCGTCGACTTCCCCTACGAAAACGACCACCAGCCGAGCTATGTCGGCCTCTCCTGGCCCGCCGTGCGCAAACTGGATAATCGCGATTCCCTGCTCTTCGAGCTCTTCGCTAACGCGTTCGCAGGCGACTCCACCACCAACCTCTACAAGCTCTTCGTCAACAGCCGCACGCGAAAAATGGAAACCGGAGCGACCGGCGTCAATGCCTGGGTCTCGGAAGATCAGGGCTTTCCGCTCTTCGTCAATTTCGACGAAGTCGCCGCCGCCAACCTCACCGAAGACAAAGTCAAACAGATGCGGACTATCGTGATGGACGAGCTCAACCGCATCGCTGCCTTCCCCGACGGCTCCGAGGAACTCAAAGACTTCAACGCCCAGGTGCGCAGCCGCCTTGTCGAACAGCGCCGCTCGCTCTCGAAGTTCATCAACACCCCGCCCGGTTTCGGCGCGCGCAACACCGGCTCCAACTGGATGGATCAGCTCTACCGCCTCAACCGCGAAGGAGGCTTCCGCAAGTACGTCACCGAGAAGCCGGACATCGAAGCCATTGATCGCCTGCTCTCCGAGCCGCACAACCTCTGGCATGATCTTCTTCCAGCGTGGCGCATCACCGGCACTGAGCCGTTCGGAATCGCCGTCAAACCCAGCCCCGCGCTTCTCTCGAAAGACCAGCAGGACCGTCTCGATCGCGCCGCCTCCGAAGTCAAGCGTCTCGGCGCGCTCTACAAGCTCACAGACGAACAGGCGATCGTGAAGCGCTACCAGTCCGAGTACGACGCCACCAGTAAAAAACTCGACGAACTCGCCCGCACCGCGAGCGACCGCAAATTCATTGACAACCCGCCGCTGACGCTCGACGATCAGCTCAGCTACACCGAATCGAAAATCGGCCGCGGCGTCCCGCTCGTCACGTCGTATTTCGACAACATGACCAGTTCCACCACGTCAATCGCCCTGAACCTGGCCTCTGTCCCCGAAGCCGATCTGCCGCTGCTGTCCGTTCTTCCAGAGTTGCTCTCCACCTCGGGCGTCATCGACAATGGCACGCCCGTCTCATACGAAAAAATGCAGGATCGCCTGCGCCGTGAAATCCTGAGCCTCGACGCGCACTTCATCTCCAACACCAAATCGCATCGCGTCGAGCTCTCCGTCTCAGGCTCGGGCAACGATCTCGCCGAAAGCCGCCGCGCGATCGACTGGATGAACCTGATCCTCTTCCACCCCGACTGGCGCCCCGAAAACCTCCCGCGCCTTCGCGATCTCGTCGAGCAATACGTCGGCCGCGTCCGCACCACCATGCAGGGTCCCGAAGAATATTGGGTGATGAATCCGGTCTACGGCTACTGGATGCAGCAGAATCCGCTCTACCTCACTACGGCTTCTTTCCTCACGCGCGAGTGGAACGCGGACCGCCTGCGCTGGATGCTCGCCGACATCGCGGACCGCAATGCCGTCGCCGCGACGCTCCAGGCGCTTGCCAAAAAGCCTGGCGACGACCGCGACGCCATCAAAAAGAACGTCGCCTCTCTCCAATACAAGCCGCTCGCCGACGACATCACCCAACTCGTCGCCGACCTGCCCGATTCATCGCTGGCCCGCGACACCGCTTATGTCTGCCGTCAGCTTCGCGCCGATATCCTGCTCACTCCCGAAGCCGCCCTCACCCGCCTCAACGGTCTTCGCGAAAATCTCCTCGCCACCGGCAACGCCCGCATGTGGACCGTCGGCTCACACGCTTCGCTCCAGCAACTCCAGCAGCCCATCACTGCTCTCGCCGGGAGCCTTCGTGACGCCTCCCCGTCCCGCGCCACGTATTCCGCCGCGCGCCGTATCGACGAACGCCTCCGCCAGCACCAGCAAATCCGGTCGCAAAACGCGCCACGCTACGTCGGCCTCTACGATCCCAACCTCACCGGCGGCGTGATGGCCTCCATCATCCCCTTCACGTCCTACTCAGACACCGGCCGCGACGCCCAGCTCGACTATCTCGCCTCCCGGCTTTTCGCCGGCTATGGCGAACACGGCGTCTTCACGAAAACCATCAGCGCCGGTCTCGCCTACAGCAACGGCATCCGCGGCAGCCTGCATGATGGCTGGGCGGGCTACTACGCCGAGCGCATGCCGGAAATCCCGCAGACGCTCCACTTCGCCATCGACGTCATCAGGAACGGCTCGCGCGATCCCCACCTCGCGGAATACGCCATCGCCCTCGCCTTTCAGCCCACCTACGCGCCCGATAGCTACGAAAGCCGCGCCGCCGCCATTGCCGCGGATCTCGCCGACGGCCTCACACCCGCGGCCGTAAAGAAATTCCGCGAGAACCTGCTCACGCTCCGCAAAGATCCCGCGCTGGCAACCGAGCTCTACCGCCGCATGGATGCGGTCTACGCCAAAATCCTCCCTGGCTACGGCAAGACCGATCCCGCCGGCATCTACTTCATCATCGGCAGCGAGAAGCAATTCAAAGCCATGGACACCGACGTCCAGACCCGCGAAGACGAGCATGTCTACAAGCTCTTCCCACGCGATTTCTGGCTTGTACCCGCGCAGACGCCCTAACCGTCCTGTATCATGACGAATTCAGTCTGACGCCTTGTCCACCGCCAACCCCAGCCCGCTGACTCTGCAGCCTCTGGATGCGGCGGAGGAACACCTGCTCTGCGGACGCGAGGCCGAGGTCGGCGCCATTCTCGAATACCTCAACGCAGGGCGCTTCACCGTCCTTTTATCTCCTCCAGGCTTCGGCGCGTCTTCCCTGCTGCGCGCCGGTGTGCAACCGGTCCTGCTTCGCGCCGGAACGATCGTCGCCGTTGCCTGGGATTGGGATGGCCGCACTTTCGCCGAGGGGCTTCGCGAAACCGTCGCCGCCGCGGTGCATGATCAAACCAGTCTTCCGTTCGCGCCAAAGGATCGCGAGCCGCTCATCGAACTCCTCGAGCGCGCCCGCGCGACATCGGGGAAACCGATCGCCATCCTTCTCGATCAGTTCGAAGAATACCTGCGCTGCCACGCCGGCACTGACATTTCCGACGCCTTCGACGCCGAGCTCTCCCACGCCATCAGTTCGCGCGCGGCGCAGTTCGTCATCGCGATGCATCCGTCGGCTGTTGGAGAATTCGAGCGGTTCAGCCAGTTCATCCCGAACCTGCTGGGCTACACCGTTACGCTCGCGCCCTTGAGCCGCGAAGGCGCCGCCGAACTCGTTCGCCGCCGGGGCGTCGAATCCGCGGTGGCCGATGAAATCATCTCCGCTCCCGTTGCCGCTGTGGAAGGCGGCGTGAATCCTTCGCTCATCGCAATCGCTGCACAAAGCCGCACAGGAGGCGGCACGGATCGAATCATTCTCACCAGCCTGGATCCTGCTCTCAGCGAACTGCGTCCCTCCGAGCGGCGGCTCCTGTTGCAATGGATTCCCATCCTCGTTACGCAGGACGGCCATCGCATAGCTGTTTCACTGAAAGGTTTGACCGAGCGGTCATCCGCCGGCGTCGCCGCCATCGAATC
>Ga0070658_10004305_pt1 | contig 11635 bp, 10 predicted proteins | sample KBSC13metaG_FD_64664 | JGI IMG/M metagenome (GOLD analysis project Ga0070658, IMG submission 64664) | Corn rhizosphere microbial communities from Kellogg Biological Station, Michigan, USA - KBS C1-3 metaG | ecosystem: Host-associated > Plants > Roots > Rhizosphere > Soil ... | reverse complement strand
ACGTGAAGCTCCTGACCGTGACCATCGACCGCCTGACCCGCTGGCACCGGCCGGGCTTTCTCGCTATCGGCGATGCGGCGCACGCGATGTCGCCCATCGGCGGCGTGGGCATCAACCTCGCGATCCAGGATGCCGTCGCCGCCGCCAACGCGCTGAGCGGCCCGCTGAAGCGCGGTCCGGTCGACGAATCGGTCCTCGCCGCCATCGAGCAGCGCCGGACCTTCCCCACCAAAGTCACGCAGGGCATCCAGATCGCCATCCAGAAACGCCTGATCGATCCGGTGCTGAGCAGCACCAGGCCGCTGCGGGCGCCGGGCATCCTGCGTTTCCTCGCCGGTATCCCCGCGCTGCGCTTCATTCCCGCCTACATCGTGGGCGTCGGCGTCCGCCCCGAGCATGTGCGACTGCAGTAGATGGCGGTCGGCGACACCATCCACGTCCACGACAAGATGCAGCGCGGCTACAGCTACAGGCTCGAGGCCGCCGCCGGCCGCGGTTTCGCCTCCGGCTTCAATCCGGCGCTGACGCCCGCCGAGATGCTCAAGCTCGGGGTGTTCGAGGGCAAATACTGCAACGACTGCCGCGCCGAGTTCCCGGCCTCGTGGTTCAAGGACGCCAGGCTCAGCGACGAGCCTGATCCTTCTATCAACTGCTTCGGCATCAAGAGCCGGCAGCCGCTTTCCGTGTGGCGGCAGAAGGGCTGGATCATCGGGCCCGATCCGCGGGGCTGGTTCCAATGGTATTGCCGCTACTATCTCGGGCGGCGCCTTTCCGGCGTCGACGACAGGCAGATCAGGCGCTGGAAGAGCTTTGCCCGCCACGCCGGCCAGATCCGCGCCAATTGCGAGCCGCACGATCTGAGCTGTCGTCCGCGCCAGCGCCAGGCGCTGCTGCAATGGGCCTACGACCCCTTCATCTAGCTAGATCATCTCCAGGCCGTGCTTGCGCCTGGGCGGCGGAAACGCCGCATCGAGCGCCTGCCGGTCGGTGTCGCTGAGCACGATGTCGGCCGCCGCCGCGTTCTCCCGCACATGTTCGAGCGATGTGGCCTTCGGGATCGAGATCACGTCGGACCTGAGCAGCGTGAAGGCAAGCGCGATCTGCACCGCGGTCGCACCGTGCGCTTTGGCGATCCGCTCGAGCGCCGCATTGCGGGCGAGCCGGCCCTGCTCCACCGGCGAGTAGGCCATGATCGGCACATGCCGCTCAGCCAGCCAAGGGAAGAGATCGAACTCAACGCCGCGGCGCGTGAGATTGTAGAGCACCTGGTTCGCCGCGACATTGCTGCCGCCGGCGGCGAGCACGCCCTCCATGTCGGCGACATCGAAGTTCGACACGCCCCAGTGCCGCACCTTGCCGTCGCGACGAAGCGTTTCGAACGCCGCTACAGTCTCGCTCAGCGGATGGTTGCTCGGCCAGTGCAACAGGTAAAGGTCGATGCGGTCCGTCCCCAGCCGCTTGAGACTGCGCTCGCAGGCCGCGATGGCACCCGACCGGCTGGCATTGTGCGGCCACACCTTGCTGACGAGGAACACCTCGTCGCGCCGCCCGGCGATCGCCTCGCCCACCATGTCCTCGGCGCCGCCATCGCCGTACATCTCGGCGGTGTCGATCAGCGTCATGCCCAAATCGAGCCCGAGCCGCAGCGCCCTGATCTCGTCGCCTCGGCGTCGAGCGCTCTCGCCCATCTTCCAGGTGCCCTGCCCGAGCGCCGAAACCTCCTCGCCCGAGGGCAGCCGCACCCGCCCGATCGGCATCAGAAATTGCCCTTGAGACCGGCCGTGATGCTCGCCACATCGAGCTCGGCGCCGCCACGCCAGTCACTTTGGAGGTACGACTGGTTGTTGGAAATGTAGGAGTAGGTGGTGGGCGTGTGTGCCGAAAAGACCTTCTCATACGACGCATCGAAATACGCCCCGAGATGGTCGGAAATGTCGTAGCCGAGCTTTGCGTCTACAGAGAGCAGTTGCCCATACGTCAGGTCGTCGACGATATAGAACGGCGGTATGCGTAGATAGTGATGATCGGTGCTGCTTGCGCCCACGAGGAGGCCAGCCTTGCTGTCAACTTCGAGGTTCCACGGGCCATCATTGACCGTGGCATCGATGCCGGCGAACACTGTCGGTAGTTGCTGGCGATATCGTACTGCCGCAACATCGGGGATCGTGCCGACGTCGTTGCGGTAGCCGCCATCACTGTAGATGAAGGTGCCGCCAGTGGCTGTCCACTCGACGTCGGTATATTGGAAGCCGCCGTTGACGTTCACCGTCAGCGCGCCATTGATCGGTAGGTCGCGGCCCAACGCCAGCGAACCGTTGAGATACCAATCGAGGCTGGTATTGGGGCTGATCGATCGGTGGCTCCAGTCGTTCATGCCGTAGCCGGTATTGTAGGGCGGAATCCAGTCGTAATCGGTCATCATGCTGTCGCCCATCAGCGCGGCGTCAACGCGGCCGCGCAGCGTCCAGGCATCTTGGAAGCGCAGCTTGACGTCGACATTGGCGATCGGCGCTGTGCTCTGCCACACCAGCAGACTGAGATTGTCTGTACTGCTCGGATCGTTGTAGACGTGCTCGTTCGCGGTAATGCTGGCCACGCCAATGCTGCCGCGTAGAACGAAGTTCGCATTCGGATCCGCGGCGCTCTGGTCGTCGTCCGACAGGAACTGCAAATTGTCCGGATCGAAGATCAGCCGCTCGCGGGCCACCGCCGGGGTTGCCGTTCCAGCCAATAGTGCGACGATCAACAGGCTTTGGCGATTGAACATGGCTACGCAACATCCACTGGAAATATGCGTAAGTAGGCCAGTTTATGGTTAACAATTGGCTAGGGGCCGGGGACTAGGCTGTCACAATGACCTCAACCGCCTTCCTCGCCAACGACAACGTCCGTGCCCAGATCGCCCTGTGGCAGCGCGACCTCGGCAGCGTCCGCCGGCTCGCGCCAAGAACCCTCGAGGCCTATGGGCGCGACCTCGGCCAGTTCGTCGAATTCCTTGCCGGCCACACCGGCGGCGCGGTCTCGTTCGCAACCCTGGGCGAGATGCGCCCGGCCGACCTGCGCGCCTTCATGGCGCGGCGCCGCGAGGACGGCATCGAGCCGCGCTCGCTCTCCCGCTCGCTCTCGGCGATCAAGAGTTTCTTCCGCTTCCTCGAACGCGAAGGACTCTTCTCGACCGAGGCGCTCAACACCATCCGCACGCCGCGCGCCAGGAAATCGCTGCCCAAGGCCCTGACCGTGCTCGAGGCCAAGGCGACCATCGCCACCACCGGCGAGCTCGAAGATCGCCCCTGGGTCGCCGCCCGCGACATCGCCGTGCTCTCGCTCTGCTACGGCGCTGGCCTCCGCATCTCCGAAGCCCTGTCGCTCAGCCGATCCGACCTCGAAACGCAAACCTTGCGCGTCACCGGCAAGGGCGGCAAGGCCCGCATGGTACCGCTGCTGGAACCGGTGCGGCAGGCGGTCGAAATCTACATCTCTCTGTGTCCATTCAAGCTCGGGCCGAGCCAGCCCGTGTTCCGCGGCGTCAAAGGCGGCGTGCTGTCGCCGCGGCTGATCCAGATGCGGATGGCGCACCTGCGCGGCGCTCTCGGCCTGCCACCCTCGGCGACGCCGCACGCGCTGCGCCATTCCTTCGCCACCCACCTGCTCGGCCGCGGCGGCGATCTGCGCGCCATCCAGGAGCTGCTCGGCCACGCCTCGCTGTCGACCACGCAAATCTACACCGCCGTCGATACCGACCGCCTGCTCGATGCCTACCGCGCCGCGCATCCGCGCGGTTGACGCCATCCGCCCCCAGGCGTATCCAGCGCCCGTGGCCGCGCGCATCCTCATTATTGGTAAACTTATTATCGGTTCCTCCGGGACCGGTTCGCGCGGCATTTGATCCAGCAACCGGCCCCGCCATCAGGCGCGGGCGACCGGTGATCTGAGGCGGGGCACAAACGAGACCCCGATGACTACCGACAGCACCATCGCCAAGCCCGCCCCCGCCGTCAGCCTGCAGGCGCTGGGGATTTTCCTCGCGCTGCTCGGCGCCGCACTATTTGCGACCAAGGGCATCATCATCAAGCTGGCGCTGGCCGACAATATCGACACGCTCACCACCCTCGCCTGGCGGCAGATCATGGCGGTGCCGGTGTTCGTCACCGTGGGTATCCTAGGCTACATGCGCAAGCGCCGCGACGCGCCCGCCGGCGCCGCGCCGATCCTCGATGCCAAAACGTTGTTCCAGGCGCTCGGCGTCGGCATGCTCGGCTACTATGTCGCGAGCCTGCTCGACTTTTCGGCTCTCACCTACATCACCGCCCAGCTCGACCGCCTGATCCTTCTGACCTATCCGTTCTTCGTCGTCGCTTTCGGGCTGCTGTTCTTCCGGCGCAAGGTTACCTGGCTGATGGGCGTGTCGCTGATCGTCAGCTATGCCGGCATCGTCATCATCTTCGCCCGCGATTTCTCGGTCGAGGGCGACAACGTCGTCCTCGGCTCATTGCTCGTTTTCGGCTCGGCGTTTGCCTATGCCGGCTACCAGGTGCTGGCCAAGCCCCTGATCGACAGGCTCGGTGCGCAACTCTTCACCTCGATCGCCATGAGCGGCGCCGGCCCGGCGGTGCTCGTCCACTTCCTCGCCACCCATCCCGTCGGCGCCCTTGCCATCAACGGCCACGGGATTTGGCTGATGCTCCGCCATCGGGCTCGTGGCGACGGTCGCGCCCGCCTACTGCATCTCGGCCGGCATCGGGCTCATCGGCCCCGAGCGAACCGCCATTATCGGCAACGTCTCACCGCTGGTGACCGTCGCTCTGTCGATCGGCATCCTCGGCGAAGCCTTCACGGTGTGGCATGCCCTAGGCACCGCGCTGGTGCTGCTCGGCGTCTGGCTCTTCGGCCGCAAGGCAAGGCCGAAGCGGGCTTAGGCTTCGGGCGCGTCGTAGGCGGCGAGCATCGCATCGATCACCGCTTCGAGTGGAGTGAGGTCGTCCGTGTACGTCGACCAGAGGATGGCCCGATCGGCGCGATGGTAGGTGTGACGGAGGGCGTTCCCCAGATCGCCGACCTTTCGCCATGGGATGTCTGAGCCGTAGATCGTCTTCCAATCGTCCGGGATGTGCCGCGATGCTTCGCTGAGGATTTCGAGGAACCGTTCGAACGCCGCCCACGCGACCTCGTCGCTCCGGGCGTCTTCGAAGCTACGGCCCCGCAACAGATTGCGGATCGAGACGATGCTTTGCTTGACGTGACGGACTCGCAGAGCGCCAAGCCGAGACGTCATCAGAACACTTCGACCAGATCGCGCTGGATTTCCGAGGCAAATTCGGGCTCGATGCTTCGCCGCGTCACGATATTGGTCTCGAGCTCCAGTCGATCGCCGATGGTGTGGCTGACCCCGACCAGATCGAGGAGCGAAAACTTCCGGGTCTCGTCGATATCGATAATGAGATCGATGTCGCTGTCCGGCTTGTTGTCCGCGCGGGCCCGTGACCCGAAAAGGGCCAGATGCGTCACACCTTCGCTTTCGAGCTCGAGCCGAAGCTTCCTCAACTCTGCCAGCAACTGTTCGCGCGTCAGGTCCCGCATGGGCGCCACTATATATGAATCGCCCCGTCGCCGCACATCAGCGCGGCTTCGCGGATCGCTTCGCTGAGCGTCGGGTGCGGCGCCGTGGTGCGGGCGAGGTCCTCGGCCGACCCGCCGAACTCGAGCAGCACCGTCAGCGCTTCGATCATCTCCGACGCATTCTTGCCGATGATATGGGCGCCGAGCACGCGGTCGGTCTCGACGTCGGCGAGGATTTTCACGAACCCCTGGGTCGCGAGCATCGCCTTGGCACGGCCGTTCGCGGTGAAGGGAAACTTGCCGACCTTGTAGTCGACGCCTGCCGCCTTGAGTTCGTCCTCGGTCTTGCCGACCGAGGCGATCTCCGGGTTGGTGTAGACCACGGCCGGCACTGCGCCATAGTTCACGTGGCCTGCCTGCCCGGCGATGATCTCGGCCACGGCGATGCCCTCGTCCTCGGCCTTGTGCGCCAGCATCGGCCCGGCGATCACGTCGCCGATGGCAAAAACGTTCTCGACGCTCGTCCCGTACTGCGGCCCGACCTCGATGCGGCCGCGGCTGTCGAGCTCGACGCCCGCTTCCTTGAGTCCGAGCCCGTCGGTGAAGGGCTTGCGGCCGATCGCCACCAGCGCGACGTCGGCATCGATGAGCGCCATGTCGCCGCCCGCCGCCGGCTCGAGCCGCGCCACCAGCGAGCCGTCGTCCTGCTTGTCGATCGACTTGACCTTGGTCGAAAGCCGGAACTCGACCCCTTGCTTCTGCAGCATGCGCTGGAACTGCCGCGCCACTTCGCTGTCCATACCGGGCAGGATGCGGTCGAGGAACTCGACCACCGTCACCTTGCTGCCAAGCCGCGCCCAGACCGAGCCAAGCTCGAGCCCGATGACGCCGGCCCCGATCACCAGCAGCCGCTCCGGCACCGCGCCCAGCGACAATGCGCCGGTCGAGGTCACCACGCGTTCTTCGTCGATCTCGATACCCGGCAGGCTCGCCGGCACCGAGCCGGTCGCGATCACCACATGCTTCGTCTCGATGGTGTGCGGCGCACCGCCCTGCGGCGTCACCTGCACGCGGCCTGAGCCCAGGAGGGACCCCGTCCCCTGGAACGAGGTGATCTTGTTCTTCTTGAACAGGTACGACACGCCGTTGACATTGGCCGCGACCGTCTCGTCCTTGTGCGCCATCATCTGCGCCAGGTTGATTTGCGGCGCCGGAATGTCGATGCCCAGATGCGCGAAATTGTGCCCCGCTTCCTCGAACTGCTCAGTGGCATAGAGCAGTGCCTTGGACGGGATGCAGCCGATGTTGAGGCAGGTGCCGCCGAAGGTCGGCAGCTTTTCGACCACCGCCACCTTCATGCCGAGCTGCGCGGCGCGGATCGCACAAACATAGCCGCCCGGTCCCGAGCCGATCACCGTGAGGTCGAATTGGTCCGCCATGGCGAATTCCTGATTTGCTGTTGATCCGTATGTAGTCGCTGCCGGTCCGGCTGGCTAGAACACGATGCCGAAGAACATGAGACACAGCCCGATAGGCACCCCGCACCAGACGAGGCTCCGTCCCCATTGGACGCCGCTCAGATAGAGCGGCAGATAGACGATGCGCGCGACGAACCAGATGCCCACGCCCCACAGCACGACCGGGTCGTTGCGATCCGCCAGATGCGCGATCAGCAGCATGATGACGAGCGGCACGTAGGTTTCGTTGAAATTCCTCAGCGCCCGCTCGGACCGGCCGAGCAGCTCGCCCTCCGGCTTTGGCGCGCTGTCGCGGGCCGAGGCCGCGAACTCGACGCCGAAGCGCCAGCGATAGATCAGCGATTGGGCGCCCAGGTAGAGCCCGTAGAGCGGCAGGCTCCACAGCAGGAGCCAGAGCTCGGTACTCATCCGCCGACAGCCGTTCTAGAGATCGAGGACCAGCCGCTCCGGCGCCTCGAGGCTCTCTTTGACGCGGACGAGGAAGGTCACTGCCTCCTTGCCGTCGACGATGCGGTGATCGTAGCTCAGCGCCAGGTACATCATCGGCCGCACCACGATCTGCCCGTCGACCACCACGGGCCGCTCCTGGATCTTGTGCATGCCCAGGATGCCCGACTGCGGCGCGTTGAGGATCGGCGTCGACATCAGTGAGCCGTAGACGCCACCATTGGTGATGGTGAAGGTGCCGCCCTGCATGTCGGCCATGCTCAGCGCGCCGTCGCGCGCCAGCTTGCCCAGCCGCCCGATTTCCTTCTCGACGCCGGCGATCGACATCTTGTCGGCGTCGCGCACCACCGGCACCACCAGGCCCCGGTCGGTGCCCACCGCGATGCCGATATGGGCGTAGTTCTTGTAAACGATCTCCTCGCCGTCGATCTCGGCGTTGACGTTCGGGATTTCCTTGAGCGCGTGCACCACGGCGAGCGTGAAAAAGCCCATGAAGCCGAGCTTCACGCCGTGCTTCTTCTCGAACAGATCCTTGTACTTGGCACGCAGATCCATCACTGGCTTCATGTCCACCTCGTTGAACGTGGTGAGCATGGCGGCGGTGTTCTGTGCGTCCTTGAGCCGGCGCGCGATGGTGGTGCGCAGGCGGGTCATCTTCACGCGCTCCTCGCGCGCTTCGTCGGCGGCGGCGACCGGACCGCGAGCGGCTGGGGCCGGAATTGGCGCCGGCGCCGTCGCTGGCTGCGGCGCCGGTGCAGCGGCGGGCGCTGCCTGCATGATCTTGGGCGCCTGCGCCACGGCCGGACGCGCAATCGCGGCACTGCCAGAGACGGCGGTCTGTTGCGGCACGACGGGCGCCGGCTTGTTGATCGCGGCGAGCACGTCTTCCTTCAGCACCTGGCCGCGGCGACCGCTGCCATTGATGCCTTCGGCCGAAAGGCCGTTCTCGGTGATGAGCTTGGCGGCGGCAGGCGCCGGCGGCGGCGCGCCATTGCCGGAGCGGATGGGCGCAGCACCGGCAGGGGCCGGTTCTGTCCGCGGTGCGGGAGCAGCGGCGACCGCCGCAGGAGCCGGCTGGGCGGCAGGAGCGGCGGCGGCCTTGGGCGCCTCGGCCTTGGGCGCGACCGCAGTTGCCTCGCCGATGGCGCCGATCAGCGAGCCGACATTCACGGTCTCGCCGGGCTGCGCCGAGATCGCCTCGAGCACGCCGGCGGCGGGTGCGGGCACCTCGATCGTCACCTTGTCGGTCTCGAGCTCGACCACCGGCTCATCGGCGGCGACCGCGTCGCCCACCTTCTTGAACCACTGGCCGATCGTGGCCTCGGTGACGCTTTCGCCCAGCGCCGGAACCCGGATGTCGGTTGCCATCGTCTCTGTATCCTTACTTTGCGAAAGCTTCTTCGAGGAACTGCTGCAATTGCGCGATATGCGTCCGCATCAGCCCCGTCGCCGTCGAGGCCGAGGCCGGGCGACCGACATAGCGCGGCCGGTCGTTCGTACGGCCCATCTGCTCGAGCACCCAGTCCACATAGGGCTGGATGAACGTCCAGGCGCCCATGTTCTTGGGCTCCTCCTGGCACCAGACGATCTCGGCATTCTTGAACCGGCCGAGCTCGTCGAGCAGGGCCTTGGCCGGGAACGGATAAAGCTGCTCGAGCCGCAGCAGGTACACATCGTTGATCCCGCGCTTCTCGCGATCCTCGAGCAGGTCGTAATAGACCTTGCCCGAGCAGAGCACGACCCGGCGGATCTGCTCGTCCGGTGCAAGCTGGATCGTCGTCTTCTTGGGCCCCGGCGCCTCGGCGTCGTCCCAGAGCAGCCGATGGAAGCAGCTTTCCGGCCCGAGCTCGGCCAAAGTCGAGGTCGCCCGCTTGTGCCTGAGCAGCGACTTGGGCGTCATCAGGATCAGCGGCTTGCGGAAATCGCGCTTCACCTGCCGGCGCAGCACATGGAAATAGTTGGCCGGCGTCGTGCAGTTGGCGACCTGCATGTTGTCTTCGGCACAAAGCTGCAGATAGCGCTCGAGCCGGGCAGAACTATGTTCTGGTCCCTGCCCTTCATAGCCGTGCGGCAACAGCAGCACGAGGCCCGACATGCGGAACCACTTGCGCTCGCCCGAGCTGATGAACTGGTCGACCACCACCTGCGCGCCGTTGGCGAAGTCGCCGAACTGCGCTTCCCACAACGTTAGCGTCGCCGGCTCCGCCAGCGAATAGCCGTACTCGAAGCCGAGCACCGCCTCCTCCGACAGCATCGAGTTGATGACCTCGTAGCGCTGCTGGTCGGGCGCGATGTTGTTGAGCGGCGTATAGGCCTCACCGGTCTCCTGGTCGTTGAGCACCGAGTGCCGCTGCGTGAACGTCCCGCGCTCGGAGTCCTGCCCGCTCAGCCGCACCGGATGGCCCTCGAGCAGCAGCGTGCCGAACGCCAGCGCTTCGCCGGTCGCCCAGTCGAGTCCTTCACCGCTCTCGATCGAGGCGAGGCGGTGATCGAGGAAGCGCTTCACCGTCTTGTGGACATTGAAGCCCTCGGGAGCACGCGTGATCGCGGTGCCGACCTTGCTGAGCTCGGCGATCGCAACGCCCGTGTCGCCGCGGCGCGGACCGTCGGCATCGGCGCGCTTCATGTCCTTCCAGTGGCCGTCGAGCCAGTCGGTCTTGTTCGGCCGGAAATCCTGCCCCGCCTCGAACTCGCTTTCGAGATGCGCGCGCCAGCCGGCCTTCATCTTCTCGATCTCGTCGGCCGCGACAAGACCCTCGCCCACCAGCCGGTCGGAATACAGCTCCAGCGTCGTCTTGTGGCTCCGGATCTTGGAGTACATCAGCGGCTGCGTGAAGCTGGGCTCGTCGCCTTCATTGTGGCCGAAGCGGCGGTAGCAGAAGATGTCGACCACCACCGGGCGCCCGAAGCGCTGCCGGAACTCGGTCGCGACCTTGCTGACGAACACCACCGCTTCCGGATCGTCGCCGTTCACATGGAACACCGGCGCCTCGATCATCTTGGCGACATCGGTGGGGTACGGCGAAGACCGCGAATTCATCGGCGAGGTGGTAAAGCCGATCTGGTTGTTGATCACCACATGGATCGAGCCGCCGGTGCGATGGCCCTTGAGGCCGCTCAGCCCAAGGCACTCGTAGATGATGCCCTGGCCGGCGAACGCCGCATCGCCATGGATCAGCAGCGGCATCACCACCGAGCGATCGGTCTGGCGCGTATCGAACACGAAGTGCCCGTCCACCGCCGAGCGCTGGTCCTGCTTGGCCCGGGCCTTGCCCAGGACCACCGGATCGACGATCTCCAGGTGCGAGGGGTTGGCCGTCAGGCTGAGGTGCACCTCGTTGCCGTCGAACATCCGGTCCGACGAGGCACCCAGATGGTACTTCACGTCGCCCGAGCCTTCGACGTCCTCGGAATAGTAGGCGCCGCCCTTGAACTCGTGGAACAGCGCCCGGTGCGGCTTGTGCATCACCTGCGTCAGCACGTTGAGCCGGCCGCGATGCGCCATGCCCAGCACGATGTCCTTCACGCCCAGCGCACCGCCGCGCTTGATGATCTGCTCGAGCGCCGGGATCAGCGCCTCCGAGCCATCGAGCCCGAAGCGCTTGGTCCCGGTGTACTTGACGTCGAGGAACTTCTCGAACCCTTCGGCCTCGATCAGCTTGTTGAGGATCGCCTTCTTGCCCTCGGGCGTGAACTTGATCTCCTTGTCGGGGCCTTCCATCCGCTCCTGAATCCATTGCTTGGCTTCAGGATCGTTGATGTGCATGTACTCGATGCCGATGGTCGAGCAGTAGGTGCGCTGCAGCACCGCCAGCATCTCCGGGATCGTCGCGAATTCGAGCCCGAGCACGTTGTCGATGAAGATCTTGCGGCTGTAGTCGGCCTCGGTGAAGCCGTAGGTGCGCGGGTCGAGCTCTGCCGCCGGCTCCTCCGGCTTCAGTTGCAGCGGATCGAGATCGGCATGGAGGTGGCCACGCGACCGGTAAGCGCGGATCATCATGATCGCGCGGATGGAATCGCGGGTCGATTGCAGCACGTCCACCGGCGTCGGCGCAGCCGCGCCCTCGGCGGCGGCCTTCTTGCCCAGCGCGGCGCCGGTCTTGACCAGGATCTCGCCCCAGTTGCCGTCGAGCGCCGACACCAGCTCGCCATTG
>Ga0070658_10004302_pt1 | contig 11639 bp, 10 predicted proteins | sample KBSC13metaG_FD_64664 | JGI IMG/M metagenome (GOLD analysis project Ga0070658, IMG submission 64664) | Corn rhizosphere microbial communities from Kellogg Biological Station, Michigan, USA - KBS C1-3 metaG | ecosystem: Host-associated > Plants > Roots > Rhizosphere > Soil ... | reverse complement strand
CCACGAGCTGCGCTTCCTGCCAGGAGGCGAGCATCGCGACCGCCTCCGGTGGCGGTTGCAGCCCGCAGAAGAGCCTGATCCGTTCATCGGCCTGCACGCTAGCCCGAATCGAGCGTCACGAATGTGCCGGCTTCGTGACAAGTCTGCGCACGAGGTGCAGCGCCGCGACGGTCGAGCGCAGCCGGATCGTCTCGCGGTCACCGGGGACGTCCAGCCGGACGGCGAGCTCGGCATCCGGCCCGCTCGCATGCAGGAAGACGAGCCCGACGGGCTTCTCCACCGTCCCACCGCCCGGGCCGGCGACGCCCGTCACGGCGACCGCGACGTCGGTGCCGAGCCGGGCGCGTGCGCCGCGGGCCATCGCGGCCGCGACCTCGGCGGAGACCGCGCCGTGTGCCAGCAGGAGCGCCTCGGGCACGTCGAGCTCGGCCGACTTGAGCTCGTCCGAATAGGCGACGACCGCACCCTCGAACACGTCGCTCGCACCCGGAACGGCGGTCAGCCGCGTGGCGACGAGCCCGCCGGTGCACGACTCGGCCGTTGCGAGCGTCAGGCCCCGCGCGCGGAGGAGGTCGAGCACGAGCTCGGCCGTCGAGCGCTCGTCGCGTGAGAAGAGGTACGGAGCGGTGGCCGTGACGAGGCGCCGCTCGAGCTCGTCGGCCCGCGCCCGCGCACCGGCGTCGGCGTGCGCGATCAGGTCGATGTGGATCTCGAAGTCGCGGGCGCAGATCGTCACCTCCACCCCGTCTCCTTCGCCGCCTGCCTCGGCGAGCGCCGCCGCGACGGCCGATTCGGAGACCCCGAAGAGGCGCAGGACTCGGCGGTCCGGCGTCCGCGCGCGCCCGAGCAGCCGCCGGAGGGACGCGGTCTCGAGCACGCGGGGCCAGAGCTCCTGCAGCTCACGCGGCGGCCCCGGCAGCGCGACCGCGACACCCCGGGCGTGCTCGAGGATCACGGCGGGAGCCGTGCCGACGAGCCCGATCCACGTCGCGCCGGCCGGCAGGGCCGCCTGCTTCCGGACGCCCGCCGCGAAGTCGGCGTAGGGGCGGTGGAGGCGCGCTGCGATCCGGCGCGACAGCTCCTCGATCGCCGCAGCGAGCTCCTCGTCGACGGCGAGCTCGACTCCCGCCGCCCGGGCGAGCAGCTCGACCGTCCGGTCGTCGTGGGTCGGGCCGAGACCGCCTGAGACGACGAGCAGGTCGTGGCCGAGGCCGTCGACGAGCGCCGCCTCGAGGTCGGCGGGATCGTCTCCCACGACCGTGATCCGCGCCGGCTCGACGCCGAGCCGCAGCAGCGACGCGGCGAGGTAGGGGCCGTTGCGGTCGTTCCGGTCGCCCCGAACGAGCTCCGAGCCCGACGCGACGATGCTCGCCCGCGGAGCGGGACGCAGAGCCGGACTTAGAGCGGACGCCAACCGGTGGCGGTGACGAGGATCGTCCGGGGTTGCGAGCCGGGGACGTGCACGAGGCGCCCACGCACGAGGATGCGCAGGTTCTCCGGCGTCGAGATGTAGACCCACAGCCTGGAGCCGCGGATCCCGACCGGTGGATCGCCCTGCGAGACCGTCCCGTCGAACGCGAGGTTGCCCGTGACGTTCGAGCCCCGGTGCGCCGTCACGTGCGCCGAGCCGCGGATCGCCCTTACCGTCAGGAGCGGCGGCACACCTCCTCCGGCGGTCGTCGTCGTCGTCGCGCGCTTCGCCGGAGGGCTCGACCCGCCGCCGCCGCTCATCTGCCACGCCGCGACGACGACCACGGTGAAGACCGCGATCGCCGCGAGTGCGACGAGGACGACGTTCGTCTCCAGTCGCCGGTTGCGCCGCTGCGGGCGCGCCGCCGAGCGCCGGGTCCGCGGCTCGTGCTCGTCGGTGCCGCTGACGAAGCGCGAGTTGAACTCGTCGACGTAGAGCTGCCCGTCGAGGCCGAGGTACTCGGCGTAGGTGCGCAGGAAGCCCCTGACGTAGGTCTGCGCGGGGAGCACCTCGAACTGCTCGTCCTCGAGGGCCCGCAGGTACTTCCCGCGGATCTTGGTCGTGAGCTCCGCCTGGGCGAAGTCGACCCCGCGGCGGAGGCGGGCCTCGCGAAGGCTGTTGCCAATCTCGAACACGGGACGTAAGGGTAGCCCCGACCTGTCGATGTGGCTACTGCGCCCAGCGAAGCGCGGCGTACACCGCGAGCGCGAGTGCGCCGGTCACCCCCGCGTAGATCCCGGCCCACGCGAAGAAGCGGCCGAGCCTGACCGGCCCGGCGGACGCCCGGACGCTCCGACGCGCCGCGGCTCGTGCCCGGCGCGCGGCGACCACGGCGACGAGCGCGAGCAGGCAGGCCGCCGGCACGGCGCCGTACAGGGAGCGGAGCAGCGACACACCGCTCAGGAACTGCGCGGCGGCGACGCCGGCCGGGATGGCGAGCACCGCCAGCACCCCGAGCAGCACGGCGGAGCGGGCGGCGGTCTTCGACGTTCCCTTACTGCTTGTCATACGGTCGCCCGGAGGCCGCCGGGCCGATCGAACGGCCGATCACGCCGGCGACGGCGATCAACGTGAGCAGGTACGGCAGCGCCTGGAAGAGCGTCCCCCACTGATTCCCGTAGGCGCTCGGCAGCCGGTCGGCGAGCGCACTCGAGAACCCGAAGAGCAAGGTCGCGCCCCAGGTCGGGAACGGGCGCCACTTGCCGAAGATGAGCGCCGCGAGCCCGATGAAGCCGGTCCCGCTCGTCATGTTCTCGTTGAACGAGTGGACGAAGCCGATCGAGAGGTACGCCCCGCCCATGGCCGCGATGCCGCCCGACGAGATCACGGCGATGTAGCGGATCTTGTACACCGAGATGCCCACGGTGTCGGCCGCGCGGGGATGCTCGCCGACGGAGCGGAGACGCAGCCCGTACGGCGTCCGGAAGACGAAGATGTACGTGCCGACGAGGAGCACGAACGACAGCCAGATCATCAGGTTCAGCTGGCCGATGATCGGGCCGATGAAGTACCAGTTCTGCAGGAAGTGGATGTGCACGTCGGGGATGCCCGGCACGTCGCCCGGGGTGCCGGTGTCGCCGTACTTGTCGACGAACAGGTACCCGGTGATGCCGAGCGCGAGGAAGTTCAACGCGAAGCCCGAGATGATCTGGTCGACCTTCAGGTGGATCGACCAGATCGCGTGGACGGTGGCGAGCACCATGCCCGCGAGCGCCGCGGCTCCGACACCGACGAGCCACGCCGCGCTGCCTGCCCAGGACTGGGCCCAGATCGCGCCCCAGATGCCGAAGAACGCACCGGTGAGGAGCATCCCCTCGAGCGCCACGTTGATCACGCCGCTGCGCTCGCAGAAGAGCCCGCCGATCGCGGCGTAGATCAGCGGCGTCGCGTACCGCAGGGTGGCCGCCCCGAGCGCGCTCCAGACGACGACCTGGTCGAGGTGCGCCGACGACGAGCGGGTCGCGAGGACTCCGAAGGCGATGCCGAGGAGGCCCGCCGCGACCGCCCCGCCCCCGACGCGGCGCTCGTCGCGCGCGTAGGTCCAGATCCCGGCCGCCACCGCGAGGATGCCGATCGCGATCGGCAGCACGGCGGTGCGGGCGGCGAGTGGCGGGAGCGCGAGCCAGAACGCCGTGGCGCCGAGCAGGATCCCGAAGATCCCGACGGTGCGCGGATGCGTCCAGCGGATGCCGCCGAGGCGCGAGGCGATCGCTGCCGTCACGTGCGCCGCTTCCGCTTCAGCCAGACCCAGAAGCCGCCGAGGTTGAGCCCGACGAAGAGGATCACGAGGCCCTGGATGATCGTCGTCAGGTTGTTGGCCAGGTCGGGCCGGAAGACCGACGGGTCGAGCTGCCGCCCGGACGTGCCGTTGATCAGCGCGCCGAAGAGCAGCGACGCGAAGCCGACGCCGACCGCGGTGTTCCGCCCGAGCAGGGCAGCGGCCAACCCGATGAATCCGATCTGGTTGACGAGGATGTCGTTCTGCCCGATCCGGTACTCCCAGCCGGTGATGTCGACCGCGCCGGCGAGGCCGGCGAACGCGCCGGAGATCGCCATCGCGAGGAAGTAGTTCCGCGCGACCGAGATCCCGCCGTAGCGCGCCGCCTCCGGGTTGAACCCGACCGCCCGCACCTCGTACCCGAGCGTCGTCCGGTTGATGATGATCCAGTAGACGATCAGGATCGCAAGCGCGATGAAGATGCCGATCGAGAGTCCCTGCAGGAGCTTGAGACCCCAGAAGACCGGCAGCTTCGCCCCCTCGACGATGTCGTTCGAGATCGGGATCGACTTCTGTGAGCCCTGCAGCGGGCCGCCCTGGCCGAAGAGATACGACCCGACCCAGATGGCGATCCAGTTGAGCATGATCGTCGAGATCACCTCGTGCGCCCCGACGGTCGCTTTCAGGAACCCGGCGATCCCGGCCAGCACCGCTCCGGCGAGCGTGCCCACGACCAGGCAGAGGATCACGTGCAGCCACGGGCTCATGCCGTTGAACGACGAGCCGATCCAGACCGCGAAGATCGTGCCCGCGAGGTACTGGCCCTGCCCGCCGATGTTGAACATGCCGCAGCGGAACGCGAACGCGACCGCGAGCGCCGTGAGGATGATCGGCGTCGTCAGGAGCAGTGTCTGCTGCAGATTCTGCGCGGCGATCGACGCGGTGTCCCACGGGAACCACATGTGCGCCGTCCCGAACGGGATACGTGCCGAATGGCTGCCGACGTGGAAGAACCAGTTCAGGCCGGTGCCGTTGAAGATCGCCTTGTAGACCTTGATCGGGTCCTTGCCCGTGAAGAGCACGACGAGCCCGCCCATCAGGAAGGCGAGGATCGTCGTCAGGAGCGGGCCGATCGCGCCCTTCAGCCCGCCGAAGCGCGACGGGAACTGCTGCGACGGCTGCGGGATCTCGGGGGAAGGCGGCGCGAGTGCGTCCTCGCCCTTGAGCTCGTCGCTCACGTCAGGCCGCTTCCTTCCCGTGCGTGCCGCCCGTCATCGCGAAGCCGAGCTCCTCTTCGGTCGCGGTCGGCGGGAACTCGCCGACGATGCGGCCCTCGTAGATGACGAGCACGCGGTCGGAGAGCGACAGGATCTCCTCCAGCTCGAGCGAGACGAGCAGCACCGCGCGCCCCGCATCGCGCTGCTCGACGAGCCGGCGGTGCACGAACTCGATCGCGCCGACGTCGAGCCCGCGCGTCGGCTGCGCCGCGATCAGCACCTTGGGGTCGCCGTCGATCTCGCGCGCCAGCACCACCTTCTGCTGGTTGCCCCCTGACAGCGCGCCCGCCGGAGTCGACGGCGTGCCGCCGCGCACATCGAACTCCTGCAGCAGCTTGCGCGCCCGTGCGACCATCGCGCGCAGGCTGAGAAAGCCGTGCCGTGAGTTCGGTGCGGCGCGATAGGCGTGCAGCGCCAGGTTCTCCGTCAGCGAGAAGGGCAGCACGAGGCCCCGCCGGTGACGGTCTTCGGGGATGTGACCGACGCCGGCGTCGAGCGTGTGCTTGGCGTTCGCGTGGGTCATGTCCTTGCCGTCGACGACGATGCGCCCCGATCTGACGTGGCGCAGACCGGCGATCGCGTCGATCAACTCGCTCTGCCCGTTTGCGTCGACCCCCGCGAGGCCGAGGATCTCGCCCGCCCGCACCACGAAGCTGACGTCGCGGACGGTCTCGAGCCCGCGGTCGTCGATCACCGAGAGGTTCTCGACCTGGAGAAGCGGCTCCGCGGGCGACGCCGGCTTCTTGTCGACTCGGAGCAGCACCTCGCGGCCGACCATCATCCGCGCCAGGCCTTCCTCTGTCGCCCCCGCGGCTGCCACGGTGTCGATCACGACGCCCCGGCGGAGCGTCGTGATTCGATCCGCCACCTCGAGCACCTCGTTCAGCTTGTGCGAGATGAAGATGATCGACTTCCCCTGGTCGGTGAGCGAGCGGATGATCTCGAAGAGCTCCGTCGCCTCCTGCGGCGTCAGCACGGCGGTGGGCTCGTCGAGGATGAGAATCTCCGCGCCGCGGTACAGGGCTTTCAGGATCTCGACGCGCTGCTGCTGGCCGACCGAGGTGCGATCGATGCGCGCGTTCGGGTCGACGAGGAGGCCGTAGCGCTCCGACAGCTCCCGCACGCGCTTCTGCGCCGCGTCGTAGTCCAGGAGGAACCCGGCGTGGCGTGGCTCGATCGCGAGGACGATGTTCTCGGCGACCGTCATCACCGGGATCAGCATGAAGTGCTGATGCACCATCCCGATCCCGTGCTCGATCGCCGCCTTCGTGGAGCCGAGCTCGATCGGCTTCCCGTCGAGCAGGATCTGCCCCTCGTCCGGTGTGTAGAGCCCGTAGAGGATGTTCATCAGCGTCGACTTGCCGGCGCCGTTCTCTCCGAGCAGGGCGTGAACCTCACCGCGACGGAGGTCGAAGTTGACGTTGTCGTTGGCGAGCACGCCCGGGAATCGCTTGGTGATCCCGCGCAGCTCGAGCAGAGGCGCTGTCGAACTCAATGCGACGCGATCCTATCCGGATGGGCGGAGACCGCTCGCAAGCTCCTGCGCCGCCGTGCGTGCGAGAGCCGCCGTGGCAGACGGGATCGAGGGATCGAGGCGGCGGACGCCGATCGCACCGCTCGCGGCGCCGAACACGAGATCCTCACCGCCGTGGAACACACCGGCGACGGCGTCGCGGGTGACGATCGCGGCTGCGGCCTCCGGAACCTCGAAGTCGGACAGGTCGAGGGCAACGTGATCCTGCTGGTGCGCGCCGTCGGCGGCCGCCGCGGCACAGGCTCCGCCATGCGCCATCACGACGACCGCGCCGCGGCCGACGGCACCGATGGCGGCCTCCTTGCAACGGGACGGGATGCGCTTCGAATAGCCGTGCAGCACCGCCGCGCGTGGCAGCGACTCGTGCACGCCCCGCGCGAATGCCGCGGCGAGCTTCCGCTCCTCCGGGCCGACCCAGGCGACGCGCGCGTTCGCCCCGCCCTGCTCCTCCGCCACGAGCCCCGCGACGACGCCGCCGAGCAGCGCGGCCTGGTCGTCGCGGAGCACGAGACCGACGAGGTTCGGGCGCCGCGAGCTCTTCGTCGAGCCGCCGACGAACGCGTAGTGCGTCGCCGGATGCGCCGCCGCCGCCGCGGCAACCGCCTCCAGGCTGGTCGAGTTCGCGGCGACGAGGACGAATCGGGGGCCGGTGAGCTCGGCGAGGCGACCATGCTCGATGCGCGCGCCGGCCACGTCGAGCGAGAGCGGGCCGACGACTCCGACGGCCAGGCCCGTGGGCGCCGTCCGCGCCGCGACGGTGGTCGTCGTCGAGGCCGCCCGCCGCGCCGGGCCGCAACCGGCCGCGAGGACGGCCGCGATCGAGATGAGTGCCGCTCGCCGCATGAGCTATCGGAAAACGTAACGGGGCGAGCCTGGCGGCCCGCCCCGTCGCGCTTGCAGAGCTTCCTTCGACCCCTGTTACTTGACGGTCGCCGGAATGCCCTTGACCTTGCCGGCCTTGAGGAGCTTGAACTGTGCGGCGACGGCGCTCTTGATCGACGCCGGAACCTTCTTGCTCCACTTGCCGTACCCGACGCCGTTGACGCTCGCACCGAAGGTGACGTTCTTGCCACCCTTCAGCTTCCCGCCCTTGGCGGCGGTGATGGCCGAGTGCACGGCGACGTCGACCTTCTTCAGGGCGCTCGTCATGACCCACGAGCCGAGGTACCCCTGGTCTGCGTCGACGCCGACGCCGAAGAGGCCCTTCTCGTGTGCCGCGTCGAGGGCACCCAGGCCGCACTGACCCGCGACCTGGAACTCGACGACCGAGCCCTGGGCGATCTGGTTGAGCGCCTTCTCCTTGCACTTCGCCTGTGCGACGAAGTCCTGGGAGTAGTCGTTCAGCGTCTTGATGCCCGGATCGGCCTTCTTCGCGCCGAACTGGTAGCCCGCGATGTAGCGATCGACCGGCGGGATCTTCAGGCCGCCGACCGAGCCGACCGCGGTGGCCTGGTGAGCCTTGGCCCACAGACCGGCCGCGTAGCCGACGAGGTAACCAGCCTCCTGCTCCTTGAAGAGCAGACCCTCGACGTTCTTCGGCTTGTGCTTCATCGACGTGACATCGACGTCGACGATCGCGAACTTGCTCGACTTGTACGACGACGCAATCGCGTCCATCGCGTCCGTCATCAGGAACCCGACCCCGATCGTGATTCCGGCGCCTGACGTGACGCACGCCTTCAGGTTCGGGATGTAGTCGGACGACGACTTGGACTGGATGACACGACCCTTGACGCCCTGCTTCTCCGCGGCCAGGAGCCCGACGTAGGCGAGGTGGTTGAACGACTTGTCGTTCAACCCGCCGATGTCGGTCACGAGACACGCGCTGAAGCCGGCCTTGTGCGCCGCCGACGCCGAGCTGCCGCGCATGGCAGCAAACATCGACGCGAGAAGCACCGTTGCGACTGCAAGAGCCGCAAGCGTGAGCCAACGCTTCCTCACTTGGATGAACCCTCCTGTTTCAGATTCCTGCTGGGGGGACTAGCGGGCGTAGCCTAGCCGCCTTTACAGACGGCTCCAAGAGCGAGGCCTCTCTCAGACGGGCGGGGTTGCGACGACGCGCTCGAGCTCGTGCTCGGTCACGAGGACACGCCGTGGCTTCGATCCCTCGTAGGGAGAGATGATCCCGCGCCGCTCGAGCATGTCGACCAGGCGGCCCGCACGGGTGTAGCCGACGCGCAGGCGCCGTTGCAGGAGGCTCACGGATGCGGTCTGCGCCGTCACCACCACCTCGATCGCCTTGTCGAGCAGCGGATCCTCGTCCGGGTCGAACTCCCCGTTCTCGTCGTCGTCCTCGTCGGCGAAGACCTGCGGCGCCGACAGGTAGCTCTCGTCGACCTGCTGCTCGCGCTGGCTGCGCGCCTGCTCGACGACGAGCGCGACCTCGTCCTCGGTCACGAACGCGCCCTGCACACGCTGCAGGCGCGAGGTGCCGAGCGGCTTGAAGAGCATGTCGCCCTGGCCGAGCAGGCTCTCGGCCCCGTTCGAGTCGAGGATCACCCGCGAGTCGGTCTGCGAGGAGACGGCGAAGGCGATCCGCGACGGCACGTTCGCCTTGATCATGCCGGTGATCACGTCGACCGACGGCCGCTGTGTCGCGAGGACGAGGTGGATGCCGACGGCGCGCGACTTCTGCGCGAGCCGGATGATGCAGTCCTCGACGTCCTGCGGGCTCACCATCATCAGGTCCGCGAGCTCGTCGATCACGACGAGCAGGTACGGGAGCTCCTCCTCGCCGCGCTTGCGGAAGGCGCGGTTCGCCTCCGGGAGGTTCCGGGCGCGCACCTGGCTCAGGCGCTCGTACCGGCGCTCCATCTCCGTGACGACGTTCAGCAGGACGGCGGCGGCCTCCTTCGGGCTCGAGACGACCGGCGTCAGCAGGTGCGGGATCGACTCGTAGTAGTTGAGCTCGATCTTCTTCGGATCGATCAGGATCATCCGCGCCTCGTCCGGCGTCGCGCGCAGGAGGATCGACGTCAGGATCGTGTTGATGCAGCCCGACTTCCCCGAGCCGGTCGTGCCGGCGATCAGGATGTGCGGCATGCGCGCGAGGTCGGCCCACACAGACGCGCCCGAGATGTCCTTGCCGAGCCAGACGGAGAGCGGGCTCGCGGTCTGGGGCAGGTCGTCGTAGATGTCGCCGAGCGTGACGAGATTCGGGCTGAGGTTCGGGACCTCGACGCCGACGGCCTGCTTGCCGGGAATCGGGGCGAGGATGCGGATCTCCGTGGTCGCGAGCGCGTAGCTCAGGTCGTCCTTCAGGTTCGCGACCTTGCCGACCTTCGTCCCGGGCGCGAGCTGCAGCTCGTAGCGGGTGACGCGCGGCCCCGCGATCTGGCCGACCACCGTGGCGTCGACGCCGAAATGCGCGAGACACGTGATGAGTGCGTCCGCGACGCGTGCATTCGCCTCCGCATTCGGACCGGTGCCCACCTTCGACTTGTTGAGCAGCGACCGATCGGGAAGCTTGTAGTCGGCGACGGCCGCCTGGCTCTCGAAGAGCGTCTCCTGCGTGTTCTCCTCGCCGAAGTCGGAGGGAGGCTCGTAGAGCATCGGGGCCGGCGCGGAGATCGAGTCCGAGACGAGATCCGGATAGTCCTGCTTGACGTCGACGGGCGGCTCGACGAGGGCCGGCGCGTGGACGGTCTCGAGCACCGGCTCCCGCGGGGGCTCGGGGCGGCGAACGCGGCGGTGGGCGCGCCGCATCGCGTGGCCCGAGCCGCGAAGGATCGCGCCCAGGCTCGCGCCGGTCAGGAGGAGCGCGCCGGCGACCGCGAGCAGCACGCCGAGGATCGTGGCGCCGGTCGTTCCGAGCCCGAGCGCGACGAGCGAGCCGAGCCCGTCGCCGAGCAGGCCCCCGTGCGCGGCGCCGAGGGTGAGCACCAGGCCGGTCAGCCCGACCGCCAGGCCGAGCTGGAACGGGCGGACGTCGACGAGCGCGCTCCGCGCGACCATCAGCACCCCGAGCGGTACGAGGAGAAGCGGCGACAGGTAGGCGGCCGCGCCGACCGCGCCGCGCACGAGATCGGCGACCGGGCCGCCGCTGAACCCGAGCCAGAGGACCGCGGCGAGGAAGATCCCGAGCGCGACGAGCGCGAGCCCGATCAGCTCCGGGTGCTGGTGCGCGCGCCAGAGCGGCTTGCGAGCGCTCTTCTTCTTCCTGGACGTCCGCTTCTTGACCCGGCTCGGCGTCTTGGGGGTGGCCCGGCGGGGCCGCTTCTTGCGCGCCATGCGCCGCACTTCGTGCTCGCGCGGCGCGCTCCTTCCTACACCGGGCGGAACGCGGCGGTGAGCATTCCGAAGTATGTCGGCGCCTCGTAGGAGAGGAGCTCCGCCTCGAAGCGGTCGCCGAGCGCCCCGTGCAGGAGCAGCAGCTGCCAGAAGCTGTCCGCCTTCGCAGCGACCGCGAACCCCGGGTCCCAGCCCGTGAGCGCCCCGAGCCGGTTGTCACGGACGACCGACTGGATCTCCTCGTCGTACTCGGCCGACTCGGCTGCGAACCCGTACGGACCGTCCTCCGTGTGGCCGTGACCGTGGTCGGCGCTCGCGACGAACGCGACCCGCCGCTCCCCGGTCGCCGCGGCGAGCGCACGGCCGGCCTGCACGTGCGTCTCGTTCGAGAGGGCGCGGCACGGGCTGACGACGACCGCCGGCGCGCGCATGAACCAGAGCGGGATCAGCGCTCCCCAGTCGAGCGGCATCGTCGAGGAGCCGGCCGCCGTCGCGCCGAAGGTGACGCCGAGCGCAGGCAGTCCCGCGGCGCGCAGCGACTCGACGCAGTCGTCCGCCAGCTCGGGATCGCCCGGGCCGGTGTAGCGGGTGTCGGCGTCCGTCCATTGCGAGGCGTCGCCCTCGAGCTGCACGGAGCGCACGACTGCGAGGTGGCCGTCGACGTGCACGCCGTGCGGCGTGGCGACGATCACCGCGTCGGGTCGTGCGGCCGCGAAGCGCCGGCCGAGCTCCTCCATGCCGCGCCGGGTCGCTGCCTCCGGCTGGTCGAACACCGGCCCCCCGTGCGGCGCGATCGCGCCGAACACGATCATCCGAGTGACGCGATCCGCTCGACGACCATCCGCGCGAACGCGTCGCCGTCGAGGTCGAGACCGACCTTGCCGTTCGGCGCCCCGAAGTGCTCACGAT
>Ga0070658_10004300_pt1 | contig 11640 bp, 10 predicted proteins | sample KBSC13metaG_FD_64664 | JGI IMG/M metagenome (GOLD analysis project Ga0070658, IMG submission 64664) | Corn rhizosphere microbial communities from Kellogg Biological Station, Michigan, USA - KBS C1-3 metaG | ecosystem: Host-associated > Plants > Roots > Rhizosphere > Soil ... | reverse complement strand
AAGCTCGTCTTCCACGCCGGGTCAACGGCCCGGTTCTTTGTGGTTCGAACACGCTAAGAAACCGGCCGTTGGCCCGGCGTGAAGCGCTTCGCAGGAATCGCGCTTCGTCGTCTCTAACGCCTTTCGCCCGCCCTCGCTACCATACGCCGCATGACCTACGATCTGGCGTTCATCGGCGCCGGCAACATGGCCGAGGCCATCGCCCGCGGGCTGATTTCAAGCAACACCCTCCCCGCCGACCGGCTGATTGCGGCGGACGTCTCGCCCGAGCGGCGCAAGCTGTTTGAGACGTCGCTGAAGATCAAAACCGTCGAAACCGCCGTCGATGCCGCGCAGGACGCGCAGGCGATACTGCTGGCCGTCAAGCCGCAGCAGATGGACACAGTGCTCGGCCTGCTCGGCAAGACGATCACGGAGAAAACCCTCGTCATCTCCATCGCCGCCGGCGTCAGCACACGCAGCATCGAAACGGGTCTCGGTTTGGGCACCTCGTGGCGCGTCGTCCGGACAATGCCGAACACGCCGATGCTCGTCGGCTTGGGCGCGGTCGCCCTGGCGCCTGGCAAGTTTGCCACCCGCGCCGACGTCACCGCCGCTCGTAAGTTCTTTGAACCCGCCGCGGTCGTGGTCGACGTCACCGAAGACAAGCTCGATGCCGTCACCGCCCTCAGCGGCAGCGGGCCGGCGTACGTCTTCTACCTCATCGAGCACATGATCGCCGCGGGCATCGAGCTCGGCCTGACGCCGGAACACGCTGCCCTGCTCGCCAAACAGACCGCCCTCGGCTCGGCCACGATGGCCAAGACCAGCAGCGATGATCCGACGACGCTGCGGAAGAAAGTCACCAGCCCCAACGGCACGACGCAGGCGGCCATCGAATCGATGGACGCGGCAAAGGTCGGGCAGCACATCCGCGATGCAATCCGCGCGGCGCAGGTGCGCTCGATCGAGCTCGGCGCGAAGGCCGCGACACCGCCGACGCTGAGCTAACTCCCCAGCGTGGAAGCGCCTCTTACCCCTCTCCCTGTGGGAGAGGCCGGGTGAGGGCAGGCCGGAGCGAACGAGTTGAGGCGTTTTGTCGACTTGCAGAGGTGAGAGGCCTCTCTTCTCACCGAAATTTTCCACGCGCAATCGTCGTTCGTTTCAGCCTGCCCTCACCTAACCTCTCCCACAGGGAGAGGGACCGGATAGGCGTTCGACGTCCCACAACGCTCCCACGCCGCGACATTATCGGCCTCACTTCCGCATCGACGCCGCTCCTGCTAATCGGGTAAAACCAACACCCCGATGCGTAACCCTTTCGACCATCCCGCGATGATCGACATCAGCCTGCTGCTCGGCCGGCTGTCGCTGGGCCTGTACGTCGCGCTCAGCGGCTGGCACCGCATCACCGGCAGTGGCGGCGTCGGTGGGTTCGTCAACACGGTGATGCTGGCCCGCCCGTCGTGGGTGCCCGATTACATCGCCCGGCCGTACGGCTACGCGATGCCGTTCCTCGAAGTGGCGGCCGGGCTGCTGATGATCCTGGGCCTGTTCACACGTTCGGCAGCGGGCGCGGCGACGGTCATCCTGATCACGATCGCCTGTGCGACCATCGGCGCGTACGGCCTGAGCGGCGGCGCCGACGGCCCGTTCCATTTCTCGATCGTGCTGGCGAGCCTGGCGTTCATCCTCGCCATCACCGGCAGCGGCCGGCTGGCGCTGGACCCGCTCTATTTCGGCGGCGGCGGTCAGCCCTCGTAGCTGCGACGCCTGCGTCGCCCGAATTGCAAAAAGGCGACGCAGGCGTTGCGGCTACGGGAGCTTCTGGCGGAACTGTTCGATCGCCCGCGGATACGCCTTCTTCTCTAATTCAAACACCCGCGCTGCCAGCGTCTCCGGCGTATCTCCCGGCAGCACATCGCAGCAATCCTGCGAAATCACCGGGCCGGCGTCGTACTCGTTATCGACGAAGTGCACGGTGCAGCCGGAACAGATCTTTCCTGACTTCAGCACCGCGTCGTGAACGTGATGGCCGAACATTCCCTTGCCGCCGAACTCCGGCAGCAGCGACGGGTGAATGTTCATCACCCGGCCGAGCCACCGGTCCGGAATCCGCAGCAGCTGCAGCCATCCGCCCAGCACCACCAGATCCACCTCGGCCGCCTCGCAGGCGTCGAAGATGTGGTCGCTGAAGGCTTCGATACTGTCGAACGCCTTCCGCGTGGCGACGTAGACTGGCAGCCCCGCGTTCTCCGCCCGCGCGATACCTGCGAGGCCCGGCCGAGAGGCGATGACGATCTCGATGCTGGCTTTCAGCTCGCCGGCGGCGATCACGTCGATCAGGTTCTGCAGCGTGGTGCCGCCGCCGCTGATGAGGACTGCGAGTTTGATGGGGCGAGTGTTCATTCGAAATACAAAGAGATAGGGAACCACAGATTTCGCAGATTACACAGATTTGAATTTTCTTAATCTGCGCAATCTGCGAAATCTGTGGTTAACCCTTTTCATCCGCGCACTTTCATTGCCGCCGCGTCGCGGGCGGACAAATCCGGGAACGCCGGATCGCTGCCGACGTCCGGCCGGCGCTTCCAGCTGCGGGCGCAAGCGGGATACGTTTCGCGGCGGTCGAACACCGTCACTTCGCTCACGTCGCCGAAGCTGTGGTAGCCACAGCCGACCATGTCTTCGAGGTCGACGCCGTACGGGGCGAACCGGGCCTCGTACTGCCGCGGGAAGATCACCTCGGCGTCGATCGCCTTGTTGACGCCCTTTTCCTTCTTCAGCGCGTCGAGCTTGATCAGGGCGTCTTCGCGGAGCTTGATCAGCAGTTGCCAATCCTCGTTCTGCTCGATCGACATCTGCCGATCCGACACCAGCGGCAGCAGCGCCAGGTGCACGCTCGGCAGGTCGCGATCCTCGGCCGGCTTGTGCGGGATGAACGACCACGTTTCGTCGGCGGTGAAGACGAGCATCGGGGCGACGAGCTTCGTCAGGGCCAGCACCATCTGTTGCATCACGTACTGCGCCCGGCGACGCAGCGGCGAATCCGGAGCGTCGCAATAGAGCCGATCCTTCATCGCGTTGCCGTAGACGGCGCTGATCGTGACGGCGCAGAAATCGTGGATCAAGCGGAACGCGCGGTGCAGCGAGTATGCTTCGTACGCGTTGCGGACTTCGACGATCAACGTGTTGAGCTGATCGAGTGCCCAGCCATCGAGCGACTGGGAAGTCACTTCCTGGCTGCTGCCGTCGTAGTCGTACAGGTTGCTGAGCAGGTAGCGCAGTGTGTTGCGGATCTTGCGGTACTTGTCGCCGAACTCCTGGATCATCTTCGGGCTGGCGGCCATGTCGCCTTCGAAGTCGCCGGAGCAGACGAACAGCCGCAGCAAATCGGCGCCGTGGCGGTTCACCTCGGCCGTCGCGGTGACGTAGTTCTTGTCGCTCTTGCTGATCTTCTTGCCGTCGGGCCCGACGATGAAGCCGTGGGTGAGCACGCTCTTGAACGGCGGCGTGCCGATGGCAGCCAGGGCTGGCAACAGAGAGAGCTGGAACCAGCCGCGGTGCTGGTCGGACCCTTCCAGGTACAGGTCGGCCGGGAAGTGCAGCTCGGGTTCGCGGGCGCGTAAGACGCCATTCCACGACGAGCCGCTTTCGAACCAGACGTCGAAGATGTCCTGTTCCTTGCGGAGCTTGTCCTTCGGGAACTCGGCGCCTGTATCGCACCCTTCCAGCAGCTCGGCCGGCGAGAGGTTGAACCACGCGTCGCTGCCGTGCTTCGCGAACGCCCGGCCGACGGCGCGGACGCTGTCGGGCGTCAGCAGCGCTTCGCCACCTTCGTTGTAGAAGACGGGGATCGGCAGGCCCCAGCTGCGTTGGCGGCTGATGCACCAGTCGGGCCGCGATTGCAGCATGCCGCGCATGCGGGCCCGGCCCCATTCGGGGATGAACTTGATCTCGTTGTCGATTGCGGCCAGCGCGCGGTCGCGGATGGACGTGTCGGATTTGTCCGAAGGGCCGTCGACGCGGATGAACCACTGTTCGGTTGCACGGAAGATGACTTTCGTCTTGCTCCGCCAATCGTGCGGGTAGCTGTGGCTGATGACTTCCCGCGCCAGCAGCGTGCCGTCGGCCGACAGCCGCTCGACCACCTTCCCGTTGCCTTCCCACACCGTCAGGCCGGTAAGCCAATCGGGAACGGTAGCGTCGTAGCGGCCGTTCGCGAGCACGGGGCAGTAGACGGGCAGGCCGTTCTTGATGCCGAGGTCGTAGTCTTCCTCACCGTGGCCCGGCGCTGTGTGCACGAGGCCGGTGCCGTCGGTCGTGGTGACGTAGTCGGCGGCGAGGACCCTTCCGAGGCGATCGAGGAACGCGTGCGAATATTCGAGACCGATCAGCTCGCTGCCTGGCACGGTTTTCAGCGTCGAAAGCTCGCTGACGTCTTTCGCTTTGGCGAAAACGCGCTCCGCAAGCGGAGCCGCTAACACGGTGACGTGCCACTCTTCGTTCTTCTTGAATTTGACGATCGCGTACTCGACCTCGGGGTTCGCCGCGATCGCGAGATTCGCGGGAAGCGTCCACGGCGTGGTCGTCCAGATCAGCAGCGAGACTTTCGCGTTCACGCGCAGGTCGAACTTCGCCTTGAACGCGCCGGGGTTGGCGAGCGGGAACTCGACATAGACGCTGGTGTCATCGACGTCCGCGTACTCCAACTCCGCGTCGGCCAGCGCGGTTTGGTTGGCGATCGACCACGGCACCGTTTTCAGTTGCTTGTAGACCAGGCCGTTCTCGACCACGCGGGCAAACACTTCGAGCGTGTTCGCTTCGTACTGCGGCCGCATCGTCAGGTAGGGGTTGGCCCAGTCGCCGAGGATGCCGAGGCGTTGGAACTGCTCGCTCTGGATGCCGACGTATTTTTCGGCGTATTCGGCACACTTTTTGCGAACGCCGATGGCGTCCATCTCGCGGAACTGCTTGCCGAGATCCTGCTGGATCTTGTGCTCGATCGGCAGGCCGTGGCAGTCCCAGCCGGGCACGTACGGCGTGCGGAAGCCGGCCATGCTCTTGTAGCGGAGGATGACATCTTTGAGCGTCTTGTTCGTCAGGTGCCCCATGTGGATGTCGCCGTTCGCGAACGGCGGGCCGTCGTGAAGGATCCACAGCGGCGCGCTACGGCGGGCGTTCATGAGCTGCTGATACAGGCCGATCTCCTGCCAGTGCTTCAGGCGGGCCGGCTCGTTCGCCACCAGCTTGGCCTCCATGGGGAAGGCCGTCTGGGGCAGGTTCAGCGTGTCTTTGTAGGTTTTCTTCGTCTCAGTGCTCATACTTCGCTCGCAGTCGCCAACCCCGCCGCGGCGGCGGGAACGGGGAGATTAACGGTTTCTTCGCCGGGCTTGTAGTGCTTGGTTCGCCACGGCCCAAGGCGGAAACGAAACATCGCGAATAGCCCCAGCACCAGGCCGTACGCGGTGCAGGCGATCCACGGGCCGTGAACGCCCCATTCCGGGTGATTCGTCGCGATGTACGCCCCGCCGAAGACGTTGATGCCCCAGCAGAGCGTCGCCAGCACGAGGGCCGGCACGAAGGTGTCGCCGACGCCGCGAAGGGCGCCGTTGAAGATCACGTTCATCGCGTCGAACAATTGGTAGACGGCCGCGTAGAGCAGCAGCGTCGCCCCGATGTGCTGGACAGCCGGGTCTCTGGTGAAAAATTCCATCAGCGGGTAGCGAAAAATCGCGAAGCCGGCGCCGCAGGCGATCATGTAAACGGTCGACACGCGGTATCCCAGCCCCGCCCGGCGCAGCGCCAGGTCCGGCCGCCCTTCGCCGACGCTTCGGCCGACGAGCGACGTCACCGCCTGGCTAATGCCGAACGCCGGCATAAAGCTCACGGCCATGTAGCGGAACATGAACTGGTTCGCCGCCATCGCGGTTTCGCCGAGCTTGCCGATCACAAACACCATGAACAGCGACCAGGCCATCACTTCCGACGTCACCTGGATACCGCTGCCGATGCCGATGCGCATCAGCTTCCAGAAATCGCTCCGGCGGAAGCGCCAATTGAGCGAGCCGTATTTCGTCCGCGAGGTGCGATTCAGCGCGTAGCCGACGAGAAAGAGTGTTTCGACGAATCCGCCGATATTCTGCGCCCACGCCGCCCCCGCGACGCCGTAGCCGTGGCCGCTGGGGGAACCGAGCCCCATGACCAGCGGCAGCGCGGCGATCACGTTAGCGCTCACCCCCAGCACCGCGGCCGACAGCGACGTCGATGGCCGGCCCGTCGCCAGCAGGAATTGCCCCGCCGCCATGCCGCCGAGTTTCAGAATCGGCGAGAGCAAAAAGATGCGCAGGTAGATTGTTTCGAGCCGGACAAGGCTCTCCGGGTGGCCGAACGCTTCAAAGATCGGCCTGGCGACCGCCATCAACGGCAGCACGGCGATCGCGAACGCGATGGCGAACCACCACCCCTGCCACAGCCATCGGCCGCAGCGTTTGAAGCGCTTTCGCCCGAACTCCTGGCTGGCCATCGCGTTGACGACGAACATGATGCCGAAGCCGAAACTGATGAGCGAAAACCCCACGAACCCCGCGTTCCCAACGGCCGTCGGCGCTTCCACGCCCAGCTTGCTGAGCATCCACGCGTCGATGAACTGCATCAGCGTGTACGACGCCATCTGCGCCACCGTCGGCGCGGCCAGCGTTACCAGTTCGCGCAGCGGCGAAAGGGGCTCGGTCGAAGCGGGTTGTACAGCAGAAAAAGACAAAATCTCTCCAGATGTTCAGAAGCTCAAGATTGAAGTAGGATGGTCCGCCCGACGAGTCCCGCTTGGGAAAGTGTCGTCAGACGATCGGAGAAATGATGCGAATGATGATCGGCGTGATCTGCGTCATCGGATTGGCCAGTATGTTTGGCTGCGACAAAGAAATCAAGGAAGCGGCCCGGCCGGTGCCGGCGTCGCTGGCCCGGCCCGCATTGAACTCGTGAGGCATCTGATGGTGTTGTTCAACCGTTTGCCCCTGATTGCCTGCCTCGCCGCCGCGCCCGTACTGGCGGCCGGTGTGGCGACGACGAAGCCAGCAACGCAGGCCAATCTTTCCTCGCCGAAAGAAGCTTTCCGCGCCTACACGACTGCCCTGAAGAACGGCGACCGCGATGGCGTCAGTGCGGCGGTCGTCCTCAACGACAAAGTGCAGAAATTGGTCGACGGTCAGATCACCTACGGGGCGATCGAAGCGAAATTCCGCGAAGCCACAGTGAAAGCGTTCCCCGACGCCGGCAAGGATTTACCCGACAACTTCGCCGCCTCCCTCGCCGCAATCGATTCGGCCGACGTGAAGATCGACGGTGACACGGCCACGCTGACGACGAAGCAGACGATGCAGCCGGTGAAACTGCGCCGGCAGGCTGGCGTGTGGAAAGTTGACCTCGCCGCGATGTACGGCGACGCGGTCATCGACGAGGTAATCGCGTTTCGCAAGGCTTTCGCCGACGTGATGGAGCAAATGACCGACGACGTCGCCCACGGCAAATTCACCGACTACAACGACGTACGGAGCAATCTCGAACAGCGGCTGAAAATGCGCCTGGCCATGCCGCCGGCGGATGAGGCGACGACGAAGCCGTAATTTCCCGTAGCTGCGACGCCTGCGTCGCCCGATCGGGTTCACCGAGCCAAGAACCGACGCAGGCGACGCAAGCGTCGCAGCTACGGCACCGGCTAGTCCACCGCCTCGATCCCGAGTTCCTTCACCTTCTTATTCAGCGTATTCCGGTTGATGCCGAGGAAGTCGGCCGCCTTCGTCTTCACGTTGGCACACCGGCCGAGGGCACGATCGATCAGGGCGTATTCGATCTGATCGATTACGAGCTGGTAAATCTCCCCTTCGCGCATCTCGTATTCCTGGATCGACTGATCCGCCAGCCGCCGCGTCAGGCTTTCGATCGATTCGCTTGTCGGGCTCGTCCGTCGCTGCTGGGCGAACATGCGCACGCTCAGCGGCAGCAGGTCTTCCGTAAACTCTTCGCCGTTGCTGAGCACCACCGCGCGTTCGATCGCGTTCTCCAACTCGCGCACGTTGCCCGGCCACGGGTAGCGCATCAATACGTTGAGCATTTCGCGGTTGATTTTCCGCAGGTTTCGGCCGTTGACGACGTTGTACTTGTCGAGGAAGTAATCGATCAGCCGCGGGATGTCCTCGCGGCGGTTCCGCAGCGGCGGCAGATAGATGCTGACGACGTTCAGGCGGTAGAACAGGTCTTCGCGGAAGTTGCTGCGTGCCACTTCTTCCTGCAGATCGACGTTCGTCGCGGCGATGACCCGCACGTCGACTTTAACGACGTTCGTATCGCCGACGCGTTCGAACTCGCGTTCCTGCAGCACGCGGAGCAATTTCACCTGCAGCACCGGCTCCATCGTGCCGATTTCATCGAGGAAAATCGTCCCGCCGTCGGCCGCTTCGAATCGGCCGATTTTGTCTTTGATCGCGCCGGTGAAGCTGCCCTTCACATGGCCGAACAGTTCGCTTTCGAGAAGTGTGCCGGTGAGCGCGCCGCAGTTCACGCGGATGAACGGTTTGTCTTTTCGCGGCGAATTGTAGTGGATCGCCTTGGCGATCATTTCCTTGCCGGTGCCGGTTTCCCCGAGCAGCAGCACGGTCGCCCGGCTGTTGGCGACCTGGCCAACCACGCTGAAGACGTCGTGCATAGCCGGCGAGTCGCCGATGATGTTTTCGAAGCGGAAGCGGTCGCGCACCTGGGCGCGGAGCTGGGCGTTCTCTTCCAGCAGCTGTTCCTTCTGCCGCATCACCATCCGATTGATCTGGATGGCCTGGGCGAGGAAGGCGGTAATGATCTCGAGGAAACGCCGATCGGCGTCGAGTTGCTCCTGCGAGAAGAACGGCTTGTCGACGCACAGCGCGCCGATGACGCGGTTTTCGATCCGGATCGGGATACAGAAGAAGCTGATCGGGCCTTCGCCGGTCTGAAGTTCGAGGCGATGGGTTTTGTTCAGGAAGTCGGGTTCTTGCCGCACATCGGCGATGACCCGGGCCCGCCCCGTCGCGACGACCGCGCCGGTGATGCCTTCTCCCAGGGCGAACCGGTTGCGCTCAATATCTTCATTTGAAAGCCCCAGTGCCGCCTCAGTGCGCAGTCGGCCGGTCGATTCGTCGAGAAGGACCATCGTACCGCGGTGCATCTGAAGCTTCTGGCTGATGACCTGCATGATGCGGTTGAAAACTTCCTGCAGATCAAGCGAGGCGCTGAGGATTTGGCCGATATCGTTAAGTACAGAAACGGTTTGCGGGGAGTCTGCAGGAACCGCTTTTGCGGCATCAACGCCATCAACTTGCATGATCAAATTATAGGCAAAAAGTGAGATTCTTGCAAGTTTTCCTGCCTATTCAACAGGCAGAATGCGGGTGGTGACTGCACGAAAAAACATCACATATGTCGTCGATCGCGGGGGCGTACGGCGGCAGCCACTCGCCGCATTGTGAAATGAAGGTAACGCCGTAAAGTGCCGGCATGACCGTGGTAGAGACTATCGCAGATCTGAGAGCCGCCCGGGCGAAGCTGGGGGCAGTGGCGTTTGTCCCGACGATGGGGGCACTGCACGAAGGGCACCTTTCGCTGGTACACCTCGCCCGGCAGTATGCACGGTCGGTGGCGGTCAGCATCTTCGTGAACCCGACCCAATTCGGCCCGCGGGAAGATCTGACCCGGTACCCCCGGCCGCTGGAGCAGGATCTTCAAATGTTGCGGCAGGCGGGCGTCGAGCTCGTCTTCAACCCTTCGCCTGAGCAACTTTACCGTCCGGGCGAGGCCAAGCCCCTGGTCGATTTCCCCGAACTCACCGGCGTGCTTGAAGGCAAGCACCGGCCGGGGCATTTTCAGGGCGTCTGCCAGGTGGTGGCGAAATTGTTCAATATCGTCCAGCCGCAGTTTGCCTGCTTCGGGCAGAAAGATTTTCAGCAGCTTCGGGTGATCAGCGCGATGACCGAAGCCCTCGATTTCCCCGTCACGATCATCCCCGGCCCCACCGTCCGCGAGCCCGATGGCTTGGCCATGAGCAGCCGGAATCGGTATCTGGGCGATGATGAGCGGGCAAGGGCGCTGGCGATCAGCCGGGCGCTCTTTGCCGCCCGAGACGAGGTGGCCGCAGGCGCGCAGGTCACCAGCCGATTGATCGCGACGATGCAACGGATCCTGCTCGACGTCGGCAAACTCGGCCACGTCCCGCTATCGATCGATTACGTGGCGTGTGTCGATCCGCGGACGCTCAAGCCGGTGGACACGATCGACCGCCCCGTCGTCTGCTGCATCGCCGCCCGCGTCGGCCAGACGCGGCTGATCGACAACCTGATCATCGGGCAGTGATGACGCCGCGGATCGGTTTCTTGCGGTGCCGGCGATTTGAGTCGTCCTGCCGCTATACTAAAGACTCGACCTTCACACATGTATCCCGAACTCTTCCACATCCCGTTTACGAACATCACGGTACACAGCTACGGCCTGATGCTGGTCATCGGCTTGCTGCTGGCGATGGAGCTTGCCAAGTTCCTTGCTCGGCGGAGCGGTTTAAACGACGAATACTTCGCGACCGCTTCGATCCTGGCGCTGGTGAGCGGGCTGATCGGGGCACGCATCGCCTACGTCATCCAGTTTCACAATGAATTTAACGGCGGATCGTTCGGCGAGAACGTCTGGAGCGCCTTCAACATCACCAGCGGCGGGCTGGTCTATTACGGCGGGTTTTTGCTGGCGGTGCCGACGCTAATTGCTTACGCGATCTGGAAAAAGATTCCCGTGCTGCGCGGGATGGACATCATCGCCCCCTGCCTGATGATCGGCCTGGGCTTCGGCCGGGTCGGCTGTTTCTTGAACGGCTGCTGCTGGGGGCAGCATTGCGAATTGCCGGCGCCGATCACGGTCACGTTTCCGTTCCACAGCAACCCCTATCTCGATGATTTCGAAACCCGCAAGATCGAGCCGAACCCGGCCCTGTTCGTGCGCGACCCGTTCCAGAGGACCGAGCGGCTGATGAAGCCGGAGGAGATCAAGGGGCAGAAGGATCTACTCGCGGTGGCGCAGGCGGAGCGGTCGTTGCCGGTGATCGATACGCAGTTGATCAGCACGCTCACGGCGCTGATGATCGCGGCGATCTGTGTCTGCTACTTCTCGCTGGACGCGGCGCCGGGGCGGGGGTTTGCGCTGATGTTGATGCTGGAAGGGATCACTCGTGCACTCATCGAAGGCATGCGCGTCGAGCCGCTGTTCATCGGGCGATTGACACTGAGCATGTTTATCGGAATTTGCATTTCGCTTGCCGGTATAGCGATGTGGTTTGCGTGTGGGTGGTTGACACGAAAACAGCAAATCGATGCGCCGGTGATTGCGACTCCGGCGCACACGTAGTCTTTCCTCGCCGGGGCAACGCCCAAAATTGAGCGAAGAATCCGGGCCGTTGGCCCGGCGTGGTGAGAGGCGTTACTATCGCCCTGTTTCGCCCATGACCGAATATTCGACGATCTCCAAATCCTACGCTCTCGCCCCCGGCGACGAGCCTGATACTTCGCGCTTCCACGGCGAGGAGATGATCGTCAACATGGGCCCGCAGCATCCCTCCACGCACGGCGTGCTTCGACTTGAGCTGCGCACCGA
>Ga0070658_10004298_pt1 | contig 11642 bp, 7 predicted proteins | sample KBSC13metaG_FD_64664 | JGI IMG/M metagenome (GOLD analysis project Ga0070658, IMG submission 64664) | Corn rhizosphere microbial communities from Kellogg Biological Station, Michigan, USA - KBS C1-3 metaG | ecosystem: Host-associated > Plants > Roots > Rhizosphere > Soil ... | reverse complement strand
TCCTCGCCGAATGCGGGTACGCGTGGGAGTTCGGCCGCACCTACACGCTCGCGCTGCGGGTCGACGGGAGCCACCTGGTGGCCCTCGTCGACGGCGCGACGGTCCTCGAGGCCGACGACGACGCGCTGGACTGCGGCGGCGTCGCGCTGGTCGTCACCGAGGGCCGCAGCGCCACCACACGGATACACATCTCCCCCACGACCAACCCCAACTCAGTCGCACCTTAGGAGCAGTCATGACCGGATCAACGATAGATCGCCGTCACCTCCTCGCGAGCGTGGGCCTTGCCGGCCTGGGAGTGGCCGCCGCGCCGCTGCTGGCAGCCTGCGGCGGCTCGAGCAGCGGTACCAAGGGAACCGGTACCGGCACGGTGAACCTGTGGATCGACATCACCGGCGACGCCAACCAGAAGTACTGGGACGACAGCGTCGTCGGCGCCTTCGAGAAGGCCAACCCGAAGATCACCATGAAGACCAGCTACTACAAGGGCAGCGACCTGCGGACCCAGGTGCAGACCGCGCTGCAGGCCCGCTCCGGCCCGGACATCGTGCGCGGCCCCAGCGCGACCCAGACGATCGCGTGGAGCAAGGCGAACGTACTGGCGGACCTCACCCCGTACAGCAAGCAGTGGAACTGGAACAGCAAGCTGTCGGACTGGGCGCTCAAGGCGTTCACCTTCAACGGCAAGCTCGCCGCGCTGCCCATGCGCGTGGACACCATGATGATCTACTACAACAAGACCCTGTTCGCCTCGAAGGGCTGGAAGCAGCCGACCAACCGGTCGGAACTGGAGGCGCTGGCCACCGAGGCTGCCGGCATGGGTATCACCCCGTTCGGCTCGTCCAATGTGGACTGGGCGGCCGCCGCCGAGTGGTTGATGACCGTGTTCTGGAACCACTTCTCCGGACCGGACGCGCTCTACCAGGCGCTCACCGGGAAGATCAAGTTCACCGACTCGGTCTTCGTCGACGCGGTGGCGCTGCTCAAGTCGTACTTCGACAAGGGCTGGTTCAGCGGCAGCGTGCAGAAGTACTTCTCCGTGCCCTCCGCCGAGATCGGCGCCAACTTCGGCAAGGGCACCGTGGCGATGATCCCACAGGGCGAGTGGTACATGAGCAACGTCGGGCAGTTCTTCGGCGCCAAGGCCGGCAACAACAACGCCTGGGACTGGATGCCCGTGCCGTCGCTGTCCAGCGACGTCAAGTACGGCACCTACGCGCTCGGCATCGGCGGCTCCTTCGCCATCAACTCGGCGAGCAAGAACCAGGACGCCGCGGCCGCCTTCCTCAACTGGTACTACGGCGACCGCACCGCCGCACTCAAGCGGATGGCGGACGTGCCGGCGACCTACAACATCCCGATCAACTTCAAGGACTCGGAGATCCCGTCGAGCGCCGACCCGAGGGCGGCGCGGGTGCTCACCGAGCTCAACAAGGCGGTCGACAGCGGCAACTACGGCTACGTCACGTGGACCTGGTGGCCGCCGAAGTCGGACACCTTCGTGTACCAGGGCTTCGAGAAGGTACTGACCAACGCGATGACGCCGGCCCAGTACTGCCAGCAACTCGCCGACCTGTTCAAGCAGGAGAGCTCGAGCGGCAACCTGCCGCAGATGATGCCGAGGAAGTCCTGACCGTGACGACCGTACCGGTTCCGGCCCCGTCCCGTACCTCAGTGGCGCGGGGCCGGGCCCGGATGCGCCTGCGTCGTGGGCTGATGGCCTGGGCGTTCCTCGTGCCGCTGCTGGTACTCAACGTGCTCGTGGTACTCGGCCCGTCGATCGCCACCGTCTACTACTCGTTCACCGACTGGTCCGGCATCGGGCCGGCCAACTTCATCGGGCTGGACAACTACGTCAACGCCGTGAAGGACCCCGCGGTACGTGACGCGTTGCTGCACAACGCCATCTGGTTCGTGCTGTTCCTGTCCGTACCGATGGCACTGGGTCTGCTCGGCGCCTACCTGCTGAGCCAGGTCAAGCGGTTCGCGATGGTCTTCCGGGTGCTCTACTTCATCCCGTACGTCACCGCGAGCGTGGTCAACGCCGCGCTGTGGAAGATGCTGCTGTCCCCGGACAGCGGCATCGGCCACTACCTCGGCACGCACCACGCCTGGCTCGGCGACACCGCCACATCGCTGTACTCGGTCAACTTCGTCGTCGACTGGCACTGGTGGGGCTTCCTGGCCGTCATCTTCTTCGCCGCCATGCAGAGCGTCGACCCGCAGCTGTACGACGCGGCGAAGGTCGACGGCGCGAACAAGTGGCAGCAGTTCAAGTCGGTCACGTTGCCGGGCATCCGGCCGACCACGATCTTCATCTTCCTGATGACGATCATCTGGTCGCTCAAGGCGTTCGACTACATCTACATCATGACCCACGGTGGGCCGGCCGGCTCCAGCGAGGTCATCTCGACGCTGATGTACAGCCAGGCGTTCAACAACTACTCCGCCGGGTACGCGGCCGCGCTCGGCATGTCCATGACCGTGATCATCGGCATCGTGCTCGCGGTCTATTCGTTCCTGCGCAAGAAGGGGTGGGAGGAGTGACCGCCGTTCTCACCCGCGATCCGGTCTCCACCGGGAAGCAGCACGGCACGCGCCGCGGGCCGCGCCGGGCCTACCACTTCCCCAGCTACCTGATTCTGGTGGTACTGGCCCTGTTCGCGGTCGGGCCGATGGTCGCGATGCTGTTCAACGCGTTCAAAAGCAACTCACAGATCGGCGCGAGCCCGCTGGCTCCGCCGACCTCCCTGAGTCTGCACAACTTCACCACCGCGTGGACCGAGGGCGGCTTCGCGACCACCATGCGCAACAGCGTGATCCTGGTCGTCGGCGCGGTCATCGGCACGACGATCGTCGCCGGCCTGGCCGCGTTCGCGCTCAGCCACCTGAACGTACCGGGCGGCGGCGGCTTCATCGCCTACCTCTTCCTGGGCAGCGCCATGCCGGTGCAGTTGTTCGTGGTACCGCTGTTCTCGCTGTGGACGCAGTTGGGGCTGACCGACAGCCTGTTCGGCCTGATGGTCATCTACTGGGCCACCGAGGCACCGTTCGCGACCCTGCTGCTGCGTTCGTTCCTCCTCAAGGTACCCAGGGACTTCGTCGAGGCGGCCAGGCTGGACGGCGCCTCGGATCTCACCATCGCCCGGCGGGTGATCCTGCCGATGGCGTGGCCCGGATTCCTGACCGTCGCGCTGATCGTCGGGCTCGCCGCGTGGAACGAGTTCTTCTGGGCCATCACGTTCATCCACGACCCGGCCAAGCGTCCGGTGTCGACCAGCTTCCTGGCCTTCCAGGACCAGTACTCGACCGACTGGGGACTGACCAGCGCCGCCGCGTTGTTCATGCTGATCCCGGTGGTGCTCCTGTTCATCGCGCTCCAGCGGCGCTTCGTCGCTGGCCTGACCTCCGGTGGTTTGAAGTGAATTCGCGGCCCGACCGACCCAACATCATCCTGATCATCTCGGACCAGCTGCGCCGGCAGGCGCTGGGCTGCTACGGCGATCCCAACGTGTCCACGCCGAACATCGACGCGCTGGCCGACTCCGGCGCCCGGTTCACCGCCGCGTCCTCGACCTACCCGGTCTGCGTGCCGTACCGGTTCACCCTCATGACGGGCGAGTACGCGCACACCCGCTTCATCCCCTCCATCGAGTGGCGCATGTCCCCCGCCGAGCGCACGCTGGCCGACGAGTTCAACGACGCCGGCTACGACACCGCGCTGTTCGGCAAGTGGCACCTCTACGGCGGCTTCGGTCACCTGCCCGGCCACACGGTGGTGAAGGCGTCCCGGACCCCGGTGCCGAGGCCGTTCCAGGGACGGTTCAAGAAGTTCGCCGGCTTCGACATCTGCAACGACCCGTACGACACCTGGTACTCCACCGACGACGACCCGACGCTGCGCAAGCTGGACGGGTACCAGACCGACGGCCTGTTCGACATGGCGATCGACTACGTGCGCGGTGCCGAGGGCCGCGGCGCGCCGTTCGCCACGGTGCTTTCCGTCGAACCGCCGCACCCGCTGTTCACCGCCCCACCCGAGTACCTGGAACGGTGGCGCGACCGGGACATCGTGCTGCGCGACAACGTGGAGCTGGACAAGGAGTACAAGCAGCGCGGCCCGCACGGCCGCAGCCTGCTCGACGACCTGCGCGTGTACTACGCGATGATCGAGAACCTGGACGACAACGTGGGTCGCCTCGTGGCCGCGCTGCGCGAGGCGGGCCAGTTGGACAACACCGTCATCGGCCTGACCGCGGACCACGGCGAGCTGCTCGGCTCGCACGGCCTGCTCGCCAAGCAGCGACCGTACGAGGAGTCCTGCGGCATCCCGCTCATCCTGTCCAACCTCGGTGGCCGCGTCGTCGACGACCCGGTCTGCACCGAGGATCTGTTCCCGACCCTGCTCGGCCTCGCCGGCATCACGCCCCGCGACCCGAAGCCCGGCATCAACCTGGCCCCGCTCGCGCGCGGTGAACAGGACCGGATCGACCGCGAGGGGGTGATGCTCGAGTTCGTCTCCGAGCTGCGACCCAACATCGTCTTCCACAACGAGACGTGGCGCGGCATCCGCACCCGACGGTACAAGTACACGGTTCTGGGCGACGCCAACGGCGGGAAGCCGTGGCAGTTCTTCGACCTGGAGACCGATCCGTACGAGCAGACCAATCTCGTCGACGATCCGAAGTACGCCGACGACGTGAGGTACCACCACGAGCTGCTGCGGGCCCGGATGGTGGAGACCTACGACCACTACGTGCTGGCCCCGGCCTTCGGCGTCGACGGCCTCAACGAGTGGGACCCGAACGCCGAGCACCTGCTGCGGTTCGGCTGACATGGCGCGACCGAACGTCGTCATCGTCCTCGCCGACGACATGGGCTGGGGCGATCTGGGTTGCTACGGCTCAGCAATCCCGACCCCGAACGTGGACCGGCTGGCCGCCGAGGGCGTGCGGGCCACGAACTGCCACTCGGCGTCCGCGGTCTGCACACCCAGCCGGTACGCGTTGATGACCGGCCGGTACGCGTGGCGCGGGCCGTTGAAGAACTTCGTCCTCATGGGTCACGGGCCGGCGCTCATCGAGCCGACCCGGCCCACCCTCGCGAACGTTCTGCGCGCATCCGGGTACGCCACCGGAGCGTTCGGCAAGTGGCACCTCGGGCTGGGCTGGCGGCACACCGACGGTTCGGTCCGCGACGCGTTCGCCCCGGGCGCCGTCCTGCACGACGACGTCGAGACCGACTTCGGGCGGGACGTCGACTACACGGCGCCGGTGACGGGCGGCCCGCTGGAGCTCGGCTTCGACCGCTTCTTCGGCATCGCCGGCTCGCTGGACATGCCACCGTACGCCTTCATCGACCAGGACCGTACCGTCGGGATCCCCGACCGCGAGAAGGAGTACTACCTGACCGAGCAGCGCCCGGGCCTCCAGGTCGAGGGGTTCGACGAGCGCGAGGTCGACGTGCGCTTCGTCCGCGAGGCCTGCCGGTTCGTCGAGGAACAGAACGGTCCGTTCCTCTGTTACCTCGCGCCCTCGGCGCCGCACCGGCCGAACGTGCCGCCCGCGTTCATCAGGGGACGCTCGGGCCTGGGCGACCGCGCCGACGGTGTATGCCTGGTCGACTGGGCGGTCGGCGAACTGCGCGCCGTACTGGAGTCCCGCGGCCTCCTGGACGACACCCTGTTCATCGTCACGAGCGACAACGGCGCGGTCACCTACTTCACCGACGACGGCGACCCGATCCGGCACCGGCCCAACGGCGACTGGCGTGGCCAGAAGGGCGACCTGTGGGACGGCGGGCACCGGGAACCGTTCATCGCCCGGCTGCCCGCGGTCTTCGGCGCCGGCACGTCCACCGACGCCCCGATCTGCCTCACGGACATCCTGCCGACCGTGGCGAACCTCGCCGCCGCCGGCACGTCACCGGGGGCCGCCCTCCCACCGGGCGCCGCGGAGGACGGCCGGGACATCGGCGCGGTACTGGCCGGCACCGAGCCCGGGGACCCCGACCGACCACTGGTGCACCACAGTCTCGGCGGCCGGTTCGCCCTGCGCTCCGGTCGCTGGAAGGCGATCTTCTGCCTCGGATCCGGCGGTGGATTCTCCGAGCCGTCGATCGGCGACCTGTTCGGCTCGGGTACGGGCAAGGCCCACGCCGCCCAGCCGTTCGACGCCGCCCATCCCGAGGGGCAGCTGTACGACATGCGCGACGACCCGCGGGAGACGGTCAACCTCTGGACGGACCGCCCCGACGTGGTGACCTCGCTCTACCAGGTGCTCAAGGACATCTGCCGCGACCCCGCCAACGGCCTGCCCTTCGACGTGCCGCTGGGGCTCGAAGAGTCGGCCGGATCCCGCCGACAATCCACATAGGACGCTCAACTGCCCGCCGCCGGCGACCCGGTTCACGGCACCTCGACTACCGTCGATGGTTAGGGGCCACGCGGACGTACCCCGATCGGCAAGAATGGCATCGCTCGACGTCGAGGTGTCAACGGGGAAGGTCGGACGTGCTGTCGCTTGCCGCACTGGGCGCTGTGGTGCTCTCCGAAGGTGTCAGGTTCCTTTACGACCAGGCGGGCGAGCTGATCAGGCAGCGTCGCGCCCGGTCGGCCGGGAAGGGCGAGACCGGGGAAGGCGCCGGGGAGAGCAAGGCCGGGTCCACGGTCACGCCGGAGGTGGTGGCCGAGCCGCGCGAGCTGCCCAGCCCCGACCTGACGCAGGTGGACCGGTTCGCCGATGAACTGCGCGAGCTGCGCAGGGACCTGAGCGAGTTCGCGTCCGGCGTCGACCCGGTCGACCCCGACGACGAGCACCTGGTGGCTCGCATCGACGCGCTGCGTCAGGTGCTCGAGGTGATCTACGGTACGCCGGTCACGCTCGCCGGCGAGCAGCGCGACCCGGCGACCCCGATCATCCGTGGCCGGGTCGACGCCGACGAGGTCGCCGGCTACGTCGCCGCGGTACGGGCGGACCGGGCGACCGGCGTCATCGAGGGGCACACCACCGTGCGCCGCGTCGAGCAGAGCGGCACCGTCATCGGCGTCGAGATCCGCCGGGACCCGTCGGGACCGCGGTCATGACCGCGGCGGCGCCGCAACCGCAGCGGCCCTTTGACGACGTCGTACTGGACCGGACCGGTGCCGACGCCGTCGCGCGGCACTGGCTGTCCGAGGCGATCACCTCCGCCGCCCGCGGGCCGGGCCGGTTCGTGTTGGTGACGGGCGAACCGGGTGCCGGCAAGACGAGCCTCGTGGCCAGGCTCGCCCGGGACAACCCCGGCTGGTTGCGGTACTTCCTGCGACGCGACAGCGTGGCCACGCTCGCCGGTACCGATGTGCGGTCCTTCCTGCTGTCCATCGGGCACGAACTGGCCACGCTGCGGCCGGAGCTGTTCGCCGTCGAGCAGCTCTCGGTGGTCGTGACGCAAGAGGTCGACGAGGTCGCCGCGGGCGGCCGGGTGGCCGGCATCACGATCGACGACCTGACGATCTCGCCCTTCCACCAGACCGCGGTGCTCCGGGTCGAACAGCGCGTCGGTCACAACGCCGGCGTGGTCGGCGGCATCGAGATCGGCACCGCGAACCTGGAGCCGCGGCTGCTGGAGCCCGCCAACCTGGCCGCGCTCGCGCTGACCGGCCCGGCCGAGGTGCTGCGCCGGACCGACCCGACCGCGACCCTGGTCATCCTGCTCGACGGCCTCGACGAGGCGGTTGGGCAGCCGGAGGCGAGCAGCCTGCTGGACTGGTTGACCGGCGGGGCCGAGCTGCCGCCGAACGTACGCGTCGTCATCACCTCGCGGCCGGTGACCGAGCTGGACCGGCTCCGCTCGGCCCGGGCCGGGCAGCTCACCGAGATCGCCATCGATCCGCAGTCGCGCGAGGTCGTGTCCGATCTGGTCAGCTACGCCGAACGCGAGCTCGGCGACCCCGCGATCGCCGAGGCGGTACGCGACGCCGGTACGCACCTCGACGACTTCCACCGGCAGGCCGTCCGGCGGGCCGACGGCAACTTCCTGCACATCTCGGCCTACGCCCGGGCGCTGCGCGACGCGGTGCAGGCCGGCGACGCCGAGCTGAGCCGCCGCCTGATCGCCGGCGACGAGATCCCCTCCGGCCTCGCCGGCCTCTACACGTTCTTCGTCGGCGTCGCCCGCGCCGACCTCGAACGGTCCGGTGCCCTGGAGATCCAGGATCCGACCTCGCCGGACGACCGCACCACGCGGGCCTGGGAGGGGCTCGGCCAGCCGCTGCTCGGCGTGCTCACCGTCGCCCGCGAACCGCTGTCGGTCGACGAAGTCATCGCGCTGGGCGGGATCCGGGTCTGGCCGCGGGCGGTCCACAACGCGGTCGCCCGACTGCGCTGGCTGCTCGACCGGCGCCCCGACGGGCGGATCTCGTTCATGCACGCCTCGGTCGGCGAGTTCCTGGCCAGCGAGCAGGTCCGCCGCGAACACCCCGACTGGGGCGTCGAGCTCACCGAGTGGAACGAGCGGATCGTCCGGCACTACCGGGGCGCCTCGGCCACCTGGGACACCGTCGACTTCGGCTCGATGGACCGGTATGGGCTGGTACACCTCTGCGACCACGTCGTGCGTAGCCGCGCCGTCGTCGCCGACCAGGCGCCCGACCTGGTCTGTCCGGCGTTGCGCGGCGCGGTGCGCGGCACGTTCGGCAGCGACCGGCACTTCATCCGCGTCATCGAGCTGGCCGCCGGGCGGGTCACGGCGTCCTGGACGGCCCGGGACGGCGTACCGGCGGCGCTCTATCTCGCCGTCGTTCGCCGGCAGGTGCTGCGCGCCGGGAGCAACCTCGTGCCCGCCGCGTTCGGGCTGCTGACCCGGATGGGTCGGCGGGACGAGGCGCTCGAGCGGCTGGCCGCGCTGACCCCGTCGACGCAGCGGCTCGAGGCCCACGCCGCGGTGCTCGATCACCTGCCGGCCGGCGACCCGGACCGGCCGGCGCTCCTGGAGCAGCTCGCCGACCTCGCGCTCGCCCTGCCCGGACGGTCCGGTGGCGGTCGCGAGGGCGGCCTGCGCAAGGCGGCCCTGGCGCTCGCGCCGGTCGACCTGCCGCGGGCGCTGCGGTTGTGGAGCGAAGCCGGACCGTCCAGCGGCTCCCCATCCCCTGACGACCTGTACCGTGCCGCCATCGCGGCGGCACCGCTGGACCGCGCGCTGTCGCTGGTACCCGAGATGGCGTCCGGGCGGGCCGGCGCCTACCTCGACCTCGCGGACCGGGCGGCGCCGCCGGAGGTACCGGCGCTGCTGAGCCAGGCCGAGCGGAACCTGGCCGGTACGCCGCGCCGGGCCGGCCTGCCCGTGCTGGCCCGGCTGGCGGTCGCCTGGGCCCCGTTCGATCCCGACCGCGGCCGGCACTGGATGGGCGTCCTGCTGTCCGAGTGCGACCGTCCGCCCACCGAAGGCCAGCCGACCGGGCACTCGAACGGCGACCGGCTCGAGGACGTCGTCGCCGGCATGGTCGAGGCCGCCGGGGTGCTCGTTCCGTTCGACGTCGCCACGGCGAAGAACCTGCTCGCCCGGTTGCAACACGTACCGGTGAACGGATTGGTCGAGGAGTCGTTCCTGCGCGCCGGGGCGCTGTGGGCGGAGCTGGGGCAGCCGGAGTGGACCCGTTGGCTGGTGCAGCAGCTGGTCGCGTGGAACGCGGGCTCCCGCATCGCCGAGCGCGTCAAGGTGCTGGCCACGTTCGCCCCGGCGGAGGCGCGCGCGCTCATCGATCGCAGGGCCGCCGCGATCCCCGCGTCCGACGCGGCGCAGAGCCTGATCGCCGGCGTGCACCGCGACGGCGATCTGCGCGGCGTCGCCCTCGCGCTGGCCGACCACGACCTCGACGCCGCCGAGCGGACCGCCCGGCAGATCACCCGGGTCACCTGGCAGGCGACCGGCGACCGGTACAGCACGCTGGTCGAACTGGCCCACCGGCACCTCGACCTCGGCCGCGCCGACCGGGCCGGGCTGCTGTTGGCCGAACTGCTCCGGACGGCCGACGGCGCGCCGTCGCTCACCGATCCGCCGCAGCCGGGGCCCTACCGGCCGGCGGGGACCGCCACCGCGGGGATCGCCGTCGGACCCGCCGACACCCTCGTGCAGGCCGCCGCCGAGCAGTCGTACGACAGCGACTGGGAACGGCGGAGGAGGCGGAGGTTCTATCTCGACCCGGCGAAGGTCATGGAGGCGATGACACCGGGTCCGTCGACCGTCGCCCATCCCTACTCGTGGGCGCGGACGGTCCGGGCGTTCGCCGAAGCGACGGTCGACCGGGATCTGCCGTACGCGACGGAACTCGTGCGCACGCTGTCCGGCGGTGAGCGGGCGGTCGGCATGGCGGCGATGTTCCGCGCCGCGCCGGCACAGCAGGCCGGTGCGCTGTGGGCCGAGTTCAACCAGGACCTCGCCCGGATCCCCGCCTACGAGATGCTGGCGCCCGGAACCGACGATCGCCCGTTCGCCTACGTGCGCCCGGACCACCGCTACCGGTTCGACGCCGCCGTCCGGATCATGTGGTACGAGGCGGACACCGCCAAGAAGTTGTTGGCGGCGGGCGGCGCGACGTTCCTGAGCTACGCGTTCGAGATGGCGTTCGGCGCGTACGCGACCGGTCAGTACAGCAACTCCGTGCTGGGCGGGGGCCGGCCGCATCCGGCATACACCCAGCTGCACCGGGTGATGGCCGGGCCGGGTTGGTCGGACGAGAGGCACGACCCGCTGCTCATGGGTATCGTCCGCGCCCGGGCGCTGGCCAACGAGTACGGCATCGTCGCCCGCGCGGGTCGGCCCATCCCGTGGGAACTCGACCGCCCGACCGATCCGCTGCTGTTCACGCTGCCCGACCTGACCCTTCCGGCCAACCCACAGACCATCGGCGAGATCTTCGCCGAACGGATGCAGCCGTTGCTCGGCACGGATCGGCTGCCGGCCGTCGCCGGTCTCGCCGCGCTCGCCGCCGGGATCCTCGGTGGGGACTGCCCGCCGGTACTCAACCTGTCGGCCGAGATAGTCGCGGCGGCCGAGCGGGCCACACCGGGTACCCGCGCGTGCACCCTGCTGGAGATCGCCACCTCGCCCGAGCTGGGTCACCTGGTCGACACCGAGCGGCTCATCGCGAGCGTGGTGCGGACCGACTTCCCGCGCAACGAGCAGGTCGACCGCGACGACGTCATGGTAGGGCTGCTGGCCGCGCTGCTGCCCCGAAACCCGGCCGCCGCCATGCGGCTGCTCTACGACACCGTCGTCTCCGACTGGCCCACCGCCATGGCGCAGTTGGAGACCGGCGCACCGGCCCTGGTGAACCTGCTCGGCGTACGCGCCGCCGACACGCTGCAGGACGCGATCCTGCGCGCGCTGCGGTGTATCTCGCCGGAGGGCATCGGCACCACCGAACTCGACGGAGTGCGGGTAGCCGATGAGCCCCCGGCGGGATCCGGCCCGTCGACCGCCGGCGAACTGGACGCGGTGATCGCCGCGGCGGACCGGGCCGCCGACGCCGAACTTCCCGAGCTGACCAGGATCCGTCTGGCCGCCCAGGAGGCCGCCCGCCGTACGCGCGGTTAGAACACCACGACGGAGCGCAGTACCTCGCCGTGGTGCATCTTCTCGAACGCCGCCTCGACGTCGCCGAT